>JACCDS010146678.1_pt1 | contig 15154 bp, 13 predicted proteins | sample 7446441 | NCBI WGS metagenome assembly JACCDS01 (sample SAMN15323445, study PRJNA562643) | freshwater metagenome | isolation source: river surface water | place: USA:Blue River Watershed | collected 2017-08-17 | reverse complement strand
CCCGGCACGCAGCCGCCCGGCGACCCGGCGGCGCAGAAGGGCCGCTGGTGCCGGCCGCAGCACCTCGCGGCCCAGGCCTTCGCGGCCGTGCCGACAGGGCTGGGCTTGTCTGCCGTGGAGTTGTGGGTGCGCCCATTGGGCGACCCGGCCGCGCTGCGCGGCAGCCTGAGCCTTCACGCCGACGATGCCGGCCGGCCCGCCGCCGAGCCGCTGATGCCACCGCAGCCGTGGCACTACGTGGGCGACGCCACAGCACCCGCGCAATGGCTGCGCTGCGAACTGCCGCTGCCCGCGGTAGCGCCGGCCAGCCCCTGGTGGGCCATGCTGCAGGTGGAGGCCGGCGAGCTGCTCTGGTACCAAGCCGCCACACCGCCGCCCGGGGCGGCCGCCGGCCTGTTCCAGGCCCTGGGCGGCCCGTGGATGCCGGTGCAGCCGGGGGCGCCCGCCTGGCTGCAAGCGCGCCTGCAGTTCATCGACATGGCAGGTGCCGCATGAGCCGGGCACCGGTTTTTTGCGCCGCCCGGCCGCAGGGCTGAGCCATGCTGAACCGCCTGGAAGCGCTGCTCGCAACGCCGTTGGCGACGGCGCTGGGCTCGGCTGCCACGCTCGTCGTCGCGGCGGGCGACAAGCCGCCCGAGGCCCAGAAGCCCCAGCTCGCCCTGCTGGCCACGCGGCTGACGCGCGCCCCCGCCGCACCCGACAGCGACGCTGCCGCCGCCCGCGAGCCGGCTTACGCCTCGACGATGCTGACCCTCACCGCCAGTGCCACCGATGCCCGCCTGTTCGCGTTGCCGCCCGGCGCCGCCAGCCGGGTGGCCGAGGTGCAGTCGCCCCCGGGGCGGCTGTTGCCGCAGGCCGACGCCTGGGTCGCCGATGCGGCGGGCCTGCACCTGCTGCAAGCGCCGACCGCCCCGGTGCGGGCCTTGCTGCGGGGGACCGCGGTGAAGGGCTACCAGGAGCGCTGGGCTGCCCGCATCGACCTGGGCCTCGTGGCCTGGGCTCAGCAGCCCGACACGGCATCCGACCTGCTCGGCCAGGCGCTGGCGGTCGTGCTCGGCCAGCTGTTCGAGCTGGACCTGGTGGACCTGCAGGAAGCGCCGCCCGACGGCGGGCTGTCGCTGCGGCTGCTCAAGCCGAGCGCACGGCTGCTGCAGGTTGATCGCGGCATCGCCGCAACGGGCAATGTCAGCTGGCATCGCGCAGCGGCGCAGCTGCAGATCGACGGTGAACTCGTCCAGTGCCTGACGATGGGTGTGGCCGATCCTGCCTCGACGATCAAGCGGATCGACTTCGAGCTGGGCCGGCTGCGCGCCGACGGCACGCTCGGGCAGGACGCGGGCAGCGTCGGCGGCTGAGGCCGGACGGCCTTCAGTGACCGTCAGCGCCCCTCAACGGCCTGGCCACCCCCTGCCGCCGGGCGGTAGCAGGCCAGCAACGCCGTCACGCGGTAGAAATGGCTGCCCGCCTTCAGCCGGGCGCTGTCGCAGTCAGGCTTGAAGTCGGCCTCGGCCTCGTTGAACAGCATGCGCACCACGCGCTCGCCGCCTTCGCCCTGCCAGACCTCCCACTGCACGTTGGCCGCCATCGGGATGACCGTCTCGGCACGCCAGGGGTTGTTGGCGTGGCTGTAGGGCTGCGCCAGCGGCTGCGGCTGGTGCACCCCGGCGATGGCCAGCGCCGACACCAGGGGCGCGATGATCTCGGCGTGCGCAAAGCGCAGCACGGCACCCTCGCCCTGCGCCAGCCGCCCCAGCATGTCGTCGACCAGCTGCGTGGCCATCGCGTAGGTCACCGGCCCCGCTTCCACGAGGCCCGGCCCCTTGCGGTAGAAGTCGTCGGCATCATCGGCCGCCATGAAGACCGCCGCAGCGGCCTGGGGCACATAGGCCGGGAATGGCTCGCCCAGCTCACGCCGCAAACCAGCCGCCGCGCCGCGCACGTCCATCACATGGCCGGCTGCCCGCAGCGGGTCGGCCAGGCGGTCCACGAAGTCCGCGCTGTACAGCCCGGCCAGCAGCTCACGCGCAGCGGCCGGCAGGCGCGGGTCGGCCTCGATGCGACGCTGCTGCGCGGCCAGTTCGGCACTGCGCAGCCAGGCCTGGTAGTCGGCGCTGCGCTGTAGCGTGGCGCGCCGTGCCGGCGTGTCGGCCTGGTCGCGAGCGGGGTCGAGGCGGTGGAAGTACAGCAGGAAGCGGTCGCTGCCCCAGTTCGCCGGCACGCGCGCCCGTGGCGCCGCGCGCTGCAACTCGGCCACGAAGCTGCGCGAGCTGTCCACGGCGCGGTCCACGCCAGAGCTGAGCACCTCCACGGCCGGCCCCGCCGCGAACAGCGACGGCAGGCGGGCCACCAGGCGGCGCGCGAGCTGCTCCTGCTCCTCGACGCCCAGCTGGCTCAGGTTGCCATAACCCAGCCGCCGCTGGGCGTCGATGAAGCGCTGCAGGTCTGCCCCGAAGCGGCGCCCGAGCGGCGTCAGCGCCTCGGCGGCTTCAGCCTCGCGCCAGAGCTTCAAGGCGGCTTCGTCGCTGCCAGGCTTGGTCAGGCCGCGGCTGCCATGGCGCGCCACCAGTTGCACCGCCACCGGCGCGAAGCCGGCTGGCGGCACCTCGTAGCGGACGGCCTCCTGCCGCGGTGCATACGGTGTCTTGGAGCCGAGCGCCTGACCGGCAGCGGCGCCCATGGCCAGTCCGCTCAGGGCCAGCGCCACACAGGCGCGTCTCATGTCATCAGGATTTCGCATCGGCTTCCTAGGCTGCGAGGTTTTTTGGAAGCCGAGAGCCTAGCCATGTTCCGTGACAACCCGTCGATCCCGCTGACCGCCCTTGCCACGGCCGCCCTGCTGCTGAGCGCCTCGGCCCAGGCACAGACGCCGCCCGAGAAGGTCGAGACCGTCGTCGTCACCGGCCAGGCCTCCAGCCTGCGCAAGGCGCTGAAGATGCAGGAGAACGCGGACAACATCGTCAGCGCGGTCGTGGCCGACGACATCGGCGCACTGCCGGACGTGAACGCCGCCGAATCGCTCGCCCGCCTGCCGGGCGTGTCCGTCCAGCGCGACCAGGGCGAAGGCCGCTACGTCGTCGTGCGCGGCCTCGGCCCCGACATGAACACCATCACCATCAACGGCTCACTGATGCCCTCGCCCGAGGCCAGCCGCCGCGGCGTCAGCATGGACGTGCTGCCCTCAGGCCTGATCCGCTCGCTGGAGGTCATCAAGTCGCTGACGCCCGACATGGACGCCAACTCGCTGGGCGGCACGGTGGACGTGAAGACGCTGTCGGCCTTCGACCTGCCCAAGAGCCTGCTGAGCGTGGGCCTGTCGGCCAGCCGCGATTCGCTGTCGCACCAGACCAGCCCCGCTGGCAGCCTGCTGGGCGCGACGCGGCTCATGGGCGGCACGCTGGGCGTGGCCGCGGCGCTGAACGTGGACCAGCGCAAGTTCGGCTCCGAGGACGTGGAGACCGACGGCGCGTGGAACGCCGGCAAGCTGGCCGGCGTGGAGTTGCGGCACTACCGCCCCAACCGCGACCGCGCGGCGTTCGCCACCAACATCGACTACAAGCCCAGCGAGGGCCGCAGCTACTACGCACGCGGCATGCTGGCCCGCTTCAGCGACGACGAAGAGCGCGACCGGCTGACGATCAGCAACATCACCGGCGGCTCGGTTGCCGAGGGCGCCACCGCCACCGTGCGCGCCGAGCGCCGGCTGCGCGCACGCAAGTACACGCGCACGCTCACGTCGCTGGTGCTGGGCACCGAGCAGGACTGGGGCGACTGGACGCTGCAGGCCAACGTGGGCCTGGGCAAAGGCACCGAGCGCACGCCCGAGCAGCTCAACGATGCCCGCTTCCGCCAGAACAACGTCGCCGGCGTGTCGTTCACCGACACGACCCAGCCGATCGTGACCGGCCCGAGCACGCTGTACGACGCGAGCAAGTTCACGCTGAACGCCTTCACGCTGCAAAAGCGCAGCAGCGACGACAACGAGCACAACGCCCGCGTGGACCTGACCCGCGCCATCAGCCTGGCCGGCGGCACCAAGCTGGACCTGAAGTTCGGCGCCAAGCTCAGCCGCCGCGAGAAGAAGAACGACACGGACCAGTGGTCCTACAACAGCGGCACCGCAACCAGCCCCAACTACTGGGGCGCCGGCCCGACGACGCTGTCCGGCTTCGTCACAGGCCAGACGCTGGACTTCTCGATGGGTGCCATCGGCCCCGCGATGGATACCGGCGCCATTCGCGCGCGCCTGGCCGCCCTGCCGCGCGACGCCGCCAAGGTGGCCGGCGCCTCGGCGCTGGCCGACTACGAGATGCACGAGGACATCGATGCCGCCTACGTGCAGGCCTCGCTCGACCTGAGCCCGGCGTGGAACGTGCTGGCCGGCCTGCGCCACGAGCGCACACGCTTTGACGCCGCTGGCTTCGCCAGTTCGGTGGCCGGCACGTTGTCGGCCACGCAGTCCGACAAGGGCTACGGCAACTGGCTGCCGGGCCTGCACACGCGCTACAAGCTCGACCGGGCCACGAGCCTGCGGGCCGCCTGGACGAACAGTGTCGTGCGCCCCAACTTCGACCAGCTGTCCCCCGCCGTCACACTGAGCAGCACGACGGAAGCCAGCGTCGGCAACCCGCTGCTGAGCCCCATGCGCGCCCACAACCTGGACCTGGGGGTGGAACGCCTGCTCGGCGATGACGGCGCCGTGTCGGCCTACCTGTTCCACAAGGACATCAAGGACTTCACCTACGCGACCAACCTCGCCGGCACCGGCGACTGGGCGGGCTACACCAGCGTGACCGGCTACGCCAACGGCGCCAAGGCCAGCGTGCAGGGTGTGGAGCTGTCCTGGCAGCAGCCGCTGCGCATGCTGCCCGGCTGGATGAGCGGCTTCATCGTCGGCGCCAACGCGGCCTTCACGCACTCCAGCGCCGACGTCGCCCGCTTCGACACCGCCAGCCAGACGCAGCGCCTGCGCAGCTCGCGCATGCCGGGCCAGTCAGACACGACCGTCAACCTGATGCTGGGCTACGAGGCCGGCCCGCTGAGCACGCGCCTGGCCGTCAACCACAAGTCCAAATACCTGCTGCAGTTCGGCAGCGACGTGACCAACGCCTCACAAGACCAGATCGTCGCCGGCCAGCGTCAGCTGGATCTGTCGGTCAGCTACAAGGTGACGCCGGCCGTGCAGCTCACGTTCGAGGGCGTGAACCTCAACAACGAGCATTACTACACCTATGTCGGTGTGCCGCAGCTGAACTACCAGTACGAGCAGTACGGCCGCACCTACAAGCTGGGCCTGAAGGTCGCCCTGTTCTGACGGCGCTCAGGCCAGCCGCGCGTACACCGCCGTGTCGCGCGGCTGGCCGTCCACCCCCAGCACGTCGCGGCGCAACACGCCTTCCAGCTCGAAGCCGCAGCGCTCGGCCACGGCGCGGCTCTTCAGATTGACCGTGTCGCAGCGGATCTCCACGCGCCGCGCGCCCAGGCGGCCGAACGCCAGCGAACACAGCAACTGCACGGCCTCGCTCACATGGCCCTGCCCGGCCGCGTCGGGGCGCACCCAATAGCCGATCTCGAAGCGCCGCACGGCCCAGTCGATGCGGTGCAAACCCGCGCCACCCAGCAGACGCCCGGCACCGCCGTCGGCACGGCGTGCATGCAGGTGATAGCTCAGGTCGCGGCGAGCGATGAAGTCCGCCTGCATGCGGCGCACCACCGCCTCGGCGCTCTGCGCCGTCGGCGCCTCCTGCGCCCAGGCCATCCAAGGCCGCAGATGCGCGAGCGACTGCGCAATGACGACCGCCAGCTCCGCCCCCATGCCCGCGCGCGCCGCCAGCATCAGCGTGCGTGCCGCCTCCAGCCGCTCGGGCACATCGAGCAGGATGGGGTCGCTCACGCCGGCACCACCTCCACGGGCTTGGGCAGTTCGCGCACGCCACGGATGACCGGGTGGCGCCAGGCCCAGGCGGCGGTCAGCACGCAGCCGATGCCCGCGAAGGCCAGCGCCGCGCGCAGGCCCAGGTGCTCGCCCAGCCAGCCGCCCAGCAGCGCGCCAGGCGCGGCGGGCAACAGGATCAGCCAGCGCACGGTGCTCGTCATGCGGCCCAGCAGCGGGGCCGGCGTGACGGCCTGGCGCAGCGACAGGAAGTTGATGAACATCAGCACCGCGCCGACGCCCCAGGTGAACAGCATCAGCGCAAAACTCGCCACGCCCCAGGCCCCCGCCGGCGCAAAGGCCAGCTGCAGCCAGGCCACGCCGCACAGTGAAAAGCCCAGCACCAGGCAAGGCCCGGGCCCCAGGCGCCGGCTGATGCGGTGGCCGAAGACGCTGGCCAGCACGGTGCCCACGCCGATGGCGACGTAAGACCAGCCCACTGTCTGCGGTGCCAGTTGCAGCTCGCGCGTGGCCAGCAGGATCTGCACCACCAGCGCCGCGTTATGGAAGAGATGCCAGGCCGCGACGGTGATGGCCATGCTGACCAGCAGCGGCCGGTCGCGCACGAAACGCAGCCCGACCTTCAGCTCGGCCCAGAAGTCGCTGCGCTTGCGCGGCGGCAGCTGTTCGTCGACGCGAACGCCGCGCAGGATGACCGTCGACAGCGCCAGCATCACCGCATTGACGGCCAGCGCCACCGGCGCCCCCAGCAGCTTGATGAGCAGGCCCGCGAGCCCGGGCCCCGCCACGTCGGCGCCCGACGACGCCAGCGCGTTCTTCGCGTGCGCCTCCACCAGCCGCTCGCGCGGCACCACCTGCGTCAGCACGATCTGCGCGGCGCTGCCCGCCGTCGTGTTGACGCTGCCGATGATGAAGCCGACCAGATACAGCCAGCCCATGCCCAGCAGGTCGAACCAGGCCGCGACCGGCACTGACGCGACCGCCACGGCCAGCGCGACCTCGCCGCCGATGTAGATGGGCAGCTTGCGCACACGGTCCAGCAGCACGCCGGCCGGCAGCGAGAACAGCGCGAACGGCAGCACCTCCAGCGCCTGCAGCAGCCCCATCTGCGTGGGGGTGGCGTGCAGCATGACGGCCGCCGTCAGCGGCAGCGCCAGCAGCGTGATCTGGCCGCCCAGGGATGAGCACAGGATGGAGGTCCACAGGCGCCGGTAGACGGCGTCGCGCAGCAGGTCCTGCGGCGCGAGGGCGAAGTAGGAAATCAGACGGGAGAGCATGACGACAACGGCTGGCGAACTCGACGGAGGGGCGCGCCGAGGCGGCGCGAAACGGCGCAGGACGAACCGCGAGCGCCGTCAGTCGAGGTCGAGCAGCTTGGTCATCGCTGCATGCTAGCAGCCCCGCCGCGCCTCACGTATCCAGGCGTGACTCACCAGCCGACGGCGGCGCCGTCGCGGCGCGGGTCGCTGGCCGCCACATAGCCCTGCACCGCCGGGTCACCAAGCCGCCAGATGAACTGGCCGGCACCGAAGTCCTGGTAGCTGTCGTGGATGTCGCCCACCTGGTGGCCGCGCGCGCGCAACGCCTCGATCGTGGCCGGCGGCATGTGCGGCTCGATGTTGACCGACAAGCCCTCGTTGAAGCGCCAGCGCGGCCCGTCGCAGGCGGCCTGTGGGTTCTGCCCGTAGGCCAGCATGCGCACCAACGTCTGCATATGGCCTTGCGGCTGCATGTTGCCGCCCATCACGCCGAAGCTCATCACCGGCGCGCCGTCCTTCGTCAGGAACGCCGGGATGATGGTGTGGAAAGGCCGCTTGCCCGGTGCGACCTGGTTGGGATGCCCGTCCTCCAGCGTGAAGCAGTGGCCGCGGTTTTGCAGGCTGATGCCGTAGCCCGGCAGCACCAGGCCCGAGCCGAAACCCATGTAGTTGCTCTGGATGAAGCTGACCATGAGGCCCGACTCGTCGGCCGCCGTGAGGTAGATGGTGCCGCCCTTGACCGGGTTGCCCGCGCCGAAGACCTGGGCGCGCCGCGGGTCGATGAGCTTTGCCCGCTCGGCCAGGTAGGCCGGGTCCAGCAGTTGCGCCGGGCTGACCTGCATGGCCGCCGGCTCGGCGACATGGCGGTAGACGTCGGCGAACGCGAGCTTCATCGCCTCGATCATCAGGTGTTGCGCCTCGGGGCTGTCGATGGCGTGCGCCGTGAGGTCGCAGTTCTCGAGCAGACCCAGCGCCATCTGCGCGGCGATGCCCTGGCCGTTGGGCGGGATCTCATGCAGCGTGTGGCCCGCGTAATCCTTGGCCAGCGGCGTGACCCACTCGGGGCGATAGGCGGCCAGGTCGGCCTCCGTCAACGCGCCGCCGGTCTCGCGCGCGAAACGCGCCAGCGCCGCCGCGATCTCGCCGCGATAGAAGGCCTCGCCACGCGTCTGCGCGATCAGCCGCAGGCTGCGCGCCGCCTCCTCGAAGCGGAACAGTTCGCCCACCGCCGGCACGCGGCCGTGCGGCAGGAAGGCGCGCGCAAAGCCCGGCTGCGACGTGATTTCGCCCAGCGCCGCCGCCATGGCCCATTTGCCCTGCACGATGGGCGGCACCGCATAGCCGCGTTCGGCGATCTCGATGGCGGGTTGCATCAGGTCAGCAAACGGCAGCCGGCCGAAGCGCTCGCTCAGCGCCACCCAACCGGCGACCGCGCCCGGCACCGTCACGGAGCCCCAGCCACGCCGCGGCATCGTCGAGCCGTCGAAGAAGCCCGGCGTCCACGCGGCCGGTGCGGGCCCCGACGCATTCAGGCCATGCAGGCGCTGGCCGTCCCACAGGATGCAGAAGGCGTCGGAGCCGAGGCCATTGCTGCACGGCTCCACCAGCGTCATGCAGGCGGCCGTGGCGATGGCGGCGTCCACCGCATTGCCACCGGCCTGCATCACACGCAGGCCGGCCTGGGCCGCCAGCGGGTGCGAAGTGGAGACGATGTTGCGGGCAAACAAAGGGCTGCGCCGGCTCGGGTAGCCAGCGGTCCAGTCGAAGCGGGAGGCGTTGTTCATGGCGCGCGATTCTGCGCGTGTAAGGCTTTGCAACGCCAGTGCGAAAGGTCAACCGAAGCGCAAGTCATGTCGTTGAGGACACAAGCTTTCGCGAAGCCCAAGACAACCGAAACCAACCCCTGGAGCACTCAAGATGAACACGCTGAAGACCACCATCGCCACCGCCCTCATCACGCTTGCCTCGGGCATCGCGATGGCCCAGCCTGCCACGCCCGCCGCCACGGCGGCACCGGCCACCACGGCGGCCCCCACTGCAACCACAGCGCCTGCTGCGGCCCCCGCCACCCCGGCCGTGAAGCCCGCCGCCGCTGCTCCTGCCGAAGCCGCCAGCGCCGCCAAGCCGGCCCACAAGGCCGAGCACAAAGCCGCCAAACACAAGGCCGCTGAAGCCAAGACCGAGACCAAGACGCAGTAAGCGCAACAGCGCTCCGCGCAAGGCCGCAGCCCTCACCGGCTGCGGCCTTTTTTCATCGGGCGTCGATGCGGCGCGTGAAATGGTTCGTGAACGCGACTCGCAACCCTCGCGACAGGGTGTGATGCCATTCATGAACGGCACCATCTGGGGCGGCGCCGTCGTCGGCGGCCAGTACGCAGCGAACAGCAGCGGCCATGTGATCGGTGGCAGCGTCGGCGCCGGCTGGGGCCAGATCAACGGGCAAGTCGTCGTGACAGACTGGAACAGCAGCGTGCAGGTCAACGATGCGCCGATGCCCGTGCTGCCCGGCGCCGACAAGCGTGCGCTGCCGGAGCCCGCACCGCTGGCGCTGACCGGGCTGGCCCTCGCCGCCGCCGGGCTGGTGCGCCGCCGGACGCGGCGCTGAGCCGTCAGCGGATCGGCGCCATCTCCTTCATCGCCTTGACGGCGCCGGCGCCGACGGCCGCGCCGAAGCGCTTGGCCAGCCGCTCGGCCACGTTGTCGCGCGGCGTGTAGTCGATGACGTCCTCGGCCTTCACGACCTCACGCGCCACGTAGTCGAGGTTGCCGTAGTGGTCCGCCAGGCCCATGTGCACGGCCTGCTCGCCATTCCAGAACAGCCCGGAGAAGGTCTCCGGCGTCTCCTGCAGGCGCTTGCCGCGCCCCTCGCGCACGACGGCGATGAACTGGTCGTGGATCTGGTCGAGCATGGCCTGCGCATAGGCGCGCTGCTTGGGATGCAGCGGGCTGAACGGGTCCAGCATGCCCTTGTTCTCGCCGGCCGTCAGCAGCCGCCGCTCGATGCCCACCTTGTCCATCAGCCCCGTGAAGCCGAAGCCGTCCATCAACACGCCGATGGAGCCGACGATGGAGGCCTTGTCGACGTAGATCTCGTCGGCCGCTGCGGCGATGTAGTAGGCCCCGGACGCGCACATCTCCTCGACGACGGCATAAACCGGCTTGTCGTAGAGCTTCTTCAGCCGCTTGATCTCGTCGTAGACGATGCCCGCCTGCACTGGGCTGCCGCCGGGCGAGTTGATGCGCAGCACGACCGCCTGGGCGCCATCGTCCTTGAAGGCATCCTTCAGCGCGGCCAGCAACTGCTCGGCGCTGGCCTCGGTGTCGGCCGCGATCTCGCCGCGCACCTCGACAAGCGCGGTGTGCGGTGTCGAGGTCTGCGTGACATGCCGGCCCTGCATCCACATGACATACACCATCAAGGCCGCCAGCATCAGCCAGAACAGGCGAAACACCGTGCGCCAGCGCCGCTCCAGTCTGCGCTCACGCAGGAAGTCCCGCGCGAGCTGGGCCAGCAGCGTCTCCTGCTGATGCGACAGCGACGCGGCGGGCTGCGGCGGCGCGTCCACCGGGTCAGGCATGGGAGGAGGCAGGGAGTCGTCGGGAGCGCTGGTCATATCAATCCTGGAAAGCAGGCTGGGTGTCGCGGGTCGGGTGCCAGAACACCTGCCCATCATGTTCGGTGAGTTCGATCTTGGTGAGCCGCCCTCGCGGGCAGGGGCCCATGACGCAGTGGCCGGTCAGCGGGTGATAGACGGCTCCGTGGATGCTGCAGATGATGAAGCGCTTGCCGTCGTCGAGGAATGCGCCTTCCTGCCAGTCCATCTCCACGGGCACATGCGCGCAGCGGTTGAGGTAGGCCACGGGCTGTCCATCAAAGCGCAGCGCGAACGCGCGGGCCGGCTGGCGCCACTGCAGAACGTCGAAGCTGACCGCCTGGCCGCGCTCGGCAAGCTCTGCGGAACCGCACAGAGGCTGCGGCGGCGCGAGGTCCTGCTCAGGCATGCTCGATCAACCAGTCGTGCAGTTCGCGCGTGGAATGCGCCACGAACAACGGGTTGAACTCGGCAAAGGTCTCGTGGTCGTGCGCGCCGAAGCTCACACCCACGCTGGGCGTGCCGGCGTTGGCAGCGAGCTGCAGGTCGTGCGTCGTGTCGCCAATCATCAGCGTGCGCTCGGGCTCCACCCCGAACTCGCGCATCAGCTCCAGCAACATCTGCGGGTGCGGCTTGGAGCGGGTCTCGTCGGCGGTGCGCGTGCCGTCGAACAGCGACGTCAGCTCGGCATGCGCCAGCACACGGTCAAGGCCCACGCGGTTCTTGCCCGTGGCCACAGCCAGCCAGTGGTGCCGTGCCTTCAGCGCCTGCAGCATGGCCAGGCTGCCATCGAACAGCGACACCTCGTGCTCGGAGGCCAGGTAGTGGTGGCGATAGCGCAGGCCCAGCTCGCTGTAGCGCTCGGGCGCCAGGCCCGGCACCACATGCTCCAGCGCGTCACGCAGCCCGAGGCCGATGACGAATTTGGCTTTCGAGAACTCGGGCTCGGGCAGGCCGATGTCCACGGCGGCGCGCTGGATGCAGCGGGCGATCAGCGCGGTGGAGTCGAACAGCGTGCCGTCCCAGTCGAAGGCGATGAGATCAAAGCGTTGGGGGCGGGTGGTCATGGGGGGATTGTCGTTGCGCGGCAGCCGCAGCCGCGACGCCGCTCAACGGCTGTAGAGAACCCGCCCGCCGCGAACCGTGCACTTCACCCGGGCGAAGTTCGTCGCGGCGCGCGCGGGATCGTCCTGCAGGACCACCAGGTCCGCATCCATCCCGGGGAGCACCCGGCCGCGCCGGCGCGATTCCTGCCAGCGCTCGGCGGGCGCCGTCGTCAGTGCGGCGAGGATCTGCATCGGCTGCATGCCTGCCTGGGCCAGCAACCGATACTCATCGGTGGGATCGCTGTCTTCCACATAGTCGACGTCGGTGCCGAACAAGACCTTGCCGCCGGCCGAGACGAAGCGGCCGAACTCGCGCACGCTGTCTCGCAGGATGCGATCAGCCTGTTCGGGCGGCACCTTGTCCTTCGCGAGCTCGTAGTCGAGCAGCTTGAGCGTCGGCACCATCCAGACGCCGGCGGCGCGCAGTGACTCCATCAGCTCGCCAGGCCAGGGGCCGGGCACCCCCAACGGAGGATGGGCGAGGATGTCCACCCCGGCCGCCAACGCGGCACGCAGCCCATCCAGGTCGGTCGGATGCGCAAAGACCAGCCGCCCACGGCGATGGGTCTCATCCGCCGCCGCCCTGGCGATGTCTGCCGGCATCCGTTTGGGCGGCTGGTTGCGCTGCGGCGTGACAAGAAACAGCTTGGTCGCTTCTGCGCCCGCGTCGAGGTTCAACCGCACCGTCTCCAGCGCGGCCGGCACCGAGGCTGGCTGAGGCAGCCTGGCGAGCAAGTCAGGCTTGAAGTGCTCCAGATAGAAGGGCAGCCCCTGCGGCGGGAACAGCGGCATGCCCGCCGTGAGCAGGCGCGGCCCTTGCAGATCGCCACGTTCGACCCGCGCACGCAGGGCCAGCGTGTTGTCGCGGTCGGAGGCGATGTCGAATGCCGTCGTGAATCCGTAACGCGTCAGCAGCGACGTCAACCCGGCCTCCAGCCGAACGGCCGGCGCCTCCCTGGCACCCGCGAACGCGCTGCCATTGAGGTGGACATGGCTGTTCTGGAAACCGGCCACCACAACGCCGCCATCGCAGGCCGGATTCAACGGCGGCACGCCGGCTGGAGAGGCAGCACTCGTGCCGACGGCCACGATGCGGCCGCCCTCGATCAACACCACACCATCGTCCACCGGCGCCGCATCGGGCGACACATAGACCCGCATGCCGCGCAACGCCGCCAGGCCGGCCTCGGTCGCATGCGCCACCGACGCGAAGGCCAGCAGGCTCAGCATCAAGGCAGGAACCCGGCAAGACATGGCCCTCAGCATAGCGCGACGAACTCAGGCCTGACGGTCCAACACCAGGGCACACGCCGCCGGCAGCGGCGCCTCGCACGTCACCATCTCGCCCGTCGCCGGGTGCTGGAACGTCAAGCGCCGCGCATGCAGGAACATGCGGTCGAACTTCGCCGTGCCGCGCGCCAGTTCGCGGTTCTTCTCGAAGTCGCCGTACTTCGGGTCGCCGACGATGGGGTGCCCGGCCTGCTGCAGGTGCACGCGGATCTGGTGCGTGCGGCCGGTCTTGATGGTCACGTCCAGCAGGCTGAAGTCCCTCGCCCGTTGAACCACCTTCACCAGGCTGATCGACCGCTTGGCGTCTTCCTCGCCCTCCTTGCCCGGCCGCACCCAGCGCTCGCCATCGCTGCCGACGAACTTGACCAGCGGCACGTCGATGACCTTGAGCTTGGCCGGCCAGTCGCCCCAGACCAAGGCCGCGTAGGTCTTGCCTGTCTCGCGGTCGCGCAGTTGGTCCTGCAGGTTGACGAGCGCGCTGCGCTTCTTGGCGATCATCAGGAGGCCCGATGTCTCCTTGTCGAGCCGGTGGACGAGCTCCAGGAACTTGGCCGTTGGCCGCGCGCGGCGCAGCGCCTCGATGACGCCATAGCTGACGCCCGAGCCGCCATGCACGGCAACACCGGCGGGCTTGTCGATGACGAGCAGGTGGTCGTCCTCGAACACGACGGGAAATTCACGGGCCGGCGCGGCCGGCGCGGCCGCCTTCTCCGGCACCCGCACCGGCGGGATGCGCACCTCGTCGCCGAGCTCCAGTCGCGTATCGGCCTGCGCGCGGCCCTTGTTGACGCGCACTTCGCCGGCGCGGATGACCCGGTAGACATGCGTCTTGGGCACGCCCTTGAGCTCGCGCAGCAGGAAGTTGTCCAGCCGCTGGCCGGCCGATCCCTCGTCCACGACGACGCGCCGGACTGCGGGTTTGTCCGGACCCATGACGGCAGTCACGCCCGTGGCGGGGGCCTCAGGGCCTGCCCCTATAATCCTTTTCACCACGTTGCTGTCGTAAGTGTTTGATTTTTTTGATTTTAGCGGCGGCGATGTGGGGCTGACGGCGCAAATGCCCGGCGGCCGACAGGCGATGCAACGCGAAAGATGGCCGGCAGGTTCCCTCCCCGAGTGAGAGAACGGCCCGCCGCCCGACGCGGCAGAGCGATGACAAGAACCCGCGAGACCCGCTGCCTTTGATCGTGTCAAGGCACCAGGCCCCCGCAGACAAACAAGGTTTCCATGGCGACAGCGCGCTTCGGCCCAGGCCGAGCAAGCTGTCACCAGCGTCCAGCAGTCCACGTGCGATGAGCATGCCCCTCCCCCCCAACGCACCCCTGCGGCCCCGGCTCGATGCCGGAGTGGCCGCCCTGCCCCGGCCCACGGCCGGGCGGGTGCGCGCGGGAGCCGGCGGCTCGGCTCGCACCGCCACTGCGGCGGCGCACGCGCCAACGCCGGCGGCACGCTGACCTACCGGTCGGCCACGCTATCGGTCCAGGGCGATTCCTTCCTCGGTTCTCCGTCATCGCCCGTGCATCTGGAAGCCGCCAAGTGTTGAGCTTGGTGGCGTGATGGACGTACGCGTCCGCGGCGACTTCGGGTCGCCCGGCGCGTGAGGAGATGACATGAAACGCATGCTGATCAACGCGACGCAGCCGGAAGAGCGGCGCCTCGCCATCGTTGATGGCCAGAAGCTGCTGGACTTCGAAACCGAAATCGAAGGCCGCGAGCAGCGCAAGGGCAACATCTACAAGGCCGTCGTGACGCGGGTCGAGCCCTCGCTCGAAGCCTGCTTCGTCGACTACGGCGAAGACCGCCACGGCTTCCTGCCGTTCAAGGAAATCGCGCGCCAGTTCTTCCGCGAAGGCTGCGACGTCAAGAACGCAACCATCAAGGACGCGATCAAGGAAGGCCAGGAACTGCTGGTCCAGGTCGAGAAGGAAGAGCGCGGCAACAAGGGTGCGGCGCTGACGACCTTCATCAGCCTGGCCGGCCGCTACCTCGTGCTGATGCCCAACAACCCGCGCGGTG
>JACCDS010826389.1_pt1 | contig 15155 bp, 15 predicted proteins | sample 7446441 | NCBI WGS metagenome assembly JACCDS01 (sample SAMN15323445, study PRJNA562643) | freshwater metagenome | isolation source: river surface water | place: USA:Blue River Watershed | collected 2017-08-17 | reverse complement strand
CCGACAAAGCCGCCGGTGTTGACGTCGACTGTCGTCAGCGCTTCGGTCTGGTCGATGATCAGGTAGCCGCCGCTCTTCAGGTCGACACGACGCCCCAGCGCGCGCTCGATCTCCTCCTCGATGCGGTAAAGGTCGAACAGCGGACGGTCGGCGCTGTAATGCTCGATCTGGCCCAGCGCCGCCGGCGTGTACAGCTCGGCGAACTCGATCATGCGCTGGTGGGTCTCGCGCGAGTCGACGACGATGCGGCAGGTCTCCTCCCACACCATGTCGCGCAGCGCGCGCAAGGGCAGGCGCAGGTCGTGGTGGAGCAGCGCGATGCCGCTGGCGTCGCGCGAACGTCGCTCGACCTCGGTCCACAGGCGGCGCAGGTAATCGACATCGGCAGCCAGATCGCTGTCGCTGGCCTGCTCGGCGTTGGTGCGGATGATGTAGCCGCCGCCGGCAGTGTCCTGACCGGCCAGGGCATCGGTCACCGCGCGCCCGTCGAGGATGGCCTGCAAACGCGCACGCTGTGCCTCGCGCGCCTCCTCGCCCTCGATGCGCTGCGAGACGCCGATGTGATCGTCGCCGGGGATATAAACGAGGAAGCGGCCGGCGAGGCTGATCTGGGTGGTCAGGCGCGCACCCTTGGTGCCGATAGGGTCTTTCATCACCTGGACCAGGATGCTGTCACCCTCGCGCAGCAGTTGCTCGATCGGCACGCTGCCCGGCACCAGGTCGGCACGGCGGATGTCAGCGACATGCAGGAACGCTGCGCGCTCGAGCCCGACGTCGATGAAGGCCGACTGCATGCCCGGCAGCACACGCCGCACCTGCCCGGCGTAGACGTTGCCGACCAGGCCGACATGGCTGGACCTTTCGATGTGGATCTCCTGGACCACACCGTTCTCGGTCACCGCGACCCGCGTCTCCTGCGGTGTCACGTTGATCAGGATCTCCTCACGCACGACGCCCATCAGACTCTCTTGTTCCAGTTGAAGATGCCGGACTGCGCCAGCAACTCGGCTGTTTCGAACAGCGGCAGCCCCATGACACCACTGTAGCTGCCCTCCAGGTGCTCGACGAAGCAGGCCGCGCGACCCTGGATGCCGTAGGCGCCAGCCTTGTCGAGCGGCTCGCCGCTGGCCACGTAGGCGCGGATCTGCGCGGCATCGAGGTGGGCAAAACGCACCCGGCTGACCGAGATACGCAGGTCGACGTGGTCGCCCTCGGCCAGTGCCACGGCGGTGAGCACTTGGTGCTCGCGGCCAGACAGCCGCTCAAGGATGGCGAAGGCGTCGGCCTCGTCGGTCGGCTTGCCAAAGATCTCGCCAGCGAGGGCGACGGTGGTGTCGGCCCCCAGCACCGGCGCGGTTTCGCGGCCGCCAGCCAGCAGCTCGGCCACCCCCGCCAGCGCCTTGTCGCGCGCCAGCCGCTTGACGTAGACCAGCGGCGGCTCACCGGCCTGGGGCGTCTCGTCCACCGCGCGCTCGGCGGCAAGCCGCAGCACCTCCGGCGCGTAACCGGCCTGGGCGAGCAGCTCGCGGCGGCGCGGGCTGGCAGATGCAAGGTAGAACGGGCGGTGGGTCACAGATTCATTCGCGATGGTAGGGGTGGCCGGCGATTATGGTGGTGGCCCGGTAGAGCTGTTCCAGCAGCATGACCCGCGCCATCCCGTGCGGTAGCGTCATCGGCGATAGCGAGAGCAGCATATCCGCGCATTCTCGCACCGCCGTCGCGTGGCCGTCGGGGCCACCCAGCAGAAACGCAGCATCGCCACCGTCGACCTGCCACTCGCGCAGACGGTCGGCCAGCTGCCGCGTGCTCAGGCCGCGGCCGCGCTCATCCAGAACCACCTTGCGGGCGCCACGCGGCACGGCGGCCAGCAGCCGCTCGCCCTCGCTGGCGGCCATCCGCTCGACCGGCCGCCCCTCGGTGCGCGGTTCGGCACGAAGAGGCACCACCTCGACCGACCACGGCCGGACGAACCGGCGCGAGTAGTCTTCGCAGGCGGCCTGCTGCCAGTCGACCAGACGGTCGCCGATGGCGATGACATGGAGCCGCACGGTGCCGGTTCCGGCGCCGCGGCCTAGCGCTTCGGCAGGCCCGGAAGCGGGCCGGCGCGTCCGGACCTGGGCGCGCGGGGTGCATCACCCGACGCGGTGTCTCCAGCCTGGGTGGACTCGTCCGTCGCGCCTGATGCGCGCAACTGCCGCGCCACGCGCGAGGCGTCGCCACCCCAGAGCTCGTCGATGTTGTAGTAGTCGCGGACCTGGGACTGCATGACGTGCACCACGACATCACCGAGGTCGATGAGGACCCACTCGCCGGTCTGTTCGCCCTCAACGCCGATCACGTCGCCGCCTGCCTCCTTGGCCTTCTCCTGCACCTCGTTGGCGAGCGAGCGCACATGGCGGTTCGAGGTGCCGGTGGCAATGACCATGTAGTCGGTGAGCGAGGTCAGGTGCCGCACCGGCAGCACCGCGAGGTCCTGCGCCTTGACGTCCTCGAGCGCGTCGACGACGGTGTCCTTCAGTTGTTCACTATTCATGCCGTTCTGCTTCGCAATTGCTGGTGTCCTGAGTCATGTAGAGCCCGTGCCGGTGGATGTATTCGAGCACCGCGTCCGGCAACAGGTAACGCGGCGAGACGCCCGACCGCAGCTGGCTGCGCAGCAGCGAAGCCGAGATGTCGAGCGCGGTCATGGTGTGGATGGCGATACGCCCGCCCGGCGAGCGTCGCAGCGGCGCCATGTTGACCACCGACCGGCTGGCGAAAGCCTCCCACAGTTCCGGCCCCAGCGCCGACTCCCAGCTCGTGACGCTGTAGCCGGGGCGCTGCGCCACCACGATGTGGCAGATCTCCAGCAGCTCGCGCCAGCGGTGCCAGCCCGGCAGCGAGAGAAAGGCGTCTGCGCCCATCATCAGCACCACCGGCGTGCGCACCGGCAGCGTGTTTCGCAGTTCGGTGACCGTGTCGAACGAGTAGGACTGCCCGGCGCGCATCAGCTCGCGCTCGTCCATGACGAATCGCGGGTTGCCGGCGATGGCCAGGCGCACCATCTCGGCACGCTGCTGGTTGCTCGCCGCCGGCTGCGCGCGGTGCGGTGGGGTGCCAGTGGGGATGAAGCGGATCTGCTTGAGGTCAAGCAGCCCGGCGACCTCCTCTGCCAGCCGCAGATGGCCGTTGTGGATCGGGTCGAAGGTGCCGCCGAGGATGCCGACTGGGGTCAGTGATGCCAAGTCAGCCGCCTAGCCGCGCACCTGGCCGTCGCCCAGCACAATCCACTTGAGCGTGGTCAGGCCCTCCAGCCCGACCGGGCCGCGGGCGTGCAGCTTGTCGGTAGAGATGCCGATCTCGGCACCCAGGCCATATTCGAAGCCGTCGGCAAAGCGCGTCGAGGCGTTGACCATCACGCTGGACGAATCGACCTCGCGCAAAAACCGTCTTGCCCTGGTGTAGTCCTCGGTGACGATGCTGTCGGTGTGCTGGCTGCCGTAGGTGTTGATGTGGTCGATGGCGGCGTCAAGCCCGTCGACGACGCGGATGCTGAGGATGGCGGCCAGATACTCGGTACGCCAGTCTTCCTCGGTAGCCGCCTTGATGCCGGGCAGCAGGCCGCGCGTGCGCTCGCAGCCGCGCAACTCGATGCCCTTGTCGGCGTAGACCTTGGCCAGCAGCGGCAGCACTTTGGGCGCGATGGCCGCGTGCACCAACAGCGTCTCCATGGTGTTGCAGGTGCCCAGGCGCTGTGTCTTGGCGTTGTCGGCGATACGGACGGCCTTGTCCATGTCCGCGTCGTCGTCGATGAAGACGTGGCAGATGCCGTCGAGGTGCTTGATCACCGGGATGCGCGCCTCGCGGTCGATGCGCTCGACCAGGCTCTTGCCACCGCGCGGAACGATCACGTCTACAAACTGCTTCATGGTGATGAGTTCGCCCACCGCGGCGCGGTCGGTGGTCGCCACCACCTGCACCGCCGCCTCTGGCAGGCCAGCCTCGCGCAGGCCCTCGCGGACACAGGCGGCGATGGCGCGGTTGGCGCGAATGGCCTCTGACCCGCCACGCAGGATGCAGGCGTTACCGCTTTTGAGGCACAAGCCCGCAGCATCGGCGGTCACGTTGGGCCGCGCCTCGTAAATGATGCCGATGACACCGAGCGGCACGCGCATGCGGCCGACCTGGATGCCGGAGGGCCGGTAGGCGAAGCCGCCCATCTCGCCGACAGGGTCTGGAAGCGCGGCGATCTGCTCGAGGCCGGCCGCCATCGACTCGACGCTCTTTGCAGTCATGGCGAGGCGGTCGATCATGGCGTCGTCCAGGCCGGCGGCACGCGCCGCGGCCACATCCTCGGCGTTGGCCTGCAGCAAAGCGGCAGCGTCGCGGCGTATGGCGGCAGCCATCACCGCGAGCGCGCGGTTCTTGGCATTGGTGTCGGCGCGGGCAAGGGCGCGGCTCGCCTCGCGGGCGGCGCGGCCGAGGCCATGCATGTAGCCGGCGACGTCGGTGATGTCGCCTGAGTTGCGGTCGGCGGGTGCATTCATGGCGGCAAGTCTCGCATGTCGCGGTAGCTCAGACCAGACTGCAGGATCAGCCGGCGCGGGCCGCCTGCTGCGCCGCAGCGAGCTGGAGGATGCCGTGCTCAGCGAGGTCCATCAGCTGGCGCAGTTCGTCACGGCTGAAGGCGTTGCCCTCGGCCGTGCCCTGCACCTCGATGATGCCGCCGCCACCGGTCATGACGATGTTCATGTCGGTGTCGCAGGCGGAGTCTTCTGGGTAGTCCAGGTCGAGGATGGCGCGGCCCTCATGGATGCCCACCGACACCGCGGCGACGCTGTCGCGCACCGGATTGGCCGCCAGCAGGCCCTTGCTGACCAGCCAGTCGCCGGCATCGGCCAGAGCCACCCAGGCGCCGGTGATGGCGGCGGTGCGGGTGCCGCCGTCGGCCTGCAGCACGTCGCAATCGATGTGGATGCTGCGCTCGCCCAGCTTGGAGAGGTCGGTGACGGCACGCAGGCTGCGGCCGATCAGGCGCTGGATCTCCTGCGTGCGGCCGCTCTGCTTGCCGCGGGCGGCCTCGCGGTCGCTGCGAGTGTGCGTAGCGCGCGGCAGCATGCCGTACTCGGCGGTGACCCAGCCCTGGCCCTTGCCACGCAGGAAGCCGGGCACCCGCTCCTCGACGCTGGCAGTGCACAGCACGCGCGTGTCGCCGAACTCCACCAGAACCGAACCCTCGGCGTGGCGGGTAAAGCGACGAGTGAAGCGTATCGGACGCAGCTGTTCGGGCTGTCGACCATCGTGGCGAGGGGTCTGGGACATGCGTGGCGCCGTGTTTTGACGAAGGGTGGCGAGTATACGCGCGCAGCCCGACAAGGCTCAGGCAACGCCTTTGCCGGCGGCGGTGACCATAATGTGGGCATGGCCACCCCAAAACACTCACCAACCACGCTCGCCCAACGCTCGCTGCGCGCAGTCTGGCACCCGTGCACGCAGATGAAGCTGCACGAGGACGTGCCGCCACTCGCCATCCGTTCAGGGGATGGCGCCTGGCTCGAGACCGAGACCGGCGCGCGACATCTGGACGCCATCAGCTCTTGGTGGGTCAACCTGTTCGGCCACGGTCATCCGCATATCCGCGCCGCCGTTCACGCCCAGCTCGACACCCTCGAGCATGTGATGCTGGCCGGCTTCACCCACGAGCCGGTGGTGCGGCTCTCGGAGCGTCTCGGCGCCTTGACCGGGCTCGGCCACGCCCATTACGGATCGGACGGCGCCTCGGCTGTCGAGGTGGCGCTGAAGATGAGTGCGCACTTCTGGCGAAATCGGGGCCAAACCGGCAAGACACGTTTCGTCGCGATCGCTGGCGGTTACCACGGCGAGACGCTAGGCGCGCTGGCGGTGACCGACATCCCGCTGTTCCGCGAAACCTATGCAACCCTCCTCAGGGATTGCACGATGCTGCCAAGCCCGGATTGGCGGCAGGCACTGGCCGGCGAAGATCCCCTGGCCTTCGCCAGACGGCAGGCCCTGCTGCTGGAAGCCCACCTTGCTCAGCATCATCAAAGCACCGCTGCGCTGATCCTCGAGCCGCTCATCCAGTGTGCCGGTGGCATGGCGATGCACCACCCGGAGTATCTGCGGATCGCGCGCGAGCTCTGCACGCTCTATGGCGTTCACCTCATCTGCGACGAGATCGCGGTCGGCTTCGGCCGCACCGGCACGCTGTTCGCTCACCAGCAGGCCGGCATCCGGCCGGATTTCCTGTGCCTGTCCAAGGGCCTGAGCGGCGGCTTTCTGCCGCTGGCGGTGACGCTAACCACCGACGAGGTCTACCAAGCCTTCTACCACCACGACGTGAAGCGGGGCTTTCTGCACAGCCACAGCTACACCGGCAACCCGCTGGCCTGCGCGGCCGCCAACGCCGTGCTCGACCTGTTCGAGGCGAGTGATGTGATGGCGGCGAATGCCGCACTGGCTGCGCGTATCGACGTCGCTGCCGAGAGCCTGCGCCGGCATCCTCGTGTGCGTCACTGGCGACGCACCGGCATGGTCTGGGCCTTCGACGTGGCCATGGATGCCACAGACAGGCGAAGCCCGCGCGCTCCCATCGGCATGCGCATCGCCCGCGCCGCCCTCGCGCGGAACGTGCTGTTGCGGCCGATCGGCGACACCGTGTACTGGATGCCGCCCTACTGTCTTAACGACGAAGCGGTCCGCACGCTGGTCGATGGGACACTTGCGGCGCTGGAGGAGGCGGTCGGGTGAGGCGCATCGCGGGATTGCTGCTGGCACTCGCCCTGGCCACGCCAGCCGCGGCCGATCAGGGCCTGCCCGCCGACTTTGCCGCAGCGCTGGAGCGCGCCGGCGTGCAGCCGCAGCAGATCAGCATCTGGTTCGGCGAGGCCGAGAGCACCGAGGCCCGCTTCCACTGGCTGCCGGAGACGCCGCGCAACCCGGCATCGGTGCTCAAAGTGGTCACCACCGCACAGGCGCTCGAGCAGCTTGGTCCCGGGTATCGCTGGAAGACCCGCGCCTGGGCCGAGGGGCCGCTGAGCCGCGGCACACTGCGCGGCCGTCTGCTGATCGAGGGCGGCGGCGATCCCAAGCTGCGCCGCGAGGACCTGCGCGGCCTGCTCGAGCAGGTCCGTGCCACCGGCATCCGCCGCATCGAAGGCGACATCGTCGTCGACCGCGGCGCCTTCGACCTGCCGGCCCACGACCCCGGCGCCTTCGACAGCCAGCCACAGCGGGCCTACAACGTCGGCGCCGATGCGCTGCTGGTCAATTTCGCGGCGCAGTCGGTCAACACCCGAGTCGATACGGCCAACGGCAGCGTGCATGCTTGGCTGGAGCCGGCGCTGGATGGCGTGCAACTCGACAACCGCCTGCGCCGGGTCGAGGGCGATTGCAATGGCTGGCGCCTGCGCCCGCTGATGCAGATCCTCGACACGGCTGCAGATCGCACCGCGGTGCGGCTGGAGGGCGAGGTGCCGGCCGCCTGCGACCCGGCCAGCATCGACATCGCGCCGATCGCCGGCCCGGATTACACACGGCGCATGCTGCTGCAGACCTGGCGCGAGCTCGGCGGCAGCCTGTCGGGGCGGGTGGTCGATGGGCGGCTGAGCTACGGCATGCGGCTGGTCGGTAGCATCGAGTCGCCACCGTTGGCCGATGTCATCCGCGACATCAACCGCTTCAGCAACAACGTGATGGCAGACCACGTCTGGCTCACCGCTGGCGCGCAAGCCGCCGGCTGGCCGGCAAGCCGGGCCAAGGCAACCGAGGCGACACGCGCGTGGCTGGTTGCGGTCGGCGCCTACGATGCGGAAACACTGATCGACTCCGGCTCGGGCCTGTCGCGGCGGACCCGCATCAGCGCCGGTCAGCTGCATGCGGTGCTGCGCCAGATGGCGCGCTCGCCCCTGTTCCCCGAATTTGCCGCCTCGCTGCCCATCGCCGGTGAGGACGGCACCGCAGCCCGCACCCGCGTGCAGGGGCACGCGCGCTTAAAGACCGGCAGCCTGAATGGAGTACGCTCGGCCGCCGGCTACGTGCGCGACCGCAACGGGCGTTGGCTGAGCCTGGTGGTGCTGCTGGAGGGGGCGCCCGAGAACGGCTGGCGGGAACTGCTGGTGTGGCTGGCCGACCGCGCAGCAGAGACTGACGGCCCGGTGCCCTAACGGCCGATCCCGCGCGCGCTGCTCTGGCGCCACAACCAGACGCCGGCCAGCAGCATCGGCAGGCAAAGCCACTGCCCCATGCTCAAGCCCAGACCGAGCAGGCCCAGGTGTGCATCCGGCTCGCGGAAGAACTCCACCGCGAAGCGCGCCACGCCGTAGCCGACCAGGAACAGCGCCGAGACCTGCCCCGAAGGTCGCGGCCGGCGGGCGAACCACCACAGCAGCACGAACAGCGCGACGCCCTCCAGCCCGGCCTGATAAAGCTGCGAGGGGTGTCGCGGCACCGCATCGGCCATCGGGAACACCATCGCCCACGGCACGTCGGCCGGGCGGCCCCAGAGCTCGCCGTTGATGAAGTTGCCGATACGCCCCAGCGCCAGGCCCAGCGGCACCAGGGGCGCGATGAAGTCGGTCACCTGCAGCCAGCGCAGGCCCCTGCGGCGCGCCAGCCAGGCCATGGCCAACAGTACGCCGAGGAAGCCGCCGTGGAAGCTCATCCCGCCCTGCCACACCGCCAGGATGCTGACCGGGTCGGCAAGGAAATCCAGCGGCTTGTAGAACAGCACGTAGCCCATCCGCCCGCCCAGGATGACGCCGACCACGCCCCAGAACATGAGGTCGTCGACCAGCACGGGGCTCAGCGCCAGATCGCGCCGGCGTGACAATTGCCGGCGCCCGAGCCAGACGAACTGCAAAAAGGCCAGCACGTACATCAGCCCGTACCAGTGGATGGCCAGCGGGCCGATGCGCAGCGCGACGGGGTCGAAACCGGGGTGGATCAGCATCGGACGGTTCTCCCCGGCAACAAGGGCCGCAGGTCGCGTGCGTGGGGGGCATGGGCGGTTAACATGGCGGCCCCGATTCTACTGTGGCCTCCGACCCGCGCGGCCACACCCCCACACCAACGCCAAGGAGTCCGCCATGAAGCAACGCCCCGCCCTCACCCTGGATGACGCGCAGACCATCGGCGCAGCCGCACTCGACCACGCCCGCAAGAACGGCTGGAACGTCTCGATCGCCGTCTGCGACGACGGCGGTCACCTGCTGTGGTTCGCGCGCATGGATGGCGCGCCGCCGATGAGCGCACAGATCGCCCCGGGCAAGGCCGACTGCGCGGCGCGCTCGCGCAAGGCCAGCGGCGTGCTGGAGAAGGTCATCAACGATGGCCGCACGGCGGCGCTGAAGATGCCGGTGCTTGCGCTGGAAGGCGGCGAGATGATCGTCGTCGACGGCGTCTGCGTCGGTGCGGTGGGCGTGTCTGGCGTCAAGTCGACCGAGGACGCCGAGATCGCCCGCACCGGCATCGCCGCAGTGGGTGCTGCCACCGGTTTCTGAGACCGCCAGGAGGGCCAGCGGGGACGGAAGTTGTCAGACCACGCTGACGTTCTGGACTTCCTCCAAAAATCAGCGGTTTACGGCGACCCTGCCAATCCGAGCGTGCCATTGTGCGGCACGCCCTGCGTCTGTATCCTCTCGCCCTTCGCCGGCGGGAAGCCGCCGCAAGAGTCCGCAGCAGATGCCACCGTGGCGCCGGTCGCCAGCCTGTACGAACAGGACCGACCGGCCGTCCAAACCAGGGAGATACCATGGCCATCACCATCGGTGCGATCACCGAGTCGACGCCGGGCGAGAAGCGCGTTGCGCTCGTTCCGGATGTCGCCAAGAAGTACCAGGCGCTCGGCGCCAGCATTGCCATCGAGAAGGGCTTCGCTACCGAGGCTAACCTCGCCGATGCCGACTTTGCCGACACCACCGCGACTACCCGCGCCAAGGTGCTCGCCGAGGCCGACATCCTGCTGCACGTGCAGCCGCTGTCGGACAAGGACCTCGCCAAGCTCAAGCCGGGCTGCGTGCTGGTCGGCTACCAGGCGCCCTACTCGGGCAAGGACCGCATCGACGCGCTGAAGGGGGCGAAGGCTACGGCGCTCAGTTTCGAGCTGCTGCCGCGCATCTCGCGCGCGCAGAGCATGGACGCGCTGTCTAGCCAGGCCGCGGTGGCCGGCTACGCCTGCGTGCTGATCGGCGCCGACAACTGCCCCAAGTTCTTCCCGATGATGACCTACGCCGCCGGCACCATCCGGCCGGCCAAGGTGCTGGTCATCGGTGCTGGCGTGGCTGGCCTGCAGGCCATCGCGACGGCCCGCCGCTTGGGCGCCATGGTGGAGGGTTATGACGTCCGCCCCGAGGTCCGCGAGCAGATCGAATCGCTCGGCGCCAAATTCGTCGACACCGGCGTGTCGGCGGTGGGTACCGGCGGCTATGCCCGTGAGCTGACCGACGCCGAAAAGGCGCAACAGGCCGAGAAGCTGGGCAAGGCAGTCGCCAACTGCGACGTCCTCATCACCACTGCGTCGGTGCCGGGCAAGAAGGCGCCGCAGATCATCAGCGAAGCCATGGTGGCGCGCATGAAGCCGGGCGCCGTGGTGGTCGACCTGGCCGCCGAGACCGGCGGCAATGTCGCCGGCACGGTGGCGGGCCAGTCGGTTCGTGTCGGCCCGGCGCTGCTCATAGGCCCGACCCACATCGCCAGCCGTATGCCGGTGCATGCGTCGGAGATGCTGGCCAAGAACGCATTCAACCTGATCTCGCCTTTCGTCAAGGACGGCGCCCTGGCGCTGGACTGGCAAGACGAGGTGATCGCCGGATCGGCGCTCACACACGACGGTGAACTCAAGTCGGCGGCGGTCAAGACCGCCCTGGGCCTGTAAAGGAGCCCCACATGGAAGGCTTTCTGTACCTGTATGTCTTCATGCTCGCCGCCTTCACCGGCTACGAAGTGATCGCGCGCGTGCCCGTGATCCTGCACACGCCGCTGATGTCCGGCTCCAACTTCGTCCACGGCGTGGTGCTGGTTGGCGCCATGGTTGCCCTGGGCGCAGCTGACCCGGAAGACCCGCTGCAACTGGCGATCGGCTTCTTCGCCGTGCTGCTGGGTGCCGCAAACGCGGCTGGTGGTTACGTGGTGACCGAACGCATGCTCGGCATGTTCCAGTCGAAGAAAAAGGGAGGCGCATAAATGGACGCCAAGGTCCTCGTCAACGCCGCCTACTTCGCTGTCGCGGTCGTCTTCATCCTCGGCCTAAAGGCCATGAGCTCGCCGCTGACGGCGCGCAAGGGCATCGTCTGGGCCGGCTACGCCATGATCGCCGCCACCGTGGTGACCTTCGCCTGGCCGGGCATGGCCAACTACGGCCTGATGGCCGCCGCCATCGCCATCGGCGGCGCGGCAGCATGGTGGTCGGGCAAGAAGGTCGCCATGACCGACATGCCGCAGATGGTCGCCATCTACAATGGCATGGGTGGCGGTGCTGCTGCCGCCATCGCGGCGCTGGAGTTCGCCCGCGGCGAGGTGCATGACCCGCTGGTCACCACGCTGGCCGTGATCGGCTCACTGATCGGCTCGGTCGCCTTCTCCGGCTCTTGCATCGCCTTCGCCAAGCTGCAGGGCATCATGGAGAAGACCTACCGCCTGCCAGCGCAGAACGGCGTCAACGTGGTGCTGGCGGTGGTTGCCGTGGCACTCGGCGCCTACATCGTCGCCAACCCTGGCGACACCGCGGCGCTGCTGGCCTTCTATGGTCTGGCGCTGTTCCTCGGCGTCATCCTGACCACGCCGATCGGCGGCGCCGACATGCCGGTCGTCATCTCGCTGCTCAACGCCTTCACCGGCCTGGCGGTGGGCTTCGAGGGCTTCGTGCTGGGCAACCCGGCGCTGATCGTGGCGGGCATCGTCGTCGGCGCGTCCGGCACGCTGCTCACCCAGCTGATGGCCAAGGCGATGAACCGCCCGATCGCCAATGTCATCTTCACCCCGATGACGGGCGCCGCAGCAGGTGGCGGCGAGGCGGTGACCGGCACGATGAAGGAAACCTCGGCGCTGGATGCCGCGTCGATGATGCGCTTTGGCAGCAAGGTGATCGTGATCCCGGGCTACGGCATGGCCGTGGCCGGCGCCCAGCACAAGGTCTGGGAGATGGCGCAGCTGCTGGAAGAAGCCGGCGTCGAGTGCGTGTTCGCCATTCACCCGGTGGCGGGCCGCATGCCGGGCCACATGAACGTGTTGCTGGCCGAGGCCGGCGTGCCCTACGACAAGATCCTCGACCTCGAAGAGATCAACGCCGACTTCCCGCAGGCCGACGTAGCGCTGGTGATCGGTGCCAACGACGTAGTCAACCCGGTGGCGCGTACCGACAAGAGCAGCCCGATCTACGGCATGCCGATCCTGGACGCCGACCGCGCGCAGAACTGTATCGTCATCAAGCGCGGCAAGGGCGCAGGCTACTCGGGTATCGAGAACGCCCTGTTCTACACCGACAACTGCCGCATGCTTTACGGCAGCGCGCAGCAGGCCATCGCCGACATCATCCATCACATCAAGACGATGGAAGAGGCATAGCTTCAAGAGGCGCACGCCTTCTTGCGCAGGCGGCCTGCGGGCCGCAGTCGCAACAAAAAACCCGGCCTTGGCCGGGTTTTTTGTTGGGCACCGGTTCAGGGGTGCCCCGGGCGGTACCGTCAGGCTGTGGGCCTTACTCGATCGCCCCCATGATGCTCTGCAGGTAGTTGGCCTCGCCGACCTTGGCCATCAGCTCGATCTGCGTCTCGAGGAAGTCGATGTGCTCCTCGGTGTCGTCGAGGATCATCTGCAGCAGGTCGCGCGAAACGAAGTCGTGCACCGATTCGCAGTGCGCGATGCCGGCCTTGATGGTGGTCTGGGCGCCCTGCTCCAGCGCCAGGTCCGACGCGAGGATCTCGCCGACGTTCTCGCCGACGTTGAGCTTGCCCATGTCCTGAAGATTGGGCAGGCCGTCGAGCATGAAGATGCGATCCATCAGGGCATCGGCGTGCTTCATCTCGCCCATCGACTCGGCGTACTCCTTGGCGGCGAGCTTGTCGAAGCCCCAGTGCTTGAGCATGCGGTAGTGGACGAAATACTGGTTGATGGCGGTCAGCTCGTTCTTGAGCTGCGCCTGCAGATGCTGGATGACCTTGGCATCACCTTTCATGCGTTCTCTCCCTGTGGCGCTTTTGGTGTCGGCGCGAGAAATGACTACAGCCTCGGGATTGTAGCCCCAAGGCGCGTAGTGTGCCGTGCCGCAGACGCGGGTCAGGCGAGAGAGTTGTCGGCTTCGCTGGTGATGTGTGCGGTGGTGCCCCCGGAACGGCAACGGTCCCAGATGTCGCGCGCGCAACCGGCACACTTGCCGCACTGCGTCGCAACCCCATGTTCAAACTGCAGATCATCAAAAGTCTGGCCCGAGCGCGCTGAACGCTCGATGGTCTTGTCGCTGACGCGGGCACAGATGCAAATGATCATGTCGGAATGATAATGGTTCCTATTGACATGTCAAGGCCGCGTTCGAGGCCCCAGAGATCGGCGGCGACAAAAACAAAAAAGCCACCCGAGGGTGGCTTTTCTGGGTACGACGCAGTCCGCGATTAGCGGGCGGCGATGTACATGGTGACTTCGAAACCGAAGCGAAGATCAGCGGCAGCGGGCTTGGTCCACATGGTGAAGCTCCTTGAGTGAGGTTGTCCTACGGAACGAATAGTGGACCACAAGCGCTGCGCAATCACCCGCGGGCTGCGCAAAGCCGCCTAAGTAAAATCATTAGACGGCCTCGGCCTTGTTGGCGCGCTTGCGCTCATGCTCGATCAGGTGCCGCTTGCGCAGGCGGATGTTCTTCGGCGTGATCTCGACCAGCTCGTCATCGGCGATGAATTCGATGGCCGACTCCAGAGTCAGCTGGATCGGCGGCGTCAGCGTGACCGCCTCGTCCTTGCCCGACGAGCGCACGTTGGTCAGTTGCTTGGTCTTGATCGGGTTGACCACCAGGTCGTTGTCGCGACTGTGGATGCCGATGATCATGCCCTCGTACACCGCCTCGCCGGGACTGACGAACATGCGGCCACGGTCTTGCAGCTTCCACAACGCGTAGGCCACCGCAGCGCCGTTGTCCTGGCTGATCAGCACGCCGTTGCGGCGTTCCGCCATGGCGCCGGCCATCGGGCCGTAGTCATCGAACACGTGGCTTGCCAGACCGGTGCCGCGGGTCAGCGTCAGGAACTCGCCCTGGAAGCCGATCAGGCCGCGCGCCGGGATGCGGTACTCGATGCGCACACGACCCTTGCCGTCCGGCTGCATGTCCTGCAACTCGCCGCGGCGGCGGCCGAGCTCTTCCATCACGCCGCCCTGATGGTCTTCCTCGACGTCGATGGTCAGCATCTCGTAAGGCTCGCACTTCTCGCCATTGATCTCGCGGAACACCACGCGCGGGCGGCTCACCGCCAGCTCATAGCCCTCGCGGCGCATGTTCTCCAGCAGGATGGTGAGGTGCAGCTCGCCGCGGCCGCTGACCAGGAAGCTGTCGGCCTCGCTGGTGTCCTCGACACGCAGCGCCACATTCTTCAGCAGCTCGCGGTCGAGTCGCTCGCGGATCTGGCGGCTGGTCACGAACTTGCCCTCGCGGCCGGCCAGCGGGCTGTTGTTGACCTGGAAGGTCATGGTCAACGTGGGCTCGTCGACGGCGATCGGCGGCAGCGGGTCGACGTGCTCCGGGTCGCACAGAGTCACGCCGATGTTGACCTGCTCGATGCCGGTGATCAGCACGATGTCGCCGGCCAGCGCCTCCTCGGCCGGCATGCGTTCGAGGCCGTGGAACTTGAGCACCTGCCCGACCTTGGCGCTGCCGCGGCTCTCGTCGCCATACATCACGGTCAGCGGCTGGTTGGGGCGGATGCGGCCGCGCTTGATGCGACCGATGCCGATCTGGCCAACGTAGGTCGAGTAGTCGAGCGAGCAGATCTGCAGCTGCAGCGGGCCGTTCTCATCGACCTCGGGCGGCGGCACGTGACGGATGATCGCCTCGTATAAGGCGGTCATGTCGGTGCCGGGCTTGGCCGCGTCGAGCATGGCGTAGCCGTTCAGCGCGCTGGCATAGACCACCGGGAAATCCAGCTGCTCCTCGGTGGCGCCGAGTTTGTCGAACAGGT
>JACCDS010365511.1_pt1 | contig 15159 bp, 13 predicted proteins | sample 7446441 | NCBI WGS metagenome assembly JACCDS01 (sample SAMN15323445, study PRJNA562643) | freshwater metagenome | isolation source: river surface water | place: USA:Blue River Watershed | collected 2017-08-17 | reverse complement strand
CTGGAATTCCAGCGCAACAACGAGCGCTATCAGTTCATGAAGTGGGGCATGCAGGCGTTCGACACCTTCGGCGTGGTGCCGCCGGGCTTTGGCATCGTGCACCAGGTGAACCTCGAGTACCTCGCACGCGGCGTGCACAACCGCAGCGGCGTGTACTACCCTGACACCCTGGTCGGCACCGACTCGCACACCACGATGATCAACGGCATTGGCGTCGTTGGCTGGGGTGTCGGCGGCATCGAAGCCGAAGCCGGCATGCTGGGCCAGCCGGTGTACTTCCTGACCCCGGACGTGGTCGGCGTGAACCTGACCGGCGTGCTGCGCGAAGGCGTGACCGCGACCGACCTGGTGCTGACCATTACCGAAATGCTGCGCAAGGAAAAGGTGGTCGGCAAGTTCGTCGAATTCTTCGGCGAAGGCACCGAGACCTTGTCGCTGACGGACCGCGCGACCATCGCGAACATGGCACCGGAATACGGCGCGACGATGGGCTTCTTCCCGGTCGATGACGCGACCATCGACTACTTCCACGGCACCGGCCGCACCAAGGCCGAGATCGACGCATTCCAGGCTTACTTCAAGGCGCAGGGCCTGTACGGCATCCCGAAGGCCGGTGACATCGATTACTCGAAAGTGCTGACGCTGGACCTGTCGAAAGTCGCACCGTCGCTGGCCGGCCCGAAGCGTCCGCAGGACCGCATCGAAATCGGCCATGTGAAGAACACCTTCAAGGAACTGTTCGCGAAGCCAGTCGCGGAGAACGGCTTCAACAAAAAGGCCGAAGACCTCGATGCCGAGTATGTGAATGCCGATGGCGTCAAGCTGAAGAACGGCGACGTGCTGATCGCTGCGATCACCTCCTGCACCAACACCTCGAACCCGAGCGTGCTGCTGGCGGCCGGCCTGCTGGCGAAGAAAGCAGTCGCGCTCGGCCTGAGCGTGCCGGCGCACATCAAGACCTCGCTGGCCCCGGGCTCGCGCGTGGTGACCAAGTATCTCGAAGCCGCGGGCCTGATGCCCTACCTCGAGGAACTCGGCTTTGGCATCACCGCGTATGGTTGCACCACCTGCATCGGCAATGCCGGTGACCTGACTCAGGCGATGAACGAAGCGATCGTGAAGAACGATGTCGTCGCTGCGGCCGTCCTGTCGGGCAACCGTAACTTCGAAGCGCGCATTCATCCGAACATCCGCGCGAACTTCCTCGCATCGCCGCCGCTGGTCGTCGCGTATGCGATCGCCGGCAATGTCACCATCGACCTGATGACCCAGCCCATCGGCAAGGGCAAAGACGGCCGCGATGTGTACATTGGCGACATCTGGCCGACCTCGGCAGAGATCAACAAGCTGATGAAGCATGCGATGAATGCCAAGACCTTCAAGGCGAACTATGCCGACGTGAAGGGCGCCCCGGGCAAGCTGTGGGAAGACATCACCGGTGTCGCGTCAGGCCAGGTCTACAACTGGCCGACCTCGACCTACATCGCCGAGCCGCCGTTCTTCGACGATTTCGCGATGGAGCCGAAGGCAGCTTCCGCTGGCATCTCGAATGCGCGTGCACTGGGCGTATTCGGCGACTCGATCACCACCGACCACATCTCGCCGGCCGGCTCGATCAAGGAGTCCAGCCCGGCTGGCAAGTGGTTGCAGGAGAACGGCGTGCTGAAGGCCGACTTCAACTCCTATGGCTCGCGTCGCGGCAACCACGAGATCATGATGCGCGGCACCTTCGCCAACGTGCGCATCAAGAACCTGATGATCCCGGCCAAGCCGGACGGCTCGCGCGTCGAGGGCGGCATCACGCTGCACCAGCCGACCGGCCAGGAAATGTCGATCTATGACGCCGCGATGCGGTACATCAAGGACGACGTTCCGACGATGATCTTCGACGGCGGAGAGTACGGCACCGGATCGTCGCGCGACTGGGCGGCGAAAGGCACCCAGCTGCTCGGCGTGAAGGCCGTGGTCGCGCGTTCGTTCGAGCGCATCCACCGCTCCAACCTGGTGGGCATGGGCGTGCTGCCGCTGCAGTTTCTGGGCAACGACAGCGTGCAGTCGCTGAACATCACCGGCAACGAAACCTACGCACTCGAAGGCATCGAGAACGACATCAAGCCGCAACAGGAAGTGACGCTGGTGATCAAGCGCGCTAACGGCGACACCCAGAAAGTGAAGCTGCTGCTGCGCATCGACACGCCGATCGAGGTGGATTACTACCGTCATGGTGGTATCCTGCCGTTCGTTTTGCGTCAGCTGCTCGCAGCCTAAATCGGCCGGGGCCGGCGGACTTGTCTGCCGGCCCGGCTGACTCATTTCAAATTCATCCGGAGACAACCATGTGGAAAATGCTCGTAGCGTTCATCATCTTTGCAGCCATCGCGCTGACCGTCGTGTTCAAGATGGGCGACAAGGTGGACATGCAGGGTGAGGCTGGCGGCCACACCGAAGCACAGACTGAAGCCCCGGCTGCAGCACCGGCACCGACAGAAGCGCCGGCCGCCGCAGAAGGCGAAAAGAAGTAAGTTAGTTGCATTGCCGCACCGGGCCCGCTTCGGCGGGCTTTTTCTTTGTCATCGCGCTGGTCCGCGCATCCAGTAGAATCCGTGTTTACCCAGACAGAAGCCCCTCATGCGCCGCTCCCCGAAGAATTCCGTCCGCAAGTTTTCCGCCGAAAGCCAAAGACTCGCGTCACTCGCGCAATCGATGGTACGCGCGTCCAGCCGCATCGAGGCGCGCGGATGGGAAGCGCGGCTCGACGGCCTGCTGCAGAAGCAACTGGCGCATAACCAGCAGCAGGCGATCGACAACGCGCTCGATCACCTGTTTCACACCGATCTTGACGCGTATGACACGCTGCTCGATTCGGTCGAAGCGATCAGTAGCAGCTGCACCATCGAATACGACGGCAAGCGCTACGACGCCCTGCTGATCGCCGTGCCGGTGCTGGCCTGGACCCGCTTCACGATCCCGTCCGGCACGATCAATGCGCCTGCACTGCAGAGCGTGACGGCGCACCTGTACGGTCACATACTGGCCGCCAACACGCGCGCCGCCGTTGCACCGGCGCTGTTTTCTATTGATCAGCTGCCACGCAGCTACTGCGACAACTACCAGCTGACGCGCAGCATGGCCGAGGCCGCAATCACAGGCAAGCCGCTTCAGGCACCCTCGGCGCTGCCGGAGACGGCCCCCTTTCTTGCCGACACCCGACATCTGCTCGCCGTGGTGACGGCGGAAGCAGGTCAGCCGCTGCTGCGCTGGCAGGAGGACGAAGCCGGCGGCAACCGCCAGGCGCTGAGCCAGACCGCCCTGACGCAATGGCAGTTGCAGGCCGGCCCCAACCTGCAGGCGCTGTTGCCCGGCTGCGGCGTCGAGCTGCTGCTGCCCGGTGCTTACTATGTAGCCTGCCGCGACGCAGACAAGGCGGTGCGGCCGATCTCCTTGCGCGCAGCGGTGTACTACCTGACGCACATGCTGTCGGTCGAGCCGGCGCAGCTGTCTGTCGTCATTGCCGCCATCGGCGATGAGGCCAGCGAAATGCGTGTCGACGAATTCCGGATCAGCTACAGCGTCGGCGAAAGCACGGATGTCGTGTATGGCGTGGTCTGGCCGCTGTACGACGAAGAGAGCGCCGAGGAATTCATCTCCTCGATCAGCCATCACCGCGCGGGATCCAATGCGCCGCTGACGCCGTTGCAGCAGATTGTTTCGGTGCTGCGCGAAGCGGGCATCACACGCATTCAGCAAGCCGACAGCGTCTTCCCGCCGGAGTACTGCGACGACTGTGGCTCGCCGCTGTTCTGCGATACCGATGAAGAGATGGTGCATGCGGAAATGCCCGAAGATGCGGGACAAAACTCCGGCCATCTGCATTGACCTATCGGAAATATGTCAGCGCTCTGTTATACTCTCGGGCTTGTCGGGGCGTAGCGCAGCCTGGTAGCGCACTTGCATGGGGTGCAAGGGGTCGCGAGTTCGAATCCCGCCGCCCCGACCATTAGAATCAAGCACTTAGATCAATCTTCGGATTGGTCTTTTTGCTTTCTGAAGCCAGATCGCGAAAAAGTGCCCAACAAAGTAACGAGCTGGATCTCCCCTCAAATTGGGGCCGAAAGCCGCGCCATTACCCCGTTAAATGACTGATTAAGCTTTCACCACACCGCATTGGCGAAAAATACCCAGGACGAAGCCTGTTCCCATTGATGCTGGTGCAGTTTGCGGTACTCAGCCCCCAGATGCACCCGGGGTTGCACTGTGTAGCGAACGCCAATGGAAGACTGCATCCAACTCGTCGCCTCGTCGCTGATCGTCGTATGGGTACGATTGAATGCCATCAGGCTGATGTTGGGCGACCATGGTCCAAAGTCCCGGGCATAGCGGGCACCATAAGCCACGGTTTCAAGCACCACGCGATCCGATGCGCGAGGGAATCGGGTGACGTTACCGTCATCGAACGTACGCGTCTCTTCATAGGCACTGTAGTCCGCCGCAGAGCGCGAATATTGCAGAGTGGGAGACAGCAAGCCTCCGGCAAGCGGAAGGTTCAGGGTTCCACCGATTCCTGTCAGTAACGCATGCGATTTTCGGCTACCTTCCACAGGACCCATTGGAGACTGAAGGGTGTCCGACGTACCCCCGCTGTAGCCAACATAGCCGTTCAGCACAAGGTACGGGGTCGCCTGCCATGAGAGGTAAGGAATGACCGATGCGATCGACTCCCCGCGACGTCCTCGGGTGTCGGGCGTTTCGAAAGAAGAGTCTGACTGCATGATGGAAAACCCCCATGTCCATGCGAGGCGGCGCATCTGCAACGACAAGCTATCGGTGCGGACGTCACCTGAAAACCGCTTGTCGGGTTGAGAGCCCGATGCGTTTGTTTCGACCCGGCGCAGCCAGACGTCAATATCCCAGAGCGCGAGAGTGGAACGCGCCGATGATGGCGCAGTTTGTGGCTGTAACAGAGCCGGATCGGCAGCATGAACGGGATTCTGAACGCCCAGTAGCAAGGCAGCGCAGAGCAGGAAAGGTTTTGCGTTATCCATGGCTGTCTCAGGGAGCAACGGTTTTAGGAGGCGTGTTTCCCGCATTTGATCCGGTGGTCGCCGTTCCGGCTGAGTTGCTGGGGGAACCAGCCGAAAAATCAGCGCGCGTCTTGTAGTCGGTGACCGGCGCATCCGGACTAGTCTCCTCGAACTCGTATTTCCGTATTAACCCCACAGACACCAACGAATAAATACCTGTAGCGGCCGCAGAGTTCTCCTCTTCTTCGATCGATTTCAGCCTGAGCTTGGAAGAACAATCAGGAATCGAGCAGATAACGTCACCCGGCTTCGCATACGTTTTCGGGGGAAATGCGAACCGCTTCTGGTTGTGCTCGAATTCGAGATATTCCCCGTCTGAGCGTTGAACCGAGTTATTTGCGGCATAAGCATTGCCCACCTTGACCTCGATCTGGGTGCATGAAGAAACGCCCAATGCGACGAAGCAGCAAATCAGTACACGTGGAGTAATCATGTTAAGCGAGTGTTTTTCATCAGGTGAGTGCCCAGACAGGTCAATTGCGGCACAGGAAATAACCGCTCCCCTGAAACACCATTAATGTCCCGGAGGGAATCGGATGAAACTCTATTAGATAACGAATTTAGAGTTTCTAATAAGTAATATTACTTCATCCATTTTCCGATGTGCCTAATTCTTCAGCGTCTCTCCACGCGCCCGCCGCTAAAGCGCTTGTGCGCATTGCCGTACAATCGAGCACGAATCATAGATTTCACATGCTGACCAAACTGCACTTTTCCCATCGCCGCCTCAGCGCCATCGCTGGTGCCCTTTTTTTCCTGTCGCCACCGGCCTTCGCCGAGCAGAATCAAGCGCCCGAGGACAGCATTGCGCAGCGTGTTCAGGCATGCGCGGCCTGTCATGGCAAGGAGGGACGCGCGACGCGTGATGGCTACTTTCCGCGCATCGCAGGCAAGCCTGCCGGCTACCTGTACAACCAGCTGCTGAATTTCCGCGACGGCCATCGCCGCTATCCGCAGATGACCTACATGGTCGCCCACCTGTCCGATGCGTATCTGCGGGAAATGGCGGACTACTTCTCATCGCTTGACCTGCCTTATCCGCCTGCGCAGCCTGCAGCAGCGTCGACACAAGTGCTCGCGCACGGGCGGACACTGGCGCTTGAAGGCGACCCGGCGAGGAAAATTCCTGCCTGCACCGCTTGCCATGGCGAGACGCTGACCGGCATGCTGCCGACCATTCCCAGCCTGCTCGGGCTGTCGCGCGACTACCTGAACGCGCAATTCGGCGCCTGGCGCCTGGGCCGTCGGCAGGCCGCCAGCCCCGACTGCATGGCCGACATCAGTCGCAAGCTCACGCCCGAAGACATCAGCGCCGTCAACGCATGGCTGTCGTCGCAACCAATTCCCGGGAACACGAAGGCGCAGCCACCCATCAGGTCGAAGCTGCCGATACGCTGCGGGAGCTTTGCACAATGAGCGCCGGAACATGGGCAAGACGAATCGCGGTCGCCGTCGTGTGCGCACTGCTGGCAGTGGCTGCACTGGTGCTGGGCTGGCAGCTGCTCGACGAACCGGCTAGCGAGCGCCAAGCCGCCCCGGTAACGGACAGCGCAGCGCAGCTGCAGCGAGGCCAGTACCTGGCACGCGCAGGCAATTGTGCCGCCTGCCACACTGCGCGCGGCGGCAAACCGTATGCGGGTGGCCGGGCCATTGCGACGCCCTTTGGCGACATCTATGCGTCCAACCTGACACCGGACAGCAAGACCGGCATCGGCGACTGGTCGGCTGATGACTTCTGGCGTGCACTTCACCATGGTGAATCCAGAGACGGCAGCTTCCTGTACCCGGCCTTCCCTTACACAAACTTCACGAAGATCACGCGCGACGACGCCGATGCGCTGTACGCGTACCTGCGCAGCGTGCCGGCTGTTGAACAGGCGAACCGGGAACACGCACTTCGGTTCCCGTTCAACCAGCGGCTGCTGCTCGCGTTCTGGCGCACCCTGTACTTCACGCCGGGCGAATTCCAGCCCGACCCGAAGCGGTCGGCCGAATACAATCGCGGCAGCTATCTGGTACAGGGCCCGGGACACTGCGCGGCCTGCCATACCTCACGCAATGCGCTGGGGGGAAGCATCGCCTCAGGTGACCTGGCCGGCGGGATGATACCGATGCAGCACTGGCAGGCGTCATCGCTGAGCTCCGATCCGCACAGCGGATTGGGTAGCTGGCACCTGAGCGAGATCGAGGCATTGCTGAAAACGGGCGTGTCCGCCCGAGGCGCGGTCTACGGCCCCATGGCCGAGGTCGTTGCTGAGAGCCTTCAGCATTTATCCGACCACGATATTCATGCGATCGCCGTCTACCTGCGGACCGTACCCAAAAACGATCTCCCCTTGCAGCAAAGCGGCACAGAGAAATCTGCGGATGCCGAAGCCCGCCTGAATGCCGGCGCAAAAATCTACGCGAACCACTGTGCCGGATGCCACCAGAGCGATGGCCGGGGGCAACCGCCGGCGCATCCTCCGTTGGCGGGCAAGGCGTCCTTGTCCGCTGCTGCACCGACCAATGCAATCCGTATCGTCCTGAACGGTGGTTATCCGCCGAGTACGTCGGGCAATCCGCGTCCTTACGGGATGCCGCCCTATTCAATGACGCTAAACGATGAGGAAGTGGCCGCCGTCGTCTCTTACGTCAGGAATAGCTGGGGCAATAAAGGTTCGATGGTCTCGCCTATTGACGTCGATCGCCTGCGGGGCGCAGCGCTCCATTCAGAGCCAGTGCTGCAGCATCCCGACAGCTAAAGCGGTTGCCACGCCGTTCAGGCTCATCGCCAGCGCGGCAAACGCGACCGCCTCCGGATGGGTCTGCATCACTCTTGCAATGCCAATTGCATGCGCCGTCAGGCCGAGCGTAAAACTCCGCGTCGCCGGATCGGTGATCCGCAGCCAGCGCAGCAGCGGGCCGGTCAACAGGGTTCCGAACACACCGGTCGCCACTACGCCCATAGCCGCCAGCGCCGGTATCCCGCCGACGCGCTCGGACGTGGCCATGGCAATCGGCATGGTCGCCGACTTCGTCACCAGCGCGAGCATGAACTCGCGTGATGCACCTAGCGCTCGGGCCAGAAGTGCGGTGCTGACAATCGCGGTCAGGCACCCGACGACCAATGACGCAAGCAACGGCCCGGCAGCCTGCCGCAGCAAGCCTGCCTGGCGATAAAGCGGCACCGCCAAGGCTATGATGGCCGGCCCTGTCAGCCAGCGCAGTACGCTGGTTGCCTTGGCATAGAGCGGATAGTCCGTACCCGTCGCCAGCAAGGCAGCGACGACCAGCGCTGTCCCAACCAGCACCGGCAAGCAGAACAAGTTGTGGCCGGAACGGCGATACAGCATGAGACTGAGCCCGTAAGCCGCCAAGGTCAGCAGGGACCAGAACAGGACAGGCATCAGAATCCCCGCTTGCGACGCCAAAGCAGCTGCAAGGTCAGCGCAGTAGCCAGCGAGGTCAGCGCAGTCCCGATGACCGCGGCTGCGACGAACGTCGCGGCGCCGGCCGCGATCAGGCCGCCATAGACCATCACCGACGCGACGGAAGGAATCAGCAGCAGCATCAGGTGGCGCAGCAGCGGCTGTGTGACGGCATCGACGCTGTGCGGAACGCTGCCGCGCAATTTCAGTAGGGCCAGCAGCATCAGCAAGCCCGGCAGCGAGCCGGGCACGGGCCAGCCTGCCCAGTGGACGATGGCGTCGCCAAGCCACTGCAGCACGCACAATCCGATGGCGGCGGCAGCGTAGCCACCCCAGCGTCGTGCAAATGCGCCACGGGCGGCCGCCGGGTTCGCATGGCCCTGCGGCGGCATACCACGCGGGTGCTCAATGTGGTTCATGGCTTGTCAGCTTGGTTGAATAGATAATTTGGCATTTGATAATTTTTTACCACAATTTCTTATCAGAATATTCAGATTCACAATGTTTTTGGGCAATGGCTTGCCACAAAACAATATAATCGGGGGTTCGAGCACTTGCAGCAAAGCAATTAGTCAAAGGATGTATCAATGCAGTTGATGTGGGTTTCAGGTCCGACTGGCAACGTACGCACGATTTCCATCACCGCTCGCCGGGTGATCATCGGCGCGTGCGCGCTCGCGTTCTCGCTGGTTACCATGGGCTTCCTGCTTTATCTGGTCGGCTTCAAGATCGCGATCGAGGTTCGTCCCGAACTGGCACGCAGCCTGGGTGGCGTGACGACCGAAGCAGAGCAGCAAAAGATGGAAGCGATGTATCGCGAACGACTGACGAAGATGCAAGCCATCCTTGACTCGACAGCACAGGACATCCGGCAGCTGCAGCAGCTGAAGAACCGCTTCATGGAGATCGCTACCCCGGCCTCGCTGCGCGACAAGAACGCGACGAAGGAAGACGGCAAGGGCGGACCGTTGCTGCTGATTAGTCGCTCTTCCAACGGCAGCGGCCAGACGCTGCCGGATACCTTCGACAACGCCATCGGCGAGTTCGGCCAGTTCAGCAAGACCGTCAACAACATGCGCAATGACTGGAACCGGCAACTTGTCTGGCTCCAGACCCTGCCCACCGGCCTGCCGATCGGCGGCAATTACCACGTGACCAGCGGCTTCGGCATGCGCGTCGACCCATTCACGGGCACGCTGGCGCGCCATGAAGGCCTCGACTTCACCGCGATGAGCGGCACGCCCATCCTGGCTGCTGCCGATGGCGTGGTCACGCGCTCGGGCTGGGAAGAATCGTATGGCAATATCGTCGAGGTGACCCATACCGAGGGCTTCATGACGCGCTATGCGCACATCAGCAAGCGCCGCGTCAACGAAGGCCAGCGCGTCAGCCGCGGCCAGCACATCGCCGATGTCGGTAGCACCGGACGCTCTACCGGCCCTCACCTGCACTACGAAGTGTTCCGCCACGGCCAGGTTATGAACCCGGCGCAGGTATTACCGCTGACGAGCAGCTAGAACGAACGCAAGCATCACCAGTTAAGGCTGTTTCTTGAATTGACGGGCAAGTCATTGATGAGGCGGGCAGCCCTGCTGGCGCGCTCGAATCTGCAGGCGCAGTTCAAGCGTAACGCGACCAGAAACCATTAAAAATCAATCCCGGGCCGGTAGCCCGTCCGGTATATTGTGAGTTGGAAAGCTGGGGAATGGAGAAATCGATGTTCCGCAAAATGAAGCAGAACAAGCTGCTGCCGACGCAGGAAAAGTTCGACACACTGATCGGCGCCACGACCGAAATCTATGGTCGCCTGGTGCTGCTCGACAGCGTGCGCATTGACGGCAAGGTCATTGGCAACATCGAGACGGCGAAGGACAAGAAAGTGACTGTGGCCATCGGCCGCTCCGGCGAGGTGTCAGGCGACATCACGGCACATCGCGTGATGGTGGCTGGCAAGGTTGAGGGCAACATCTATGCGACCGAGCGCGCCGAATTCCACAAGGATTCCGAAGTACGCGGCGACATCACCTACGGCACGATAGGCGTCGAGCATGGCGCAAAGCTGCTGGGCCTGGTGATCCAGGCACAGAACAACGCAACCAGCACAGCCGATGCGCAGACCGTCATCAAGATGGCGCAAGAAAAGAAATAAACCAACCGCGCGCTGGACCGAAAAAAAAGCCTGATCGTCGATCAGGCTTTTTTGCTTGATGCGTGCTGCGACATCAGGCTTTCTTCTTGAGCTCGCCCTTGACCACACCACCGCGCTGGATGGTGATGCTCTTGAAGCCCACCTTGCCATCGACGACTGCACGGCTGCCAATGGTCAGGTCGCGACAGTCCAGCGATCCGGAGAAATTCCCCTTCACGTTCATGGTGTCACAGGTCACGTTGCCGTCCAGCACGCCCGTCACGCCGATCTGTATAGAATGCAGCGACAGCGTGCCGCGCACCGTACCATCGACAGTCAGATAGCCGTTGGAACGGATCTCGCCGATGAACTCGAAGCCTTCGCTGATGATCGAGGGCTTCAGGTTGTTCACTGCCGGCTTGGCGCCGCCGTTTGCGCCCGCAGAATAAGCCTCTGCATCCGCCATCGGTGCTTCCGGAGCGACCGGTTCGGGCTGGATCACCGGTGGCTGGCTGGTTTCAATGGGAGTCGCCATTTTTTCCCGTTCGTCGTTGCGTTTCTTATTGATGAACACGTGTCGAAGTCCCGAAATCAGTAGGAGCCCGAGGCCGGGCCTTCACCGTCGATCTTTTGCAGGGAGCCCTGCAGGTCGCCGCCCTTTTCAATCTCGATCTCTGCGTACTGGACCGAGCCCAATGCCTTGCCGGTCGAACGAATGAACAGAGATTTCTTCGCCGTCAAAGTGTCATGAATCTCGCCGCGCAGGTCGATGATATCGGCCGTTACCTTGCCCTTTATGACACCGGAACCGGCAACGATCAACTCGCGCGCAGTAATGTCTCCCTCGATGCTGCCGGAGACCGATGCAATATCCGGCACAACAAAAGTGCCGTTCAGCACGACGCCCTCGCCTACCGTCAGACATCCACTTTGATTAGAATCCGCCAACACCGCCTCCCTGGTTCAGGTCACATGAAAAGATCAAACACTTGAGGCTTGCCATCGTCCCATCCGCACGACGGATGCAGGGCGCTGGCAAACCGGTTTGATTCCTAAAAGAAATTATACGAGCAATTGTGCGGAAAATCGTACATTTTTCTTACCACAAGGAAAGCGGAGATGGAAAAATTTTGCGTAATTGCTATTACATTCACATTACTTCAGTTTTCTTTCACGAAATCGTCCCTAACGGCAACAAGACTTATACGAAATTTCTATGGCAATCATAGAAATTTAAAATTTGCCTTATATACTGCGGAGCAGCATAATTGCATCTGTCTCCTCTATGTCTTCTCCTCAGATATAGATTCAGCCCGCTCACTGAGCGGGCTTTTTTTTGTCTGAACGAAAAAACGGGAAGGTTCAGGCCCGCAGCAGGCCGAGGATGGAAATGAGTTCGGCCCTGACAGCGATCAGGTCAAAGGGCTGGGTTGTAGCGGTGGCCGGGGGGATGGCGGCGCTGTCGAGCTTGTTGCGCGCGCCACTAATGGTGAAGCCCTGCTCATACAGCAGCTCGCGAATGCGGCGGATCAGCATCACTTCATGGTGCTGGTAATAGCGACGATTACCGCGCCGCTTGACCGGCTTCAACTGGGTGAATTCCTGCTCCCAGTAACGCAGCACATGCGGCTTCACACCGCACAGCTCGCTGACTTCGCCGATCGTGAAGTAGCGCTTCGGCGGAATCGGCGGCAAGGGCGCCAACACAGGCTTGGCTGCGCGGTCGTTCATTCAGCAGGAAATCAGGCGGTGTGCGACGGGCGCTGATTGGCGCCGTCGACCAGCGCTTTCAGCTTCTGGCTGGCGTGGAAAGTCACGACGCGGCGCGCACTGATCGGGATCTCTTCACCGGTTTTCGGATTACGACCCGGTCGCTGCGGTTTGTCGCGCAGCTGGAAATTGCCGAAGCCGGACAGCTTGACCGACTCGCCACGCTCGAGTGCATCGCGGATTTCGCCGAAGAAGGTGTCGACCATGTCTTTGGCTTCACGCTTGTTCAGGCCAACCTGCTCGAACAACAACTCCGCCAGCTCCGCCTTGGTCAGCGTGGGCAATTCCTTTTCCGCACCGACGCGCGCCTGCGACGCCTGCACTGCGCGGCTCAGGTCAGCGGCCAATACGGATTCCATTTCTGCCGGGTTGCTGTGATTCATGATGTCTGAAGAGGACCGTACAGGCTGCTTATTTTCTCAGCGTGGCGCCGTGCTTTTGTTGAACAGCCTCGACAAGCGCCGCGATGGCGGCATCGACAGATTCGTCTTGCAAGGTGGTTTGAGTATCTTGCATGGTCATGCGGAAAGCAAGGCTTTTTTGCCCTTCAGCCAATCCTTTTCCACGATATTCATCAAATAAAACAATATGTTGCATGATTCGACATGCAGGGTTGGCGCGCGCTTCGCCTTGCATCGTATCGAGCAGCGACTGCACATTGATCTCCTGCCCGACCAGCAGGGCGAGATCACGCATGACGGCCGGGAATTTCGAAATCTCGCTGTATGCCGGTATCGCACGCTGCTGCAATGCGTCGGCATCCACCTCGAACATGACCGGCGCCAGCGGCAGCTCGAGTTCCTGTTGCAGCTTCGGATGCAGTTCGCCGACAAAACCAATCTGCTTGCCATGCAATGACACGCTGGCGGAGCGGCCAGGGTGCAGGGCAGGATGCTGTGCCGGCTCGAAGCGCAGCGAGGCTGGCGCGAACAGCGCTTCCAGATCAGCCTTCACATCGAAGAAATCGATCTGGCGCGCAGGCTGGCCCCACTGCTCTTCGGCCACTGGGCCGTAGGCAAGCGCTGCGACGCGCTTAGGCTGCGAGATACCCGCCACCGACAAGGGTCCATCAGTCACCGATGCATCCCTGGCGAACACCGCACCGATTTCGAACACGCGGACGCGCGAAGCCTTGCGGTTCAGGTTGTAGCGAACGTTTGCGACCAGCCCGCTCAAGAGCTGTGAGCGCATTACGCTCATCTGGCTCGCGATCGGGTTCAGCAGACGAATCGGATCCTTGCTTCCGAAGCTGTGCTCGGCTTCCTCATCGATGAAGCTGTAGTTCACGACTTCCTGATAGTCGAGGTCGGCCAGCTGGCGGCGCAAGGTGAACAGCGAACGGCGGTTTTCCGGCGCAAGGCGGATCTGGTTCGCCGCCACCGGCGGCAGCGCCGGAATGTTTTCGAAACCATGCACGCGCGCAATCTCTTCGATCAGGTCTTCCTCGATCTCGATATCAAAGCGATAGCTGGGCGAGGTCACGGCGAATACTTCCCCGTCCTGCGTAAACGGCAGGCCGAGGCGCGTGAAGATATCGGCCACCTGGGTCGACGTCACCGGAATGCCGATGATCTTCGCGGCACGCGACACGCGCAGGGTCACCGGCTCACGCTTGGGCAGCGCGGTGATCTGATCGTCGACCGGGCCAATCCTGGTCTGTCCCGGAACACCACATATCTCGACGATCAGCGCGGTGATGCGTTCGATATGCTCGACAGTCGTCGCGAAATCGACGCCACGCTCGAAGCGATGCGCGGCATCGGTAGAAAAGTTGTAGCGGCGCGCCCTGCCCTGGATCGCATTCGGCCACCAGAAAGCGGCTTCGAGATAAATGTTCGTGGTGTCCAGCGACACGGCGGTCGCGTCGCCGCCCATGATGCCGGCCATGGCTTCGGCCTGGTCGCCATCGGCGATCACGCCGACCCAGCCATCGAGCTCGACGGTATTACCGTTCAGCAGTTTCAGCTGCTCGCCCGGCTTCGCCCAGCGCACATCGAGACTGCCGTTAATCTTGTCGAGGTCGAACACATGCGTCGGACGGCCGAGTTCGAGCATCACGTAGTTCGAGATGTCGACCAGCGCCGAAATCGGACGCTGGCCACTGCGCTCAAGCCGCTGCTTCATCCACTGCGGCGTCTCGGCCTTGGCGTTCAGGCCGCGTATCACGCGACCGGAGAAGCGGCCGCACAGATCAGGCGCGCTGATCTTCACCGACAGCTTTTCGTCATGGTTCACCGCAACCGGCTTGAAGGCCGGCGCCGACAGCGGCACGCCGGCCAGCGCGGCGACTTCGCGCGCAACGCCCAGCACCGACAGGCAGTCGGCGCGGTTCGGCGTCAGTTTGATCGTGAACTTCAGGTCATTGAGCTGGTAGTAGTCGCGGAAATTCGTGCCGACCGGCGCATCGTCCGGCAGCTCGAGCAGGCCCGCACTTTCTTCGGAAAGCTTCAGTTCGCGCGCCGAGCACAGCATGCCCTGCGATTCGACGCCGCGCAGCTTGCCGACCTTGATCTCGAACGGCTTGCCATCATCGCCCGGCGGCAGCTTTGCGCCCGCCACCGCACACGCCACCTTCAAGCCCGCGCGCACATTGGGTGCGCCGCAGACGATGTTGAGCAAGGTGCCGGTGCCGGCATCGACCTGGCATACGTTCAGGCGATCGGCGTTCGGATGCTTGTCGACCTGCATCACCTGCGCGACCACGACATGGTTGAATGGCGGAGCGACCGGTTCGACTTCTTCGACCTCGAGGCCGGCCATGGTCAGCAGG
>JACCDS011799042.1_pt1 | contig 15163 bp, 11 predicted proteins | sample 7446441 | NCBI WGS metagenome assembly JACCDS01 (sample SAMN15323445, study PRJNA562643) | freshwater metagenome | isolation source: river surface water | place: USA:Blue River Watershed | collected 2017-08-17 | reverse complement strand
CCGCCGCGATCGACCAGCGCGGCCAGCATCACGCGCGCCGGACGGCCGTAGTCGAACAGCGTGTTGATCGCCGCGCGCGTGGTGCGCCCGGTGTACAGCACGTCGTCAACCAGCAGGATGGTCGCGCCGTTCACATCGAACGGTATCTGGCTCGGCTTGACCTCGGCCGACAGTCCGCGCTCGGCAAAGTCATCACGATAGAACGAGACATCGACATAGCCGACATCGGCCACGCCCATCGCGCGCGCCAGCCGGTCGGCCAGCCATGCACCGCCGGAGTAAATCCCGACCACGGCCAGCTTGTCGGTGCCGCCGAGCACGGAAGCGATGTCACGCTCCAGCTGCGCATACAGCGCTTCGGCATCGAGTTCAGGAGGGATCATGTTGGTCAAAATATTGTTGGAGTATCAGTGCCGCCGCTTCGCTGTCGACATGCTGTCCGCGCTGCTGCACCAGCACCGCGGAGGTATAACGTTCGTCCACCAGCACGGCGGGCAGGCCGTAACGGCCATGAATCTGGTTTGCAAAGCGCCGGCAGCGTACCGTCATCTCGTGCTCGGCGCCGTCCGGATGCAGCGGCAGTCCGACCACCACAGTAGCCGGCTGCCATGCGTCGAGCAGCGCGCCGATCGCCTTGAATTTGCCGTCGTTGGTCGGCTCGTCGATCAGTGCCAGCGGGGTCGCCTGCCTGAGCAGCGTGTTGCCGACGGCCACGCCGATACGCTTGAGGCCGAAGTCAAATGCAATCACCGTGCTCATGCGTGAGGAAACCGGACTTCCTCACGCATGACCGGCTTCCCCGGTCAGGTAGCTCGGGTCGATGCCCAGCAGATGCATCGCAGCGACGAAACGGTCCTCGACCGGCGTATCGAAGATGATCGCCGGGTCGGCGCGCACGGTCAGCCAGCCGTTGCGCAGGATTTCTTCCTCCAGCTGCCCGGCGCTCCATCCGGCGCAGCCGAGCGTGACGATCAGCCGCTCGGGACCGCGCCCCTCGGAAACGGCCTCGAGCACGTCGCGTGACGTGGTCAGCGCCACTTCATCGGACACTCTCAGTGAGGAGGTGAAGCTGTCATCCGGCGCATGCAGCACGAAACCGCGCTCGACCTGCACGGGGCCGCCGAACAGCACCGGCAGGCGCGCGGGCGATGCGCCATGCGGATTGATCTCGAGCGACAGTTCCAGCCGTTCGAACAGCACGTCCATTGTCATGTCGGTCGGACGGTTGATGATCATGCCCAGTGCGCCGCCTGCATGGTGCTCGCAGACGTAGACGACCGTACCGCCGAAAATCGGGTCGAGCATCGACGGCATCGCGATCAGGAAATGATCGGCAAGCTGGAGTTCGAGGGTATTTTCGGAAAAATCGGGCGTGTCCGCGCCGGGCGCGGAAGATGAAGGGGAATGCGTCTTGCCTTGCTTGGCCATGCCGGCATTTTAGCAGCTTTGCACGAAGTGACCGAAGCGCGGCTACACTGCGGGCTTCCCGAAATGCACTATCGCAGGCCCGTTCTCATCAAAAAATTCTCATGAAAAGATTCGACCGCGCTCTGGTCTGGTTCCGTCGTGACCTGCGCCACTTCGACCACGCCGCGCTGCACCATGCGCTGGCCAGCAGCCGGCAGGTTTACTGCGCTTTCCTGTTTGACAAGGATATTCTCGAGCCCCTGCGGGTGGCGGGCCCTCTGGACCGCCGGGTTGCGTTCATTCATGCCAGCCTGCGAGAACTCGACGCCGAACTGCGGCGCGCCGGCGGCGGCCTGATCGTTCGCCACGCACGCGCGGCCGATGCGATTCCGCGGCTCGCTGAAGAACTCGGGGTCGACGCCGTCTTCTGCAACCATGACTACGAGCCGGCGGCGACCGGGCGAGACCGCGCGATACAGCAGGCGCTGCAGGCCGCCGGCCGGCAGTTCCTGAGCTTCAAGGATCAGGTGATTTTCGAGAAGGACGAGGTACTGTCGCAGTCCGGAAAATCCTTCTCGGTTTTCACACCCTACAAGAACGCGTGGCTAAAAAAGCTTCAGCAGGTGTCCGGCGACCTGGACAGCAGCCTGCTGCCCTATTTCGACTGCACGCCCGCCCCTGGCCAACTGTTGCCGCCGGATGTCTCCGACAGGACGCCGACCTTGCCGGACCTGGGTTTCGACGACTGTGACCTCGCCGCGCTGAACCTGCCGACCGGCATGTCCGGCGGACAAGCGCTGCTCGACGATTTCCTCACGCGCATCGCCCGCTATGGGAAGGCGCGCGACTATCCGGCGCTGAAGGGCCCGTCCTATCTGTCGGTGCACCTGCGCTTCGGCACGGTGTCGATCCGCGCGCTGGCGCGCCATGCGATCGATGCGATGCGATCGGGCACGGGCGCCGACGGCGCGGCGGTCTGGCTGTCAGAACTGGTCTGGCGCGAGTTCTATTTCATGATCCTGCACCATCATCCGGAGGTGGCCGCTGGCGCGTCGTTCAAGCCGGATTACGATCGCATCGAATGGGAACAGGGCCCGGAGGCCGACGCGGCATTCACTGCGTGGTGCGAGGGGCGCACCGGCTACCCGCTGGTCGATGCGGCAATGCTGCAGCTGAACCGCAGCGGCTACATGCACAACCGGCTGCGCATGGTGACGGCCTGCTTCCTGATCAAAGATCTTGGCATCGACTGGCGGCGCGGCGAAGCCTATTTCGCGCGCCAGCTGAATGACTTCGATCTGTCGGCCAACAATGGCGGCTGGCAGTGGGCCTCGTCATCCGGTTGCGATGCGCAGCCCTACTTCCGCATCTTTAATCCGGTCACGCAGTCGGAGAAGTTCGACCCGGACGGCCGCTTCATCAAGCGCTACCTGCCGCAACTGGCAAAGCTGGACGCCAAGTACCTCCATGCGCCGTGGCTCGCGCCGGAACTCACGCTGCAGATGGCCGGCATCACGCTGGGCCAGGACTACCCGCGTCCGATCGTGGCGCATGATGCGGCGAGGAAGCGTACGCTCGAACGCTATGCGGTCGTGAAAAAATAGCGGCGCACAGGCAGCGCGCATGGGAGCCGGCAACGTCGTCGCGCGCGCATTCAGGCGGCCGGCTCGCTGACGGGCCGGCTATGCCGCGTCAGGTCATACTGCGTGGCACCGCTGTCCCGGCCCGCGCGCTTGAGCCAGTCGGGGTGGGCGACCGTGTCGCGCAGGTCGCGCCGCCCCGCCTCCCAGCGCTCGAGCACGGTCGCCCGTGAAAACTCGTAATCCTTCGACTCGCGCTCGAACGGTCCCTGCCGGTAGATCAGGTGCACGATGTCGAGCGGCGCCACTTCGGCGAAGTCCTTCAGGTAGTGCACGGCCGCATGGTCGAGCAGGTGCTCGGGCAGCCTGGCCAGCAGTTCGGCGATGGCGCAGCGCGTGTTGGTCAGCTCGGCGACCATATTGCTTCCATAGCGCGTCCGGCTCGAATACAGGATGTCCTTGTGGCGCTTGAGTACGTCATCGAAATTGCGCGGAAACTCGCCGCGCGCGCTGAACAGGTCCACCTGGAATACCAGCAGGCTCTGGTCGTCGTTGCGCATGTCGAGCACATGATGCAGCGGCGTGTTCGATACGATGCCGCCGTCCCACCACAGCTCGCCGTCGATTTCTACCGGCGCAAATGACGGTGGCAGCGCGCCGCTGGCCATCACATGCTCGGGACCGATGCGGGTCTGGGTATTGTCGAAGTAATGCGAATTCCCGGTACGTACGTTGGCCGCGCCCAGCGACAGCCGCATCGAGCCGTGGTTAATCAGGTCGAAGTCGATCAATTCCTCCAGCGTCGCGCGCAGCGGCGCGGTGTCGTACAGACTGAGCGCGCCGGGCGTACCGGGCGGCTGGAAAGGCGCCGGCGGGATGCGCGGCTGGAAGAAGCCGGGAATGCCAACCCAGGCGGCATGCCACGCGCTGAACTGGTTCAGCGCGCCCCGCTGCTCACCGTTCTCCGTCAACGCGCGCAACCACGGCATCATGGACGTCGGATCTGCGAACTGCGGCGTACCGGACGACACCCGGTGCCAGAATTCGGACAGGCGCTGGACACGTAGCTCAGGCGGGTTGCCAGCGATGATCGCGGCATTGATCGAGCCGATCGACACACCGACGACCCAGTCGGGCTCGCAGTTGGTGGTGGCGAGTTCCTCGAATGCGCCGGCCTGGTAGGCGCCAAGCGCGCCTCCGCCCTGCAGTACCAGCGCAATCAGGTCATGCGCCCGCTTCAGGCCTGTGTTTTTCCGGTTGGCTTTCCAGTCGACCTTCATCCTGCCTCCGCTGAATGTGGAATCCCGGCGCCAGTGCCGGGGCGCGATCATGCGGCCTGTCGTGTCTCGCCGCGCAAGCCGGCGAGCAGCGCGAGCAGGCGGTCCTCGTCGAAGGGCTTGCCAAGGTATCCCAGCACGCCGAGCTGCTGCGCACGCTCGCGATGCCGGTCGGCGATGCGCGAGGTGATCATCAACACCGGCAGTGATTGCAGCGACGCATCGGCACGCAGCGTCGCGAGCAGCTCGAAGCCATCCATCCTGGGCATCTCGATGTCGAGCAGCAGCGCCATCGGCCGTCGCTCGACCAGCCGCTCCAGCGCCTCGACGCCGTCGCGTGCGAGCGCGACCGCGTAGCCATGGCGCTCAAGCAGGCGCTGGCTCGCCCGGCGTACGGTCAGCGAATCATCGACAACCAGCACCAGCGGTCGTTCCGGCAATGTCGTGCGCTGCGGCAGCGGTATCGCGGGCATGCGGAACAGGTCGAGGATGAGGGCAATGCCGCCATCACCGAGCAGCGTTGCGCCGGCCACGCCCGGTACCTGGGCCAGCTGCGGCCCCGGATGCTTCACCATCACATCCCGCTGACCCAGTACGGCATCGAGCTGAAACGCAAGCAGGCGCTCGCCTTCCTGCACGATCGCCACCGGCAGCCTCGCGAGTTCGTCGGCCCGTACATCGACCTGTTCTCCCAAGGCCTGCCCGAGATGCCGCAAGCTTAGCCTTCGTCCCTGCCAGACGATCTGCCGGCCGTCAGCAGTCAGGTCGATCTGCTCCGGCACCGGCTGCACAACCTGCGTCACCCGTGCAGCCGGCAATGCAACACGGCGCGAACCGGCACGTGCCAGCAACACCGGCAAGCTGGCCATCGCGAGCGGGATGCAGATCCGGAAGCGGCAGCCGCGGCCTGGCTCGTTGTCCACAGCAATACGGCCACCAAGTGACTGCAGTTCGGCACGAACCGCATCCATGCCGATGCCTCGTCCGGACAATGCGCTGACTTCCGCTGCGGTCGACAAGCCGGGGATGAAAATCAGCTCGGCCAGTGCAGCAGGATCGGGCTCGTCAGACGCACTGATCAGGCCAGCGGCGATGGCGCGGCGGCGCACGCCATCGAGGTCAAGGCCGCGACCGTCATCCTGCAGACAGAGACGCAATTCGTTGCCGGCCAGTTCGGCGCCGATCGTCACCGTCCCGGTGCCCGGCTTGCCGAGGGCCACGCGTTCGCCGACCGGTTCGATCCCGTGCACGACGGCATTGCGCAGCAAATGGCCAAACGGTCCGGCCAGCCGGTCCAGCAGGCTGCGCTCGACCTCGACCTCGCCGCCGGTCAGTACCAGCGTGGCGTCAACACCGGCATCGCGTGCGGCCTGCCGCAACAGCAGGCGCAACCTCGGCTCAATCGTGCGCAAGGGCTGCGAGCGCATCGCCAGCAGATCCACCTGCAGCTGCCGCAGATCGCGGGCCTGCGTTGCGGCAGATGAGGTAAGCCGCTCGATTTGCCGCGTCATTCCGCGCTGCACACCCGCCAGGTCGCCGATACTTTCGGCCATCATGCGGGTGAGCTCGTGCAGACGCGTGTAGCGGTCGAATTCGAGTGGGTCAAATCCCGATTCACTGCCTTGTGCCGAGTGCGAAAGAATGCGTGACTCGGCCTCGATCTCGAGCTCGCGCAACTGGGCGCGCAGCCGTGCCAGGTCGCCGGCCAGCGCCGCAACCGCATGCCGCTGGTCTTGCGCGACGTCGTTGATGCAGGCATTCCCTACCCACAGCGCCGCTGCCGCATCGGCCACACGTGCCAGCTGAACGGCCGCAACGCGCAACTGCGTTACCGGTTGCGCGACTGGCAGGTCAGCACGGGCAGCGGTCATGCGGTTGTCCGTGCCAGTCGCATCGGCAATGCGGGCTGCTTCGTTTGTATCGGCGGACTGCGGAGTGCCGGCGGCGTCCGTCCCAGCAGGCATGTACGCCGCCTCCCTCTCCCTGCTCGCTACTGCAGCGACTTCAGCTATTTCGGCTATTTCCTTCACATCCGGCACACCCCGCCCTGCGGACGCAGCGACTTCAGGCAAGAGAGTCTCCGCACTCTTCGGGACAGTTATCGGCGCCGTCCGGCCGCATGCCTGCATCCAGCGGTCGATCTGCTCCTGCAATGCCGGCAGCGCCTGCTCGCGCAATGACGAGGGCTGCTGAGCCAGTACAGCGACCTCGGATTCAGCCTGATGAAACTCATCGCCAAGTGCATGCCGGCCAGCCATGCGTGCGCTGCCCTTGAGCGTGTGCAGCACGCGCAGCAACTGCCTGGCCGGTTCGTGGTTGCCGGCTTGCTGTTGCCATGAGCGCAGTGCGACTTCGAGTTGTGGCAACAGGTCTGCCGCCTCTTCCGCAAAGATCGACTGCAGTTCGTCTGACGCCGGGTCGTCAGGCAGTGACGGTGACTGAGACGATGACTGTGCTGACGCAACTTCAGGGACGGGCGCCATGCAACCCGCATCGGCCGATGCAGATGTCGAAGCCTCGTTCGCACAGGTGTCGTTCTCGCTGGATGTCAATGCAGTTGCACGGTCCGGATCGGGCGTCGACCACGGTTCGCTGAAGGATCGCGCGGCATCGTCCGGCGGCGCTGCCGGCAGCTCGCATTCGCGCGAATCCTGCACTGCCGCAGCGGCCTGCAGACGTGCGAGCAACGCCGGCTGCGCTTCACAGCGTCCGCTCGTCATGACTTTGTCCAGCATCCGTTCAAGCGTCTCCAGCGTATCCGCCAGCAACGCATCCGGCCACGCCGTCGCCGTCATCAGGTAATTCTCCAGCGCATACGCCAGTTCGGCCAGGGCCGTGTGCCCCAGGGTTGCCGAGCAACCTGCCAGCGTGTGTGCCACACGCAGCGCTTCGCACGGGGTTCCCTGCGCAGCAGGATCAGCCATCATCTGGCGCAAGCTGCCCAGATACCCTCCGGCCTCGGCGAAATAAATCGCCTGCAAGCTCTCGCGCTGCCCGGCCGCCTGTTCATCCTGTCGGCCCTCATCCATCAGCGGCATGCAGGAACGCGTGTCCGGCCCACCATCGACAGCCTGCATCCGGTTGGCCGGCGCCTCGGCCCGCAAGGAGGGCAGCAGCGCCATCGTCATCGATAGCTTTGCCCAGGCTTGCGCGAGATCCGGCATTTGCTGCCGAAGTGCATCGAGAGACAGCATCGGGTCGGAAAGCCGGGCATGCAGCGCTGCCGTATCGGTACAGTACGCGTCCAGTCCGGCGATGGCAAGTGCACCCATCACCTGCCGGAGCACCTCGCTTGCAGCCGACCGTGCCGACGCTATTTCGACCTCCGTGCATGCCGTATCAAGCGCCTGCTCGGCAGTCGCCATTTCCGCGCATATCGCGGCGCACAGCGCAGCCAATCTGCCGCCGGCTGACACGGCCAGCATCCAGCGGAGTAGCGCATGCTGCATGACCGCCGGGTCATGCAGCGCGGAGCGGTCGATGAGATCTGCCAGCGCCGTCGCATCGGCTGTCGTGGCGGCGGCGTCCACCGACCACGCATGCAGGCCGAGCAACAGTGCCGCCTGCTGCGCCTGTCGCGACAGGTCGCCTGTGGACTCGACTTGCGCAGCAAATCGACGCAGCGACGGGGCCAGTGCCGCCGCATGCGGCGATAACGCGGCTTCATCGGCCATTGCATGCCACAGCAGCGGATCGCCAACGCCATCCGCCCGGCGGTCGAGCTCGGCAATCCGGCGTGCCAAGGCATCGGCGAAGCCGGCCCTTGTCTCGTCCGGGCAGGGAAGATGCGCAGGATGGTTCGCCGACGCCGACAGCTGCTCGTCGACCCGGAATGCACGAACGACCAGCGCGCCCTCATCCGTCTGCAAACACTGCATCGACAGGGCATACAGTGCGTCGCGCGCCAGCGGCTCGAGGACGGCCATGCGTTCCCAGCGGTGACGCTGACGCAGCGCGCGGATGGTCGCCGCAAGCATCTTCTTGTCACGCACCTGCAGCAAGCCGCCGGCTTGTGCGAGTTCGAGTACGTAAGCATGCAAGACGCGCCAGCTCGCAGCCTCTCCGTCGCCGTCGGGCGCCGCCTGTGAAGCAAGCGTCGCGAGCACAGCGGCAAAAGCCCGCACCGCATCGCCCCGTTCAGTCTCATCGCCGCCGCGCAGGCAAAGCAGTAATGCATGTTCAGCGCTGGCCAGCGGATCCGCGAGTTCGGGGGCCGCCGGCAACGGTGGCAACGCACCCGACGGCAATCGCAACGACAGCAAACTGGCCGGGCTCACCTCAGGCAGGCCTCCGAGGGCGGCGAGTCTTTGCCAGCAAGGCAGCAGGTCGGCTGCGCACACCTCGTCCCCGCGCAGCAGGTTCTCGAATACCGACTTGACCGTGCGTACCAATGCCTGTGCGGCATCGGCAATCTCGTCCGGCGACGCACACCGGTCGGCAGCTTGCAGCGACATGCGCAGTACCTGTATCAGTGAACGCAAGCCATGCTGGTTCGCGTGCGCGAGTGCGCCCTCCGCGTCCGTCAGGAACTGCAGGGTGTCGGCCTGTGCTACGTCGGTGCCCGTCAGGTCACCGCTCCGCAGGGAGGCGGCGACCCGTTCGAGCCCGGCGCAGATCTCGCGGCCCATTGCATGCAGCGCCGCCCGCGCTACGATATTCCCGTCGCTCCCGTTCTGCATGGACGATACCCGGGTTCAGCGTTCGATACGGAAGCGATCGATCGCCGCGCCGAGGTCGATCGCCAGTGCGGCCAGTTCTTGCACCGATGTGGCCGTCATCTGCGTACCCTGGCGGGTGTGCTCGGTGACAGTCAGGATGCTGTCGATATTGCGCGCGACATGATCAGCCAGCGCCGTCTGCTCGCTGGCCGCAGCGGAAATTCCACGGATCAGTTCGGCCAGATGCTGGGAGACCCGGCGAATCTCGGCCAGCGCAGCGCCGGCGCTGTCTGAGCGGCGCGCGCCATCAACCACGCGCTGCGTCGAGCGCTCCATCGCCGCGACCGCCTCCTGCGCATCGACCTGCACGGCTTTTACCAGCTGTGCGATCTGGCGCGCAGCATCGCCGCAACGCTCGGCCAGTCGCTGCACCTCCTCGGCCACCACGGCGAAACCGCGTCCTGCCTCGCCGGCCGACGCCGCCTGGATGGCAGCATTCAGTGCCAGCACATGGGTCTGCTCGGTAATCCCGGCGATCAGGTCGATGCTGTCGCCAATCTCGAGGGACGAATCGCCAAGCCGCTTGATGCGCTTCGCACTCTCCTGCACCTGCTCACGCAACTGCTGCATGCTGGCGATCGCCTCCTGTACGGCCGCCTCGCCCTGCGCGGCCGCACTCACCGACGCCTGAGCGACGTCGGCCGATTCATGCGCCGCACGCGACACCTGGTGGATCTGCTCGGTCATGCGCAGTACCGCCTGGCCGGTCTGCTGGATCTCGTCGGACTGGCGCGCCGCCAGCGCCAGCAGGTCGTCGGAGATGTTACGAGCGCTGGCGCATGAGGCGCCGACGTGCTGCGCGGTACCGCGCACCTTGTCGAGCAGGCGGCGCAATTCTTCCAGCGTGAAGTTGACCGAGTCCGCGATCGCGCCGGTGAGATCCTCGGAGACGGTCGCCTGAACCGTCAGGTCGCCCTCGGCGACGGCCTGCAACTCGTTCATCAACCGCAGGATCGCCGCCTGATTCTGCTGGTTCAGGCGACGCGCCTCTTCCTCGTCGGCCAGCGCCTGCTGTCGCTGCTGCTCGGCCTGCATGCGTGCCTGCTCCGCTGCAGCCGCCCGCTGCCAGCCGTGACGCAACTGCAGCGCCGCCCATAACAGGCCGAGCGTAAGCGCGAGCACGGCCAGTGCCGCCAGCGCCCAGCGCATCCAGCCGCCGCTCTCATCGGCACGACTGGCCTCCTGCAAGCCAAGCAGGCTCTCGCGCAGCGCCTCGTTGTCGTCGAAGATGCGCCGCTCGGCTTCTTTGGCCGCAATGAACTGCTTCAGGTTGCCAAGGATGCTCGCCAGTTCGCGCTGGTAGCGGGCAAACGCGGTCTGCAGTTCGGCGAGCCGGGCCCGCGCATCCGCGTTGGCGGTCGGTGGCAGCCGCAGCACCGCGCTGCCGCCGATGAAGCCGTTCATGATGTCCTGGAAGGTACTGGCATCGCGACCGAGCAGGAACGCCGTATCCTGGTTGATGCCGTCGGGTGTCAGGAATTCATTGGCGCTCTTGCCCAGTCGCTGCGTCAGCATCACGAGCTGGCCTGCCGCTGCAATTTCGCGCGGCGATGCGCCGTTCTGCGCGGACAAGGTCGCGACCTGCTCAGCAAGTTCCAGCAGCACCGGATTGAGCGTGTTCAGAGTCTTCAGCGTGCCGCGAAAGCCGGTCAGCTGTTTTTCGAGCGCGAGTATCTTTGCGGCGGCCTGGTCGGAGCGCTGCCATGCGTGGCGGATGGCATCGATGCTCTGCAGCAGCGCATCATCCGCTGCCGGCAAGGTCCGGCCGGCCCAGTCGCCGCCATCTGCCAGCACGCCAAGCGCACGGTTGATCTCTGCCCGGCTGTGCTCAAGTTGCCTGAACGCGTCACGATTGCCCTGGATCGCATTCGGCGCCGCCTTTCCCAGCCGCTGTGAATGCATCACGAGCTCGCCCGCCATCTGGGTCTTCAGCGCCGCCGTGACTGTCCCATCGGCATACAGCCACGCCAGTATGGCCAGCGACAGCAGTGCCAGCGCAAGCATCGCCTGCAATGCTCTCAGTACTGGCGCAAGCGACCAGCGCGCGGTCTGCACCGATGTGCGCGTACGCAGGCGCTCCCTCCAGGCGGCACGCAGCCGACGCAGCAAGTCGAAACGGGATGCGTCGGGCGCGGCCATCAGTTCATGGCGCTGGTCTGGTTGCATGCGAGGCTCCGTTGAATAGTCAAAGGTCAGACATCAGCGACAGCCGATATCAATGAAAGCGGGATCGCGCATCAGCGACTCCACGTCGACCCACTGGCGGCGGACCCCGCCGGCGTCGTCGAAGCCCGCTGGTGCCCAGTCGGGTAATCTCTGGTCGCGTCCGGCTTCACGTAATGCCGCCCGGTCAAGGATGCCCGCCAGTTGTGCCACGCGGATCGCGCAGCGACACGGCAGTGCCGCCGACAGCACCAGCAGTCGGTCGGTCTCGCGCCAAGACCGCACCAGCGCGCCGGACAGGCCGTCGAGGTCAATCACGCCGGTGAGTTCACCACGATGATTGATCAACCCGAGATACCAGGGCCGGGTGAACGGCACGGTGGTCAGTGAGGGCACGGCGATCACCTCGGACACGTAGGCAAGGTCGAACAGCCAATGGCGGGCACCTGTCGATGCAGCGACGCAGTCCCGCGTGGTACCGCGCTGTGACTCGGCCTGCTGCAAGCGGCGTGACAACTGCAGCTGGAATTCGCGCAAGCCTGCATGGCTTGCCGGCGCGCAGTCCGGCGCCATCGCCTGCCCGCTCACGCCAGCGTGCGCGACAGCGCCGCGATACGTTGCAACAGCAGTTCGGGATCCACCGGCTTGACTAGATAGTCGCGCGCCCCCTGCCGCATGCCCCAGATGCGGTCCGTCTCCTGCTGCTTGCTGCTGCAGATGATGACGGGCACGCTGCCGATTACCGGGTCGCGGGAAATTTCGCGTGTTGCCTGAAAGCCGTTCTGGCCCGGCATCACCACATCCATCAGGATCAGTTGCGGCGGGCTTTGCCGTGCGAATTGCAGTGCGGCTTCGGCACTGTCGGCGGTGCTGACGGTGTAGCCGTGGCGGCTCAGCAGATCCGACAGGAAATGGCGCTCGGTCGGCGAGTCGTCGACCACGAGGATGTGCTTGATAGGCATGGCGGGCGCGCAGCGGGATTCGATAGGGGAGTTCAGGCGGCGGCTTGCTGCATCTGCGCGTATTCGCGTACGGCGCGCAGCAGGCTCTCTTTCGTGAACGGCTTGGTCAGATAGTCGGTAGCACCGGCCAGCAGACCGCGCGCACGGTCGAACAGGCCGTCGCGGGAAGACAGCATCACGACCGGTGTGTGCGCGCTCGCAGGACTTGCGCGTATCAGCGCGCAGGTCTGGAACCCGTCCAGCCGGGGCATCAGGATGTCGCAGAAAATCAGCAGCGGCCGGCGCTCGACGACGATGGACAGCGCTGCGAAGCCGTCTGCTGCCAGGACCACAGGATGGCCGGCCTGCGACAGAAAGATTTCAGCGGAGCGACGTATCGTGCTGCTGTCGTCGACCACCAGTATTTCCGAACCGATTTGCGAAGCTGCCATCGCCACACCCGTTGAACGAAGTCACGCAAAGGGGCGCAATGTAACAAAAATGGCAACTCGTTAAAACGACGAAAAGTCAAACTTCGTAACGCGTCGGTGTTTTGGCGACAAATCCGTGAGTGGCGCGTCAGGTTTGCCGCCCGGGCAACGCAAGCACGAGCGCAGGGGGGGGGCGAGCAGAGTGGCGGATGGCGAACGTTACTACCTGTATTCGTTCAACCGTACGACAAGAGGGTGGGCCGCGGACCCGAACAGATCCGCGGGAAACTCAGGGGCAGACGATCAGATCGCGACCATCTCGAAGTCTTCCTTGCGGGCGCCGCACTCGGGGCAGGTCCAGTTCATCGGCACGTCTTCCCAGCGGGTTCCCGGCGCGATGCCTTCGTCCGGCAAGCCGGCGGCTTCGTCATAGACCCAGCCGCAGATGAGGCACATCCAAGTCTTGAATTCTTGTCCGGTTGTCTTGTTGTCACTCACGGTACAGCCCTTAAAGTAAAATGCTCAGCCAGCTATCTTAATGCTTTCCCAGTGCAAAACCAAACTTCCCCGATTGTCCTGACCTTCGGTATTGCCGACCCGGTCGGCGCAATCGGCATTCAAGCCGACCTTGCCGCGTTCGCCGCGATGGGCTGTCACGGCGTTTCCGTGCTGACGGCGCTGTCGATCGGCGACACCACCGGCACCGAGGATCTGCAAACGATCGATCCGGAATGGGTGTCTGATCAGGCGCGCGCGCTGCTCGAAGACATGCCGGTGGCGGCATTCAAGGTCGGTTATGTCGGCAGTATCGAGGTCATTTCCGTCATCGCAGAGATTGTCTCCGACTATCCGGAGATACCGCTGGTGCTCGATCCGTTCGCGACCACGCTGCCCGCGCAGGATGTTGACGAGGAACTGCTGCTGGCGCTGCGCGAGCTGCTGGCACCGCAGACCACGCTGCTGCAGGTATCGGCCGATGAACTGGCGCGGCTGGCCGAAACCTGGCGCGATGCCAGCGACGACGACATGCTGGAAGTCGATGCGATGCAGCTGGTGGAGTTCGGCTGCGAATTCGTCTTCGTGACCGGCATGCCCGGCGACGCGCACGATGTCGCGAACGCGCTGTTCGGCACCGACGGCCTGGTGCGCAAGGACAGCTGGCAGCGTCAGGCGGGCCCCTTCATCGGTGCCGGCAACACGCTCTCAGCCACCATCGCGGCGATGCTCGCCAACGGACTCGATGTGCCCGAGGCGGTACTCGAGGCGGAAGAGTTCACCAACGCCGCGCTCGGTAATGCGCAGCGTCTGGGCATGGGCAAGATGGTGCCGGACCGCTATTTCTGGGCGCGCGAACCCGAACCCGGCAGTAGTAATGGCAATGGCAATGGCAGCGACGGCGCCGCAAGCTGATCCCGTTCCCGAGATTCCAAAGACTCAAGAGACAAGAGAGGTCAACGTGTCCAACAACGATACCCTGTTCGCCCGCGCACAGCGCAGCACGCCCGGCGGCGTGAATTCCCCGGTACGCGCCTTCCGCTCGGTCGGCGGCACGCCGCGCTTCATCACCCGCGCCGAAGGGCCGTATTTCTGGGATGCGGACGACAAGCGCTACATCGATTACATCGGCTCCTGGGGTCCGGCCATCGTCGGCCATGCGCATCCCGACGTGATCCGCGCGGTGCAGGCAGCGGCAGCCAACGGCCTGTCGTTCGGCGCGCCCACCGAGGGCGAGATCCTGATGGCGGAAGAGATCTGCAAGCTGGTGCCGTCGATCGAGCAGGTCAGGCTGGTGTCCTCCGGTACCGAGGCGGCCATGAGCGCCTTGCGACTCGCACGCGGCGTGACCGGCCGCGATCTGGTGATCAAGTTCGAAGGCTGCTACCACGGCCATGCGGACTCGATGCTGGTGAAGGCCGGCAGCGGCCTGCTGACCTTCGGTAATCCGACCTCCTCCGGTGTACCCGAGGATTTCGCAAAGCACACGATGGTGCTCGACTATAACGACAGTGCGCAGCTGGAACAGGTGTTCGGCCAGATGGGCGACCGCATTGCTGCCGTGATCGTCGAACCGGTCGCGGGCAATATGAACCTGCTGCGGGCGACGCCCGAGTTCCTGCAGACCATGCGCGAGCTGTGCACGAAACATGGCGCGATCCTGATGTTCGACGAAGTGATGTCAGGCTTCCGCGTCGCGCTCGGCGGCGCGCAGTCGCTGTATGGCATCCGGCCGGACATGACGGTGCTGGGCAAGGTGATCGGCGGCGGACTGCCGGTGGCTGCCTTTGGTGGCCGCGCTGACCTGATGAAGCATCTCGCGCCGCTCGGCCCGGTGTACCAGGCCGGCACGCTGTCGGGCAACCCGGTCGCTGTCGCGGCCGGCATGAGCACGCTGAAGATCATCCAGCAGCCGGGCTTCTACGAGCAACTCGGCATGCAGACCAAGAAGCTGGCTGACGGCCTGACGGCGGCAGCGAGGGATGCCGGCGAAGCCTTCTGCGCAGATGCGGTGGGCGGCATGTTCGGCATTTACTTCCGCGCGCAGCTGCCGGAGAACTATGCGCAGATGATGGAATGCGACAAGGCGCGCTTCAATGCCTTCTTCCACGCGATGCTGGATGCCGGCGTCTACCTCGCGCCGTCGGCATT
>JACCDS010047634.1_pt1 | contig 15164 bp, 13 predicted proteins | sample 7446441 | NCBI WGS metagenome assembly JACCDS01 (sample SAMN15323445, study PRJNA562643) | freshwater metagenome | isolation source: river surface water | place: USA:Blue River Watershed | collected 2017-08-17 | reverse complement strand
GCGTCGGAGATGCCGGTGATCTGGGCGCCGAGGTAGGTCAGCGCGGCGTTGTCGGTGATGGCCGTCAGCGCCAGCGCGCCGAAGAACAGCGCCAGCGGTTCAAGGCCCGAGACGATCGGCTGCAGCCACCAGCGCTGCAGGCCGCCCAGCACCACCAGGCCGGCCAGGAAGAAGGCCACCAGCAGGGCCTCCTTGAGGATCAGCGGATCCTGGTGGCGGGCATAGGCCTGCGAGAAGCCGAGGAACAGCAGGAACAGCGCGATGAACGCCACCGGATGGTGGGCGGTCAGGATGACGCCGGCCAGCACGGCCAGATGCACCGCCGCGATCGCGAACGGCACCGGGCGACGGCCGGCGGGCAGGCCCGCGTCGTCGCTGCGCAGGTCCTTGAGGTGGGGGCGCAGCAGGACGGCGGCCAGCGTCGCGTTGACCAGCACGGCCAGGGCGGCCTTCCAGCCGAAGGTGGCGAACATGAAGGCGCTGTCCCATTGCCAGGTCGCCGCGACCATCAGCACCGGCGGGGCGGCGTAGGACGTGAGCGTGCCGCCGATCGAGACATTGACGAACAGCGTGCCGAGCGCGAAGTACTTGATGCGCTCGGGTACGCCCGAGCCAAAGACCGTGGGCGCGAGCATCAGCGCGGCGATGGTCATCGCGGCCGGTTCGGTGATGAGGGAGCCCAGCAGCGGCACCGCCGCCAGGCCCAGCCAGGCGCTGACCAGCGGCCTGGGCAGCAGGTGGGGCAGGGGCGCCCGGCGCGCCAGCGTCGCGATCGCGCGCATGACCAGTTCGAGCACCGGGCGCGAGGCCGCGATCACCATCACCACGAAGACGAACAGCGGCTCGGTGTAGTTGCGCGATTCGGCATAGGCCAGCGCGCTGGCGCCGTCCTGCAGCAGGGCCATGGACAGCACCAGCACGATGGCCCAGAAGCCGAACACGACCTCGACCTCGCCCAGCAGGTGGAACAGCCCGGCATGGCGCGGGTAGCGGTGCGACAGCCGTTCGAACTGCCGGGCCGCGAAGGTGTGGATCAGCGCCAGCGCGAACAGGCCGGCGGCGAGGTGGTCGATCGATAGTGAGGTCATGGCGTCTTGTCGTGGTGGTCAACCGGGGGCGGGCCCCGATGGACCACGGCGCGCTGCGGGGGTTCCCGGCGGGGCGGATCTTTCGGTCGGCAGCAGCAGGCCCTCGTGGCGGGCGACGGTCTCCAGCGCGGCCTCGAAGCGTGCCCTTGCGCTGGCGGTGACCTGTCGAAGGTGGGTGTGCAGATCGGCATCGGCAGGGCTGCGGTGGGCGCAATCGGCACTGTAGGCCTCGAAGTGCGAGAGCTGCACCAGCAGCTCGGCGATGTGGCGCGGGCATTCGCAGGCGATGGTCGACGACAGGCCGGCGAAGTCGGCCAGCGCGGCGTCGTCCCAGCGGCGTGGCGCGGCGGGCTCGGGGGCGTCTGCCGGCTTGGCGACACGGGCCAGCGCGTTGAGCCACTGCGCCAGCACCGCGTCGGGCTGCGGTTCACGCAGCAGCGCGATGCCGGCGTCGACCAGCGTCTCGCAGACGGTGTCGCTGGCGTAGCGGTAGACGACGGCTCGGCGCGCCCGCGTCGGCGCCTGCGTGTCCAGCCAGCCGTCGTGCAGCGTGGGCGCGTGGATCAGCAGCAGGTCGGCATCGTCGGGGTCGACCGGCTGGATCGACCCGTCCAGCCGCTGTTGCACGGCCGGCTGCTGCAGCCGGCTGGCCAGCGCCGGGCCGATCACGCCCAGTCGCAGGCGGGGCGTGGTGGGCGGCACCGTCAGGTCCGCCTGCCGGCCGGCCAGCAGGCGGGCGTGGTTGCCGGCCACTTGCTGCAGCTGCGCCATGTCCAGCCCGGCGAGGCTGCCGATGGCGTGGCCCAGGTCGGTCAGCTGCTTGATGAGCGCCAGCCGTCGCACGTCGTCGGCCGAATAGAGCCGCTGGCCGCTGGGACTGAGTGCCGGCTGGCTCAGGCCGTAGCGGCGTTCCCAGACCCGCAGCGTGGCCACCGGCATGCGCAACATCCGCGCGACCGCGCCGCTGCGGTGGAACGAACCGCCGGGCACGGGCGATTCAGGGCGGTCGGCCGGGTCGGGCCGGTCAGGTGCGGGTGGAGGCGGAGGCGGAGGCGGAGGCGGAGGCGGAGGCGGTGTCGGAGGCAACATGGGAGGAAATGAATCGGGTTTGACGCGGATTTCCCGAGTGCATTGTCCGATTGAAGCGGACATGAATCCGATATGACGCCGAAAAACCTATGCTGGCAGCCATGACATCCCATCCTTTCCGTTGCGTGGCCGTGATCGGCTCCGGCATGTCCGGGGCGACCTGCGCCCAGGCCCTGACCTTGGCCGGTCACACGGTGCAGGTGTTCGACAAGGCGCGTGGACCGGGCGGTCGGCTGGCCACCCGGCGCATGGCCTGGGACGATGCCGGCGGCCGTGCCTGGACCACCCGGCTGGACCACGGCGCGCTGGGCATCACCGCGCGCAGCCGGGCCTTTCGCGCCTTCGTCGACATGGGTGTGCAGGCGGGCTGGCTGACCGGCTGGGAGCCGATGCTCGCCCCGACGATGGGGCCGGAGAGCCGGTCGCTCGGCCTGCGCGGCTCGCTCGGTCCGATCCACCTGCCCGTGCCGGACCTGCCCACCGTCTGCCGCCAGTTGCTCGACGGCACGGCGCTGAGTGCGTCCAGCGCCGTCGAGGCCCTGCACCGCAGCGCCGACGGCTGGCTGCTGCAGGTCGGTGGCGAGCGGCTGCCGACGCTGTACGACGCCGTCGTGCTGGCCATTCCGCCCGCCCAGGCCGCCCCGCTGCTGGCGCCGCACCGGGCCGACTGGTCCCGCGAGGCGGCGCAGGTGACGATGCAGCCGTGCTGGACGCTGATGGCGATCGAGGCCGCCCATCTCGACGATGCCGACGATGCCGACGATGAACTCGCCGAGCCCGGCCGGGTCGCTCAGCCATGGGACCTGCACCTGCCCGCCGACGGCCCGCTGGCCTGGGTGATGCGCCAGGATGCGCGTCCCGGCCGTCCGCGCGTGGCCGGTCAGGCGCATTGGGTCGCGCATGCCCGCATCGACTGGAGCCTCGCGAACCTGGAGCAGCCGCCGGAGTGGGTGCGCGCGCAGCTGCTCGACGCGCTGCAGGCGGCGATCGCCCGACCGGGGCAGGCCACGCGCTGGCATCACGCGGCGGTGCACCGCTGGCGTTTCGCCCTGCCGCCGGAACCGTCGGCCGGCGGCGCGCCCTCACTGGCCTGCTGGTGGGACGCCGAGCAGGGCCTGGGTGTCTGCGGCGACTTCCTGGGGGTCGGCGGCCTGGCGTCGACCGGCGACGCGCTGGGCAGTGCCGGTGTCGAGGCCGCCTGGCTGTCCGGCCGGGCGCTGGCGCGGCAGCTGCTGTCGCACGACCGGACATCGAGCTGCGCGCTGGCCGAGGCGACCACGTGAGCGCGGGTCGCGGTGGCGAGCGCACGGCCGGTTTCCGGGGCAACAAGTCGACCCTGCCCAGCAAGCCCTGCGCGGCCTGCGGTCTGGCCATGACGTGGCGCCGTCGCTGGGCCAAGAACTGGGACGAGGTGAAGTACTGCTCCGACGCCTGCCGGCGCCAGAAGGCCGCCGGTGGCTGAACTTCGCACCCTGGTGCTGGTGCTCGGCGACCAGCTCGATCGGGAGGCCAGCGCCTTCGACGGCTTCGACGCCGCCGTCGACCGCGTCTGGATGGCCGAGGTGGCCGAAGAGTCCACCCACGTCTGGTCCAGCCAGCCCCGCACCGCCGTGTTCCTGGCGGCCATGCGGCACTTCGCCAAGGCCTTGCAGGACGCCGGCCGGCCGCTGAGCTACACGCGGCTCGACGCGCCCGACAACGCCGGCAGCCTGGCCGCGCAGCTGGCGCAGGACATCGCCCGGCTGCGGCCCTCGCAACTGGTCATGACGGCACCCGGTGACTGGCGCGTGCTGCAGGCGATCAAGGCCGTCGCGGCCGGGGCCGGACTGCCGCTGGACGTGCGCGAGGACCGGCACTTCTACGTCACCGTGCGCGAGTTCGTCGCCCATGCGCGCGGCCGCAAGTCGCTGCGGCTGGAGCACTTCTACCGCGAGCAGCGCCGCCGCCATCAGGTGCTGATGGACGGCGATGAGCCGGCCGGCGGGCAGTGGAACTTCGATGCCGACAACCGCGAGTCCTTCGGCGCGGCCGGCCCCGGCTTCCTGCCGCCGCGCGCGGCCTTCGAGCCCGATGCGCTGACCCGCGAGGTGCTGGCACTCGTCGCCGAGCGGTTCGCCGATCACCCCGGCCGGCTGGAGAGCTTCGCCTGGCCGGTGACGCGCGAGCAGGCGCTGCAGTCGCTGGACGCCTTCATCGCCGAGCGCCTGCCGCTGTTCGGCCGCTACCAGGACGCGATGTGGCCGGGCGATCCGTGGCTCTACCACTCGCACCTGTCGGCCGCGCTGAACCTGAAGCTGCTGAACCCGCGCGAGGTCGTCGCGGCGGCCGAGGCGGCCTGGCGCGCCGGGCAGGCACCGCTGGCCAGCGTCGAGGGCTTCATCCGCCAGATCCTGGGCTGGCGCGAGTACGTGCGTGGCATCTACTGGACCCGCATGCCCGCCTATGCCGATGGCAACGCGCTGAACGCCACGCAGGACCTGCCCGCCTGGTACTGGACCGGCGCCACCGACATGGCCTGCCTGCGCGACGCACTGGCTCAGACCCTGAGCCACGGCTACGCCCACCACATCCAGCGCCTGATGGTCACCGGCCTGTACGCGCTGATGCTGGGCGTGCAGCCGCAGCAGGTCCACCGCTGGTATCTGGCGGTCTATGTCGACGCGGTCGAATGGGTCGAACTGCCCAACACGCTCGGCATGAGCCAGTACGCCGACGGCGGCCTGATGGGCAGCAAGCCCTATGTCGCGACCGGCCGCTACATCGACCGCATGGGGCCGCATTGCAGCGGCTGTCGCTACGACCCCGCCCAGCGCACCGGCGAGCGCGCCTGCCCGTACACGACGCTGTACTGGGACTTCCTGATGCGCCACGAGACGCTGCTGGCCGGCAACCCGCGCATGGCGCTGCAGGTCAAGAACCTGGCCCGGCTCGACGACGCCGAACGCGACGCCGTGCGCCAGCGCGCCGACGCGATCCGCCGGGGCGAGATCGGCGCCGCGAAGGCCTGAAGGGTTCGGGCTGATGGCCGAGGTGATGCACGACCCCCACTTGCCCACCGCCGTCGTCTGGTTCAAGCGCGACCTGCGCCTGCGCGACCACGCCCCGCTGGCCGGGGCTGCGCGCATCGGCCGGGCGATCGGACTGGTCGTGATCGAGCCGGCCTGGCTCGCCAGCCCCGAATGTGACCCGCGCCACGTTGCCCACCTGCTGGCCTGCGTCAGCCGTCTGCGCGACGACCTGGCCGCCCGCGGCCTGCCGCTGATCGTGCGCGTGGCCGACATGCCCGATGCGCTCGCCACGCTGCACCGCGAGCTGCCCTTCACCGACCTGCTCAGCCACGAGGAAACCGGCCCCGGCTGGAGCTACGCCCGCGACCTCGCCGTGGCCGACTGGTGCCGCCACACGGGGGTGCGCTGGCAGGAATCGCCGCAGACCGGCGTGGTCCGCCGCCTGCGCTCGCGCCTGGGCTGGGCCGGCCGCTGGACCGCCCGCATGGACGCGCCCGAGGTCCCGACGCCGCCCGCCTTCCAGCCTGCGATGGCGCTGGATGCGAGCCCCTTGCCGACCCTGCGCGACCTGGGTCTGGTCGAGCCCGCCACGCCGCTGCCTGCCGCCGGCGAACGCGCGGCGTGGTCGATGCTCGACAGCTTCCTCGCCGGCCGTGGGCGCGACTACCGCCGCGCCCTGTCCAGCCCGATCAGCGCCGTCGACGGCTGCAGCCGCCTGAGCGAGCACCTCGCCTTCGGCACGATCTCGATGCGCTGCGTCCACCAGGCCACCGAGTCCGCCATCGCCCGCACGCCCGATGCCACGCTGGCCTGGGGCCTGAAGGGTTTTGCCAGCCGGCTGCGCTGGCACTGCCACTTCATGCAGAAGCTCGAAGACCAGCCCGACCTCGAGTTCCGCAACCTCGCCCGCACGGTCGACGGCGTGCGGCCGGGCGACGGCGTGCATCCCGGCCCGATCGACACCGAACGTCTGCAGGCCTGGTGCGACGGCTGCACCGGCTATCCCATGGTCGACGCCTGCATGCGCCAGCTGCGCACCACCGGCTGGCTGAACTTCCGCATGCGCGCGATGCTGGTCAGCTTCGCGGCCTACCACCTGGGCCTGCACTGGCGCGAGCCGGGCCTGTTCCTGGCGCGCCAGTTCCTGGACTTCGAGCCCGGCATCCACTGGAGCCAGATGCAGATGCAGTCCGGCACCACTGGCATCAACACGCTGCGCATCTATTCCCCCGCCAAGCAGGCCCGCGACCACGACCCCGACGGCCTGCACGTGCGCCGCTGGGTGCCCGAGTTCGGCACGCCGGCCTACGCCGCCCCGATCGTCGACGAACGCAGCGCGCTGGCCGACATCAAGGCCCGCCTGTACGGCCTGCGCCAGACCTCCGGCGCACGGCAGGAGGCCGATGCCATCCAGCAACAACACGGCTCACGCCGCAGCGGCCTGCCACCCAGCGGCAACAAGCCCGCGGCGCGGCGCAGGAAGGCGGTCCGGCCGGACGGGACCGGGGCGGAGGACGGGCAGGGGAGCCTGTTCTAGGGCTGCATCACCCGGTTGCCGCCCCAGGCCGATTCACCTAGCCTCGGACGCATGCCCGTATCCCCATCGACGACCCGGACCGTGACCTGCCTGGGCACGGCGCAGACCTTGGCCTGGGCGTCGACCTATTACCTGCCGGCGATCCTCGCCGCGCCGATTGCGGCGGACCTGGGGACGTCGGTGCCGACGGTGTTCGCGGCGTTCAGCGTGGCGCTGGTCGTCGCGGCGCTGGTCGGACCGTGGTCGGGGGCGGTCATCGACCGGCTGGGCGGGCGGCCGGTGCTGATGTCGACCAGCCTGGTCTTCGCGCTCGGGCTGGCCGGGCTCGCGCTGTCGCACGGGCTGGTCGGGCTGTTCGCGGCCTGGGTGGTGATCGGGCTGGGCATGGGCAGCGGCCTGTACGAATCGGCCTTTGCCGCGCTGGTGCGGCTGCAGGGCAAGGACGCGCGCGCCAGCATCACCGGCATCACGCTGTTCGCGGGCTTTGCCAGCACCATCGGCTGGCCGCTGTCGACCTGGCTGGAGGCGGGCGTCGGCTGGCGCGGCGCGTGTTTCACCTGGGCGGCGCTGCATCTGCTGCTGGGCCTGCCGCTCAATGCGCTGCTGCCGAGGATCGAGCGCGGGGCGGGGCCGCAGGCGGTCGATGCGGGCGATCGGCCGGCCGATCCGGATCGATCGGATCGATCGGATCGATCGGATCGATCGGACCGCGATGACCACCATGAAGCGCGCCCGCCGCCGTGGCGGCCGATGCTGATCCTGTCCTTCGTGTTCGCGGCGACATGGTTCATCTCGACCGCCATGGCCTCGCACCTGCCGCGCCTGATGCAGGCGGCGGGGGCGACGGCAGCCAGCGCCCTGCTGGTGGGCAGCCTGATCGGTCCGGCCCAGGTGGCCGGGCGGCTGCTCGAGTTCGGCTGGCTGCGCCGGGTCCACCCGCTGCTGTCGGCCCGGCTGGCTGCGGCCATGCACCCGCTCGGGGTGGCCGTGCTGCTGGTGGGCGGACCGGTCTTCGCGCCGCTGTTCGGCGTCCTGCACGGGGCCGGCAACGGCGTGCTGACCATCGCCAAGGGCACCCTGCCGCTGGCGCTGTTCGGCAGTGCCGGCTACGGCGCGCGACAGGGCTGGCTGATGGCGCCGGCGCGCGTCACCCAGGCCATGGCGCCCTACCTGTTCGGGCTGGTGCTGGACCGGCTGCAGGCGGGCGCCCTGTGGGTCACCGCCGGGCTCGGATTGGGAGCCTGTCTCGCGCTGCTGGCCTTGCGTTCGGATCGGTGAAAACCCAGCCGTGAACGGGCTTCCGGGGTGATGCGGTAGCGCTACCATTCCTTCGAGCGCACCGATCGATGTGCCGTCGCTGTCCTGCATGGCTGTCCCGCCTTGATGTCCCACCCACCGCTGGAGTCCTTGTCCATGAAAAAGCTGTTCGCTGCCGTGGTCGCCGTGCTGGCCACGGCCCTGCTCATGCCCGCCGTCGCACTGGCGCAGGCCTGGCCGTCGCGGCCGATCACGCTGGTGGTGCCGTTCCCGCCGGGCGGGTCGAGCGACACCATCGCGCGGTCGCTGGCCTCGCGGCTGCAGGACACGCTCGGCCAGTCGGTCGTGGTCGAGAACAAGGGCGGCGCGACCGGCACCATCGGCGCGGCCCAGGTCAAGCGCGCGGCGCCGGACGGCTCGACCTTCCTGGTGACCTCGCTCGGCCCGCTGGTGATCGCGCCGCACCTGCTCAAGAACGTGCCCTATGACGCCGGGCGCGACTTCGACTACCTGACCGTCGCGGTGCAGGCGCCCAACGTGCTCGTGGTGCCGGCCTCATCGCCATTTCGCAGCGTGGCCGATGTCGTGGCGGCCCAGAAGCGCACGCCCGACAAGGTCACCTTCGCGTCGTCGGGCAATGGCTCGTCGGACCACCTGACGGCCGAGCTGTTCTGGCTGCAGACCGGCACCACCGGCGTGCACGTGCCCTACAAGGGCGGCGGCCCGGCGATGTCGGACCTGCTGGGTGCGCAGGTCGATGCGTCGTTCCAGAACATCAACGCGGTCGTGCCGCACGTCATCAGCGGCAAGCTGCGGGCGCTGGCCATCACCAGCCTGCAGCGCTCGCCCCTGCTCAAGGACGTGCCCACGCTGGGCGAGGTCGGCATCAAGGACGTCGACGTCTACTCGTGGCAGGCGGTGGTCGCGCCCAAGGGCCTGCCGGCGGACGTGCGCAACCGCATGCATGCGGCGATCATGTCGGCGCTGGCCGAGCCGAAGCTGCGGGAACAGTTCGCCGCGGTCGGCTTCGAGATCGTGGGCAACTCGCCTGACGAGTTCGCGGCCTTCCAGCAACGCGAGAACACCCGCTGGAAGCAGCTGATCGAGTCGCGCAAGATCACGGCCGACTGACCTGGATACCTGACCTGGATGCCTGACCTGGACACCTGACCCGGACACCTGAGCTTCGCCATGTCCCTCTCATCGCCTCCCCGCATCACCGAGCTGCGCGTCATCCCCGTGGCCGGGCATGACGGCATGCTGCTCAACCTCAGCGGCGCGCACGGGCCGTTCTTCACCCGCAACCTGCTGATCCTGACCGACAGCGCCGGGCGCACCGGCGTGGGCGAGGTGCCCGGCGGCGAGAAGATCCGCCAGACGCTGGACGACGCGCGCGAACGGGTCGTCGGCCGTGCGCTGGGCCAGCACCAGGCCGTGCTCAACGATGTCCGGCAGGCCTACGCCGACCGCGATGCCGGCGGGCGCGGGCTGCAGACCTTCGACCTGCGCACGACCATCCATGCGGTGACCGCCATCGAGTCGGCCCTGCTGGACCTGCTCGGCCAGCACCTCGATGTGCCCGTGGCCGCGCTGCTGGGCGAGGGCCAGCAGCGCGATGCGGTCGAGATGCTCGGCTACCTGTTCTACGTCGGCGATCGCCGCCGCACCGATCTGGCCTACCGCAGCGAGCCCGATGCCGACGACGACTGGCTGCGCCTGCGCCACGAGGTCGCGCTGACGCCCGAGTCGATCGTGCGGCTGGCCGAGGCGGCGCGTGCGCGCTACGGCTTCAACGACTTCAAGCTCAAGGGCGGCGTGCTGCGCGGCGACGAGGAGGTCGATGCGGTCATCGCGCTGCACGAACGATTCCCGCAGGCCCGCGTCACGCTCGACCCGAACGGCGGCTGGCTGCTGCGCGACGCCGTCCGGCTGGGCCAGCGCATGCGCGGCGTGGTGGCCTATGCCGAAGACCCGTGCGGCGCCGAGGACGGCTACTCCGGCCGCGAGGTCATGGCCGAGTTCCGGCGCGCCACCGGCCTGCCCACGGCCACCAACATGGTCGCCACCGACTGGCGCCAGCTGGCCCATGCGCTGTCGCTGCAGTCGGTCGACATCCCCCTGGCCGATCCGCACTTCTGGACCATGGCCGGCTCGGTGCGCGTGGCCCAGACCTGCCGCGACTGGGGGCTGACCTGGGGCAGCCACTCGAACAACCACTTCGACGTCAGCCTGGCGATGTTCACGCACGTCGGGGCGGCCGCGCCCGGGCGTGTCACCGCGATGGACACGCACTGGATCTGGCAGGACGGCCAGCGCCTGACCAAGGACCCGCTGCGCATCGTCGACGGCCATGTGCGCGTGCCGGACCGCCCGGGTCTGGGCATCGAGCTCGACATGGTCGAGGTCGAACGTGCCCACCAGCTCTACCGCCAGCACGGCCTGGGCGCGCGCGACGATGCCCTCGCGATGCAGTACCTGATCCCCGGCTGGACCTTCAACCCCAAGCGCCCGGCGCTGGACCGCTGAGGCGGCACCACCGGCCCTCAGCGCACGACACACCGTCCACAGGAGAGCGCCATGCGCACCAACAAGCTACGCGAGATCTGGCGCGCCGGCGGCGCCGCCGTCAATGGCTGGCTCGCGATCCCGAACGCGTTCTCGGCCGAGACCATGGCCCACCAGGGCTGGGACGCGCTGACCATCGACCTGCAGCACGGCGTGGTCGACTACGGCGCGATGGTGGGCATGCTGCAGGCCATCTCGACCACCGCGACCGTGCCGGTGGTGCGCGTGCCGTGGCTGGAGCCGGGCATCCTGATGAAGACGCTGGACGCCGGTGCCTACGGGGTGATCTGCCCGATGGTCAACACCCGCGAGGACGCCCAGCGCCTGGTCGCCTGGACCCACTACGCGCCGCGCGGCACCCGCAGCTTCGGGCCGGTGCGCGCGCTGCTGTACGGCGGGGCGGACTACCCGCAGCACGCCAACGACACCATCGTCACCTTCGCGATGATCGAGACGGCGCAGGCGCTGGACAACCTCGATGACATCCTGTCGGTCGAAGGGCTGGATGCCGTCTACATCGGGCCTTCGGACCTGTCGCTGTCGCTGGGCTGCAAGCCTGCCTTCGACGACGTGGAGCCCAAGGTCGCCCAGGCGATCGACCATGTGCTGGACCGCGCGCGCGCCCACGGCCTGGTCGCCGGCATCCACAACGGCACGCCCGAGGCGGCGCTGGCGCGGGTCGCCAAGGGCTTCCAGTTCGTGACCGTCAGCTCGGACGCCCGCTTGATGGCCGCCGGCGCGCAGCAGGTCATCGCCAGGATGCGGCAGGCGGGTTGATCGGGGGTCAGCGGCGCGTTATTTCACCGCGTCACTTCACCGCGTCATTGCACCACGTCACTGCCGCCCGGCGATGCGGCCGCGGCCACGCCGCCCAGCGCGGCCTGCCAGGTCCGCATCGGGATGTGGTGGGTCAGGCGGTGCAGGGCGCAGTCCAGCAAGGCGGCGTCGAGTTCATGGCCGATGCCTTCGGCGATGTCCAGCGTGGCATCGCTGCCTTCGAGCTGCGCGAGGTGCTGCATGGCGTCCTTGGCATGGCGCACCGGGATGACCGGGTCCGCACTGCCGTGGAAGAAGTGCAGCGTGGTCAGCTTGGGCGCCTGTTCAGGCAGCGTGGCGTAGCGGCCGCTGAAGGCCAGCACCCGGCCGGCCAGGCCGTCGTGGGCGGCGATGGCTTCGAGCGACAGGATCGTGCCCTGCGAGAAGCCGACCAGCGCGGTCGCCGCCTCGCCCACGCCCAGTCGCGCCTGATGCGCGCGGATGTCGGCCACCAGACGCGGCAGCACGGCGGCGACGCGGGCCGGGCGTTCGGCCTCGACGTTGCCCCGGATCGAGAACCACTGCCGCGCCGAGCCATCGTGCGGCATGCCGTCGAACGGGTCATAGCCCTGCAGCGACAGCACGGCGGCCTGCGGGAAATGGGCCCGCAGCACGCGGCCCAACGGCAGCAGGTTGGCGGCGTTGGCACCGACGCCGTGCAGCAGCAGCATCAGCTGGCGCGGGGCGCCCGATTCGGGCAGCAGCTCGATGTGGGCGGCGTGCGGGTCGGGGTTCGGGGCGGTGTGCGGAGCGGTCGTCATGGCGTTCTTCATCGGTTCGGGACGGCGCCGATTTTGAGTCCCGTCATGCCGGGCACCGTTGCCCGGGCTTGAATGCCGCGTTCGCTGGCCGGCTCAGGCCGGGGCCGCAGCCGCCACCGCCGCTGCGATGTCGGCCGCGAAGGCGTCGACCGATTCCGGCGTGGTGTCCCAGGCGCACATGAAGCGGCAGCCGCCCCCGGCGATGAACTCGTAGAAGCGCCAGCCCTTGTTGCGCAGCGCCGTGGCCGCCGCAGCGGGCAGCCGCGCGAACACCGCGTTGGCCTGCGGCTCGTGCAGCACCTGCACGCCGGGCAGATCGCGGATCGCCGCGTGCAGCCGCTGCGCCATCGCGTTGGCCTGCCGGGCATTGACCAGCCAGGTCTCGTTTTCCAGCAGGCCCAGCCACGGCGCGGAGATGAAGCGCATCTTCGAGGCCAGCTGGCCGGCCTGCTTGACGCGCCAGGCGAAGTCCTGACTCAGGTCGCGGTCGAAGAACACGACCGCCTCGCCCACCGGCAGGCCGTTCTTGGTGCCGCCGAAACACAGCACGTCCACACCGGCCCGCCAGGTGATGTCGCTCGGGTGGCAGCCCAGCGTCGCGACCGCGTTGGCGAATCGCGCGCCGTCCATGTGCACTTTCAGGTGGCGGCGCTTGGCGATGGCGGCGATCGCGCGCACCTCCTCGACCGAATACACCGTGCCCAGCTCGGTGGCCTGGGTCAGGCTGACGACCTTGGGCTTGGGGTAGTGGATGTCGCGCCGCTTGGTCACCAGGGCCTCGACGGCATCGGGCGTCAGCTTGCCCAGGCGCCCGGCCGCGCTGTCGGCATCGGCCAGCAGCAGCTTGGAGCCGTTGGAGAAGAACTCCGGCCCGCCGCACTCGTCGGTCTCGATGTGCGCGACCGACGTGCAGATCACCGAGTGATAGCTCTGGCACAGCGAGGCCAACGCCAGCGAGTTGGCCGCCGTGCCGTTGAAGACGAAGTAGATGTCGCAGTCGGTCTGGAACAGCTCGCGCAGCGCCTCCGACACCCGCTGCGTCCAGCCGTCCTCCCCATACGCCGGCTCATGCCCGCTGGCCGTCGCCTCCTGGAACCACCGTGCCGCATTCGGGCACATGCCGGCGTAGTTGTCGCTGGCGAATTGCTGGGTCATGCGAGAACCTTCTTCTTCACCGACGTTGGATCAGGCGGCACCGGAGCTTCACGACAGCGTTGCCGAAGCGTCTGACGACACCAGTCCCGCGACCAGCGTCTCGGGTGCGATGTCCTGGCCATTCGGCCAGGTCACCGCACCGAGCTGAATGCCGACGCGACGGAAGTAGACAGGATCCCGCAGTTCCCGGAACACGCCGTGGTCCAGGTAGGGCGTCAGGTCGAACAACCCTTGGCGACCATCCGCCAGTTCGACGTGGATCCGGTGGTTCGCCAGTGGCTTGACGGTCTTCACATCCCAATGCATGGACGCCTCACAGGGGGTCGATCTTGTAGGGCAGTTCGCCGCTGGCAGCGAGTTGCCAGTCGGCGAGCAGTTCATCTCGATGCAGTTCGATCCAGGCCTGCACCAGGCGCAGTTGCTTGCGGGGAAGATCCCCTGCAAGCACCTCACCGTCGTCGATGCCGATCGACGCCTCGAACTCGGCGTATCGGGCATGGATGTGCGGCAAGTTGTGGTGCACATGATCCAGCAGGTAAAGCCGGATGATGATGCCGTAGAACATCGAGATGACCGGCATCGCTCAACTCTCCGCTGCTGAGGCGTACTCCGCCACCGGCACGCAGCTGCAGAACAGGTTGCGGTCGCCGTGCACGTTGTCGACGCGGCCGACCGGGCACCAGTACTTGGACTGGCGCAGGCTGGCGACCGGGTAGGCGGCGATGTCGCGGCTGTAGGGGTGCGGCCAGTCCTCGGCCAGCAGGCTGGCCGCCGTGTGCGGGGCGTGCTTGAGGGGGTTGTCCTCGCGCGGCCACAGGCCACGTTCGACCTGCGCGATCTCGGCGCGGATGGCGATCATGGCGTCGCAGAAGCGGTCCAGCTCGGCGCGCGGTTCGCTCTCGGTGGGCTCGACCATCAGCGTGCCGGCGACCGGGAAGCTCAGCGTCGGGGCGTGGAAGCCGTAGTCGATCAGGCGCTTGGCGACGTCCTCGGCGGTGACGCCCGAGCTGTCCTTGAGCGGGCGCAGGTCGAGGATGCACTCGTGGGCCACGCCGCCGCCCTTGAGCCCGTCGATGCCGCCGCTGAAGTGGATGTCGTAGTGGTCGGCCAGCCGCGCGGCCACGTAGTTGGCGCTCAGGATGGCCGTCTCGGTGGCCGCCTGCAGGCCGGCCGCGCCCATCATGCGCACGTACATCCAGCTGATCGGCAGCACCGCCGCGTTGCCCAGCGGTGCGGCGCTGATGGCGCCGATGGCTTGCGGCGTCGTCTCCAGCCCGCCGCTGCGGTGCGCCGGCAGGAAGGGCACCAGGTCGTCGACCACGCAGACCGGCCCGACGCCGGGGCCGCCGCCGCCGTGCGGGATGCAGAAGGTCTTGTGCAGGTTCAGGTGGCTGACGTCGCCGCCGAACTGGCCCGGTGCGGCCACGCCGACCAGCGCGTTCATGTTGGCGCCGTCGACGTAGACGCGGCCGCCGTGTTCATGCACCAGCGAGCAGATCTCGCCAACGTGGGTGTCGAACACGCCGTAGGTCGACGGGTAGGTGATCATGATCGCGGCCAGCCGGTCGCGGTGCTGTACGCACTTGGCGCGCAGGTCGGCCAGGTCGATGTTGCCCTCGGCATCGCACTTGGTGACCACCACCTGCATTCCGGCCATCTGGGCCGATGCGGGGTTGGTGCCGTGGGCCGATTCGGGGATCAGGCAGATGTCGCGATGGGCCTCGCCCCGGCTGGCGTGCCAGGCCTGGATCACCAGCAGGCCGGCGTATTCGCCCTGCGACCCCGCATTGGGCTGCAGGCTGATGCCGGCATAGCCGGTGGCCTGCGACAGCCAGGCGCAGAGCTGCTCGTTCAACTGCGCATAGCCGGCCAGCTGGTCGGCCGGCGC
>JACCDS011957500.1_pt1 | contig 15167 bp, 8 predicted proteins | sample 7446441 | NCBI WGS metagenome assembly JACCDS01 (sample SAMN15323445, study PRJNA562643) | freshwater metagenome | isolation source: river surface water | place: USA:Blue River Watershed | collected 2017-08-17 | reverse complement strand
TCTTTGGTTTCGGTAGCACCACCGTAACTCAAGGTTGCCACCAAAGTAGCTTCCGCATCCGGCTCGGTTGCACTGGGCTGAGTGATGGTACCCACCGCATCTATAGCCGTTGGTTTACTGGATGACCAACTGATAGCTACACCATAAGCACCCGCCAATGGCAGATCTATATCGCCCTTCAAGCCAGACAGGTCGCCCAGATCCAAGGCTGCCTTGGCAGCAGCAAGCACATCGGCAACAGGCATGCTGCCGGGCTCACGCAAACCAACTTCTTCCGGAGTCAGTACGGTGTTATAGACTTTAAAATCGTCGATCAAACCGTTGTAGGGTGTATCCCAATAGTTCACGCCCAAACCAAAGACACCAACATTATTGCTAAACAGGTCGACCACACCATTCGCAGTGCACTTCTTCACGCCGTCGATGTAAACCGTGGCCAGACCCTGATCAACCGAAAGCGTAACCTGGGTCCACTCATTCAGGGGTAGCGCTACACCAGATGCGCACCATGTATCGCCCACTCCCACAGCTGTAGAAATGTGCCATACCTTGAAGGTCTGATCCCAAGAGGTTTCCAATGGCAAACTGATCCAGTCAAAACCTACGGCACCAAAGAAGCTGGCGGTAAACCAGGTTTTGGCAGCAGGCTTTAACCAATAGGAAATGGTGTATTGGTAGTTGTTGATAATGCCATCAGGCAAGCGCACACCGCTGTTGTTCAGGCTGATTGCCTGACCATCACGGCCATCCGCGAAAACAGCAGCACCGCCGACATTATCGATTCGATCACCCGTGGTGGTCGCCGCTGCAAAATTACCGCTGGCATCGGTGAGGTCACCGTCAAACTTGTATTGAACCGTGGCAGGAGCCAAGCGCAAAGCCAGGACTTTCACCACCAGATTCTTGGTTTGCGTCTGGCCATTCAGCGTGATGGTTGCCGTTAAAGTGACATCCTGATCACCCGCCGTCGCACTGGGGCGATTGACATGAGCAAGCCCGGTCAATTGGCCTGTTTTTTTATCGCGCTTAAGGTTAATAACAGATGGATTACTTGAGCTCCAGGTGATGGTCGCGGCGCGAGTCCCCCGCAATGGCAAAGTCATGGTTGGGTCTACATACTCTGCCGGGAGCGACAATGCATCACTGATGGCAGTAATACTTTCACCGGTAGTGCGCGCTTCCAGTTGCGATCCCCACACCGAGACGCCCTTGCTGGATATTGCCGAGAATGTCGGAACCAGTCGTTCAGCAGCGGCATCCCACTGCCATGCCATAACACCTTCATAGGTATCGCTACCCAACACCAGAGTGATGCGCTTGTTGTCAGTATCTGACAGGCGGTAGTAACCGCTCACTTCTCCAGTAATAGTGCGATCTGAGTTCAAACGGATATAAACGGAATTGTGTCCGGTTGTATTGGAATCCAAACCGTGGTTGATAAAACGGTAATCGCCAACCAGGTCATTGGCATCAACAATATTGGTGCCCTCGATGGGCGCATAGCGCTGCGGCGAAGAGACCAACCAACCATCTTTATTTACCCACATTTCATGTACACGCACCGAGTGCTCTTCGCCGCGATTCGGGAAACGGGTATGGGTGATCAGAAAGGTCTTTTTGGTAGCAGCATCATAGTAGGCAGAGTTGTGGCCGGGCGACAAATAACCCCAGCTATCGGCCACATCACCCACTTCAGAGACAAAGTTGAAACCGCCGATTAACTTCACGCCATATTTACTGAGCGTTTCAGTATTGTTGTTGGCGAGCACCATGTCGTTACCGGCCGCATCCAAATAGGGGCCATCGGGATTTTTGGAGCGAGAGACGCGAATGTTGTAGCCACCAGCGGCATCATACCCGGCGATGGAAGTGAACATGTAGTAGTAGTCGGCGTCCGGGTGATAGACGACAAAAGGCCCTTCTACCGCAGCAAAGCCACCGCCCGTCAGCTTCTTGCCATAGCCTTGGCCGGCGACGGGTTTACCCGTGCTGTTGTCCAGCTTCAGGATGAAAATACCACCGGAGAATGATCCATATACCATCCACAACTGGTTGTTTTTATCGTAGAAGGTTGTGGGGTCAATCACATTCGGATCACGGGCACCGTTGTAGCTAGTATGACCGTTATCCAGCGGGAAAAGGGCAAATTCTTCTGGCGAGCGATAATCAGACCGTAAAAATATCCCCTTATCTACATAGGGGCCTTCAATGGAGTCAGACTCCGCCAATCCCAAATACGAACGACGGAAACAAACTTCAGTCGGGGTAACCAGCTCAGGGTTATTTTGGCCGCAGTGGTTGTAGTAAAACCAGTATTTGCCATTAGGGGCCTGTATGACATTGGCCGCCCAGTTGCCGATATAACCATCAGTCCAGGCAATGCCTTCAGCAATCTCGGATGAATAGGTATTGAACAGCGGGTTTTGATCGTTTACTCCATCCGCCACACGGGTCCAGCTCATCAAGTCAGTAGACTTTGCCACCGACAAATGAGAGCCAAACACATAAAACGTACCGTCAGCCGCCCTGATGATCGAAGGATCATGCACAGCCATATCGTTATAGACAATGGAAGCGGCATTAATGGTTGGGTTGGGATGGCTTACATTCTCGGGGATAACACCGGCAGGGATTTCACTGCCTTTGTTGTCGGAGCCACCACCACAGGCAGCAAGCAGCATGGCACTCCCCAAAAGGAGCGCTAGTTTATGAAGTTTCATCGGATAACCTCTCACTGTAGTTATTACTTATTAGTTGGGACAGATATTAGGTAAGAACTGATGAGCCACATCATTAGTCATACAATAATACTTAGTTTTATGGTGTCACAAAGCAAGCAACGAGTAAACACCTGTGAAAGCATTTTCACCAGTTGACAGCAAAATAGTCATACAATAGTATTATATTTGAAAGATAAATATAAATAGGCTTCTTCCATCCGTGGCCACGCACGGATAAAGCCAGCAAATCCTCCCGCTGCCCTGGCGGTGTGGAGTGCATCTGGCGGGAGCCGCAATATCAACTACACCCGAGGTCTTCCCATGTTCCAGCGTTCCGCGCTCAGCAGCGCTATTACCCTTGTCGTCGCCATGGCCAGCCAGCCACTCTATGCGCAAGACAGCACATCCCCTGATAACAACGGCGATATGGAAGAAGTTGTTGTTACCGGTATTCGTGGCAGCTTAACCAAAGCACTTGATATCAAGCGCAATGAAATTCAGATCGTCGATGCCATTGTTGCCGAAGACATCGGCAAGTTTCCTGACAACAACGTTGTTGAAGCGCTACAGCGCGTAACCGGTGTACAAGTAACCGGTCGCGGCGGCGGCGAAGTGGATGGCGTAACCATTCGCGGTTTAGGTGATGTATCCACTACAGTGAATGGTCGGCAAATTTTTACCTCAACAGGCCGCTCAGTAGCGCTCGCTGATATTCCTGCCAGCCTGTTAAACCGAGTTGATGTATTTAAAACCCGCTCTGCCGATCAACTCGAAGGGGGTATCGCAGGCAATATCGATATCAAAACCCACCGTCCGTTTAATTTTGACGGCAGCAAAGTTGTTATGGCAGCGCGTGGGATTTATCAATCGACATCAGAAAAAACCGACCCGAATGTCAGCATGCTGGCCAGCAACCGCTGGAGTAGTGGCGCCGGTGAGTTTGGTGCACTGATAAACCTGTCCTATGCAGAAACGAATTATCGCGATGAAAATATTTGGATAGGATCTCTCGATCCTTATAACGCAGATACCTACGGTGTCATTCGCAGTAGTGAGGGTGGTTTTCAAACAGGCACAGACCAAGGTCTATCATCAGCGCCCGGCTCTACACTGAATGTAAATGGCATACCAACAGAATACGTACTGCTGCGCGATGCAATGGGGTTCACCGACTTCACCGGCAAACGCGAGCGCCCTGCCGCTAATATTTCATTGCAATATGCTCCTGATGATAAGTCCGAGTATTTGTTTGAAACTTTCTATAACGGCTACCGCAATCAATCATTTAATTCATTGGTATTTATTAATACCAATGGCGCGAGTCATTTTCGCAATCCCGAGCTCTACCCCAACTCCAATGTCGTAAAAACCAATTACATTAACAATGCCAATATGTTTACTTCCGGCGATGGCTCCAGTGGCCACACCGACAGTTGGGTATACGCCTTGGGCGGAAAATGGGAAATTAATGATCGCCTGAAAGTTGAATCAGAAATCGTGCATCAAACCAGTGATTATGAAGGTCGCTTTTTTGCAATGCGTACTGACTCTGTGCGCGATCGCTTAGTGGTTGATTTTAATTACGACAATGGCCTGCCATTGGTTGCCTTTCTGGATGATGAAGAAACACCAAATATTGATGAGAGCGATTTAACCAATCCGGCCGACTGGAGCATGAGCACTGCTTATGACAATGGCCCAACGGATAGCGGTGAGGCCACTACGTTTAACATTGATGCGGATTATGAAGCCGACTGGGGCATCATAAAAGGAATCAGTTTTGGAATGCGCTATGACGATCGCGGTGCAAAATCCAAATACAAGGATCAAAGCGGTAGCTGTAAATCCGAAACGGGTTGCGACCTGTCGTTACTGCCCGGCCTGGTGAATATCAGCAAATCCGGCTTCTTTGAAGGCAAGGCCTATGTACCAAGCCAATGGTTAGCAGCAGATGGTAACTACCTGCTTGATCACTCCGATGAAATCCGTGCGCTTTATGGATTCCAGGCAGGTGGTTCTGATTATCAGCCCGGCAGTATTTTTGATATCAATGAAAAAACCACAACGGCTTATGTACAAGCCAATTATGAATTTAATGTGTTTGATAAACCGCTGGATGGCCAGATTGGTGTGCGCTTTGTAAAAGTAGACACCAACATGAACTTCTTTGAAAACGCCAATGGTGATGGCGTAGATTGGCAACCCATTGAAGATGAAGCCAGCGAAAACCGTGCACTGAAAAATTTTGTCATTCGCTATTCGCTCACCGATCAATTAATGACTCGTTTTACCTATGGTGAAACGATTCGTCGCCCGGGTTACGGTGATCTAAACCCGGCACGAACCTATCGTCCAACCACTACCGGGCTGGAGTTCGGCACTGCCAGCGGCGGCAACCCCAATTTAAAACCAGCAGAATCGGTCAACTACGATTGGTCGCTTGAATATTATTTTGCAGAATCAAGCTCCCTTTATGCCGTACTGTTCCGTCGTGATGTAGAAGGTTTTGTTGCCAGTGCCACAACCAATATTGAAGTAACCGGCAACGCCAATCCTGACCTGAATGGCAAATACCGCTTAACGCTGCCGTCAAATACATCCAACGGACAACTCAATGGCGTGGAATTGGGTTTGGTATATTTCCCGGATAACCTGCCAACACTGCTGGATGGATTAGGCGTGCAAGCGAGCGTTACCCTGCTTGATGGCGAGACCTATGACCCGGTCTTCGATGAAGATAACAATATTATCGCCCGCACCACTAATGACATGTATGGCGTATCTGATACGTCATACAGCATTGTATTGGCCTACGAAAAAGAGCGCTTTGATGCTCGCCTGTCATATGTGTGGCGCGATGATTTTAAAACGGGTTTCAACGGTTGCTGCTCAATGCCGGGGGGAACATGGTCTGCATCAGAAGCCAGTATGGATTTCCAACTCAGCTACGATGTCACCGACAATATGGTTGTTACCTTTGATGCAACCAATATCACCGATGAAATTTACAAGGGTTACTATACCGACGATTACCTGTATAACAACGGCGCCTCTATTTTCGCCCGTACCTATGCATTGGGTGTTCGCTACTCGTTCTAAAAGAAGCCAAAAGCCGTACCAAAAAAGAAGGCCGCTGTTTCCAGCGGCCTTCTTTTTTGGGGATCGTTTTTACCGGTTAAGTGGATTAACCTGCTGATCTCGCTTTGAATTCACGGATCACTTTGTTGAAGTCATCGGCGAATTTTTTCAATTCATCCAACTCTTTCTTCTCTTCGCTACGCGCCAGGCCAGCACAGCCAATGTAGTCTTGAACGCCTTGAACATAGGCTTTTACATCGTTGTTTGCTTTCACCATTTGTGCAGCCACAACGGTAGCGGCATCAGGAATCTCTGGTTTGGCAGCTGGTTTGGCACAGGCGGATGCCAGTGAAGAGGCCATACAAGAAGCAACAAAGCCAACAGCAACAACCAACGATTTCATAGATTTTCCTCAAAAGATGAACAGGTTAATGATGGGATGTGGATCACAAATCTGAGGTTAGATTAGCAGAGGTTAGGCAAAAATCACGTTTTTTTATTCCATCTTTATAATAAATAAGCATTATTTTTATATAAATTTGAAATTTAGGAATAAAAAGACAAAAAATGACAAACCTTTGTCTGATTACCGGCAAGCATCAAAAATGGTGCATTGAGCGACAATTGGCTGACGCATTTTTCAACTCAAAACCGGTACTTCCAGAACAAGGAGGATGAGCCTGAAACACAAAACAAAACCCCGCTGCAGCAGCCTGCAACGGGGTTTTGGTCTGCTCAATGGGTAATTGATAGATCAATCGATCATCGAAGGCTTACCGAAAACCGGCATGCCCTTAGCGTCCCATTTGAGGGGTTTTACAAAGGTGTGGCGATCCGGGTTCCACAGGGGATCACCTTCAATTTCAGTGTAGGTACGCGCGTGGTAAACCAGCAGCACCGTATCGCCGTCTTCGCCGTAAGTGAAACTGTTGTGGCCTGGACCGAAGATCTTATTGGGGATGTCCGAGCAAAGCACCGGTTCTTGGGATTTGGTCCAGGATGCCGGGTTTAATAAGTCCGCATTTTCATCCGCCCAGAGTAAACCCATCGCATAGTTTTCATCGGTGGCGCTGGCGGAATAACTGATAAAAATCTTGCCATTGCGTTTTAATATCGACGGCCCTTCGTTAACCCAAAACCCGCGAATTTCCCATTCAAATTCCGGCTTGCTGAGCATGACCGGCTCGCCCGCTAACTGCCAAGGCGTTTTCATGGGCGCGATATACAAATTGGAATTGCCGCGAATATCCACTTCTTTTTGTGCCCACAAATAATAGAGCACGCCCTTGTGGGTGAAGGTGGTCGCATCCAAACAGAAAGTATCTATACCGCTGTCGATTTGCCCCATAAACTCCCACTCGCCTTCCAGCGGGTTAGCGTTTTTGTTGCGCACGCAATACATACGGTGTTGGAATAAATCGAATTTAATTTCGCGGCTCGGTGCTGCGGCAAAATACACGTACCAGGCAGACTCGCCAGATTCCGGGTCTTTGTTGAAATGAATTTCCGGTGCCCAGAGTAATTCGCTGTATGGGCCAGTGTCAGGCTTGTGCCAGGCATCCACTGTGGGGGCAGTAGCTAATTCCGCAATGGTTTTTGCACGGCGCAGCTCAATGCGATCATAAGCCGGCACCGAGGCAGTGAAATAATAATAGCCGTCAGTATGCTTATAAATAAACGGATCGGCACGCTGGGGAATTAGGGGTTTTAATAATTCGCTCACGTTAAATCTCCAAACATTTTTTTGATTTCATACACAGACATTAATGCTGTGCGATATAACCCTTAACAATCATGGTGCGCTTCAATTCAGCGTAATAACGATCGTTGATACGATACATAAACATCAGCAATCCCATCAGCCCATGGAATACGCCGGGAATAATGGACAGCATCAATGCTATGCCCATCATGGAGGTTTCAGACTGTTCCTGGTTGGGAACATATTGGAAATAGGTTAATAGCCATCCCACCATTAAACCGGCGATGCCCATGCCGGCTTTTTGCCCGACTGAAATACCGCCATAGGCAAAACCGGATACACGCTTGCCATTTTTTACCTGACCATAGTCAATGGTTTCCGAAATAATTGACCAGAATACCGGCGCGTGCAGATCCACTACAAACGACAACAGGAAATACAACACAAATGCCAGCAGTACATCCTGCGGGTCAACAAACACATAGATGGCTACACTTAACGCCGCCACGATTAATTGGGTATAACGGAACAAATTAATTTTGCAGTAGAACTTGGTAATCCAGGTGGAGGCGATCATCGCCAAAATAGCGGCGGCAACACCGGTGGATAAAAATGCAGAGACTGTTGCGTCATCGCCACCCAAATAATATTTAGCGTAATAAATAGCGACCGATCCGCGAATCACATAACCAATGGTGCCGGTAATGCACACGCCCACCAAAATTAACCACTGATCATTTTTCAATAATTGTATAAATTGACTGATCAAGGGCTGCGGCTCTACCACATGCACAACGCGCTCAGTGGTATTGAAATAGCAAAACAAAAACATTGCTGCACCAATGACCGACATAATAGCCATGGCCACTTGATACCCCACCGCTTTATCGGACCACATACCGGCGACCAGCGGCACCACAATCGCCACCATAAACGCACCAATTTTGGCGAGGAATAAACGGTAGCCGTTAGCGGATAATTTTTCTTTAGGATCGCTCGTTAATGCGCTGGGCAATGAAATATAGGGAATACCTACACCGGAGGTGATCAGGGTCATCATGATGTAGGTAGAGTAAGCCCAAATTAATTTCGCATCATATTCCCACTCAGGCGTGGTAAATACAAAAAATACACTCACCGCATAGGGAATGGCCAACCATAATAGCCAAGGTCTGTAGCGTCCCTGTAAAAAGGTAAAGCGGTCCGTGATTTGTCCCATCACCAAATCGGAAACGGCTCCCACTATTTTCACGGTAAAAAATAATATGCCCATGTCCATAGGGTCCAGGCCAAAAATATCCGTGTAGTAAAAAGTGATGATCAACATCATGGAGGAGATCACCACGTTTAACGCCATATCACCAGCGCCAAAACCAATTTTTTCAGTGATCGATAATTTTTCTGAGCCGGGTTGTGTATCGGTCGGGGTTGATGGGGTTGATTGCATTATTATTGTGCCTCGTATTTTTTGTACTTCATGCCATTGTGGCGTAACGAATAAAACCATTCATACAAACAACTAACAAAAACAATGGCGTTAAAAAAAGCGGCAATAGACTCAAGAGTTATTGCCGCTTCCTTAAACTCCACTCAGTGTTCTGCACTGGTGGCTATCGAGCCATTCTCGCCTGGCGCTGTGCGATTACAAAAAGTAATCGTTCTCTATCGCGTGTACCAACAATACATCGATACCCGCCATGCCTGCACTGGCTGCTGCTTGCAGCCCCAGTTTTGAATCTTCAAATACCACGCACTGGGCGGGATCAATACCTAATAATTCGGCGCAGCGCAAAAAAGTATCGGGGGCCGGCTTGGGGTTTTGTACCTGATCAGCACCAACCACAACATCGATATATTTATCCAGCCCGCAGAGCGCCAAAATCTTGTTGGCTTCCTCGGTATAAGCACCAGTGCCAATGGCCATTGGTTTTTTGCCATGGTAGCGCTGGGCAACATCAATCAATGCTGTAGGTTTTACATACAAGTGCATGGAGTCATGCACGGCCAGCTCTTTAAAATCATTCATTTCATCCAGACTGGCGGTGGCAGTAATGCCAAATTTTTCCAGCAGGATTTCAATCGTGCCCTTGGTAGGTACACCAGCCAATGAACGCATTAATGGGCGATCAATGGGGATACCATACTTATTCAGCGTGGCCGTCCAGGCATATTCATGGAGTTGGCCGCTGTCTACCAGGGTGCCATCCATATCAAAAATCAAGGCTGCATATTGGTCGTACATCATTTGCTCTCTTGTTTATCGCCAGAATTAGCGGTTAAAACGAAATTAGAGCACAAACCAACCATTAGGTCGAAACAATCATGACCCTGGATATTTACAGGTGAAATTTTCTGCTTTTTCCGAATCACCCACACCGCTGTAATGGGCATAGCTTGGATAAGGGCATAGTGGACGGCTGCGATTGGGGAATGCTTTACCAGTCACCTGTATTTGCTCTGGTGCCTGGTTTTGTTCAACCCAATTAACAATAGGAGCGATCATATCGAGATGATCCAAAGCCGCCGCACCGCCACCGCAATGGCCCATGCCGGGAACTAAAAACAAACGGCTCCACTGGTAAACTTTTTCTGCTCCGCCATTATCTTTTACCAACTGATCGTAATAACGTGCGGTTTCCTGTGCAGAAAACCAGGGGTCACTGACGCCATGATAAAAAATTAATTTGCCGCCGTTGTTGGAAAAGGTATTGAGCAATGTCCAGTAGGCAGAATCACCGACAAATGCCGATGGCGTAGACGCTGCCATCGCTTCTTGATCAACATTCATTTCCGTACTGGTAATTTTCCCCACGATAGGATGAAAACCGGGATTTAATAAACCAGGAATACCCTGTGTTTCGGTGATACCTGTATCAAACCAGAAACCGGGATACACCTGCACGCCGAGTGAATTTTTAGGGCCAGCAAATCCCACTTTAATGGCTTTGGCTTTTTCGGGGCTGATACATGCCTGTTTTTTTGTTGCACTACAAGCAAGTGACATAGGGTCGAAGTTACAGCCCACAACATTTGAGATCATGTTGTCCGCAACACCATCCATTGCATCGCATTGTTTTAACAAACCGTTCATCACAATGGTTTTATCTTGCTCTGTTAAGGCTTGCGCAACCAGTGGATGGCCTTGTTCATCTTTGGGCGCCACTGTGGCAAGCGAGGTCATCACCCACTTGTCAGCCAGGTTGGAAAAGCTGGTGCGCATGGCCGGTGCACCAGCCACAATACCGTCAAACAAGCGAGGATAACGCTGCGACATAATCATGGCTTCACGGCCGCCGGTTGAGCATCCCATATAATAAGAGTGCTCAATGGCCTTGCCGTAATACTGCGCCACAATGTGTTTGGATGTGATAGCCACCTTGCCAATAGCCTGATACAAAAAGTTCAAGGTTGCTTCCTGGTCACTGAAGAAACTGGAATCGAAACCATGAGTGCCCTGATGACCGGTATCAGTAGTCACCACAGCAAAGCCACGCTGCAATGCCGTCATGTCACCAGCGGCATTACTACCCAAGGGTGTTGCGACAGAACCATTCAAGCCGCCACCGCCTTGCATCATAAAACGGCCATTCCATTTTTCCGGCAAAGCAATTGCAAAACCTATCGCATAAGGTTTACCACCTTCACCAATGCGCTCATCAATCACGCCATCAACGCGGCAATAACTCGCTAATGTTCCGGCATAAGGCGGTTGATAAGGAACAGCAGGTACAGGCCCTGCCGGTACCAGACTTGCACTTTTTATGACGACGGCATTTTCAGACGAACTAAATGCAAGCAAATTACTGCACGCATTATTTGCATTCGCCGTTGTGGATGGTTTACTGGCCGAACAGGAAGACAACAGCGCGATCCCAAAGAAAACTGTGAGTAAATTTTTTATGTGTCGCACTGAATGTCCTCGCTAAATTATCGATCCTTAAGATCCACGTATTATTTTATTAAAAATCTTACACACCATCTTTTAAATGCCTTAGACACCATCTTTTAAATGATAGTAAGCCGCGTTGTGGCGCAATTCAGTTTTGAATGCACGCACGGTGGTATCGGCACCAATCACCAGAGCTTCGATGCCCGCCATTTCAGCGTAATCCACAATTTCATCAGCCGTTACACCCTGAGTATAAGCACTGTGGTGTGCACCACCGGCTTGAATCCAGGCGGCGGCTGAAATTTCCAGGTTGGGGCGAGGTTCCCACAGGGCTTTAGCTACTGGCAATTTCGGCAGTTCTTGTGGTGGGTTTACGGTGTCCACTTCGTTGATAATTACACGGAAACGAGTGCCTATATCAATCAAAGAAATACACAGTGCAGGGCCCGCTTTGCCGGTGAATATCAAACGCGCGATATCATTGCGGCAGCCAATGGTGTGCAAATGCACTTCCAGTTTTGGTTTAGCGGCAGCGATGGATGGACACACTTCCAACATGTGCGCGCCCAATACTTGATCCACAGCGCCAAAGTGATAGGTGTAGTCTTCCATAAAGGATGAACCACCTTCGCGGCCTTTGGACATGACTTTACAGATGTGTACCATGGCCGCGGTTTTCCAATCGCCTTCACCGCCGTAACCAAAACCGGCCGCCATCAAACGCTGGGTAGCCAAGCCTGGCAAGTTAGTTAAACCCGTCAGGTTTTCGAAGCAGTTAGTAAATGCACCGAATTCACCGTCGGTTAAAAATTTCAACATACCCAGCTCCAAACGCGCTTCATTTTTCAGCATTTGGTATTGATGTGCATCATCAAAAATCGCGGGGTTTACATCGTAATCTTTTTTGTAGATTTCAATTTGTGCCGCAACTTGCTCGTCGGTCACAGCATCTACCACTTTTTGCAGGTCGCCTAAACCATAGGCGTGAACTTCGTAACCAAATTTAATTTGCGCAGCAACTTTGTCACCGTCGGTTACGGCTACTTGACGCATGTTGTCGCCAAAGCGCGCCACTTTCAAATTCTGGCTGGCATACCAACCCATTGCTACGCGGCACCAGCTGTCGATTTGCTTTTGCACAGATTCAGTTGCCCAGTGCCCCACAACCACTTTGCGCTCTTGACGCAAACGGGTACTCACGTGACCAAATTCACGGTCGCCGTGGGCAGATTGGTTCAGGTTCATAAAGTGCATGTTGATTTCAGCAAACGGCAGCTCCGCATTGAACTGGGTGTGCAAATGCATATAAGGCTTGCTCAATGCACTCAAACCGGCGATCCACATTTTGGCGGGGCTGAAGGTGTGCATCCACAAAATCAACCCGACGCAGTTGGGGTTGCTGTTGGCTGCTTGGCATACCGCCAAAATTTCCTTGGGCGATTTAACCGTGTCTTGCGCAACAATTTTGATGGAAATATTGTTGGATTCAGTCAAACCCGCTGCGATGGCTTTGCTGTTCTCGGCGACTTGTTTTAATACGCCGGGGCCGTACAAATCTTGCGAGCCAGTTACCAACCAGACTTCTTTGTCGCCGTAAATTTTCATGCTGTTTTCCTCTGGAAATATGTTCAATTTTTTTGCCGGGCAAGGCTGCCCAACCTACAGGACGTCATAAATTTTTATTTCTGCCCGTAATAGGCATTTTTTCCGTGTTTGCGTAAATAGTGTTTATCCACAATGCCCTGTTTTAGCGGCGGTGTGTTTTGCTGCAAGGTTTTGGTCAAATAGGCCATGCGCGCAATTTCTTCCAGGATAACCGCATGGTATACCGCGTCGGCGCCGTTTTTACCCCAGGTAAACGGCGCATGACCAGCCACAATAACCATTGGCACTTCAATCGGACTGCGGTCTTTAAAACAATCGGTAATTTGTACGCCGGTTTCCTCTTCATAATCGCGTTCGATTTGCTCGTCTGTCATCACTGCCGTGCAGGGAATTTCACCGTAGGCGTAATCGGCATGGGTGGTACCGTAGCAGGGAATTGCCTGCTGGGTTTGTGCCCACGCGGTCGCGTAAGTCGAGTGAGTGTGAGTCACTCCACCAATGGTTTCAAAATGGCGATACAAATGGGTGTGGGTTTTGGTATCAGAAGAAGGGCGCATCTTGCCCTCCACAATCTTGTTTTCCAAATCCACAACCACTATGTCATCCACAGTCATGACTTCATAAGCCACGCCGCTGGGTTTAATCGCAATCACACCTTTGGCGCGATCAATTTGCGATACGTTGCCCCAGGTATACACCACCAGGTTGCGGCGGTTTAATTCCATGTTGGCTTCAAATACTTCGCGTTTTAATTCGGTATAGCTCATTACGCCTTAGCTCCTGCCGCACGGGTATTTTCAAAGTTGGCCAGCGTCAAATATTGTTGATACAACGCCTCATAAGCGGCGGCTGCTTGTGCATTAGGCTGATAGGTTTTGCACAGGGTGGATGCCATGACTTTTTGCGCCGCTTCTACATTGGGATAAGCACCACCGACAACAGCCGCAAAAATAGCGGCGCCCAAGGCACAGCTCTGCTCGCTCTCCAATACATCAATCGGGCAGTTCCACACATCGGCGCAGGTTTGCATTACAAAGTCTGATTTTTTGGAGATGCCACCAATAGCAACCACGGAAGTAATCGCTACGCCTTGTTGCTTAAAGCGTTCGATAATCGCGCGCGCGCCGTAAGCAGTTGCTTCAACCAAGGCGCGGAAAACATGGGGCGCACTGCTGCCCATTTTCAAACCGGCGATGGCCATAGCCACAGTTTGATCAGCATCGGGCGTGCGGCGACCATTCACCCAGTCGAGTGCAGTAATGCCGGATTCACCGATGGCTAATTGGCTGGCAGCTTTGCTCAGCGCAACCAAGGTATTGTCTTCAATTTCTTGTGCGAGTTTTTGTTTGGTCGCGTCATCCAACAACGATGAATCTGCCAACAAATGTTGTACCGGCCAGTTCACCAGACTGCGGAACCAAGCATACAAATCACCGAAGGCCGACTGCCCTGCTTCCAAACCGACAAACCCTGGCGTTACCGAACCGTCTACCTGACCGCAAATACCGGCGATACATTTATCGCCAATGTCATCATAGGTAGCGACGGTAATATCGCAGGTGGAGGTGCCCATAATTTTGGTGAGTACGCCCGGTTTTACATTGGCCGCTACGGCGCCCATGTGACAATCGAAAGCGCTGAAACTTACCGGTGTGCCCAGGGGCAAACCGAGGCGCTCTGCCCACTCGCCAATCAGGTGGCCGCAGGTTTGGTCAGAGGTAAAGGTTTCGGCGGGCAGCTTGTCGCGCAGGCCGTCTAATAAAGGATCTATGCCGACAAAAAAATCGTTGGGTGGATAACCGCCCCAGCTTTCATGCCACATTAATTTATGACCAGTCGCACAGCGCCCCATGCGTAATTTGGATGGGTGGGTAGTGCCGGTGAGTACGGCAGACATCCAATCGCAATGTTCTACCCAGAGGTAGGCGGCCTTGGCGACGGCAGTATCTTCACGCAGTACGTGCAGGGTTTTAGCCCAGAACCATTCAGACGAATAAATGCCACCTTCGTACTTCAAATAGTTTTCTGTTGCCTTACCGGCAGCAGCAGTAATTTCCTGCGCCTCTTGCACGGCGGTGTGCTCTTGGGAGAGGACAAACATGGCGTTGGGGTTTTCGGCGCACGGCGGCTTCAGTGCAAGTGCAACGCCGGCGCGATCAACTGCGATGGGGGT
>JACCDS010678193.1_pt1 | contig 15167 bp, 10 predicted proteins | sample 7446441 | NCBI WGS metagenome assembly JACCDS01 (sample SAMN15323445, study PRJNA562643) | freshwater metagenome | isolation source: river surface water | place: USA:Blue River Watershed | collected 2017-08-17 | reverse complement strand
TGCACTACTACTCCCCAACACCGGCACACTGATGGCCAATACGATTGCTGCCGAAATATCCCAAGCCGTGCGCCACTTTGCCTTCAAACCACAGCAGCAACAGGACAGTATTTTTCATTCTGTAAGTATTGGCATTGCCTTTAGCAGTGGCCAAAGCGCCACAGCGGACACACCCGACACGCTCATCGCTCGTGCCACCCATGCACTACTACGCGCCAAAGAACAGCGCGATCTGCATCAACCACGGGCAGCCTGATATGGTGGTGACAACTGAATTACCGCTGCGCCAGATGCCACAAGCCTATTACGAACGTGATGCTGCCATCATTCCATCCAGCTATTGGCCTGCCGCATTAATTGATTTGGCCATCACCCGCGCCATACCGGAGCATAAACTGCTGCGCCATACTGGTATTTTTTGTGAGGATTTCTTTCACACAGATCACCGCATCTGTCCGGAACAATTGCTGCAGTTGATTCATAATATTCAAAAAAATTACACTGCTCATGACATCAGCTTTTTATTAGGCCATCAATTGTTACCCAGCAATATGGCCAACCTTAACCAACAACTGGTAACAGCCCGTAATCTCATCGAACTAATCGATGCGTTGATTGAACATCAACACATAGCTTGTCCGCTTATTAATATCCGGTGCACCTATGAAGGCGATCAATTAGTTATCTGTTGGCAAGATGCTTGCGGCGCAGAAGATGCATTCATATTTTTAGTAGAGACAATGACAACAGCTATTTGCAGCATGACTCGCTGGCGATCCAACACTCGCCTCCCCTGGACACTATACTTTGCACATAAAAAACCCGAGTACATTGAACAATATCAAGTGCATCTTGGCAGCGACTTGCATTTTGATTGCCAGCGCAATGCGATGAGCATTGCGCGCGATTATTGTTATCAGGCCTGGACAACAATACATACAACACACACTGATGATATGCTGCCCCACCCTCTGGATATTCCCAGCAAAGGCTTTTTAACAGAAGTTTATGACTACCTGAATAAGAATATTTCTACGGCACCAAATCTGGAACAAACCGCTGCCGATTTCGGTATGAGTTGCGCCAGCTTCAAACGCAAACTAAAAAAACACCGCAGCCACTTTCAAGCAATTTATGATGCAGTACGCAAGGATTTGGCCGTATATTGGATACACAAGGAAGGCTGGAGCAGCGAACAAGTTGCGCAACGATTACATTTTCACGATGTGGCAAACTTGCGCCGCGCCTTCAAAAAATGGACAGGATTAACACTGCTTGCCGCACGGCGCTAAACCATTAAGATTAGAGGCGATCTGCCGGATGATTAACCCCATCATTCACCGGCACATCAGGAATAAGAAAAGGATTTACGCCTTCCAAACAGCCAACGTTATAGCCATAAAGATTAGTATCCGAACGGCGCTGGTGATGGGTATAAATACCGCACACAGAACAGAAATAATGCTTGGCCTTATTGGTATTGAATTGATAAAGCTTAAGCACATCCTCACCTTTAACAACTCGTATACCCGACAAAAAAGCCGACGCCATCACCGTACCCTTTCGCCGACAGATAGAACAATCGCATCGACGTGGGTCAACAATGCCATCCGGCAAATCAATCTCCAACTCCACCGCACCACAATGACAAGTGGCTTTGTGTGTTAACTGAATATCAGTATCACCTACACGTTTAATCACAAGACCCCTCTTTTTTTCAGGCTCATAAAATTTGATCATTCACCTTTTTTCGCCACAATAAAACAATAATCCCCGGCATTATTCTCATATTGTTTAATTATGCTATTTATAACCCCGCTTTCTATATCTTTCTTTAAGCGCAACAAACCAAATGTCAATTCTCTCTCAGTACAGAAATTGCGAAAAGAAGATATACCAGCCCTTACAGATTCAGACAGATACATATGCGGACAATGCTTACCGCTGTAAAGAAAAAGATCTTTTAATTCATTAGAAACAGAATATGGTTCAACTGTAATAACTTTTAGCTTGGCCATATTTAATGCATCCTGAATGTGACTCAAAGAAGGCATTTGCGCCATGGAAAGTGAAAGCATTGAAGGAAAATAATGATTTAACCAATAGTTCGCCATTTGTTCTGGCGTTGAGGTAAAAATCACGAAATGTCCGGAAGGCCGCAAAATTCTTGCGACCTCTTTAAAGGCATTTTCTATATCTGGAAAGTGATGAATAGCCAAGGAGCAAAGTGCCGAATCAAAAGTAGCACTCTGGTAGGGTGTACTCACCACATCGCAAATACGCCAATCAATAGCAGGCTCTTTAGCTTTTGCCTGCTCAATCATGAATTCCGACTGATCGAATGCACACCACTCACCACCAACAGAGGAAAGCGCTACTGTATAATTCCCAGTACCACATCCAACATCAACATACACTCCACCCGCATGTATAGGTAGCAAACGCGCCATAACCTGTAAAATTTCAGGATCTGCACACCTTGTTGCATCATATCCATTGCCTATTTTGTTATACATTGCAGTCACGGATTTCTCCTTGTCATTACATAGAATTTCTTAATTTATTACTTATTCAAACCATACCAGCCCTTTATATGGACTAACTAATAATGAGTCCAAGCGGCTTTGTAAGTTTCCTGAGTGAATTTCCAGTTTATGTCCATCAGGATCAAGAAAATATAATGAGTTACCTTCACTCTTATTCTGCTTCCACTCCACTACATTTTCAGCACGCAGCTTATTTGCAAAGAAAGTAAAATCGTCTGCGGCAATATCCAGTGCGATGTGACTGTAATCCTGACTGGGTGCGACATTATCGCAAGATAGGCAAAACCAGATATTTCCTAGACACAGATAGGCACCACCATCCCAGCGAACGCGAGGTTTCATACCTAGAACTTGTGTATAAAATGCAAAAGAACGCTCCAAATTGCTTACCGCAATTGTGATATGGTTCAACCCAACCAGCATTGTTTCACCTCCTTTTCGGTATTAACTACGATAAAAAATTAAGGCCGCGATAACTCAATCAGGTTACTGGTAAGGCTGTAAAAATCGGCGCCCATTTTCCCCACGCTGTTCAAATCTGACTGGTTGATAAAGCCATCCTGCCAAAGAGAGTCATCCACAAAAATAGTTTTTACATCCAATAGTGCAGCACTGCCGCCCATTGGTAGGCTGCTGAAACGAACCACTTCGCGCAGCGTGCATTCATAGCGCACTAATGCGCCTTTTACTGAGGGCGGTTTAACACTGTAGCTTGCACATTGCTCAAGCTGGGCAAACTCAAATTCACTTTGATCCGCAGGAAGTGAGGCGCAGGTTAAATTCATTTTTTCTAATAATTGCGCATTTACTATATGCACAACACACTCGCCGGTATCAAGCAAATTAACCAGCGTATCCTTATCGCCGCCAACACGCGGATTCACTTGGGAATACCAAAGGATTGGCGGATTGCAACTGGCCACATTGAAAAAGGAGTAAGGCGCGATATTGGCAATGCCTGATTTGGACAAGCTACTTATCCATGCAATAGGGCGCGGGGTGATACCGCCGACCAACAGGCGATAAATATCTTGCGGGTTTAACTGTGAGGTTTCAAACAACATAATCGCACTCCAGGAATAAGCTACTGCTTTTCTACCCTAGTATGCCGATGATAACAATAAAAAAGGAGCCTTGCGGCTCCTTGGTGGGTGACTACGCGCTTAGTTCTTGCTGTCTTTCGGCAGCGAGTTGAGCGAGACAATGCGGGTTTTACTGATTTTGTGGCGATAGATTTCGCGCAGGTATTTGATTGCTTTTTTCACGCTGTCGCGCGACAGGCGAATATCATTGATTGAACAGAACTTCTCCGAGTCATTGATGAGCTCACGGTATTTTTTCTCGTACATGGGTTTGATGGCATACCAGTTTGTATCGAGAATTTTTGCCGGATTTTCGTATTCGTTGAGCATTTTATCCACCAGCGCCTCATCGAACTCGTCAGCGCGAATAAATTCGAGCATGGCCGCATCCAGTTGTTCGTCAAAGCGATAGGCATCTTTGGCGAAGCAGCGCTTGATAAAGGCGACAATCAACGTCAGGAAATCATCGCTCAAGCAAGGGCTTTTTACGATCAGGGTGGTCAAGGAAATATTGGCTGATGCACCTATGACCAATGCGTAGCGCTTGAGCGTGGTATTGGGGAAAAGCGCATTCAAATGGGATTTGAGTTTATTCAAATCCATATAACTCAGTTTGTAATCTTTGGGCAGCGAAATAATAGAGACAACGGACGAGCAGTTCTTGAAGAAATGCAGGTCTTTTAGTTCGTTCGCATCGTAACCTTTTTGCAAATACTTGCTGAGCGCTTCGCGATAGCGGACAGACTCGATGGGTAACAAACTGATACCTTCAATTGCCTGGGTGACTTTATTGAAGTGCGGCAGGTCGATGGAGCGATAAAATAAATCATCGATATTCAGTTCACCGATTTTTTTAGTGTCTATGCCGCGCAATTTATCCACACCCTGCGGAATATTGGCGGGAATAACCGATTCAGCATAGGCAACAGCTACGGGGCCAGCCAGGCTCATAAACAGGTCGTTGGCATCCAGGCGGATGGTTTCACCAATGTCGATACCGGCGCGGCGGAAATAGTTTTCGTCGTAATCGGTGGTTACGGCTTGGGCGGTGAGGATGTTAAAAATTTGCTGGGAAATATATTGGTTGGCGTATTTCTCCATGGCATTAACATCGATGTGCTGGATGGCGCCTTCATCGGTTTCTTCGGCGTAGCGCATGATGTCGTTGGAGATCAGCATCATGGCATTCCAGGGACGAATGCGGTGCATTACGCTGGCTTCACTGCTGTCTTCATTGTCGAAGTTGTAAGAGAAGTCCCACTCTTCCGATAAATATTTACACAGCAATCGTCCGGCATTGATATGCAATGCTTCTGACATTTCCACGCCGTGATCGGAAATATTGGGCAGGATACAAATGCCGCTGGTGAAAATTGGCTCAAACACAAACGAGTGGCCGCGATTGGCATTGTCTTCGGTTTGCGCACGCACATCGAAGGTTTTGCTCATGTAGGCGTATTGCTGGGCCAAGCCAAATTCGCTGGCCATACCCGAACCGGTACCGCCGCCTGCACTGAAGATATAAAAATACAAACGCGATTGGTTGGCTTTAATACCGCAAGAATCAATCAGGTACGAATGTACAAATTTCCAATCGGGATTGGAAAAGCGCTGGGTATCTTTATTCAGAATAATTTTGGCCAAGTATTGCCCGAGAATGGGTGCGTTGCCTGAACCGCCAGCATGGACTTCAGACAAGTCCATGATTTTCATTTTGGTGTAATCCTTGAGGAAACCGGCGCGCTCACCTTTGTGCGAAAAGCGGATACGGCCTTCGATATCCTTATCCAAATCGCCCAGCATCACCAGCGGCTCAATTAAAAATACCGGTTTGAGTTGATGCGAGCCTTTCAGGTGCAAACTGCGCTTGATCCAGCGCATGGGCATGTGATCAGGCTCGCGCACTTCTTTTTCTTCGCTGAGGAATTCATTCAGGTAAAAATTGCGCGCGTTGTAGACCAAACTCGCTACATCCAACGCAATATTGGAACCGCAGCGCCCCAAGCCAATCAGGCACACCGAAGGAAACTGCGGCTGTTTTTGATCGTCAACATCTTGTTGGTTGATCAGGTGCGGGTAGACGCTGGTGCGCAGGGTATCCAGGTTGTACAGGATTTTATTCAAATCCCGCTCGGTGAAATACATGTAGCTATTGCCGTTGGCGTTGGTCAGTGGAGGGTGAATAACCTCCACTTCTACCTCGGGGCTGGCAGTGATGACATCGTCCTGTTCGGCAGGTTCTTGGGGGCGAGAGGTCTTTTTGGTAGCCATCGGTTGCGGATCCTTTTTACGAGCGACAAGGTTGTGCGCGACAATGCGCGATATTTTTTATGGGTATTCAACGGCCGACTATAGCCAGACTACTAAACACCCTTAACGCTAGTCGCGACTGGCAACAATTACAAATGCGCCAACCCTGTCACAGTAAAAAAAACCGCAATAACAGCTAAAACTGACCTATCGCCGCCCTAATAGCCACGCTATTCCTTTATCACACTCAACAGCGGCTGATTAACGCGCTGGTTCAGTGCCGCCAATACCGCACCATCGCGGGCATAGATATCTGGCTTGAAAGCCACTTTTGATTCACTCACGGCATCCACTGTCCAATAGGCGAGCATGATGGGCACCCGCTTGACGAGTGTTACATTGCGGGTTTTACCGGAAGCGAGTGCAATGCGGGAACTGTTCCAGTCAGGGTTTTCTGACAGCAACAAATCCACCAACTCCAGCGCGCGCTCCACGCGGATGCACCCCGAACTGAAAGCGCGCTGGCTTTTGTTAAATAACTTTTGATGAGGCGTATCGTGCAGGTACACCGAATAAGGATTGGGGAAACGGATCACCGCCTTGCCCAAGGCGGCATCCGGGCCCGCATCCTGACGCAGGGTGACATTACCGGGGCGATTCCAGTCGATCGTTGCCGGATCCAGCTGTTTGCCATTGCTATCGAGCACGCGGATGTTGTGTTCACGCAGGTAGTTCAGATCCTTGCGCAGCTTGGGCAGGATATCCTTACGCAAAATAGTGGGGGGAACCGTCCAGGTAGGATTGAGGGTGATGTAGTTGACCTCGGATTTAAAGACAGGCGTAGTGCGATATGACATACCCACCTGCACCCGCGATCGCCACGCTTCTTTGCCGCCTTTGAAATAGGTAATTTTGAAACCGGCGATATCCACCAATAACAAATCGTCGGGAATGTTGTGCAGCAGCCAGCGCGCACGGTCAAGATTGACGCGGATTTGATCCACGCGGGATTGCGCCGACACATTTAACGCGGCGCGCGTCGCCGGGCCTATGGCACCGTCGTCATCCAGGTATTGATCGCGCTGGAACTGTTTCACCGCTGCCACCAGGTATTCATCGAACACCTCATCGCTATTAACCGGTGCAGCACTACTGCTGCTCGCTGAACTGCTGTCGGTACTTGCAGCCACCGACGTTACAACGGCATCAGCCGATGCATCGCCTTCGCTGCTAGCGGCCGAGCTGGCTTGCGCACTGGCGCTATTGGCGGCAATACACTTGGCCACGGCTTCGTCTTGCTCGTGTGGCGAGACGGGTAAATAGTCACCGGTTGCCAGTAAACGCTGACGCAAAAAACTCACCTGTGGATCGATCATACAGGGCTTGAGCGTAGGGCCCGCTGGCAGTGAAGGCCAACCGCCGGCAGCAGCCAGTTGGCGATAGCGCGCCAACCCAGCCTTTAAACTGGCATAGGCTGGATGCTGGGGGCGGGTCTGCGCAAAGATATCGGCAATGCGACTCGACTCAACACCTTCATTCATCAATCCCGCTACCACCAATGGCGAGAGTTCATTCAGCTCAAAGTTCCACTGGGGGTCGAGCCCGGCCGGATTCACCTTGCCATTAAAAAGATGGTAGAGCGCACGCAGATAGGCGTTGGTCGCCAGGAGCTCCCATTCCACCTGCTCGCTCGCTGGAGGCTGCCGGTCTATTTGCAGCTGATCATGCATTTGGCGCAGGAAGGTGACGGAGTAATCCTCCGGTTCAAGGCCATCGGCAACCAGACCTTCCAGCGCCTCAATGAGCGCTTGCAGGCGCACCGGGTCTGTCCAGACCGGCTGATAACCGCGCTGCTCATAAAAGCTGCCTACGGCCTGCGCCACCGGACTGACCGGTTTTATCGACAGCGGATCACCCACAGGAGCCTGCAAGGCCAGCACACGTGATTCCAAGGCCTGCACCAACAGACTATTCGCCGCACCGCGCAGACTAGCATCAGTATCCCTGACGTCTTGCGCCGTGACAGACAGGCTTACCACCAAGCCCAAGGTTAATAACAACCGCATAAACGAGCGCTCCTGCACGCTTGAAAAAACAACATGAATCTCACAAAACGACAACAAACGGCCCAAACCCAGCATAATTTTTGACCAATTGTTATTTGCCGCACCTCTTTCATGATGCTAGCATTCAAACGCTTACCGCTATAGTGCCGGTAACAACATAAGTTCACCTAGCAAGGCCGCTACAACTTTAATAACCCAGTGTGTCCGGGGATGTCCATGTTGTACTCATTTTTCAAGGCCTTGTCTTTTTCGGCCGGCCTACTGGCATTGTGTTGTGCCAGCGCTTTCGCTAATCAGGATCGCACGCAAAACCCGTTTATGCATCCGGCGTTTGGCAAAGACCCATCCTTTCTGAATTTGGTTGATCGCCTGACCCGCGCAGCACCTGCCGCTAACCCCCAAGTGATAAACATGGCGCTCACCGCGCTTGATTGCGCCATCAAAAATGGCATGGAGCCTGCGCGCAACCTGACACTGATCGACTATTCCCTCGCTTCCACCCAAAAGCGCCTGTGGGTGTTTGACTTGATTAATGGCAAGTTGCTGTTCCACGAGTTGGTGGCTCACGGCAAAAATACCGGTGAGAACTTTGCCCGTCATTTCTCTAATACCTATGGCAGCCTGCAAACCAGCCTTGGCCTGTTCCGTACCAAAGAAACCTACATGGGTGCCAATGGCTATTCACTGCGGATGGAAGGATTGGAAGAAGGCTTTAACGATAAGGCTATGGAGCGCGCCATTGTTTTCCACGGTGCGCCCTATGTGGATTTAAAACTGGCCCAAAAGCTCGGCCATTTGGGCCGCAGCTATGGCTGCCCGGCGGTGCGTAACGGCATTGCCCGCAAGGTGATTGACACAATTAAGGGTGATCAATTCCTGTTTTCCTACTATCCTGATAAGCACTGGCTGGCATCATCCAAGTTTTTAAATTGCAGCGGTCGCGAACAACTGGCACAACAAGATTTCCGCTAAATACGCCTCCCCTCAATGGAGCCTGCACAGGACGATGCAGGCGCCAACCAGATGTCTGTTAAGACATGTTAATCAAACCCTCATTAATCAGATTAATTTATCAAGCTGTGTAAAACCTGTCGCTGATCGACAGGCGAGCAGTTATATATAGTCAATGTGATTACAAGCATAACAACGATTAGATAGTTCAAGGGGAAAACACACCATGAAAAACAACCCATTAAAAAATGCAGTCGCGCCGGTTTTATTGGCTTTTGCGGCTTGCTCCATCAGTACCCTCACCCTTGCTGCCGACGACAGCAAAAAAGAACCCTGGCAACTCGCCGAGGAAACCGAAGTATGGGAGCCGGTACCACCGGTAGTATCTACGCCGGTTAATGCAGCGCCCTCCGACGCCGTAGTGTTGTTCGATGGCAAAGACCTGAGCAAATGGGAGTCAGTCAACGGCGGTGCTGCAGCTTGGACTGTTGGGAAAGGCGCACTGACAGTAGCAGCCGGTAAAGGTGATATTCGCACCAAAGAATCCTTCTGCGATGCGCAATTGCACATCGAATGGAAAACTCCGACCAAGATTACTGGTGCCGATGGCAAATTGCTGGAAGGCCAAGGCCGCAGCAACAGCGGTGTGTTCTTCCAGGAACGCTACGAAATCCAGGTGTTGGATTCCTACAACAACAAAACCTACCCCAACGGTCAGGCCGGTTCGGTGTACAAGCAAACTATCCCGTTGGCAAACGCCACCCGTGCACCGGGCGAATGGCAGACTTACGACATTATTTTTACCTCGCCCAAATTTGATGGCGACAAGCTCACCAAACCCGGTTACGTAACCGTGCTGCACAACGGTGTTCTGGTACAGAACCATGTTGAAATCCAGGGCGCTACCGCATGGATTGGCAAGCCAGTTTACGAAGCTCACGGCTGCGCGCCACTGCGCCTGCAAGACCACGGCAATCCAGTTAGCTTCCGTAACATCTGGCTGCGCAAACTCTAATTCCTCCCGTTTTATCTGTCCGCTGACAGTTTGATCTTGTAGAAACTGTCAACTTCTTTGCGCCGCAGCTAACACTGCGGCGCTTTTTTCATGACATCGCACTGGTATAGATTATGTCTCTACTTAAAAAAACCGCACTGCTAGGCTCGCTAATCGCCCTTAGCATGCCGCTCTATGCACAAAACCCCGCCGACTTTTTCAAGGCCAACAGCGCTTGGGTGACCACCACCAAAGCCAGTGCCGTAGGCAATAAATTACAACTGGCTCCCACCAGCAAAGACGGCACTATTCTCGCTCTCAATGCCAGCAGCAGCGAACATCTGGTTGCCCACGAGTGGCTGGGCGATTCAGTGCTTGATACGGAGTTTTTGGTCACTGAAGGCAGCGATGCAAAATTGTTTATTCAAGGCCGCTACTCAGTTGATTTAAAAAATATCACCAACGAATGGCAGCATTTGCGCGCTAAATTTCGCGCACCACGCTATAACGAAGCCAGCATCAAAACCGAACCGGCCTTGATTCTGGAAGTAACCATCAACGGCGAACCGGTATTGACCAATGATATCCGCACCGGCCTGAGCGAAGGCTCCAGTATTCCGTGGGAAGGTTCGGGCGGCCCGACCAGCTTTCTGGTCAAGAAAGGCCAACTGGCACTGCGTAACTTCACCCTGGCAGGTGCCGATTTCTCGCTGGTTAAACCACCCAAAGCCTCAGGCGAAGCCACCAATGAAAAAGAACTGGTGGATTTTGTCGCACTGGGTAAAGAAACCTTTGACTCTGTCGGCTGTAATGCTTGTCACTTGATTTCCAAGGATGACAGCGGTGTCAGCACCGGCCCTAACCTCTATGGTTTGTTCAAACGCGAACCGCGCAACCGCGAAGTCGTGGAAGGCGGCGAAGGTCACCGCTTCACCATCAAAGCGGATCGCCAATACCTGCACCGCAGCCTGCGTGAACCTGAAGCACAATTAGCCATTGCCGAGAGCGGCGCTAAAAAAGGCGAAGCCTTCCTGCCCATCATGCCCGCGTTTTCCGCGCAGGTATTGAGTGATATGCAAATTGATGCGATTGGCGATTACCTCGCGACCCTGAACGTTCCTGCCGAACAGGGCCCGGCAATTAAACTGCTCGCACAAACCGGTGCCGAAGAATACGACCCGGTAAAAGATCGCCTGCAATTTTTAGTGGGCGATGAAGTGCGCATCCAGCGCGGCCCCATGGCATTGACCGGCGAATTCGGCAGCTCTGGCCGCGCTATTCATGTGGGCACCCCTTGGGGAGTGAACTACACCTTTGACCCACGCCTGCTCGCCATCACCAAAATTTGGCAAGGCGGCTTCCTGGACATGACCGGCGAGTTTTTGAATCGCGGCGGCAAAGGTTTAAAGATGGGCTACGAAAGCCGCGAAATTAGTCTGGGTAGCAAGCCCTTTTTAATCGCGCCGCTGAATGCCAAAGGCGAAGCCATTGATTTCTCCTTCAAGGAAGCTCGCTTTGGCGATGCCGCCACCGTAAAAGCCTCACTCGATAGCAAAGAAGACCACTTGGCGCGCGTTGCCGCTATGGATGCCCAATTCCTGGGTTACAGCCGCGACTCCAAGCAAAAACAGCAGTTGCCGAGCTTCCAGTATCGCGTAGGCAAAAACACCCTGGACATACGCACAACTATCGCCGCCGATGGCACAGTAACCGTTAACCTCACGGGTGAGCTGGGCAGCCCACAAACCTTCGCGCTCAATAGTGATGCATTGCAAAACATTGCCAGCAAACAAGGTCAGCTTGCCAATCAGCAATGGACTTTACCCGCCGGTAAAACCAACGCCACCCTGACCGCCAAAATAACGCTGGCAAACAATGCCTGGCGCCCGGAAATGGTGAAGTTTGACTATCGCAAACAGCCGGTAAAAATTACCGAATCCAAGGCCAATATGCCGGCAGGTTACAGCGTAGAAAGCTACTACCCGCCCAAAGACAACTTTGGCCGCGAGCAATTGTTTGAAGCGCTGGGCCTGAGCCTGACTGAAGACAACACGGTAGTAATTGCTACCCGTACCGCCGGTATCTGGCGCCTGGTGAAAGGCCAATGGCACCTGTTTGCCGACGGCACTTTTGACAGTCTGGGTGTAATCGCCGAGGACAAAAAAGGCCTTAGCGTGGTTGTGGGTCAAAAAGCCGAGTTGACGCGCATCAGCGACACCAACGGCGACGGTATTGCGGATAAATACGAAACCCTGTTCGATGCCCACTCCTATCACGGCAACTATCACACCTACATGCACGGCCCAACCCGTGGCAGCGACGGCGCCTACTACATCAGCCTGAACTTGGCCCACGACGACAGCGGCTCCAGCTACAAGGCTGGCGGTCAATACATGGGCACCCAGGGCGGTATGGGCGGCTGGAATATCCGCGTAGAACCCAATGGCAAATTCACCCCATGGGCTTACGGCCTGCGCAGCCCCGCCGGTTTGGGCACAGCGCCTGATGGTCGCATCTGGTACTCGGATAACCAGGGCGAATACATGAGCACCTCCAAGATTTTTGTGCTCGAAAAAGGCGCCTACTACGGCCATCCATCCGCATTGGTTGACCTGCCCGGCGTAACACCGGAGATAGCCGAAAAAACCCGCGACAGCATGCTCGATAAACGCACCGATGCGATTATTCTGTTGCCGCACAACCGCGTAGCCAACTCGCCCGGCCACCCGGCGTGGGATACCACCAAAGGCAAATTCGGCCCCTTCACCGGACAAATGCTGATGGGCGATCAAACCCAATCCAACTTGCTGCGCATAGCCGTACAAAATGTGGATGGCAAAGAGCAAGGCAGCGTTATGCCGTTTATTGATGGTTTGGAATCCGGCGTAATGCGCCCACTGTTCCTGAAAGATGGCAGCCTGCTGCTCGGTCAAACCGGCCGCGGCTGGCAGGCAAAAGGCGGCCATGTCGCCAGCCTTCAGCGCATTGTGTGGGATGGCAAAACCGTCGCACCAGCGATTCACGAAATGCTGGCAACAGCGACCGGCTTCAGCCTGCAATTAACCCAGCCGCTGGCGGCCTCCATCACCAGCGATGCGCTCAAGTCACTGCTGGCACTGGAATCCTGGGTGTATCGCGATGCCGCCGAGTACGGTTCGGATGAACTGGGCATGCAGAAAGAAACCATCAGCGCCCTGCGCATCAGTGCTGATCGCAAAAGTATCGAGATTGATTTAGCATCGCTGGCACAGGCAAAGGTTCACCCACACCAAACTGCGCGGGTGTATCATGCCAACCTCGACAGCAAGACACTGTTTACCAAAGATGCACCGGAAAAAATGGAAGCGTATTACACACTCTATAAATTTCCTGCTGCTAAAAATTAATTTTCTACAAATTATCCACTTGCGATAAAAATGGAATCCGGCATTTGCTCCGGGACCATCGGAGACAGGATGTCGACGCTGAGCCTACAGGGGTGCAGTGCACGTTAAGCAAAACATGTTTTGCGTGCACGGAACGCCCACAATTTATTGTGGGCAGGCCCCGAAGGGAATTCACGGCGTGTCCCGGAGTGAATGACGGAGTCTATTTATCTATCAGCGAAGGTTTTTTGTAGATAGCGATTAAGGACATACATGAAACACTTCCGTTTGACCCCGCTAATTGCAGCACTAATCACCCTGCCCGCTTTATCCGCCACCGAAGAATTAATCGTTACCGGCAGCTACAGCCCGGTCACGAATGAACAACTGTCCTCGTCTGTTTCGGTGTTAAATCAAGAACAACTACTGCAACTAAGCAATCACAGCTTGATTGATGCCCTGCGCCAAATTCCAAGCCTGTGGGTGGAAGAACAAGGCGGCCCCGGCGGCGTGACCTCCATCAATTTACGCGGTTCGGAAGCCAACCACACACTGGTATTGCTCGACGGTGTGCAATTAAATGACCCCACCAATAGCCGTGGCGGCGCCTTTGATTTAAAAGGCATTAATATCGAGTCCATCGAACGCATTGAAATTATTCGCGGCGCACAATCCGCCATCTACGGTTCCGATGCCCTCGCCGGTGTCATTCACATCATCACTAAAACACCGGGCAAACAATCCACCACCTTGAATGCCAGTATCGGCGAAGACGATTACGCCAGCACCGGCGTGGCCGCGAGCGGCACAATCGGTCAAGTAGGTTATGCATTCAATATTCAAACCACTGATGCTGGTGAACCCGTTGTGGGCAGCACCGCAAAAAACAAAGAATTTTCGGGCCGTTTGAATTGGCAACAGGAAAACCATGCGTTGAATTTTAGTTATCGCTATTTTGATGGCGAACGCACCAGTTTCCCCGAGCAAAGCGGTGGGCCGGAATATGCACAGCAGCCAGATCTGGACAGCGGTGAATACACCGATAAAAGCGCAGCCCTTAGCTGGACTATGCAAGTTAACGATTTCTGGCAAAGCAAAACCAGCGCGAGCTGGTATCAGCGCGATGAAAATCAAACAACACCCGGCATCTTGCCGTTTGAGCCCATACCACCTAACGGTGCAGTTATTGATTTTGAACGCACCCAATTCAGTTGGATCAATACTCTCGGCGATCAACAAAAAACCTGGGCGAACATTGGTGTAGAAACCAAACGCGAAGATGGTATTAGCCAAGGTTATTTATTCGCACCGGATGTATTCCCCTTGAATTTCGCATTGGATCGCGAAATAAACAGCGCATTTATCAACGTGAATAGCTATGTAGTCGATAACTGGCTGGTGCAAGCCAGCCTGCGCCGCGACGATGCCGATAATGTCGCCGCCAACGACTCCGGTCACATAGGAACACGCTACAAAATTAACGACCACATTTCCTGGTTTGCCAACTGGGGGCAAGGCTTTAAATTGCCCAGCTTTTTTGCACTCGGTCACCCGTTTGTCGGCAACCCCGATTTACTGGAAGAAACTGTCACCACCGCGGATACCGGTATTGAATATACGCGCGACTTAATCAGCGCCCGCTTCGGCGGGTTTAATCACAAATACAAAAACCTGATTGATTACGACGGCGAGAACAATACCAACGTCAACCGCCCACCGGTAAAAACCCAAGGCGTGGAAGCAGAACTCAATTGGCAATTACTGCAAAACTTGCACTGGCGCCTCCACGGCAGCTACGCCGATATCGACATGCCCAGCTCAACCACCCACCTGCTTGGTCGCCCACAAGCCACCTACGGCAGCGCGCTCTACTACACCCTGAATGATGCATGGTCATTCAACCTTAACTACCT
>JACCDS010644908.1_pt1 | contig 15171 bp, 18 predicted proteins | sample 7446441 | NCBI WGS metagenome assembly JACCDS01 (sample SAMN15323445, study PRJNA562643) | freshwater metagenome | isolation source: river surface water | place: USA:Blue River Watershed | collected 2017-08-17 | reverse complement strand
GGCAGGATGCGCTCGGGCTTCACGATGTCGGCCAGCTGCTGCAGCCGCGGGTCCGGAACTTCTACGATGCCCACGTTAGGTTCGATCGTGCAGAACGGGTAGTTCTCCGCCGGGATGCCGGCCTTGGTCAGTGCATTGAAGAGGGTCGACTTGCCGACGTTGGGCAGGCCGACGATGCCGCATTTGAGGCTCATGGGAATCCTTGAGTTGTAAGGCACATCGAAGCCAGCGTGAGCATCGCCGAAGTGCCGGCCCCGCGGCTTGGTGCCGCGGGTGGGTAAACGGTCAACGAGAAACTGCAGCGTAGGATCGCAAGCCTTTGTCCTCGTTTTGTCCTGGAAGCTCGCGATTATAACGCCCACCGCATCCCTCTCAGTGAATCGCCGCCGAAACCTCAAACGATTCTGAGCCTACAATTCGGGGCATGCAGGAAGTGTCATGAGTAGCAGTCGGAAATACACGGAAGAACTTATGACTGAGGCTATTCGGCAAGTGGCTGAGCGCGGGTTTGCGGTGAAGGAGGTTGTCGCATGGCTTGTTGTGTCGAACCGGAGCTTTTGCCGTGGATCAAGAGCTACGGCACGCCGGCCGAGAGACGCCTGGCACGGGAAGATCAAATGGCTGGAAGCGGAACTTGACTCGTCCTGAAATGTGTTGACCCTTTTTAGGCGCGTTGAATGAACGAGACGGGCAAGCGCAAGCAACGTGATTGCATGCAGGTTTTTAAGCTGGCGGTGGTCGATCAGATAGAAAAAGCGAACTGACCTGAAATCAAGCGCATCGATGCTATGGGATTCAGGGACGCTCAACGCCGCTGGTCTGGTTGGGCAAGTATTGGCGTCAGGACCGGGTGGGGCTGGGGGGCGGTATGAATCGCCCCGGAAATCGTGGAGGCTATTTGGTTTAAGTTAAAGCCACCGGGGTGACTTCACTGGCGAGTTGCCGCCAGTAGTTTGCCTCAGCTTCAGCCGGCGGAACATAACCGATCGGCTTGAGCAACCGGTTATGGTTGAACCAGTGCACCCATTGCAGGGTCGCCAGTTCGACGGATTCCCTCGTTTTCCATGGGGCGCGGCGATGAATCAACTCGGCCTTGTAGAGCCCGTTGATCGTCTCGGCCAGCGCGTTGTCGTAACTGTCGCCCCGGCTGCCCACCGACGGCTCGATGCCGGCTTCGGTCAGGCGCTCGGTGTATCGAACAGAAACGTACTGGGCGCCTCGATCCGAATGGTGCACCAAGGTTCTTGAGCTCTCCGGTTGACGATCGTAAAGTGCCTGCTCCAACGCATCGAGGACGAAGTCGGTGTGCATGCGACTGCTGACTCGCCAGCCGACGATACGACGGGCATACACATCGACGACAAACGCCACATAAAGCCAGCCTTGCCAGGTCGAGACATACGTGAAGTCCGAGACCCATAACTGGTTCGGACGCTGCGCTTGGAACACCCGATTGACCCGATCCAGCGGACAAGGTGCTTTGGCGTCAGGGATCGTCGTGCGTACGACTTTGCCGCGTCGTACGCCGTGCAAACCCAGTCGTCGCATCAGGCGTTCCACCGTACACCGGGCGACGCTGATGCCTTCACGGTTCATCTGCCGCCAGACCTTGTCGGCACCGTAAACTTGCCAATTCGCGTGCCAGACGCGCTGGATATGCGCGCTCAACTCGTCATCAAGCTTGGCACGTTCACAGCGCCGTGCCGGCTCGCGCAGACGGGCCGCGTGGCGCCGATAACACGACGGGGCGATCTGCATGACCTTGCAAATCGGCTCGACCCCGTAGTGCTGTCGGTACTGATCGATAAAGCGCTTCAGCTCTTGAAACGGCGGTCGAGCTCCGCCTGGGCGAAAAACGCGCTGGCCGTCTTCAAAATCTCGTTGGCGCGGCGCAGTTCTTTGTTCTCGCGTTCGAGCTGCTTGAGTCGGTCACGCTCAGAACTGGTCAGGCCATCGCGCTGCCCCCTATCGGTTTCTTCACGCCTGACCCAGTCCAGCAGCGTCTGCGGCACACAACCGATCTTCGGGGCGATCGACTCCACGGCGGCCCACAGCGACGGATATTCGCCGCGATGCTCCTGCACCAGTCGTACCGCACGTTCCCGGACTTCCGGGGAAAACTTGTTCGTCTTGTTCATCGCTCCATTCTCTCAAAGGACGGAGCCTCCTCAAAACCCGGGGCGATTCAGTACGAACCAACGGAGCGGCCCTTTGGGCCAACCAGCCCAACCGCTGAGCCTGGAGCAGCGGGCCAAGGAGCTGAAAACCCAGCTCAAGTACGCCAACGCGGAGGCGCAGCTGTTCGAGGCCATGCTCAATGTGGTTCGCAAGGATACGGGATCAAACTGCCAAAGAAGTTTTCAGGCGAGTCGTGTGGAAATGAGCAAACAGCTGGAGCGGCGCTCGTCTGGGCTTGCCGTTAGTTGGGTATCAGCCGCCAAGCGTACTACCAACAAGTCCAAGCCGCATCTGCAGTCCAGATGCGTGGTGGCAGGTGGCTGATCGGGGGCGCGAAGTCTGGTCACGCCAGCCTCGGGCAGGCAGGCGCAAAATGCATTACCGGCTTCGCGAACCGTGGCGCAAGCCGGCCTCTGGCTGGGGCAGGATGCGCTGTCCCGCACGCTCAAGCGAATGCTCCTGCTCCTGCTGGCTACTCCAGCGCACGTTCCATAATACGACTGACAGCTGCCATAGGTTCTATAAGGATCCGAGCCTGTTCAAGGGCCATTCGGTGACAATGACAGCGACGCAAGCCGAGCACGTCTGCCTAGATGACATGTCCCATGTGCCGGCTTGGGAACACGGTGTGCATCTTAGCTTGGGGACGAGCGCGTACTCGCGCAAGGCCGTTGGCCATCACGTGTACGCGCACTTGCAGACCGAAGAAGTCGCCGAGGCGCTGAATGATGGAGTGACGCCAACGTCTATGAAATCCACCTCTGACTCATCACTTCTGTCAGGCGCTGCATGCGGGCTACGGACTGACTTGCTCAATGACAGATGGTTATGACTGCTGCCAGAACCCATTGGCTGCGCGGATCACAGGGATTTTCAAGAGTGAGTTTCTGCTGTGCAGCCCCGCCGACTTGGCGCGCCTGGACGGTGCTGGCGTATTCGGCAGGAATTTATAGCCACCCGCGTCTTGATAAAGTCTTGAAATGCCGGGCGTCCGCAGCAGAGCATCGTGAGTCTGGAAACCACAGGTAAACTTGCCAGAAATAGCTGAACAACTGTAAATCTGCAGCAGGGCGAGGCATGCTGACCGCAGCGCGATAGGTTTTGGCTGGAAGGCGCCGATGGAATTGACATCAGGTTGCTTGTGCTTGATAGATCGAGAGCAGAGTTATTTGCAGCATAAAGGTCGGCGGGATGCTGAGGATGGGTTTCGGGCGTAAGAGTACTTAGAGCTTGTCTTGTCAGGCCGCTGGCTGCGTTACCCGCCCCTGCAGGGCGCGCACTGGCGAATACGCCAGTGCCGCTGCGCGGGCAGGCAGCATGCTGCCTGAATTCCCTGCTACGCCCTTGCCGACCGTCTGTACTGTCTGCGATGCTGTCGCCTTGCCATCGACCTGACGAGACAGGCTCTTGGTGGTTCAAATTTGAACTCGCGGAAGTAAAGCGGTCGTTCTATTTTTAAAATCATGCGGCAAAGCAAAAACTTACTGATACTGGCAGGCTATTCTGCATCTGGGAAAACAACCCTGCTCAAACGTTCGCTTGAAACCGGCATCCCGTTGTTCGGCGCCGATGTTGATCAATCGTTCCAGCAAACCAGAGTCCCACCTCGCTTTCCTGAACAATCCATAACTTTTGAAGATACATTGATCAGCGGGACATGGTTTTCAGGATTTCACTTGCGAGCATTACAGCGTCAAGAAAATCTTCCCAGCACGATTGTTGTTCACATCGACATCACGGAATTGTTGTGGAATCAACAGAGGATTCCTTATCTCTCGTCGGAATCTTCCGCACTTTTTCCACGGAACCTTAGTTCTTTATTGAGATTAGAAGATAATGAAAAAATTTTGAGAGATTACTTCTCGGCTCCAATTTTTGATCGATTCGAGCGATTGGTAGTAAACACAATCATTGTTCCGTGGGATGTACTTCTGTCGCAGTATGCAATCCGCAAAGAAAGTAATCTTGAGACATCCAAATTCAGAGACAAGTTTTTTGTGCAGAACGGCCCGGGTAAGCGCCTCATGAGCGTAGCCAACATTGCATGGTTAAATGCCGTGCGGCAGACAAAAGCTAAATGCTTGGTAACTTTCTCCGACGGTAAAAATATAAAAATTAAATCGTTGTCCGCGAATCCCGAAGGGGTGCCATTAAATGAACTTCCGCCGTCCTGAATACCCCAATGGCAATTCGTGAGAGGGAAGTCATGGCCAAGCGCTATGTCTTCGACAATGCGTGGTGGAAGTGTGTACTGCGTGATGAGCTCAAGCGACTGTGATTTTCCCGGCGGCCTGCCCGGGCAGAGAAAGCCTGCGAGCAGTGGTTCGCCCATACGCAACAGAGCGGCATTGCCGCCTCACCGACCTTCGCCCGACGATTGGCCGGCCACCTACCGGCACGGGATCCCGGCGGGCTGCTGACACCCGCTCAACACCGGCATCTTCGAGGGCATCAACAACACTAGCAAGGTCATCAAGCGACACGCCTGCGGCTATCGCGATGAGGAATACTTTTTCCTCAAAATCCGCGCCGCCTTCCCCGGAATTCCTCGATGAATTAAAAAAGTGACCCAGCCTGCGCAAGCGCTGGGCCGCAGCCGTGATGATTTGCGTACCTGAATCCCCGCCGACGGTCGGCAGCGCCAGGCAGCACCCAAAAAAATCTGCCGGACTGCAAGTCACGCCTCTGGCCAGGCGGGTGTTATGCCATCTGCTGGCATTTCGTTTTCGGAGCAGCATGGACACTCTTAATCCATACCCGGCCGATGTGGCGGATGAGAAATGGAGCTTTGTTGCCCCGCGCTTGGCTAGGAGTCCACGCAATCGGCCGTGCATAGTTACTTCCGCAGTGGATTACTTTCTGGATCAGTCGGCTGTATTTTGCGGAAACATGGCCTCGCAATGCCGCTACAATGCGGCCATGAAAAACTATGCAGATATTTTTCAGTTACGCGGACAGCAGCACGCCGAAGCTTTTCGGCGTTATCCTGAGGCCATCAGGGAAGAGGCTGAGGCAATAATAAGTCTCGCGGCACTGAAGCCGAACGACGTCGTTCTCGATCTTCCGGCCGCAAGCGGATTTCTTGCGAAGTATATGAATCTTCCCCAGGTACGTCTGATGGCTGTCGAACCCAGCCAGCCGCTGTACGACTTGTGCAAAGTGGCGGTGGATCAGAGTTATATGGCGCCGCTTAACCGCCTGCCAATCGAAAGTGAACATGTCGACGTTGCAATATGCTTAGCTGGTCTTCATCATGAGCAAGCACTCAATGAAATATTTGACGAGGTGTTCCGTGTTTTACGCAACGGCGGCCGGTTCGCGATTGCGGAAGTCAACAGCGATAGTGGGCCTGCCGCTTTTTTGAACAATTTTGTCAACAGGCATTCGACGCTCGGACATTCCGGTTCTTTTGCGTCGGGGGATTACATTGAGTTGTTGGAGTCGGCAGGGTTTCAGGTTGCTGTCGATACATTGGCGGCATATCACTGGCGCTTTGCTTCCGACGCTGACATGGCTGAGTGCCTCAGATTGATGTTCGGCATCGATCGTGCAACGCCTGAACAGATCATCTCTGCCGTTTCCGAATTGCTTGGGATAGACCAGCTGGCGGGGGGCTTGATCGGCATGCGTTGGTCGCTCCGCCATTTCCTTTGCTACAAGCCAGTTTCAACTGAGTAGGTCGTTGCGGTCATTTTATTCTGAGGACGAGTAGGTGATAGGCTTTTATCAAGGTGTCGGGCAACAGTCGGTTTGCGTCGATCTCCAGCTTAAAATTTCAGCTGCGCCTGAGTTCGAGCATATCGATGCCTTCCTTGCGTTGTTGTTGGGGGAAGACTATACCGAGCCGTCACGTCCGGTAGGCAAGTCCATTTTAGTTGATGAAACTGCGCTACGTTATGCCCGTCGGGTCTTGTACCTTACGACTGGGATTCAGCGTCTTGCCCAGGTTCCGGTTTTTGCGGACGCCCGGATCGTTGGGCTGCGAAGGGGCCCCGACAATGACGGAAGCTTTGACCTGAAGGTCTTGCTCCCGCAACTGGATTTTTTTCCCTTGCGCTTCCTCCAAGCCGCGCTTTCAGTATCGAACCGACTGGTCAGTTTGGCATCCGAGGGGCCGCTCGATCCGGTAAAACAAGATTCAGCATATCAACTGGTTTTCCAGAACATCATTGAGCCCATCCGGCGCTTCGCCAGATCCGGCGTATCGACCATGCCGATCCTCCGCGCGGCCTACAGTCAGGCCATTCCATTTTGGCACCTTGGCCATGGAGCTTACCTGCTCGGTATGGGGGCAAACGGGCGTGTAATCGACAAGAGTTCAACCGACCTTGATTCGGCCTTGGGTGCGCAAGCGGCGAACAGAAAAGATTGGACCGCACAACTACTCAGGGTTGCCGGCTTGCCGGCCCCCTCACATGTTTTGATATCGTCTGCAGATGAGGCGCACAAAGCGGCTGAAACACTAGGATGGCCCATTGTCGTAAAGCCCGCAGACCGTGAGCGTAGTGAGGGTGTGACCACCGACTTGTGGGATCACTCGGCTCTCAAGCGGGCGTTCGAGTCGGCCCGGAAGTTTTCGAAGAAAATTCTGGTGGAGCGACATGTGCCCGGTGTCTGTTTCCGCCTGATGGTCGCAAACAGGAAATTTCTGTACGCGGTAGAACGCCGGCCGCGTTCGTTGCTGGGCAATGGCAGCGATTCAATTCACCAGCTTCTGCTCGCGGAGCAGCAGAGCAATGCTCGATTACCTCCGTGGTTCCGTAAAAAAGCGCTGACGATTGATGAGGAAATGGCTGCGGTTATCCGTGCGCAGGGCTTCGACCTTGAATCGGTACCTGATGCCGGAGTGCGGGTCGGCCTGAAATCTGTCGAGTCCACCGAGTGGGGAGAAACGACGTTCGATGTCACGGGCAGGGTGGCTGCCGAAAATATCGACATCGTCGAGCGCGCCGCAGCGGCATTGGGATTGAATAACGCCGGAGTTGACATGATCACCACCGACATCTCACGCCCGTGGTCAGAAGTCGGTGCAGTGATCAATGAAGTGAATTTTTGCCCGCATTTCGGAGGCACGGCTGCTGCCCGCGAGCGCATGCCATATTACGTGCAAAGCCTCGCCCCGAACAAGGGGCAGGTGCCTGTCGAGGTTTTTATCGGGAATGCAATGGCATTGGAGGCCGCACGCAAACGCCAGCTCAGCCTGATCGGGCGAGGTGTGCAGGCATGCCTGACCAGCCACCAGGCCAGCTATGGCCCCAGCGGCGCGCCAAGACAGTTTGCAGGGGACAATACCCTGTCGGGGCGATGCCTCGCATTGTTGCTTGATAAAGCTGCCGAAGCGATCATTCTGGTAATTCAGACTGATGAGCTGCTGGAGTCCGGGATGCCAGTCAATCGAGTTTCAGCGATGAACGTCGTCAATCAGGAATTGTCCGCCAAGGACGATCCCGGACAGCAAGTCGCACCTGAGGATGTCAACCGGATTGTCACATTGATTGCCGGCTTTCAGGATCGACCGAGCTGAGGTCATCACTGTGATACGTCATATACCCGCGCTTGGCCAAGCATGAACTCATTAGCCTGAGTAGTGGCATTTGATTCGGGCATGTGGAGCCTGTCTCGTTAGGCCGCTGGCTGCGTTACCAGCACCTTGGAGTACGTCTTTACTGTCTGCGGTGCTGTCGCCTTGCCATCGACCTAACGAGGCAGGCTCTTAATACGGCGAAATTTCTCTGCGGGGATGATGCATGTTCAATCTGGCCTTTTCCATCGTCGCCTATGCCGTATTCCTGCTGACATCCATCTATGCGACAGGTTTTGTCGGTGGCTTTGTCACGCCGACAAGCCTCGACGGACCACAGGTTTTTTCCTTTGCCGAGGCCATCGTCATGGATGCGGCGCTGCTGTTGCTGTTCGGGCTGCAGCACAGCGTGATGGCGCGCGCCACCTTCAAGCGCGCGTGGACGCGCTGGATTCCCGAGGCGATCGAGCGCAGCGCTTACGTGATCTTTTCCAGCCTGGTACTGATTACCTTTTTTGTGTTCTGGCGTCCGATCGACGGTCTGGTGTGGGAGCTGTCCCGGCCGTGGAGCCATTTGCTGTGGGCCGGGTATGCCGCCGGTTGGCTCGTGGTGATGCTGTCGTCCTTCATGATCAGTCACGCCGAACTGTTCGGCCTGAGCCAGGCTTGGCACGCGCTGCGCGGGAAACCCATGCCGGCTCAGCCTTTTCGCGCAAGGTGGTTATACCGCCTCGTTCGCCATCCGATCATGCTGGGCTTCCTGATCGCGTTCTGGTCGGTGCCTCGGATGACCGTCGGTCATCTGGTTTTTTCAATAGGAATGACCGCCTATATTTTCATCGGATTGCACTTTGTCAACGGCAGTCGAAATCTGACACAGTTACCCCCGGCATCGGCAATGGAACATTGATACACCGACGTGTCGTGTTATTCGTTTTAACGTGTGCTCAGTTCGGTGCGACCTCCTTGCTGGGTGAGGTGGTTTTACTGATCAACCCGGCTCGGCGCTTATCGCGTAGCCGGTAGCTTTCCCCCTGAAGGGCAACGATCTGCGCATGATGTAGTAGGCGGTCGAGCATCGCCGCGGTCAGCGTCGCGTCCCCGGCGAAGGTGCGGTCCCACTGCCCGAACGGCAGGTTGCTGGTGACGATCAGGCTGCCACGCTCATAGCGCTTAGCGACGATCTGGAAGAACAGGTTGGCCTGCTCCTGGTTCATCGGCAAATATCCCATCTCATCAATGATCAGCAACCGATACGGATTGACAAAGCGCTTCAACGCGTCCGCCAACTTGTCTTGCCGGTGGGCGCTGGAGAGGATCATCAGCAAGTCAGCGGCCGTGATGAAGCGCACCTTGATGCCGGCCTGCGTGGCCGCATAGCCCAGGGCAATGGCCAAATGGGTCTTGCCGGTACCACTGGGACCCAGCAGCACCACATTCTCGTGCCGCTCGATGAAGGCCAGACTGGCCAGCTCCTTGACTTGCGCCTTGGGCACGCCAGCGGCGGCCGCGAAGTCGAAGTCTTCGAGGGTCTTGATAGCCGGGAAGCTCGCCAGCCGCGACAGCGTGATGCGCTGTCGTGCCAGCCGGGCGGCCTGCTCCGCTTTCAACATCGCTTCGAGGAAGTCCGTGAAGCTGCTGTCATTGGCGCTGGCCTGCTGGGCCAGATGGGGCAAGGCGTCGGCCATCGTCGAGAGCTTCAGTTGCCGGCACAGCTCGGCGATGCGTTCGTGCGCGAGGTTCATGCCGCGACTCCCAGCAGTCGGTCATACACCGACAGCGGATGCTGCAAGGCTTGCGGCCAGTGGCCAAAGCGCTCGCGCAAGACGTGCTGCGATGGTTCTGCCGGTAATGCAGGACGAACCAGCCCGGCGTAAGGCGCTGGCAAGGGTTGCAGGGCAGCGCGCTCCTGTACCAGTTGTACGCCAGGTTGCAGACCGGTGGTGCCGTGGATACGCGTGTCGGCAACTTCGCGCAGCCAGCGCTGCACTTCAGCGTTGGCGGTCGTGACCTCCAGCGTCAGGCCCACTTGCCGTAAACGGGACACCAGCGGCACATAAAAACTGCGGCGCAGATAGCCGTTCATCCGCTCGACCTTGCCCTTGGTCTTGGCCCGGTACGGACGGCATAACTGAGGAGCAAAACCGTAGTGGCGGGCGAAGTCGAGGAAACCTGGCTGGAAACGATGCTGCTGCGGGCCATAGGCATCGCGCTCGACGACGACGGTCTTCATGTTGTCGTACAAGATCCGGCGCGGCACACCACCGAACCAGTCAAAGCAATGCGCATGGCAGGCCAGCAGGGTGCTCAACTGCATGTCAGCGACGAACTCGACATAGGCGGCCCGGCTGTAACCGAGCGTGGCGACAAACGCGTAGAGGGTAGCGCCCTTGCGGCGGCTGAATTCCACCCAGTCGACCTGCATCTGGTCGCCGGGTGCGGTCTCGAAACGCACCAGCGGGTCGGGTACCGGTGCCGGCTTCAAGGTCGCGACGAACTGGCGCACGATGCGCTCGCCGCCATCGAAGCCCTGCTCGCGCAACTCGCGCCAGAGCACGGTCGCCGGAATCCAGTCGGGCGCAGCAGCGGCGATGCGCTCGCGCAGGTAGGGTTCGAAGGGGGCGAGCTTCGATGGCCGGGCTAGCCGGGCGCGATACCCCGGCGCTTGTTCGGCTTGCAGGTATTTGCGTACGGTGTTGACGGAACACCCCAGTTCGCAGGCAATGGCGCGCAGGCCCTTGCCTTGCTTGTGCAGGATCTTGATCTGCATGTAATCCTCGTATGAAACCATCGCTGCCGAAAAAAGCAGCAATTATCCCTTTGGCGAGGTGTATCAAATTCCGTCTGCCGGGGCTGTATCACTTTACAAGTGCCGATGACAACTTCGAGGAGCGCGATCTCGAGACAGCGCTGGGTGATGACTATCGTGCGTACCGCACGCGCGTGCCGATGCTGTTGCCCTGGCTGAGAAAGCGCCGGGCGACGGCCCGGTTTTGACGGGCGGGATATGCCTGCACGACGCAAGCTTCGCTCAGTGGGAAAGCTTGCCTTGCCCGCAGGTGAGGATTTTCCCCGCGCCGCCCGACAAACTTACTTCGATTGCGGCCTCGGCAGGTCAAGCCGGACTATGATGAAGCGGAACGCATACAGCGCCAGCAGGATGCCCAGCAGATCATTGAAGAAGGCTATGCCGATCTTGCCGGCCAGTTCGCCCTCGCCAAAGTGCACGAACAGGAGACTTTCCCGGACGACGCCATTCAGGCCGGCGAAAACGACGCTCAGTTGAACCAGCAATTGCCAGGTCAGGCCGGAGAGGTTGGCTGAAAGCTGCCGTCGGAATACCTGGCAGGCCAGCAGAGGCATCAGGCCGCCGGCGACTGCTATCTGGGCCGACAGCAGGTAATTGTCGGGGAAAACCACCAGCGCACACCACGCGAAACAGAACACGGTGATTGCCGCAGACCCGACCCAGCCGGTCAGCAAGACGAGCAGCAATTTCACACCGGTCGAGAGCCGGAGGACATCGGCTCCCGGCAGGTCATGCAGAATTTTGATCAATGCGTCATTGATCGCGTAGACCAACGCATAGAAAAGCACGGCAAACAGAAAAATGGCCAGCGAGTGATGTGGTCTTGTGGTGTACACCGTGTTCGCCCATTCTCTCAATCACCATGCCAGCCTGCCCTATAACTTCCGGCAAGTAAATAGCACCTGCGGGCTGGGCAACCTGCAAGCGGCGAGAGAGGTGGCGCTACGGTTTGCCGCGGCATGGTGGCCGTCCAAGACGGGCATCATGCCGTGGTGCTGCGCACGACGAACGCGTGCCTCAGCCCTGCTCTTTGACGGCCTTCAGCATGCAGCGCGCGACCTTGTCGAAATAAATCATCGCAGCCGGCGTCAGGTCGAGTTGCTTGCGGCGCGCATCTTCGGTGTCGGCGAGATAAATCCAGCCTTTTTCACGCATCGATTTCAGTCGGCCGTGCAGCATCGCCGGCGAGCCAAGTTCGGCCATGCCCATCAGGTCCTTGACGGACAGCCTTTGCTGTGTGTGGTGTGCATTCGCCACGATCATCAGGATGCGCTCTTCGAGCGGCTCCAGTGGCGGGAGCGTTGGAAGGCTGCGCAGCGCCTCGGCCAGCTGGATGAAGCGAAGATAGACGTCGGCGAATTTGGTTGACTTGCCCATGATGTCCAATCCTTGCATGTAAGGTCCCGGCCATGAGGGGCAGCGAAACCGGTGCACACGATACATCGGAAATCCGCGTTGTGTTGGCAACGTGCCAATCCTGCATCGTCCGGCGCTACACCGGCGTGCGGGCACCCATGCAAGCTGCCATTGGGCGTACGCAGGTCGTTCGACGTTCGGCGTGATGTGCGCTACTCATCTCATGGTTTGAGATTACAGCTTATATACCAATGTGTCGGGCTGCAAAGGTGAAAACATTGATGCAATCGGCCTTTAGTCTTTTTTTTAAATTGGTTTGAAATTCAGGCCGGTGATCTGTGGATTCCTGCGTGGCAATGATGCGTTTTTTGAAGAAGGGGATGATTTCCGTGAGGGTTGAATCGCTATCGGCTTTCCATACGCGTTTCGATCTTTCGAAAATTGTTGTTCAAAATATACCGTAAGCTTTTTTCCGTTGTGCCCGTGGCGGCGAACCCGGTGGAAGAGCTTCTCGATGTGGCGAGAGACACCCTGACGTGCGGCTTTTCGGGTCGATTGGATCTTCCGCTCGATCCGTTCGCGCTTTAGCGACTGTGTGAAGTTTTCGGCCACGGAATTGGCGCGGGCTTATGCTGCCATCGTGTGTAATGATCCAGCAGAAGCTGCGATGGGTAGGTGTCGCAATGAACTCCAGCTTCAAGCCATACCCGTGCATCGACGACATGTGGTTGATGCGGGTAGTGATCACCCCTTTGCCGGGTCGCATCTTGGCTGGTAACGTAAACTCGACTCGACTCGACTCGACTCGACTCGGTGAGCCGAGCCGCACAATCAGCACCTGCTCCAGCGCGGCCACGGTAGTCTTTGCCTCGCCGGAATCGGACGGTGTTTACGACCGCGGGAGATTGAACGTCAGGATGGCCTCGGCCACCGTGGTTTTGCGCTGAATGACGACTGTTTACAGAGCCGCTTTGCAACATGGCGTTCCAGCGGTTCATATCCACCGCCATGAGCACGCTCATGTCACCTTCAGATCGAAGTGGCGATCTATGCAAATTTTTACGGGGCATTAGACAACTGCTGTCGACGATCGCAGGACCGCCGGTAAAAGCAGGCGGACACTTGCCTGACTATGCTGCAGTTCGCCGGTGGCCTGATCTTCTGGCATCACTCCTTGTTGGCCCGCGTTATGATTTTCCGGCAGGGTCATATTTGCCACCGGCTGCGCAGATTGGATTTCGATTGAATTCCTGAAAGCTCAACCTTGTAAATTATTTATTTTGTCCGCAACAATTGCGGGTATTGAGAAGCCCGACCCGAGAATGAACTTTCGCAGTTGGCGTAGAAAATGATTTCGGCTGAAATTGGAAAAATTCTGATCTCCGAATATCTTTTCGCGAAAGAGAATCTTTGACAAGGCGGCTGCAATATCCTTGGAGATTCCTCCGCCAAAAAATTCCCGGAAATAGACAAGAGAAAAGAAGTGATGAATCGGCGCCGGAATCGGCAGGCCTCGGCTGTCGTATACGCGTGTCTCGAGGATTGTGTTTGCCCAAACCGGGCACAAAATTTTAGAGTACACCCCAATCAGTCGGATGCTCCTTTGCTCGGCACCAATAATTACCTCGGTTTTTTCAATCCCGAAGAATCGCAAAGCGTTTATCGGGTCATCTACCAGCAGAATGAGCTCTCTCTTCCAAATCTCCTGATCCTGTGAAGCAAGGCATGCGTTTGCAGTATCGAGAATCAGGCAACACTTCGGATATGCTTTGACCGCCGCGAAAAACTCTTCCTCGGTTGCATACTCGCCGGGAATCTGTGGCAGTGGCATAGGTGGCAAATCAAATAATCGCTCAGGTTCAATTTTTATGTTTATGCCGGTATGAGTGAAAATGTCGCGCTGGGCCTCTTCCTGATTGATGGAAGTGTGGAGAGACATAAAACTGTCTTCCTGGCTCGCGCGGTAAGTTTCTTTTAACGTCAGTAATTTTCTACTACCCAGCGTAATGCCGCCACGGGTCAGAACCCAGTCCTCTTTTTCGAAACAAGTAGATCCCAGGATCGCCAGGTAATAGTTGGTTTCTTCAATGAGCGCAATTTGTTTCTGCCATGGCCGCCGCAAATGTCGGTCGTACATGCGAAAAATAATTTTCGCCGCCCGGTCTTTCGGCAGTCTTGCGTGATTTTCAAATACGATCTCGAACGCGTCAGATTTTTGTATGAGCTCTTTGAATTGTCGCTCTTTGTCAGCTGTTGTTCGCCAAATAATGCAAGCGTAATAGCGACGCGGTACGCCGTGAATTTGACTCGGCAACGGACTGTGCGCAGGAAGCTCAATCTGATCAAGCATAATTATTTTCTGTAAAGCATGGCTGCTTAATTTTTTATTCTATTTGATTTCGCAGGAAACGGTCATCCATTCCTTGCTTGCATCTGGCGACGGTTCCGGTGGTGGCTGACAGAATCGCTGTTCCTCAATTGCAGGAGGCATTTGCATCCCAACATCCGAATAAGGTGATCGACCCGGAAGACCTGCTTTGTTTGAGCTGGGATGAACTCGAGGCAAAAGGCATTGCAATATAGAAACGCAGTATAGCTCCGTAGCTGCCGACGACCAAGCCTCAGCTTGATCGGATCAGACGCGGAACAGGCACATGAAAGTGCGCGCAGACGCGTGGAGGCAATGCCGGGTTCCGACATGCTTCACCTCTTTGGATTATTCGGGAAACACAGGTATTGATCTGCGTACTTGAGGGTCAAGCACCCGCCGATCCTGACCACGCTATCAAGGTGGTGTGCGGCGTCAATTCGGAACCTACTCTTGACGATTCCTTAACGGGAAAACACCGCCACGGATCTGCCCGGTCAGTTCGATGGCAAGGTCAACGCGCTGCAGCATTCAGGCACGACGCGACGTTTTGCGATGTGCCGCTATCAAGCCGAGATTTCGCTGCATGGCCTGCCGATAAGGTTTGGTGAAGACCGAAACATCGATTAGCGCCATGCTCACTCCAGACGTCACCGTGTCCGCCGAGATATCACCGATATCTTCCGTCCAGAGCATCGAAATTCAAGATGGGATGATGGACTCGGCCATCGAGTCGTCTGCTTCACTGCGCCAAATCTACCGGGTGCTATCCGTTTGCTCGCTCGGAGATTGGTATGCCACGAGCGCTGATACGGTTCAACCGCCAATGCCGACCAGCGTGATATCGAGTGCGTCCTGATGCGCGGCATCGAGCGCCAGATACTGCTTCATCGTCAGCGCTGCCTGTTGAGCGCCGTCGAGCGCATCGAGTTGCTCGAT
>JACCDS010183108.1_pt1 | contig 15172 bp, 14 predicted proteins | sample 7446441 | NCBI WGS metagenome assembly JACCDS01 (sample SAMN15323445, study PRJNA562643) | freshwater metagenome | isolation source: river surface water | place: USA:Blue River Watershed | collected 2017-08-17 | reverse complement strand
GGCCAAGAGGCTAAAAAATTGGCTAAGAAAAAAGAAGAACCGGCAAAGCCGGCAGCAATCCAACTGATCTTTCAGGCTCCTGATCTGCCAACTCCGAAGGTAAATCCCCGCAGCGGCAAACTCGCCATTGAAGAGGAAAAGCCAATCGAGAAGCCGCAGCCCAAGGCCAAGCAGCCTAAAGAAAAAGCTCAGAAGGAAAAGACCAAGCCGGAGGAATCCGAGAAGGAAACCGGCTCCACCCGAGTCGATGCCAAGCGTCAGCGTCGTCGAGACTCGCGCGATGGCGGCAGACGTCGTTCTTCGGTTACCGAATCTGAGTTCTTAGCTCGCAGAGAATCTGTCGAGCGCACCATGGTGGTGCGGGAAAAAGATGCGCGAATCCAAATTGGCGTCCTGGAGGACGGCATGCTGGTTGAGCACTACGTCGCTGAAAGCCAGGGCGGCTCGCTGATCGGCAATGTTTACCTAGGTAAGGTCCAGAACGTACTGCCTTCTATGGAGGCTGCCTTCGTAGATATCGGCCGCGGACGCAACGCCGTGCTCTACTCCGGTGACGTTGACTGGGAGGCCGCCGAGACTGGAAACCAGCCTCGTCGCATCGAACTGGCGCTGAAGTCCGGTGATCAGGTTCTGGTCCAGGTGACCAAGGATCCAGTTGGCCAAAAGGGTGCCCGATTGACCTCTCAGGTTTCTTTGCCAGGTCGTTTCTTGGTTTACGTGCCGGGTGGCAACATGTCTGGCATTTCTCGCAAGCTACCGGAGGGTGAGCGTCAGCGCCTGAAGCAGATTTTGAAGCACGCCCTTCCTGAGGACGCTGGTGTAATCGTTCGCACCGCGGCCGAAGGTGCATCTGAAGATCAACTGATTCACGATGTTGAGCGCCTTAAGGCCCAGTGGGAGTCAATCAATGAAAAGGTAGCCAAGGGCAAAGCCCCAATGCTGCTGCACAGTGAGCCAGACCTATTGGTGAAGATCATTCGCGATGTCTTCAACGAAGATTTCCAAAAGCTTGTCATCTCAGGCGAATCCGCCTTCGCCACCATTAGCGAATACCTCTCATCGGTGGCCCCAGAGCTGGTAGAGCGCCTAAGCGCCTACACCTCGCAGGAAGACATCTTCGACTTCTACCGCATTGGGGATCAGATCGTGAAGGCGCTTGATCGCAAGGTTTACCTACCATCCGGTGGTTCGCTGGTCATCGACCGCACCGAGGCGATGACCGTTGTAGATGTAAACACCGGTAAGTTCATCGGCTCAGGTGGAAACCTCGAGGAAACCGTAACCAAGAACAATCTCGAGGCTGCGGAAGAGCTGGTTCGCCAGCTCAGGCTTCGCGATATCGGTGGCATTATCGTGGTCGACTTCATCGACATGATTCAGGAGTCAAACCAGGAGATGGTTCGCCGTCGCCTGCTTGAGTGCCTGAGCCGGGACCGCACTAAGAACCAGGTTGGTGAGGTAACTTCGCTGGGGCTAGTTCAGATGACTCGCAAGAAGATCGGTGTCGGACTGCTGGAGACATTTGGCGAGACCTGCGACTGCTGCGCAGGTAGGGGAGTAGTAATTCACTCTGAACCAAGGTTCAAGATGCCAGAGCAGTCCAATTCCAAGCAAAAGGGCAAGCAAAAGGGCAAAGAGAAGCCTGAGGTCGTCAAGAAGGTTGTCACGGCCGAACAGGCGGATGCCTTCAAGAATGTGGTGAATCAGATCGCCCAGGCGGCCCACTCCGAGGAAACCCCAAAGGAGCCCGAGGGTAAGACCGAGATTTTGAATGCAGTTTTGGATTCCCTTCCAGAGCCACAGCTGGTTCAGAAGCCAAAGCGTCGCAGGGTGACCAGCGCCGCTCGTGCTCCGCAGTCTTCAGACTCGTCTGAAAATAGCGAGCAATGAGGTTGACCCCGGTCTGGTTTCTTGCTAGGCTGGGGCGCTGTTGCCCACGGGTTTCCGATGGGCCAGATTCAAATTCCAAGACAGATAGGTTTTGAAGTGGTTTACGCAGTTGTTCGCGCCGGTGGTCGCCAGGAGAAGGTTTCAGTTGGAACCATCGTTACCATGAACCGCATTGCCGCTACCTCAGGCACCATCGAGATGCCTGCACTTTTGCTTGTAGATGGCGACAAGGTCGTGACCGACCCTAAGGCGCTAGCCAAGGTAAAGGTTGTAGCAGAAGTTCTAGACCAGACCCGTGGTCCAAAGATCATCATTCAGAAGTACAAGAACAAGACCGGTTACAAGAAGCGTCAGGGCCACCGCCAGGACCTAACCCGTGTCCAGGTCACCGAGATCAAGTAAGTAGGTAGAAATGGCATCCAAAAAGGGAGTTAGCTCCACCCGCAACGGTCGCGACTCAAACGCCCAGCGTCTAGGCGTAAAGCGCCACGACGGTCAGGTTGTAAACGCCGGTGAGATCTTGGTTCGTCAGCGTGGAACGCACTTCCACCCGGGCGTAAACGTTGGCCGTGGCAAGGACGACACCTTGTTTGCACTAGCTGCAGGTTCCGTTGAATTCGGTGCCAAGGCTGGCCGCCGCGTCGTAAACGTAGTTACTCAGTAACTAATTTTCAAGGGGAGGCGGGCCATGAGGTCCGCCTCTTTCTGTATAAGGAGCAGTTCATGATTACTTTCGTAGATCAGGTAACGCTCCATCTGCGCGCCGGTAACGGTGGAGACGGTTGCACCTCAATCAAGCGCGAGAAGTTCAAGCCATTGGCTGGACCAGACGGCGCTGATGGCGGCGATGGCGGTTCAATCAAGCTGGTGACCGACAACAACGTCACAACTTTGCTCGATTATCACCACCGACCACACCGCGTGGCGACCTCCGGAGGCTCGGGGGCTGGTGACTATCGCAATGGCTCTAAAGGAGAAGACCTAATTCTCCCGGTTCCAGTTGGAACCGTGGTGAAGGATGCCAACGGCAAGATCCTGGCCGACCTCTCAGAGCCAGGTATGGAGCTTTTGGTCGCCGAGGGTGGCCAGGGTGGTCTTGGCAACATGACCCTAGCCAACCGCATGCGAATTGCCCCGAACTTCCATCTGCTGGGAGTCCCAGGCTGGGCTGGCGATGTAATCCTCGAATTGAAGACGGTTGCCGATGTCGCGCTGGTTGGATTCCCATCCGCTGGAAAATCTTCACTGATTGCGGCCATGAGTGCTGCTCGCCCAAAGATCGCCGATTACCCCTTCACGACTCTGCACCCAAACCTCGGTGTGGTCCAGGCTGGCGAAATGCGCTACACCATTGCTGACGTTCCAGGTTTGATTGAGGGCGCAAGCAAGGGTAAGGGTCTAGGTCTTGAATTCCTTCGTCACGTTGAGCGCTGCAGTGCACTACTGCACGTTATCGATTGCGCCACTATGGAGCCGGGTAGAGACCCGATAAGTGACCTGGATGTAATTCTTGCTGAGTTGGAGGCATATCAGGTTCCAGAGGGGCAAACACCGCTTATTGAGCGGCCTCAGTTGGTTGCCCTGAACAAGATTGACATTCCTGATGCTCTTGAATTGGCGGAGTTCGTAAAGGCCGAGTTTGAAGCTAGGGGTTATCCGGTCTACCTGATCTCTAGTGCCACCAAGCAGGGTTTGCGTGAGTTGAATTATGCCCTTGGGCAGTTGGTTACCGAGGAGCGCAAGAGCCAGACCGCGGCGGTTGCCAAGCGAATCTCGCTGCTTCCTCCAAAGAAAGATGACTCGAAGTACGAGATTCGCACCGAATCCCAGGGCGACGAAGTCATCTACAGAATCGTGGGTCCAAAGCCCGAGCGTTGGGTTGCGCAGACTGACTTCAGCAACCAGGACGCCGTTGGCTACCTGGGGGAGCGTTTGCAGAAGATTGGCATCGAAGACGAACTCTACAAAAAGGGTGCGAAGCGCGGTTCAACCGTAATCATCGGTGAACAAAATGGTGTGGTGTTTGACTGGGATCCACTAGTTGATTCAGTTGCCGAGTTGGTCAGCGATGAGCGAAGAACCAACCAAGAGCGCCGCCAGGAGTATTACGAGATGATGGACCAGCGTTCGCGCGGTCGCGCGGAGCGTGAGGCAGTTAGAGAAGCAAGCGTGTTTGCGGAGGATGAAGAATGATCAAGACCTCGCAACGGATTGCAAGCGCTAACCGAATCGTCGTAAAAGTCGGCTCGAGCTCAATCACCGGGCAAAATGAAGCAAACCTTGACTTGCTGGTTGATTTCCTGGTTCGGCTGAAGGTTTCGGGAAAAGAGGTAATCCTGGTCTCTTCAGGTGCCATCGCTACCGCCATGCCACTAATCGGACTCACAGTAAAGTCCGAGGACCTCGCCACCTCCCAGGCGCTAGCGAGTATTGGTCAGGCAAAATTGATGGGTCGCTACGAGCGCAGCCTAGCCAGGTATGACATTTTGCCTGGTCAGATGCTTTTGACGGTCGACAACCTAGACCAAGAATCCACCACCGAGAACGCCATGCGAGCGCTCGAGCGCTTGCTGGAAATCGGAGTTTTGCCAATCATCAACGAAAACGACTCGGTGGCAACCCAGGAAATTCGCTTTGGCGACAATGATCAGCTCGCGGCTCGCGTTGCACTGCTGGCAGACGCCGACCTGCTGGTGCTATTCAGCGACATCGATGCGCTTTACACCAGACCACCCTCGGAAGCTGGTGCTGAGCCGATCGACGTAGTGGATTTCGGCGCAGACCTAAGTCACCTCCAGGTCTCCGGAACCTCCACCGGATATGGCACCGGAGGAGCGCTCACCAAGCTGGCAGCGGCCCAACTGGCGACCAGTGGTGGTGTGGGAGTGCTACTGACCAGCACGGCGAACATTGCCAGCGTGGATCAGGCTGATTGCAGAAACACCTGGTTTGAGCCTGCGGATAGGATTGCAAAATGAGCATTGTGGAGATTTTCAAGGCGGCCAAGGCTTCTAGTTCAGCTCTTGCGCGTGCCAACTCCAATCTGAAGAACTCTGCTCTGGAGCAAATCGCGACTCAGCTCGAAAGCAATGTTTCGGCAATCCTTAGGGCCAATGCCATCGACCTGGAAAACGCCGTTCAAAACGGGGTAGCCTCCGGGTTGCAAGATCGCCTGAGGCTCGACGAGAAAAGAATTGCGTCACTGGCCAGTGCGGTGCGCTTGGTGATTTCACTGCCAGATCCGATTGGGCAAAATGTTGACGGCATGACTTTGCCTAATGGTCTGAGGCTGCAACAAGTGCGGGTTCCCTTTGGCGTTGTGGGCGTAATTTATGAAGCCAGACCAAATGTGACAGTCGACATCGCTGCCTTGGCCCTGAAGAGTGGCAATGCCGTGCTGTTGCGTGGTGGAAGTGCCGCCGAAAACACCAACCGCATTTTGGTTGAGTTGATTCAGGCCGGCTTGGAGTTGGTAGGACTACCAAAGAGCTCGGTTCAGACCGTTGATCCATTCGGGCGCCAGGGTGCTGTGGAGATGATGCAGGCCCGTGGTTTTATCGACGTTTTGATTCCAAGAGGCTCAGCGTCGCTAATTCACACCGTGGTCACAGAATCCAAGGTTCCTGTTATTGAAACCGGAGATGGTGTGGTGCACATGTTCGTGGATGAATCTGCCGACATCGAAAAGGCGATTCCGATGATCGTCAACGCCAAGGTGCAGCGCCCATCGGTTTGCAACGCACTTGAGACACTTCTGGTGCACCAGTCAATCGCTGCCCGGGCATTTCCATTGATTGCAACAGCGCTTGAGGAAAAGGGTGTCACTATCCACGGTTGCGAACAAACCCTGAAGTATGTCTCGGGTGTGGCGGCTACCGATGAGGATTGGAAAACCGAGTACTACAGCTTGGACCTTTCGGTAAAGGTAGTGCCCGATTTAGATCATGCGCTTGGTCATATTGCCCAGTACTCAACTCACCACACCGAGTCGATCATTACCGAGAACCAATCCAACTCAGAGCGCTTCTTGCAAGAGGTTGACTCGGCCGTTGTGATGGTCAATGCATCGACCAGGTTTACTGATGGTGGCGAGTTTGGATTTGGTGCCGAAGTCGGCATCTCCACTCAGAAGCTGCATGCTCGAGGACCCATGGGGCTTCGGGAATTGACGAGTACAAAGTGGCTTGTTCGCGGTAACGGCCAGGTCCGAGACTAAACTTATCGATAGCAAAAGGAGATATCTTGCTTTCAATTCTTGCCAGTGAGGCTGTGGTTCACCACAGCGAGCTTCCAATTCCCGGATTCATGTATGGCGTCATTGCGATGACTGTCTTTCTAGCGCTTGCTGGAATTACCTGGTCCTACCGCAACGTTGCGAACCGTCACGACCACAAGACCTCGTCGCAGCAGGCACACCACTAGTTCCTGATGACCATCAAGCGGCCACGCATTGGGGTAATGGGCGGAACCTTCGACCCAATCCACAATGGCCACCTAGTCGCCGCGAGTGAAGTTGCGGATGCGTTTGCGCTCGACGAAGTGATATTCGTTCCAACTGGCGAGCCATGGCACAAAAAGCCAGTCATGTCGGCTGAGCATCGCTATCTGATGGCGGTTATTGCAACTGCAGCGAACCCAAGATTCACCGTTTCCAGGGTCGACATAGACCGGCCCGGCACTACCTACACCATCGATACCTTGACTCAGCTTTCGCAAGACAGGCCTGACGCAGATCTCTTCTTTATTTCCGGGGCAGATGCCATTGCGCAGATTCTGGCCTGGAAGGACATTGAAAAACTCTGGCCACTTGCCACCTTTATCGGTGTGACGCGCCCCGGCCACAAGCTTCAACTCCCCGAGGCACCAGGTGCTTCGATGTCGCTTCTTGAGGTCCCAGCGCTTGCAATTTCATCCTCCGATGTCAGAGACCGAATCAACGCTGGAAAACCGGTTTGGTATCTGGTACCGGATGGCGTAGTTCAATACATTGGTAAGCACAAGCTTTATCGAGGTGAAAATTGACTGAGCAACTAACTCGCAGGCAACTGCGCGAGCTGGAGCGCTCAGGCCAACTTCCAGCCCAGAGCTTCGAACCCGAACTTACGCAGCAACCCAGCTACGAGCCTGAGGCCGTGGTAATTGAAGTTCCGAGACCGCTAACTGAAGAAGCTGGATTCGAGCCTCCTGTAGCGCCCAGTGCGCCGATTGGACTGACTCGTCGTGAACTTCGAGAGCTGGAGCGCCAGGGAAAATCACCTGCCGCGGCTATTGAATCGGAGATTGCTAGGCCTGCAACCGACTCGGTTGAGATTACTCTTCCGGACGTTGAAGTCGAAGACGAGGGCGCTGCATCGGCGGAGCTCGAGCAGATTGTTGAGTCAGACTTCAGCGCCTTGGATTTGCCACCGGCGGATTTCACCGGAACTAACCTGCTCGCCGAGCCAAGCACCCAGTCAATCGTTCTAGAGGTTGCTCCCGAGGCCATCGCGCTTCCCATCGAAACCGGCGAAATTGCAATCACGGGGTCAATCACTGTTCTAACCGACCCGAATACCGGATCGATGACTGCTGGCCTTGATGGAATCGAGCTCGATAACGCCGATCGTCAGGATGCAGTAACCGGAGTAATTTCAATCGTTGAGCCGGTTTCAGCCCTAGAGATCATCAACCAGCGTTTGAATGTTGGAGTCGTGCCAAAGTCGGTACTTCGCAAGGGCTGGTGGCGTCCCTGGGTTATGGGTATTGCCGGAGTGATCATGACCGTGGCGGCAATCGTTGCTACCATCACAATCTTGAACGCGCTAGGAGCGTAATACTTGTCCGCAAGCAAAGAAACAATTGAACAGCTTCAAATTGCCGCAAAGGCAGCCTCAGACAAGCTCGGTGAGGACTTGGTTGCACTTGATGTCTCCGAACCATTCGCCCTGGCAGAGATATTTTTGATTGCCTCGGCAAAGAATGAGCGTCAAGCTCAGGCTGTGTCTGACAATGTTGAAGACGAGCTGCTCAAGGCTGGCCTAAAGACCAGGTTCCGAGAGGGTCGCGAGACTGGTCGCTGGATTTTGTTGGACTTTGGTGACTTGGTGGTTCACATCATGCACGAGCAAGAGCGCGAGTACTACTCGCTAGAGCGATTGTGGCGAGACTGCCCAGTTGTGCCAATCAAGCAATAGTTGTGTAGACTATTGAGGTTCACGGGCCTGTGGCGCAGCTGGTAGCGCACCTGCATGGCATGCAGGGGGTCAGGGGTTCAAGTCCCCTCAGGTCCACCAAAGAACAAGCCCGCCTAGGCGGGCTTTTCTATTTCCACAATCTTTTGTCTTGAGCCCGACCCGGTGATGATCTTGATTTGTCTTTGGGGTAGATCAAAATGCTCTGCCAAAATCTTGATTAGTGCCGCATTTGCCTTGCCATCGACTGGACGCTCCTTGATGTGTACTTCGTAGCTGCCGTCGGCATTCTCGATGACCAGGTTGCCCTTTTTTGAACCGGGCTTGGCTCTAACCGTTATGCGCACATCTTGAATCTAGAGGGTGGGCAAACTTCCAGCAAATTTCCAGATTTATCGCTTAGGCTCAGGTAACTTCAGCTTCGTGAAAGGACTCAAGTTGGCTATCTCCCACAACCCAATTTTCAATCAGGCCATGGTCACCGGTGTAAAGAACGCCGAATTGGACCAGCAGCAGGTTGATCAGGAGTTTTCTCGCCTTACCGCAACCCCGATGACTATCGAGGGAACCGCGTCAAAGGTCTTGGGATTGTTTGTAGTGCTCGCTATCTCAGCGGGTGCTACCTGGATGTTCAACCTAACCGGCCTATTGCTTCCAGCAATGCTGGTTGGCCTCGGGCTGGGACTTTGGGCCACCTTCGGTAAGAAGGTTCGCCCAGCCGTAATGATCGCCTATGCGGCAGCGCAGGGTGTCTTCATCGGTGGATTGTCGATGATCTTCGAGGGAATGTATCCAGGTATTGCTCAGACCGCGGTGCTAGGCACCTTGGCCACCGCTGGAGCTATGTTTGCCGCCTACCGTTTTGGCTGGGTCAAGGTCGATGCTCGATTCACCAGAATCATGATGTTTTCTCTGATTGGCTACGGCGTCTTTGCGCTAGTGAACTTCGGTTTTGCAATGTTTGCCGGCATGAGCGTCTACTCTTCGCCATTCGGCTGGCTTATCGCCCTGGTTGGTGTTGGCTTGGCTGCCTTCACCCTAAACCTTGACTTCGAGGCAATTCGTGAGGGTGCCGCCCAGCGATTGCCACAGGAGATGGAGTGGCGCGCAGCATTCGGCCTTACCGCCTCGCTGATTTGGCTTTACGTTGAGATCTTGCGCTTGCTCGCAATCTTCAACAGCAACGACTAACTAGCTTTAGATTGCCACTGCGACCAAAGTTGTCGCAGATCCCAGGCATTCTCAGCCAGGACAGAGACCCCTCGCACCCCGGTGCGGCGGGTCTTTCCTGATATCAGGAGCAGTCGATTGTGGAAAAGCACCTGACTCGCTCTGCGCTGAGCCTCATCAAAAAAGGTCGCATCCGCGCAACCTGTGCCATCGTCGAGGCTGATGAATACCACTCGCTTACCGCTTCGCATCGGGGGAGATTGGGTGGCGACTCGAACTCCCGCTATCAACACCTCGGTATTGCTTCTAAGCGATACCAATTCGCTGGCCCGAACCACACCCATCTCATCCAGCATCATTTGGAACTGCTCGATTTGGTGGCCGGTAATCTCCATTCCGGTAATCGAAAGCTCTTGGTCTATCTGTTGCTGTCGTGTCGGCTTCGCTTCACCTTTGCCAAGCGGAGCTTCGGCGTCAAAATCGAATGTCAACTGGTTTAGATCTAGCTTTGGAGCCGCCTTGGCGCTGAGTTGTCTAATTCGCACCATCAAATCGCCACGATTGCTATCGGTTTGCAAATTGATTTTGGCCAGGGTGTCTAGTGCCCCAATTAGCGCCAGTCGGCTGAGTGTTCTTCTGGAGGGTCTGGCCCTGAGGTAGAAGTCGCTGAGATTCACAAACGGCTGATTTGCCTTGATGCGCTCCAGTTCTGGCTTTGATATGCCAGCTATGTCGGATAGCGCCATTCTGACCCCGAGTTGCTCTCCGCTGCGCTCAACCCGGTATTCATCGGTTGAATAATTCACATCTATCGGCAATAGCTTTACTCCGAGCCGTCTTGCCTCCGCCAGTAGCAACCGTCTTGGATACATGCCCGGGTCGTGGGTCAGCAGTCCCGCGATGAACTCGGTGGGGTGGTGGGTTTTTAGCCACGCTGATTGATAGGTGGGGAGTGCAAAAGCTGCCCCGTGAGCCTTGCAGAAGCCAAAGGAACCAAAGCCCTCGATAATCGACCAGACTCGCTCAATTACCTCCTTTTTGTAACCCCGGGCGGCGGCCGATTTTTTGAAGTATTCGGCTATCTTCACCGACTTATCAGGCTTTGCCAGTTGCCTGCGGTATTCATCGGCCCGGGCCAGCGTGCAGCCGGTCATGACCTGCATAATGCGCATCAGCTGCTCGTGAAACACCACCACTCCGTAGCTTTCCTCAAGAATTGGCTTTAGGTCTGGGTGAATGTAATCCGGCTCCCGAAAGCCGTGGCGGCCATCTAGATATGGCGAAATCATGTTGCCCTTCATCGGCCCCGGCCTGAACAGTGAGATCTGCAGGGTTAGGTCATTGAACTTGGTGGGCTGATGCTTGCCGGTTAGCTCGCGTTGGCCAGGGGATTCAATCTGAAACATGCCAAGGGTGTTGGTGGTGCGGATGGTTTGGTAGACGGCAGGATCGGCTCGATCCACCGAATCTAGATCCACGGTCTTTTCGCTTACCCTGGCAATCTCTTGAATCGTGTAGGCCATCGCGGATTGCATTCTGACCCCGAGTACGTCGAGTTTTAGAAATCCCATCGGATCCATGTCGTCTTTATCAAACTGACTCATTGGCAGTCCGACTCCGCTTGGTTCGGTTGGGGTGAGGTTCAAAAGCTCTCGGTTGCCAAGTATCACGCCGCAGGGGTGCATTGAGATATGCCTTGGTAGTCGATCCAGGCGCTGAGTGATATCAACCAGCAGGTTTAGTCTTCGGTCTTCTGAGGACTGCTTTGCAAAATCTTCCAACTCTGGTTTTTTAGCCATTGCCTCGCGGAAGCTCCTGGCTGAAAAGCGCCAGATGTTTTTTGCGATTTCATCAATCTGATCTTCCTCAAGTCCAAGGGCAAGGCCCGAGTCTCGCACCGCACCGCGTCCGCGGTAGGTGGACTGCATTGACAGCAGCGTTACTCGATCGCCGCCGTAGCGACGAAAGATTGCCTTGTAGATATCGTGCCTACGGGCAGATTCAACGTCGATATCGATATCTGGCAGCGTGGAGCGCTCGGTGGAGAGAAACCTTTCGAATAACAACCCCTCGCTGATCGGGTCAACTCCGGATATCCCCAGCAGGTAATTGATTAGCGACCCAGCACCCGAACCTCGAGCCGCAATACGAATTTTCATATCTCGAATCATTTGGGCAACATCAGCAACGGTGAGAAAGTAGGTGGCAAAACCAAGCTGGTTTACCGCAATCAGCTCTTTACTCAGTCGGTGTTGAATCTCCGCGAGCTTGGCCGCCGGGGCATTTGGATAGCGCCACTGGATGGCACCGTGGGTCTTTTGCCAGAGCACCTCAAATGGATTGCCATCAATCCCAAGTGCCGATTGTTCCGGAGTCTTTGGTTTCCCCCAACCGCAATCGGATTGCGGTTCTAGTCGGCAGCGATCAGCGAGCTTTGAGCTGGTTTTCAAAAGTTCAATCGACTGCTTTGGATCTTCGGTAATTTCCAGTGCCAACCTGACCATCTCGGCCTGTGGCTTTAGCCACGCTTGCGCATTTGGTTGCGGGGCAAATAGTCCCAGCGGCTCTAAGTTTCTCGCGGAATCTAAGACGTCTGCGGTTACCGCATCGTCTGGTTCCAGGTATCTAACGGCATTGCTCAGCACGCTGGGTAATTTGCTAACTCGAGCAAGTTCCAGCATCGCCCTAGCGTGCTCTATCGAAAGTGCAGTCCCCGGTTCGGTTAGGTGAGTTACGACCTCGATTGCTAACTGACCCGGGGCGTTCAGTTGCTGGTGTAGTTCACCCAGTCGGGTCAGGGCCAACTGCGGGTTGGTAAGTACCGATTCCGAGACAATGTTCTCGGGGCCAACCAAAACTGTGCAGTGGCTTGCTAATTCAGACAATAGCTTTGGCTCGATGGCGATGTTCTTTTGTTTACCCCTGCCGGCCTGTGCGGCTGAGATGATTCGGCAGAGCCCGGCCCAGCCTTTTCCCTGATCGTGACCATGGGCAAGGATTGTCACCCTGCCAAAATCAACGATCCGTAAATTCACCCCGATGATGGGGGAGATGCCGAGTTGAACGCAAGCTCCGATGTGCTTTATCGCACCGTAGAGGCCATCTCGATCGGTTATCGCAAGCGCGTCAAACCCCATTGACTTTGCGGCGATGGCTAAGCGCTCAGGTCGGGTTACTCCATAGTGGGCAGAAAAGGCAGAGGCTACGTTGAGGTGAACAAAACTCATTGACTGTTGAGCCGGTTTATTTCCCAGCGACCTTCGGGCTGCTGGTGCCTTAGCTCAAAGAAAAAGCGCAGTTCTCCGCTTGCTGCCCACAAGCGCCACATCTCAACCTCAAGTAGGGCTGCCCCCGCTCCCTTGGGGGCCGCTTGGGCTTCTTCCCACCAGAGTCTTCGCGAGTACCAGCGAACCGGTCTGGAGGCCACCAAAAACGATCTGCCCTGGTAGTTAAAGCCAACCGGAGCACCGTCAAAATCCAGCATCACGCCGGTAATTTCCTCTAGTTGCATTCCCCAAACCTCTCGCAAATCGAACAAATGTTCGAATACTTAGAAGTGTATTGGTGGCACCGACATTTTCAAAATGAGCTAGTTGACCCTGGTGATAAGTTCGGCCGAATTATTCTGAACTGAACCCACCGCACTAGAAACCGGGTAGAACTCCAGCGCTGCCGCAACTTCATCAGACTCCTCACTAAGCGCCGCTAAAACCTCTGCGGTGGTCTGGTAGTCCGGCGCTAACCATGCGCTTAGGTTTTCCTCGGAGAGCATTACCGGATTGCGGTTGTGAATCTGGCTTAGTTCCGGTGCCGACTCTTTGGTAAGTAGCGAGCAAGTCAAAACCCACCTGGTTGGATCATTAGCTGCCTTGGCGGGATTGCGCCACCAGGAGTAGATCCCGGCAAAGGCCAGCATGCCATCGCTTGGGTGAATGAAAAAAGGAACCTTGCTATCTGCAATGGTGCTTTGCCACTCGAAGTAGCCATCTGCCGGAATAGCGCAGCGCTTAGAGAGAGCAGCTTCTTGAAAGCTCGGCTTATCAAGCACCGATTCGATTCTGGCGTTTATCAGGGGAGTGCTGGAAACCTCCTTGGCCCAGCTCGGAATCAGGCCCCAGCGAGCAGCGTGCAGCTGCCTAGATGGCATTCCATCAATCTCACGCTCCACGATCATCGGGATCTGGGTTGTGGGTGGAACGTTGTAGCTGCGGAAATCTAAGTCGGTCTCGAGTTCATCGATTTCGAAAAGCTCAGTGATGAAATCAGAGGTTTTGGCAATTACAAATCGACCGCACATCTCTCGCCTCGCCTCCTTTGACCAGTAAGAAGAATCCTGTCACATGAGCCTCAAAAAGAATTTAGAAACTAAATCTCATAAATACTGAATATCGGTGTTAAAAAGCTATAAGTTGGTTATGGAGGGGCTGGAGAAACCCTCCGGAAAGAAGAAAACCGTGTTAGCGAATGCGCCGGTGATTCTGACAGAACTAGATGCGCTCTCTTTAGCGCGTTGGCAATTCGGGCTCACCACCATCTATCACTTCCTTTTTGTTCCGCTAACCATCGGATTGGTTCTGATGGTTGCTGGAATGCAAACCGCCTGGTATCGAACCGGGAAAGAGAAGTACCTCAAGCAGACCAAATTCTTTGGAAAAATCTTTCTGATCAACTTCGCCATGGGCGTAGTAACCGGAATTGTCCAGGAGTTTCAGTTCGGAATGAACTGGTCTGACTATTCAAGATTTGTAGGAGACATCTTTGGCGCACCATTGGCCATGGAGGGCCTACTCGCCTTTTTCTTCGAGGCCACATTTATTGGCCTTTGGATTTTTGGTTGGGACAAGCTTTCCAAGGGTGTCCACCTGCTCACCATCTGGATGACCGCGTTTGGAGTAATAGCTTCCGCCTACTTCATTCTCGCCGCCAACGCCTTTATGCAAAATCCGGTGGGCTTTGAAATTAACGAGGCTAAAGGTCGCGCCGAATTGGTAGACATCGGTGCCGTCCTCACTAACATCGTGGCGGTCAATCAGTTCCCACACACCATCACTTCAGCTTTGATGTTTGCCGGTGCGGTAGTTGCAGGCGTGAGCGCCTATCACCTAAAGCGCAGTCAGTTCGTCGAAACCATGCAGTCATCACTAAAGATTGGCCTTTGGACTCTTGTAATAGGTGGCATTGGTACGGCGATCTCGGGAGATGGCCTGGGATTGGCAATGGTTCAGACTCAGCCCATGAAGATGGCTGCAGCCGAAGCCCTCTACGAAACCAGCGCGCCAGCCGCCTTCTCGCTGTTTACCCTCGGCACTCCCGATGGCAAGAGCGAATTGTTCTCGGTGAAGATTCCCTACTTGCTTTCGTTCCTGTCGACCCACACCCTTGACGGTGAAGTTGAGGGCCTAAACGATCTTCAGGCGCAGTATGAAACCCTGTGGGGGCCTGGAGACTACATGCCAACCATCTGGATCACCTATTGGGCTTTCAGATGGATGATTGGACTGGGGGCTTTGAGCTGGCTGATCGCGGTTGTCGGGCTGTGGATCACCCGACGCAACAACCTCAAGGTGCCGGCCTGGGCATGGAACGTTGCGATTTGGAGTGCTCCAATTCCAGTGCTTGCCAGCTCGATTGGCTGGATGTTTACCGAAATGGGCCGTCAGCCGTGGATTGTGTTCTCGTTGATGAAAACCCAAGATGCAGTATCTCCTGGGGTAACCGGGCTTGAGGTTTTAGTATCCCTCATCGGATTCACCGCAGTTTATGGAGCCTTGGCGGTGGTCGAATTCAAGATTCTGCTGGCGGCCATCAAGCAGGGTCCAGAAGAGCAGCTGATTGCAGCTGACTCAAACAAGCTAGCTGTTGCTTACTAGGAGGTAATGAAAATGCAACTCAATGAAATCTGGTTTGTAATCGTTGCCTTCTTGTTTGTTGGCTACTTTGTC
>JACCDS010817975.1_pt1 | contig 15173 bp, 16 predicted proteins | sample 7446441 | NCBI WGS metagenome assembly JACCDS01 (sample SAMN15323445, study PRJNA562643) | freshwater metagenome | isolation source: river surface water | place: USA:Blue River Watershed | collected 2017-08-17 | reverse complement strand
TTGGGAAATCGGCGGCGGCAGCGTGCGTATCCACCGTGCCGACGTGCAGGCGCGTGTCTTCGAGGCTCTGAACATCACGCCCGAAGAGCAGCGCGTGAAGTTCGGCTTCCTGCTCGACGCGCTGCAGTACGGCGCCCCGCCGCACGGTGGCCTGGCCTTCGGCCTGGACCGCATCGTCACGCTGATGACCGGCGCCGAGTCGATCCGCGACGTGATCGCCTTCCCCAAGACCCAGCGCGCCCAGTGTCTGCTGACCCAGGCCCCGAGCCCGGTGGACGAGAAGCAGCTGCGCGAACTGCACATCCGGCTGCGCAATCCTGCGGCTGCCTGATCACAGGGGATTGAGGCAGAATCAAAGGGCGCCCTCATGGAAGTGAGGCGCCCTTTGTTCATGGACGAGCCGACCTACAAGATCCCGCAATCGGTGCTGGTGGTGATCCACACCCCGGCACTCGAGGTGCTGCTCATCAGGCGCGCCGACACCGAGGACTACTGGCAGTCCGTGACCGGTGCCAAGGATCATCCGGAGGAATCCTTCGAGGCCACCGCGGTGCGCGAGGTGGCCGAGGAGACCGGCATCGACGCGCGCGCGCCCGGCCACGTGCTGCGCGACTGGGGGCTGGAAAACGTCTACGAGATCTACCCGCGCTGGCGGCACCGCTATGCGCCCGGTGTGGTCCACAACACCGAGCATCTGTTCGGCCTGTGCGTGCCCGGCGGCACCCCGGTGCAGTTGAGCCCGCGCGAACATACGGCCTGGCGCTGGCTGCCCTGGCGGGAAGCGGCCGAGGCCTGTGCCTCGCCCAGCAATGCCGAAGCCTGCCTGCTGCTGCCGCGGTTTGCGCTCCCGGGGACCGTCCTGACACAATGAACGCCATGAAGACGCTGCGCGTGGCCACCTACAACATCCACAAGGGCGTGCAGGGCCTGGGCCCGCGCCGGCGGCTGGAGATCCACAACCTGGGGCTGGCGGTAGAACAACTCGATGCCGACATCGTCTGCCTGCAGGAGGTGCGCAAGATGAACCGGCGTGAGGAGCAGTACTTCACGCGCTGGCCGGAGCTGCCGCAGGCCGATTTCCTGGCGCCCGAGGGGTACGAGGCGGTCTACCGTACCAATGCCTACACGCGTCATGGTGAACACGGCAATGCCATGTTGTCGCGCTGGCCGGTGCTGTCACACCGCCACGAGGACATGTCGGACCATCGCTTCGAGCAGCGCGGCCTGCTGCATGGCGAGGTCATGGTCAACGGGCTGGCCGTGCATGTGGTGGTGGTGCACCTGGGCCTGATCCGTGCCAGCCGGGTGCGCCAGGCCGAGCAGCTGGACCGCTTCATCATGCGCGAGGTCCCGGCCGATGCGCCGCTGCTCGTGGCGGGGGACTTCAACGACTGGGGTGAGCGTGTGCATCGGCATTTCGCTGCCATGGGGTTGCAGACCTTCGAGCCGGCGCGCCATCCGACCTTTCCCGCGCGCCTGCCGCTGGTGCAGCTCGATTACGTCTATGCGCGTGGCCTGCAGCCCGTGGGTGTGCATGTGCCGCGCGGACGCGCCTGGTGGCGCATGTCCGACCATCTGCCCCTGATTGCCGAGTTCGGCCTGCCGGAATGAAGGACAGGCACCGGACCATCCTGCGGGCCGGTCACCGGGTGCAGCTGCTGCAGGGCGGGCAGGAACTCTTTCCGGCCATGTGCGCGGCCATCGACGAGGCGGTGCACGAGGTGCGCATGGAGACCTACATCTTCAATGCCGATCCTGCGGGCGAGCGCGTGGTGGCATCACTGGTGCAGGCGGCACGACGCGGGGTGTCGGTCTTCCTGGTGGTCGACGGGGCGGGCACGCCGCGCCTGCCGCTGCCCTGGATGGTGCGGCTGGAGGCGGCGGGGGTGCAGTGGCGGATCTTCAACCCGCTCGGACACCTGGGCCTGCTGCTGCCCAGCCGCTGGCGGCGCCTGCACCGCAAGCTGTGCGTGGTGGACGGGCAGGTGGCGTTCTGCGGCGGTATCAACGTGCTCGACGACTGGGTGGATCCCAACCATGGCCGGCTCAAGGCGCCGCGTTTCGACTTTGCCGTGCGGGTGGCGGGTCCGCTGGTCAGTGCCGTGCACGAGGTGATGACGCAGGGCTGGTGGCGCCTGCAGGCCGTACGCACAGCCCGCGAGGCCGACTGGCCTGCGGCCTGGCACGCACTGCAGGAGGCGGTGCGCACCGCCTGGACTGCGCAGGGCCCTCCGGCCTGGCCTGCCGCGCCAGGGGCCGATCCCGGGGCCCGCGCCGCACTGCTGCTGCGCGACAACGTGCGCCACCGCCGGCGTATCGAGTTTGCCTATCGCAAGGCGATTGCCGAGGCGCGAGAGGAGATCGTCATCGCCAATGCCTATTTCCTGCCGGGCCGCAGGCTGCGCCAGGCTTTGATCGACGCCGTGCAGCGCGGGGTTCGGGTGCGCCTGCTCCTGCAGGGGCGCTACGAGTACTTCCTGCAGTACCACGCCGTGCGGCCGGTGTACGGCCCGCTGCTGCAGGCGGGCGTGGAAATCCATGAGTACTCGCCCAGCTTCCTGCACGCCAAGGTGGCCGTGATCGACGGCCGCTGGGCCACGGTGGGCTCGTCCAACCTCGATCCGCTGAGCCTGCTGCTGGCGCGCGAGGCCAACGTGCTGGTCGACGACGAGGCGTTCGCACAGGACCTTCGGGCCCGGCTGGCGCACGCCATGGAGCACGAAGGACGGCTGGTGGACTACGCCAGCTATGCCAACCGTCCCTGGCACCAGCGCCTGCTCGACCGGGTGGCGTTCGCCCTGATGCGCGTGGGCATCTTCCTGAGTGGCAATCGCTATTGAAATGATAGCTTTACCCATTGTGGCTGCAGGGTTTCGGGGGCAGGGGCGCCGGCCGGATTCGCTGGTACCATAGGGTCATGCTGAAGACGAGCCAGAGCCCCATGAACGCCGAAGCCGCCAATGAAGGCACCCCGGTGTCCGTCAAGATCCGGGAGCGGCTGCAGGCTGCGCGCCGGCGGTTCTACGCGAACGACAACATCGCCGATTTCATCGAGCCCGGCGAGCTGGAGCAGCTGCTCGACGAGGTCGAGCGCAAGATGCAGGACGTGCTCGACAGCCTGGTGATCGACACCGAGCACGACCACAATACCGACAACACCGCGCGCCGTGTCGCCAAGATGTACGTGAACGAGGTGTTCCGTGGCCGCTACGTGAAGGCGCCCACCATCACGGAATTCCCGAATGCCGAGCACCTGAACGAACTGATGATCGTCGGGCCCATCACCGTGCGCAGTGCCTGCTCGCACCATTTCTGCCCCGTGATCGGCAAGATCTGGATCGGCGTGATGCCCAACGAGCACACCAACGTGATCGGCCTGTCGAAGTACGCGCGCCTGGCGGAGTGGATCATGGGGCGCCCGCAGATCCAGGAGGAGGCGGTCGTGCAGCTCGCCGACCTGATCCAGCAGAAGACCCAGCCCGACGGCCTGGCCATCGTCATGGAGGCCAGCCACTACTGCATGGCCTGGCGCGGCGTGAAGGACATGGACAGCAAGATGATCAACTCGGTCATGCGCGGCGTGTTCCTCAAGGATCCGAACCTGCGCCGAGAATTCCTGTCACTGATTCCCCAAAGGAGCTGACCATGCTGGTCCGCCTGCTCTATGCCAGCCGCGCCGTCGATTCCAGCCCGGCGGCCATCGAGAACATCCTGGCCCATTCGCGCCAGTACAACCCCACCTGCGGCATCACCGGCATCCTCTGCTACGGCGGTGGCATCTTCCTGCAGGCCATCGAAGGCGGGCGCAGCGCGGTGAGCGAGCTCTACGGCCATATCCAGCGCGACCCGCGGCACAAGGACGTGGAGCTGCTGCACTACGAGGAAATCACCGAGCGCCGCTTTGGCGGCTGGACCATGGGCCAGGTGAACCTGACGCGCATCAACACCTCGATCCTGCTCAAGTACTCCGAGAAGCCCGAACTCGACCCCTATGCCGTCTCCGGCCGCGTCTCGCTGGCACTGCTCGAGGAGTTGAGGGCCACGGCCTCCATCATCGGGCGCAGCTGACGGCGGCGAAGCCCGGACCCCGCCCGGCTTGGCGCCTCAGGCGCCTCAGCCGCCTTTGGGGATGACGGTGTCTTCGACCTTGCCGGCCAGCTGCACCATGGCCAGGCCCGCCGGGCAGCCCGGCGTGACCTGCATCAGCAGCTGACGGCGCATGATGGCCTGGCGCACCAGCGGGTCGACCGGAATGTCGCCCAGGTGCACCAGCTTGACCGGCTTGCCCGGTTCCCCGGGAACGAAACGATCCACCACCTGCTGCAGCTGCACCGTGATGGCCCGGCCATCGCCCGGTCGTGCGGTCTGGTTGACGATCATGCGGATGTTCTGGCGCTTCTGCTGGCCCACCAGCACCTTGATGGTGGCGTAGGCATCGGTCAGCGAGGTCGGCTCGGGCGTGACCACCAGCAGCACCTCGGAGGCCAGCGAGACTGCGAACAGCACCACGTCGGAGATGCCGGCACCGGTGTCGAGCAGCACCACGTCGTAGCGCGGCACCAGGCTTTCCATGATGCGCAGGAAGTCGTCACGCACTTCGGGTGTGAGGCGCGAGTACTCGACCATGCCGGAGCCGGCCAGCAGCACCGAGAAGCCGCCCGGGGCCTTGATGATGGCTTCTTCCAGTTTCGCCTTGCCGGTGAAGACGTCGTGCAGCGTGGTCTTGGGATAGAGGTTGAGCACCACGTCCAGGTTGGCCAGGCCCAGGTCGGCATCGAGCACCAGCACGCGCAGCCCGCGGCGCGCGAGCGCCGCGGCCAGGTTGGCCGAGACAAAGGTCTTGCCCACGCCGCCCTTGCCGCTGGTGATGGCCAGCACCTTGCCCAGCGGCTTGAGGGGCACGGGGGCGGCCACGGGCTTGTTGTTGGCGGTATTCAGTTCATCAGTCATCAGCTGAACCTCTGCGAGCTGCTGTCGGCCAGGTCACCCCAGCTGGACTCGGCCATGGCCAGGTTGGCGAACAGCAGGCTTTTCTCTTCCGGACTCACGGAAATGACTTGCTGGTGGTCGATGCAGACCCGGTCGCGCCCCTGGGCCTTGGCCAGGTAGAGCTGGGTGTCGGCGCGTTCGATCCACAGGTCGGCGGTCGACCGGACCCAGACCGGTGCGAAGGCGCCACCGACGCTGGTGGTGATCTGCAGGTTGAGCCCGGGAGCAACGGGGATGTCGAGCGCGGCGACCGACAGGCGGACGCGCTCGGCCACGGTTTCCCCGTAGGCGGCCTGGCAGTCGGGCATGACGATGGCGAACTCCTCGCCGCCGTAGCGCGCCACCGTATCCTGCGGGCGCACGCAGCCGGCAATGCAGCGGGCCACGGCCTGCAGCACCCGGTCGCCGGCGAGGTGGCCGTGGGTGTCGTTGATCTTCTTGAAGTGGTCGATGTCGAGCATCAGCAGCAGGGCCGAATTGCCCGAACGGGCCACGATATCGATCTCGCGTCCCAGCACGGCACGGAAATGGCGCTGGTTGGCCAGGCCGGTCAGGGGGTCGCGCAGGGAAAGTTCACACAGGGCGTCGATGAGCGTCTGGAGGTAGGCCGTCGGATCGGCCTGTAGGGGGGGCAAGTGCGCGCCGTCATGCTCCAGCAGCGCACGTGCATCGTCCAGACGCAGGGCGTCGAGGGCAATGGGGGTGGGCGGGGTGGAACTCACGTGGGCGGACAGCCATCAGTTAGCATGAAAGTCTAACAGGTGCGTGCTGTCCCAAGGGCTGTAAAACCGTCCGATGCGAGTACAAATGCGCGCTTCGCGTTTCTTTGGGGCCGACAGTTCAGGCAAAGAGGAGGCCCGATGAGGTGGCAGATGAAAGCGTGCCGGCCCGGGGGTGGCTGGGCTGCCCGCTGGGCGGGCGGCTTGGTGCTTCTGACGGGGCTGGCCGTGTCGGCGGTGCCGGCCCAGGCGGCGGCTGAGCCCTTGGACTGGCACGGCACGGTGGTCCATGTGACCGATGGCGACACGCTCTGGGTGCGGCCGCAACGCGGCGGGGCGCCGCGCGCCATCCGGGTGGACGGGATCGACGCTCCGGAACTGTGCCAGCTTCATGGCCAGACAGCGCGATCGGCGCTCGTGGGACGGGTGCTGGGCCAGGTGGTGCAGGTGCGTGTGCGACGCCATGACGACTATGGCCGCGCCCTGGCCCGAGTCCGTATCCAGGGCCGGGATGTGGGGGGATGGCTGGTGCGTGAGGGACATGCCTGGTCCTACCGTTACCGTGGCCATCCCGGACCCTACGCCGCACTGGAGCGGGCGGCGCGGGCACAGCGCCGAGGGCTGTTCAGCGTACCCGGAGCCCAGCGGCCCCGCGATTTCCGCCGTCGCCATGGCGCCTGCCATTGAAGAAAAGGAAAGGGGAGGGGCCGCCCCGTGGCGCCGGATCTCAGGGCGACGGCGTGCCGCACACCGGACAGGCCGGATGGCGTGGAACCTGCACCTCGCTGCAGGCCATATGGCGACCATCGAGCATCAGCAGCCGGCCCGTCAGGGGCATGCCGGCCCCGCTGATGAGCTTGAGGGCCTCGGCCGCCTGCATGGCGCCGATGATCCCGACCAGCGGTGCGAACACGCCCATGGTGGCGCAGCGGGTCTCCTCGAAATCCTCGCGCGGGTCGAAGACGCAGGCATAGCAGGGGGAGTCGGCAGCGCGTGGATCGTAGACCGCAAGCTGGCCGTCGAAGCGGATGGCCGCGCCCGAGACCAGGGGCTTGCGCTGGCGTACGCACGCCGCGTTGATGGCCTGGCGGGTGGCGAAGTTGTCGCTGCAGTCCAGCACCACATCGGCTTGTTCCACCAGGCTTGCCAGGAGATCCGCATCGGCGCGCCTCGCCAGGGACGAGACCTGCACCTCGGGATTGATGGCCGCGATGGCCTGGCGGATGGAGTCGACCTTGGCACTGCCGACGCGCTCCACGGTGTGGGCGATCTGGCGCTGCAGGTTGGTGACGTCGACGGTGTCGTGGTCGACCACGGTGATGTGGCCCACGCCGGCCGAGCCCAGGTACAGGGCCACGGGTGAACCCAGCCCGCCGGCGCCAATGACCAAGGCGTGGGCGTCGAGGATACGCTGCTGGCCCTCGATGCCGATTTCATCCAGCAGGATGTGTCGTGAATAGCGTAAGAGCTGGTCGTCTGTCATGGAGGGATGCTCCCCTGAGGCGGCTGCGTACCTGGCCTCAAGGAAGCGCTCCCGGTCGCCTGGCCGAGCCGGCCCCCCGAGGAGCCCGCGCCTTGGGGGCCCAGGGGCTCGTCAATTCTCTTTCACTTCGTCCTTGCGCTCGGTCTGGGTCTTGCTGACCATGACGGGCAGCCCCTTGAGCTGGTTGAGGGCCTGGGCGAGCTGGAAGTCCTTGTCGCTGCCGAATTCCGGCAGCCTGCGCTCGGCGGCCGGCTTCTTGGCCTCTTCCTCGAGCTTCTTGAGCGCGGCGTCACGGGCCTTCTCCCGTGCCTCGTCCTTTTCCTCGCCGCCCTGGCCGTTGCTCAGGTGCTTCTCGAGGTCGGCCTCGCGGGTGCGCAGTGCGGAAAACAGGTTGCCGTCGGCGGTCTCGTCCACCGGGACGTCGGGCATGATGCCGCGGGCCTGGATCGAGCGCCCGGCCGGCGTGTAATAGCGGGCGGTGGTGATCTTCAGGCCGGTGTCGGGCCCCAGCGGGCGCACGGTCTGTACCGAGCCCTTGCCGAAGGTCTGGCTGCCCATGATGGTGGCGCGCTTGTGGTCCTGCAGGGCCCCGGCGACGATCTCGCTGGCCGAGGCCGATCCTTCGTTGACCAGCACCACCAGCGGCACCTTCTTGAGGGCGGCCGGCAGGCGCTTGAGCGGGTCGTTGCTGCCGCGGCGCAGGTAGAACTCCGGCGAGGCCTTGAAGGTGAACTTGCTTTCGGCGAGCTGGCCATTCGTGGAAACCACGGTGACGTCTTCCGGGAGGAAGGCGGCGGAGATGGCCACGGCGGCATCGAGCAGGCCGCCCGGGTCGTTGCGCAGGTCGAGCACGAGGCCCTTGAGCCTGGGTTCCTGCTTGTAGATCTCGCCGACCTTGCGCACGAAGTCCTCGACGGTGCGTTCCTGGAACTGGCTCAGACGGATCCAGGCGTAACCGGGCTCGACCACTTTGGCCTTGACGGACTGGGTCTTGATCTCCTCGCGGATGATGGTGACGGCAAAGGTCCGGTTTTCGTCGCGACGGAAGATGGTCAGGATGACCTGGGTGTTGGGCTCGCCGCGCATGCGCTTGACGGCTTCGTTGAGGGTCAGGCCCTTGACCGCGGTGTCATCGATCCGGGTGATGAGGTCGTTGGTCTTGAGTCCTGCGCGATCCGCCGGTGAGCCTTCGATCGGCGAGACGATCTTGACCAGCCCGTCCTCCTGCGTGATCTCGATGCCCACGCCGACAAAGCGGCCGGCCGTGCCATCACGGAATTCCTTGTAGGACTTCTTGTCGAAATACTGCGAATGCGGATCCAGGCTGGAGACCATGCCGGAGATGGCATCGGTGATGAGCTTCTTCTCGTCCACCGGCTCCACGTAGTCCGTCTTGATCATGCCGAAGACGGCGGCAAGCTGCTGCAATTCCTCCAGAGGCAGAGGTGCCACGGAATTGCGGGCCACGGTCTGCAGCGAAACCGTGGTCAGCGCGCCGGCAACCACGCCCAGCGCAATCCATCCGGAGATTTTGAGTTTCTGACCCATGAGAGATGTTCCCTTAGCCGCTTCAATATACACGGTTGGACGCGAAAGCGCCGCCGGGGTTCCGGCGGCGAGTGACAAATTGTGAGCGCAGTGCGATCCTGTGCAGATGGGGACTTGGGGGGGCGGCTGCAAGGGCCCGGGCGTGGCTCAGCCCTGTCCCTGCCGGCCCACGGCGGCGGCGGCGCGGGCCGCCGCCTCGGCGTCCCCCAGGTAGTAGTGGCGGATCGGGCGCAGTTCGGCGTCGAGTTCGTAGACCAGCGGGATGCCGTTGGGGATGTTCAGGCCCACGATGTCCTGGTCGGAGACATTGTCGAGGTACTTGACCAGGGCGCGCATCGAGTTGCCGTGCGCCGAGACCACCACGCGCTTGCCCGCCCGGATGGCCGGGGCCAGGGCCTCGTTCCAGAACGGCAGCACGCGTGCGACCGTGTCCTTCAGGCATTCGGTCAGCGGCACCTCCTGCGGCTGGAGTCGGGCATAGCGCGGATCGTTGCGCTCACAGCGCGGATCGGTGGGCTCGAGAGCCGGTGGGGGGGTGTCGTAGCTGCGGCGCCAGACCAGCACCTGCTGCTCGCCGTACTGCCGGGCCATGTCGGCCTTGTTCAGACCCTGCAAGGCGCCATAGTGGCGCTCGTTGAGGCGCCAGTGCTTGACCACCGGCAGCCAGGTGCGATCCATCTCGTCGAGCACGTACCAGAGGGTGTGGATGGCCCGCTTGAGCACGCTGGTGTAGGCGATGTCGAAGTCGTAGCCCTCGGCCTTGAGCAGCTTGCCGGCCGACATGGCCTGGGAGACGCCGGTGGGGGTGAGGTCCACGTCGGTCCAGCCGGTGAAGCGGTTTTCCAGGTTCCAGGTCGATTCACCGTGGCGGATGAGCACGAGTTTGTACATGGCGGGGCAGGTTCCAGGGGGCGGAGGGCAGCGGCCGGACGGGGTCAAATCGGTGTCGTCGGGCAACCGGCAAGCCGCCATTTTAAAATCATGCCTTTGCCCAATCGGACTCCAACAAGGAATATCGTGAAATTCATTATCGACAACTGGTCGCTGATCCTGGTCGTGCTGGCCTCCGGCCTGATGCTGCTGTGGCCCGCGCTGCGGGGGGCTGCAGGCGGCTCCCTGACGCCCGGGGCGGCCGTTCAGCTGATCAATCGCGAGAAGGCCGTCGTCATCGACGTCTGCGAAGCCCACGAATACGCCGCCGGCCATGTCAGTGGCGCCAAGCACATCCCGCTGGGCCAGCTGGCCAACCAGCTGCCGGCCGTCGTGAAGAACAAGGACGTGCCGGTGATCTTCGTCTGCCAGAGCGGCATGCGTTCGGGCAGCGCCACGCGCATTGCCAAGGGGCTGGGCTACAGCAAGCCGCTGTCGCTGTCGGGCGGCCTGTCGAGCTGGCGCTCGGCCAGCCTCCCCGTGGAAAAAGGTTGAACAGAAAGGATATGACCATGCAAGCCGTCAAGATGTACACCACCGCCGTCTGCCCCTACTGCGTGCGGGCCAAGCAGTTGCTCAAGTCCCGCGGCGTCGAGCAGATCGAGGAGATCCGCATCGACACCGACCCCCAGGCGCGCGAGCACATGATGACCACCACCGGCCGGCGCACCGTGCCGCAGATCTTCGTCGGCAGCACCCATGTCGGCGGCTGCGACGACCTGATGGCGCTCGATGCCCAGGGCGGCCTCGTTCCGCTGCTCAACGCGGCCTGAGCGCGCGGCACGGGCGCGCGGCCCGTGCCTGACATAATCAGCCGTTCCGATTCCGGGCCCGCCTCGGTCACGCCGTGCGGGCCCGCCCCATTTGAAGAAAGACTTTCATGGCCGACCAGCAAGACCCCGTTTTCCAGATCCAGCGCGTGTACCTCAAGGAGGCCTCGCTCGAGCAGCCCAACTCGCCGGGCATCCTGCTGCAGCAGGAGCAGCCCTCGGTGGACATCCAGCTCGGCGTGCAGGTCACCAACGCCGCCGAGGGGGTCTTCGAGGTCCAGGTCATGGCCACCGTGCACACCCAGATCGGCGAGAAGACGGTGTTCCTGGCCGAGGTCAAGCAGGCCGGCATTTTCGAGATCCGCAACCTGCCGCAGGATCAGATGGGGCCGCTTCTGGGCATCGCCTGCCCGCAGATCGTCTATCCCTACCTGCGTGGCAACGTGGCCGACCTGATCCAGCGCGCCGGCTTCCCGCCGGTGCACCTGGCCGAGATCAATTTCCAGTCGATGTACGAGCAGCAACAGCAGGCCCAGGCCGGCGCGGCTGCGGTCCAGTAAGCCGGCGTCGCGTCCCACGCTCCTGCCGGCCCACGACTGCAGACCATGAAGATCATCGTGCTCGGTGCCGGTGCCTGGGGAACGGCGCTGGCCATCAGCGCCAGCCAGAACCCGCTCGCTTCGCACGAGGTCGTCCTGTGGGCGCGTGACCCGGCCCAGGCCGCGGCCATGCAGGCCGGACGGGTCAATGCGCGCTACCTGCCGGACCTGCCCCTGCCCGCGGCGCTGCGCGTCATCGACGGCCCGGCGGATGGTCTGGCGGGTCTCGTGGCCGGCCATGACCTCGTCGTCATCGGAACGCCCATGGCGGGGCTGCGCGGCGTGCTGCAGCAGATCCGTGATTTCGATCAGCCCGTGGCCTGGCTCTGCAAGGGCTTCGAGCCGGCCGGAGCCGGCCCGCATGGCCTGCTGGCCCACGAAGTCCAGGCCGAGGTGGCGCCGGGCCTGCGGGCCGGCGTGCTCAGCGGCCCCAGCTTTGCCCAGGAAGTGGCCCGAAGCCAGCCCACGGCGCTGGTGGCGGCCAGTGCCCATGCGCCGGTGCGTGAGCGCTTGCTGCAGGCCTTCCACGGACCGACCCTGCGGGTGTACGAGAACGAGGACATCGTTGGCGTCGAGGTTGGTGGCGCCGTCAAGAACGTGCTGGCCATCGCCACCGGCCTGTGCGACGGCCTGGGCCTGGGGCTGAACGCGCGGGCGGCCCTGATCACGCGCGGGCTGGCCGAGATGACGCGCCTGGGACTGGCGCTGGGCGCGCGTGCCGAGACGTTCATGGGTCTGTCGGGCCTGGGCGATCTGGTGCTCACCGCCACCGGCGACCTCAGCCGCAACCGCAAGGTGGGGCTGCTGCTGGCACAGGGCCAGACGCTCGCACAGGCGGTGGCCTCGCTCGGGCACGTGGCCGAAGGGGTGTACTGCGCGCGCACCGTGGTGCAGCGCGCCCGCGCGCTGGGCGTGGAGATGCCGATCGCCGAGGCGGTGGTGGGCCTGCTCGATGGCCACATGCAGCCCGCCCAGGCCGTGGCCGCCCTCATGGGACGGGAGCCCGGGAAAGAGGCCTGAACCCGGGCCTAGTCTGCCTTGATGCGGGCCTGGATGTGGGCGATCGCCTCTTCCACCTGGTCCACCAGGATCAGGCACAGGTCGCCGTCTGCCAGCCGGTCCAGGGCGGTATCGATGGCCAGGAACTCGCCACGGATCTCATGCGTCTGCCGTGCCCGGTTGGCGTCGGCCAGGCCCGCGCGCAACAGGGCCAGCACCTCGCCGTCGGCGCGGCCACGCTGGCAGGCGTCCTCGAATAGCACCACCTCGTCGAAGGTGTTGCCCAGGATGCGCGTCTGGGCGCGGATGTCCTCGTCGCGCCGGTCGCCGGCACCGCTGATGACGACCAGGCGGCGCCGGGCCGGCATGGCCTCGACCGCCTGGACCAGCGCCAGCATGGCGTCCGGGTTGTGGCCGTAGTCGGCGATCACGGTGGCACCGCGGTAGCGGAACAGGTTGAAGCGGCCCTGGGCGTTGTTGCGGTCATTGTCGAAGCTGACCAGGCCACGACGGATGATGTCCCAGTCCAGGCCTAGCGCCCAGGTGGCGCCCACGGCGGCCATGACGTTCTCGACCTGGAAGCCGATGGCGCCGCCCAGCGTGAGCGGGACCTCGGCCAGCGGCAGCCGGTGCTGCACCGCGTTCTCGGCCGCCACCAGCTGGCCGTCCTCGACGTACACCACCCGTTTGCCCTGGGCCAGGTGCGTGGCCATGACCGGGTGATGGGGGTCGGCGGCAAAGTAGGTGACGGCCCCCCGGCAGTGGCCTGCCATGGCCGCGACGATGGGGTCGGCAGCGTTGAGTACGGCCGTTCCGTGGTCGGCGATGTTCTGCACGATCACCCGCTTGAGCACGGCCAGGTCCTCCACCGTGGTGATGTAGTTCAGGCCCAGATGGTCGCCGGCCCCGACGTTGGTGACCACGGCGACGTCGCAGCGGTCGAAGGCCAGGCCCTCGCGCAGCATGCCGCCGCGTGCGGTCTCCAGCACGGCGGCATCCACATCGGGATGCTGCAGCACGTTGCGCGCGCTCTTGGGTCCGCTGCAGTCGCCGGTGTCGATGCGCTCGCCGGCGATGTACACGCCGTCGGTGCTGGTCATGCCCACGCGCAGCCTGTTTTGCGTGAGCAGGTGGGCGATCAGGCGCACCGTGGTGGTCTTGCCGTTGGTACCGGTCACGGCCACCAGCGGGATGCGCCCGTTCTCGCCTTCGGGGAACAGGGTGGACACGATGGCCTCGCCCACCGCGCGACCCTTGCCGAAGGAGGGGGACAGGTGCATGCGCAGGCCCGGCGCGGCGTTGACCTCGACGATGCCGCCGCCGGTCTGCTCCAGCGGCTGCAGGATGCTGTCGCACACCATGTCCACCCCGCAGATGTCCAGGCCGACCATCTTGGCGGCGGTGACGGCGCGCTGCGCCACTTCGGGGTGCACGTCGTCGGTGACGTCGGTGGCGCTGCCGCCGGTGGACAGGTTGGCGTTGTGCCGCAGGGACACGCGCCGGCCGCTGGCCGGCACCGAGTCGGCCTGCAGGCCCTGCCCGGCCAGGCAGGCCAGGGCGATGTCGTCGAAGCGGATCTTCGTGAGCGAGGTGGCGTGGCCGCTGCCGCGGCGCGGATCGCGATTGACCTGCTCGACCAGCTCGCGCACGGTGTGCTCGCCGTCGCCCACCACGGTGGGCGGGTCGCGCCGCGCCGCGGCCACCAGCTTCTCACCCACCACCAGCAGCCGGTAGTCGTTGCCCGGCAGGAAGCGCTCGACCAGGATCTCGTCGTCGTATTCCAGGGCGGAGGCATAGGCGGCGTCGAGCTGCTCGCGCGAGGTGATGTTCACCGTGATGCCCTTGCCCTGGTTGCCGTTCTTGGGCTTGATCACCACCGGCAGGCCGATCTCGCCCGCGGCGGTCCAGGCGTCGGCGACCGAGCTCACTTCCCGCCCCAGCGGCACCGGCACGCCGGCGCTGGCCAGCAGCTTCTTGGTCAGTTCCTTGTCCTGGGCGATCGATTCGGCAATGGCGCTCGTGGCATCCATCTCGGCGGCCTGGATGCGGCGCTGCCGGCTGCCCCAGCCGAACTGCACCATGCTGCCCGAGGTCATGCGCCGGTAGGGGATGCCACGTGCCACGGCGGCATCGACGATGGCGCCGGTGCTCGGACCCAGGCGCACGTCCTCGTCGAGCTCGCGCAGCTGGCCCAGGGCGGCGGCCAGGTCGAAGGGGGTGTCCTCCAGCGCGGCACGGCACAGGTCCTGCGCCAGCGTGAGCGCCAGCCGGCCGACGGCCTCTTCGGAGTACTCGACCACCACCTGGTAGACGCCGTGATCGAGCGTCGGCGTGGTGCGGCTGAAGGTCACCGGGCAGCCGGCCTGGGCCTGCAGGCACAGCGCCGCGACCTCCAGCACGTGGGCCAGCGGCACGGTCTCGGTATGGCCGGTCGGGGTCAGCGGCAGGATCTGGGGGAAGCGCGCCCGCAGGCGCATGCCGAAGTTCAGCCGCGGGTTGAGTTCGCACTCGGCGGGCGTGCAGTGCACGACGGCCTCGATGGCGGTGTGGTGGCTCCACAGATTGGGGCCGCGCAGGGCGCGGATGCGTTGGACTTCCATGGGGCTCAGTGGTCGTTGTGCAGGTTGGCCTTGAAGGTGCGCAGGCCGGCGCCGATGAGTTCGGGCCGGATGTCCAGCGCCCAGGCGGTGGCCACGGCAGCCATCACCATCGCGGGCTTGGCGGCCTTGGCCGGGTTCAGCGAGTCCAGCGGGATGGCGCTGACCTCGTCGGTGCCCTGCGCCAGCACGATGTGCCGCTCGCGCAGGAACACGGTGCGCTGGCCGGCGTCGCGGTGGGCGGTGAGTGCCGGCAGGGCGACATCGTCGCCGTAGAAGATCACGCCGCCATCGCACAGTTCGGCCAGGGCCACCACGCGCGGGTCGGCCGCGTTGAGCACGGCCGTGCCCTGGGGCAGCACGACGTCGACCTGGGTGCGCACCACGTTGTGGAGCTTGTCGGCGTCGTCGATGTAGAAGTCGGCGAGATCGGCCAGGCCGTCCAGGTCGGTGACGACGCCCACCGTGCAGCGGTCGTAGGCCAGCCCCTCGGCCAGGATGGTGCGCGGGCTGTGCTCGAACACCGCGGCTTCGAGCGT
>JACCDS011360475.1_pt1 | contig 15175 bp, 10 predicted proteins | sample 7446441 | NCBI WGS metagenome assembly JACCDS01 (sample SAMN15323445, study PRJNA562643) | freshwater metagenome | isolation source: river surface water | place: USA:Blue River Watershed | collected 2017-08-17 | reverse complement strand
ATGTTTCTATCCATGGCAAACCTCATTGCCATTCTGGATATGACGATTGCCAATGTGTCCGTGCTTACCATTGCCGGCGGCCTGGCCGTGACGCCGACGCAGGGTACCTGGGTCATTACCTCGTATGCCGTGGCCGAAGCCATCACCGTGCCTCTGACGGGTTGGTTCACGCAGCGCTATGGTTCCGTCAGAGTCTTGGTCATCGCCATGGCAGCCTTTGGACTCTGTTCGGCATTAGCAGGGATGGCCTCGTCACTCGGTTTTCTGATCTTTGCCCGTGTGCTGCAGGGGATGGCCGGTGGGCCGCTCATGCCGTTATCGCAAACCCTGCTCCTACGGATTTTTCCCAAGGAAAAAGCCGGTGCCGCGACCGGTATCTGGGCGATGACCACGCTGGTGGGCCCGGTGCTCGGGCCTATTCTCGGGGGTTGGATCTGTGACAACTACAGTTGGCCCTGGATCTTTCTGATCAACCTTCCGATCGCTGCTGCGTGTGCCTGGATCTGCTGGAAGATCCTCCGTGCCTATGAAACCAAGATTGTGCGCAATCCCATTGATGTGGTCGGTTTTGTGCTTCTCATTATCTGGGTGGGTGCGTTGCAGATCATGCTGGATGAAGGCAAAAATCTGGACTGGTTCTCTTCCAATATCATTATCGGCCTGGCTGTCATTGCCATTGTCGGGTTTGCGGCTTTTATGATCTGGGAGCTGACGGAGGAGCACCCGATTGTTGATCTCAGGGTGTTCCGGCATCGCGGTTTCTCTGCGGCGGTGCTGACCATCTCGCTGACTTTTGCCGGTTTCTTTGCCGCCAACGTACTAACGCCGCTATGGCTCCAAAGCTTTATGGCCTATACCGCGACGGATGCCGGGATGACCACGGCCTGGATCGGCATCATGGCGTTTCTGACAGCACCGGCCGTGGCCGGGATGTCCATGAAAATGGATCCGCGCAAGCTGGTCTTTGTCGGTGTGCTCTGGCTGGGCCTCATGACTTTATATCGTACCGTTGCCACGACTGATATGACCTACTGGGATGTGGCTTTGCCACTGATGCTGCTGGGCCTAGGTATGCCATTCTTCTTCATCCCGTCAACGGCGGCGGCATTGGCCAGCGTCGATGAAGCAGAAACCAACTCAGCGGCCGGGCTCATGAACTTCATGCGGACTTTGTCCGGTGCGATAGCCACTTCTATGGTGACCTCGTACTGGGAAGACGAAATCACCCGTAACCGGGCCGAGCTGGTCGGTGTGATCGACCCGGCACAGATCACCTATAACCAGCTCATTGCTCAAGGCATGTCAGATGCGCAGGCTACGGTAGTCCTGGAACGCATGGTGACCGAGCAGAGTGTCATGCTGGCCACCAACGAACTGATGCTGGTCGTGGCACTGATACTGATCTTTTCCGCCTTTGTGATCTGGCTCGTGCCGAAGCCTACCCGAACCATTGATCCATCCGCTGCGCATTAGCCATTTTATGGATGCATTCCTTTGAGAAAACCAATGACGGTCATTTCTAAAGTATTGTGCGGTTGCCTCTGCGCAACCCTGGCTATCGTTAGCCATGCTGATGTCTATCGCGAAGGTAGGCCCATAATCGTCATCAAGAATGGCCAGCTTCAGGGCGTTGAAAAACATGACATGGTTGCGTTCAAGAATATTCCCTATGCGGCACCCCCCATAGGCACTTTACGCTGGCGGCCGCCGCAACCCGTTCTTGCCTGGGACAATGTGCGTGATGCGAGTCAATTTGGCGAGGCTTGTCCGCAAATAGATACACCTGGACTGAACAGTGAATTGGTTCCCGGCAGTGAAGATTGCCTCAAGCTCAATGTGTTTGCGCCTAAATCAGGCAAAAATCTACCTGTCATGGTCTGGTTTCATGGTGGAGGTTTGGTCGAAGGCTCAGCCAAAGAACCTTATTACGAGCCAATCGGACTAGTTAACCAAGGGGTCATTGTTGTTACCGTAGACTACCGGATTGGGAAACTTGGATTCTTTGCGCCGAGAGCGCTTGCCGAAGAAGCAATCGAAAAGGGGGAGCCGGTTGGTAACTATGGCACGATGGACCAAATTCAATCTCTGAAATGGGTGCAGGAAAATATCGCAGAATTTGGAGGTGATCCATCAAATGTCACGATATTTGGACAATCTGCAGGCGGTCGTAGCGTAACCTGGCTGATGGTGTCACCTGCGGCTGCAGGGCTTTTTCACAAGGCGATAGCACAGAGTGCGCAACAGTTGCCGATGCGAAATCAGCGCTCTGAAAAGTTCGGCATGATGTCGCAGGAATCTCTCGATGCAAAATTCATGCAAACACTGGGTGTAGAGAACCTCGCAACGCTCAGAGCCATGCCTGCCGACAAGCTTTTGATAAGTGCACAGGAATTTCAAGCAGGGGAATTTGGAGGTGCCTTCGTGGATGGGCAGATTATTGTCGGCGATCCAATTCCTTTGTTTGCTGAAGGAAAGCAACACAAAGTACCGTTCATGATTGGCTCAAACTCCTGGGATGCCAGTTACTTCATGTTAAGTCAGCCACCCCTTGATGCATATCTTGATAAGATGGGCGAAAACGCCCAATCAATTCATCAGATGTATGCCAATTTCAAGGATCAATGTGCTCTTGTAGCCGAGATCATGGCTGATGGTTGGTATCGGGGTGGGGTCAAGCTTCTTGCAGATAGTGCGAATAAGTATGCGCCCGCATATGCCTATAACTATGCCTATCTGACACCTACGATACGCTCAAGCATGATCGGTGCGGCTCATACCTTTGAATTGCCCTATGTATTCGGTACGTTAGACAAAGTGCCTCATGCGCCTTTAGAGATTCAGCAGGTGGACAATAAGTGCCAACGTATCAATCAGGCGCTAGCTGACATGAAGCAAAAGGGAGTCTGGTCTTCTTACTGGTTTCCATCAGCAGACCCGAAGAGCCAGGAAGACCAATCCATCTCCGGGCAACTCACCCGGAGCTGGGCAACCTTTGCAAAAACTGGGAATCCCAATCATGGCAACGAGACGTTATGGCCCAGATATGAGATCGCACGAGATGTGATGAGAGAGTTCAAAGGTCGCCAACCGGCGGTAGTCCGAAATCTCTACAAAAACCGGGTTGAATATCAAATCGCTGCCATGAAGCGTGTTTACGGCATAGACCAAAGCAGCCGTTGAATGCTCAATGGGACTGAGCAGCTCACGGGTGTCCATGGCCAACGGTATAATCATCGCCATTGTCCTCGTAGTTAAATGGATATAACCGCCGCCTCCTAAGCGGCAATTACAGGTTCGATTCCTGTCGAGGACACCAGACTTTTAAATTTGCAGACTGCGCCGACGCCATGAAATATATTGTTTTTCTCGTCATCATTGGCCTTCTCATCTGGCTGTGGCGATCCAAATCGGCTAACAAATCATCTGATGGTGGTTTACCGTTGGTCGGTCAGCCGGCGCCTGGATTTGATCTACCCGACACACGAGGTCATCGGCACAGATTATCGGACTACCGTGGTCGCTGGTTGGTGCTGTACTTCTACCCGAAAGCCGACACCCCGGGTTGCACACGGCAGTCGTGCAAGTTTCGCGATGACTGGCAGAGCTTCCAGCAGATGGGGGTAGCTCTGGCCGGCATCAGTGCTGACGCGCCTGCCGCAAATGCGGCATTTGCCCTCAAATTTCATCTACCTTTTCCGCTGTTTTCGGATACCGGTGGGGCGTTTGCCCGCCAGTATGGCGCATGGATGAATTTGGGGATTACCGGTTTTCCACGCCGTTATACCTACCTTATTGACCCGGATGGACGTATTGCCAAGGTCTATACCGATGTCTCCGTTTCCGAGCACAGCCAGGAAGTGTTGACCGACCTCAAGCGTTTGACGGGATATTGAGATGCCGTTGTTGTCAGTGAATGCAGGTTGTCTGGCCTATGGTGATGTGCCCTTGCTGGACCATGTGGATTTCCAGATTGATGCGGGTGAGCGTGTTGCGCTGATTGGCCGAAATGGCACCGGCAAATCGTCGCTTCTGGCGGCGATTGCTGGGTTACGGTCGCTGGATGACGGACAGGTGTGGAAAGCGCCAGACCTGCGCATTACCTATGTGGCTCAGGAGCCCGAGTTCGAGCCGGGCGCCACCGTCTTTGACGCGGTGGTTGGCGGTCTGGGTGATCAGTCGCGTCTGCTGGCGGCCTACCATGAGTTATCGCACCGGTTGGCGGATATGCCGGAAGCTGAACGTGCAGGGGCTCTGGATGAGCTGGCGCGGTTGCAGCATCAGTTGGAGGCCAGTGATGCCTGGCAGCAAAATGCCTTGGCTGAACGGGTGATTGCGGAGTTTCATCTGAATCCAGAGGCCCGCATTGATGATTTATCCGGTGGTCAGAAGAAACGCGTGGCGTTGGCCCGCGGGCTGGTGTGTGAACCGGATGTCTTGCTACTTGATGAACCCACCAACCATCTGGATATTGCGGCCATCGATTGGCTGGAAAGCCTGTTGCTTGTCCGTCATGTCGCCTTGTTGTTTATTACCCATGACCGGCGTTTTCTGGATCGACTAGCCACACGCATTGTCGAGCTGGATCGTGGCTTATTGAGTAGCTATCCGGGCTCGTTTAGTAAATACCAGGAGCGCAAGGCCCAGCGCCTGCACGAAGAATCGTTGGAACAGGCACGTGCCGACAAATTGTTGGCGCAGGAGGAGATATGGATTCGCAAAGGCGTTGAAGCGCGCCGCACTCGTGCCGTATTCCGTGTGCAGCGCCTTGACCAGTTGCGAGCTGAACGCGCTGCCCGTCGCAATCTGCAGGGTCAGGTAGCGATGCGTGTTGATGCGGGTGATAGCTCCGGTGCACTGGTCGCGGATCTCATCAACGTGTCGAAGTCTTATGGCGATCGCAAGATCATTGATAACTTCAGTGGTCGTATCATGCGTGGCGATCGTGTAGGTCTGATTGGCCCCAACGGCGCGGGTAAAACCACGATGCTGCGTTTAATTCTGGGTGAGATCGAACCGGACAGCGGTAGCGTGCGGCGTGGCACCAAGCAGCAGGTGGCCTATTTTGACCAGTTTCGTACAGCGCTGGACCCGGAGGCACCGCTGCATGAAGTCATCTCTCCGGGCTCCGATTACGTCGAAGTCGCTGGGCATCGTACGCACGTGATGAGTTACCTGGGCGATTTCCTGTTTTCGCCTCAGCGGGCACGGTCACCGGTGAAGTCATTGTCGGGGGGGGAGCGTAACCGTCTGTTGCTGGCGCGGCTATTTGCGCGGCCGGCTAACATTCTGGTACTCGATGAACCGACCAACGATCTGGATATTGACACCCTAGAACTGCTGGAAAGCCTGTTGCAGGATTACCAGGGCACCATCCTGCTGGTCAGTCACGACCGGAGCTTCCTGGATAACGTTGTGACCCAAGTGATCGCCGCCGAGGGCGATGGTCAGTGGCGCGAGTTTGTCGGCGGTTATAGTGATTGGGCGGCCTGGCACGCTGCTCAGAACAAACCTGGCGAAAAAGTCACAGACAAGGCTGTTGCAAAACCTGCTGCGAAGTCGGCGGAGGCTGCGCCAGCTACAGGAAGTCGTGCTACCAAGCTAAGCTACAAGGAGCAGCAGCAACTCAATGCGCTGCCCGGGCAGATTGAAGCGCTGGAAACCGAACAGGCGGCATTGATGGAAAAGGTGAACGATCCGGCGACCTATGCCAATGATCCGGCTGCTGCTCAAGGCATGGCCAATCGCCTGGCGGCGATTGACGAGGAACTGTTAGAGCTCCTCGAGCGCTGGGAAGCGCTCGAAGCCAAAACCAGTAAGGTCTGATTAGACCTTACTGATTCAGCGCGGTGCTTAGGTCAGAGCTGGGTAGTCGGTGTAACCGGCTTCCGCACCACCATAAAAGGTGTTCGGATCTGCTTCGTTGAGCGGTGCGTTCTCGCGCAGGCGACGCACCAGATCTGGGTTGGCAATGAATGGTCGGCCAAAGGCCACCATGTCTACCAGGTTGGCAGCCAGTAGTGCTTCCGCCGAGGTCGCGTTGTAGCCACCGCATGTGATCAACGTTCCGGCAAAGGCTTCTCGCAACTGCAATCGGAATGCCTGTGAGAGAGGCTCGCCACCCGCCCAATCCGGTTCGGCGATATGCAGAAAAGCCAGGTTGCGTTGCGTAAAGGCTTTGGCCAGATAGAGGGCCATCGCGGTGGATTCCGGGTCATCGATATCGTTGAAGACGCCTTGCGGCGACAGGCGGACGCCGACCTTGTCGGCGCCAATCGCGGCGACCACCGCATCGACAACCTCGAGCACAAAGCGCGCCCGGTTTTCCAGGGGGCCGCCATACGCATCGGTACGCTGGTTGCTGTTCGGTGACAAGAACTGGTTGAGCAGGTAGCCATTGGCGGCATGGACTTCTACAAAGTCAAAGCCGGCTTTCACTGCGTTACGCGCCGCATTGGCGTAGTCGGCAACAATGCCTGGCAGTTCAGAAGCCTCCAAAGCGCGTGGTAGAGCCGTCGGCACATTGGCCGGTGTGCCATCCGGCTGGACGACAAAGCACTGGCCCTTGGCCTGAATCGCCGAAGGTGCCACCGGATCGGCGCCACCCGGTTGTAACAGCGGATGCGAGATACGGCCGACGTGCCAGAGCTGCAGCGCCATATGGCCGTCTTTGGCGTGGACAGCATCAACGACGGTTTTCCAACCCGCGATTTGTTGTTCGGTATAAATACCCGGTGTCCAGGCGTAGCCCTGGCCTTGCTGCGAAATCTGAGAGGCTTCGCTGATGATCAGCCCGGCACTGGCGCGTTGGGCGTAGTACGTCGCATTTAATCCGGTGGCGGCATCACCGGCACCAGCACGTGAACGTGTCATGGGTGCCATGACCACGCGGTTGCTCAGGCGCGAGGTGCCAACCTGGATGGGGGTAAAGAGTAAGGTGTCGCTCATGTCAGCCTCGATTTTGATGGGGAGTTATTGAATCTGCCAGTCCAGCGTAAATGCACCGTGACCATCGATACCCAATGTGTCTGCCAGCCACGGCAGGCAGTCTTCCAGCGTCTGGGGCAGCGTCCACGGTGGGTTGATGATAAACAGGCCGCTGCCAGTCATGCCGAGGCCATCGGTGGCTGGGGGTTGTGTGCTTAATGTCACATGCAGCCAGTTGGCAACGCCTAGTTTGACCAGTCGATCTGGCAGCTCAACTGATTCTCTGCGAGCGAGCTGCGGATACCACAGGGCATAGGTGCCGGTCGCAAAACGCTGCAACGCATCTTTTAGACCAGCGATCACCTTGCCGTAATCGGTTTTGTCCTCATACGATGGGTCGATCAGTACCGCGGCACGGCGTGCTTGGGGTGGCATTAATGCCTTGAGGCCAGCGAGCCCATCGGCCACGGTGATCTGGGTGCGTTTCTGTACAAACTTCATGGTCTGTGCCAGTAGGGGGGCATCGGTACTGTGTCGCTCGAAAAACCGAAGCGGGTCGGCAAAGCGCGTACAGTAACCGGAAATCCATGGGGAGCCAGGATAGTGTTTCAGTGCCGGGCTGGCATTGGCAGCTTTGATGACCTCGAGGTAGCGAGCCACCGCTTCTGGCAGCACGTCGTCTGGTTGTGACCAGAGTTTGCCGATACCAGTAGACCATTCACCGGTTTTACGGGCCATATCGCTCTCGACCAGGTACATGCCGGCACCGGCATGGGTATCCACCACCATGAAGGGTTTATCTTTGTTGGTGTAGTAATCCAGGATTTGGATCCAGACCAGATGTTTGAGCACATCGGCAGGGTTGCCGGCATGAAAGGCGTGACGATAACTGAGCATGAGGCGGTTTTTATCAGAGAAGGGGAGACATCAACTGGGCGGCATTTTCTTTGAGGCGTTCCAGTCGAGGGCGCTTTGCCCAAGCAGCGCTGTCCACTGCAACGGACTGGGCCAGGTAGCGATTCTGTAGGTCTCGCATCTGCTGGCTAAAGTCGCTATCGTAGATCATCAAGGTGATTTCGTAATTCAGACGTAAGCTGCGCATGTCCAAATTGACCGAACCAAACATCGTGAACTGCCGGTCAACAACCAGGCTTTTGGTATGCAATAAGCCGCCGGTAAATTGCTGGATCTTCACCCCGGCGGATAACAGATCATCCATATAACTGCGGCTGGCATATCGCACCAATTTCGAGTCGACGCGTTCCGGCACGATCAGCGTGACATCCACCCCACGACAGGCGGCGGTTTGCAGCGCCTGAAACAGGGCATCATCGGGTACGAAGTAGGGCGTGGTGAGCACGACTTCTTCGCGTGCTTCCAGTACAGCGCTCAATAGCACGTGCGACATGTTGGCCACTTTGTACGAGGGGCCGGAAGGCACCGCCTGAACGATCAGGTCACCGACCGGTGGTGGTACGGAGGTGGCCCGCATCTGATCCAGGAACTGACTAAAGCCACGGATGTTGCCACCTTCGACCGCCCAGTCGCCCTCAAAAACCGTGGTCAGCGCACCGGCGGCGGGTCCCACGATACGCGCCATGGCATCCACCCATTCGCCAACGCCGGCATCCTGTTTGAAGAAAGCCGGATCCACCAGATTGAGGCTCCCCGTCCAGGCGATGTGCTGGTCAATCGCCACGATTTTACGGTGCAGACGCAAATCGGCGCGGCCAAACTGCAGTCGCAGGGGGTGAATGGCACAGGCTTTGACCAGGTGAATACCTGCAGCCTTCAGGCGATCTGGCCACGTGCTCTTCCAGAAGGTGGCACTGCCGAGTTCGTCCAGTAAGACACGGCAGGGGATGCCACGACGGGCGGCTCGGATAAGCGCTTCGCCCACAGCATCGGCCGTACCGCCCGGGTTCCAGATATAAAACTCGATATCACAGCGTTGTTGTGCGGCATCAATGTCGCGGATCATGCCGTGGAGGATGGTTTGGGCATCGGAATACAGCGTCAGCTGGTTCCCGGGCAGGGGAGGCATGCCACCATGATGTTCGGCCAGGGCGGCCATCGCCCGGAAGCGGGGTTCAATCTGCCGGTTTTCTTCGGGGAAACGGTCATCAAAAAGTGCCGTCATATCCTTATAGGCAGGTTTGGTTTCTTCGATACGCAGCTTCCGATCCCGGCCGATTGGCCTCTCACCGATGAGCAGATAGGTGCAGATCCCGACGAGTGGCATAATCGTCACAATAAGTACCCACGCTAGTGCCACGCCCGGTGGGCGCCGCACCCAGATAATGCGTAATGCAAAGAGCAGGACGATGATCGGGTGAAACAGATACAACCAGATGGAATCAGTCGCGAAAGCCCAGACCATGTGTTTTCCAGGGTTTTGAACAAAATGGGTTGCACAAAAGAGCAAGCTGCCGGGTGCATGCCAGGAAGTTTACCCTGTTCTTTAGACTTGCATCCGGTGGCGGCCTCCTTTAGCATCATGGCTTCAATAAACGTAAAGTGTCCATGCAATTACCGGGGTTTTACCGGCGATAGTCGACATCGGTTGTAAAGGGTTGAAGAATGATTCCTGAACTTGGGCAATTGGCTCTGTCGCTGTCGTTGTTTGTCGCTTTAGCGTTATCCATCCTGGGGCTTGCAGGACCGCAACTGGCTGTGCCCGTCTGGGGGCGCTTGGCCAAACCGTTGGCGTTGACGCTATTCACGTTAGTGGCAGCATCATTTTTCTGCCTCACGTGGAGCTTTCTCACCAACGACTTTTCGGTGGCCTATGTGGCAGGTCACTCCAACACGAAGCTGCCGCTTGAATACCGTTTTGGTGCTACTTGGGGTGGCCATGAGGGTTCTCTGCTGCTCTGGGTGTTCATGCTCACCGCCTGGACGGGCGCTGTTGCCATTTTTTCACGCAGCTTGCCGATTGAAATGGTGGCGCGTGTGTTGGGCGTGCTGGGTCTGGTAAGTTTTGGCTTCATCCTCTTTATTCTGTTTACATCGAATCCGTTCACGCGCCTGTTACCGGCCGTCATGGAAGGGCGTGATTTGAACCCGCTGCTGCAAGATCCGGGCCTGGTGTATCACCCGCCTATGCTCTACATGGGTTATGTGGGTTTCTCGGTTGCTTTCGCCTTTGCCATTGCCGCATTGCTAGCGGGTCGGCTGGATGCTACCTGGGCCCGTTGGTCCCGCCCGTGGACCCTGGCGGCCTGGGTGTTTCTCACCATCGGCATCGCACTGGGTTCTAACTGGGCCTATTACGAGCTGGGCTGGGGCGGCTGGTGGTTCTGGGATCCGGTTGAGAATGCCTCCTTTATGCCCTGGTTGGTCGGTACGGCGCTGATTCACTCGCTCGCTGTTTCGGAAAAGCGTGGTAGCTTCAAAAACTGGACCGTGCTACTGGCGATTGGTGCGTTTTCGCTGTCCCTGCTTGGTACCTTTATTGTTCGTTCCGGTGTGCTGACATCAGTGCATGCGTTCGCAGCCGATCCGGCACGCGGTGTGTTTATTCTGGTGTTCCTAGCCATTGTGGTCGGTGGTTCTCTGGCGCTGTTCGCTTGGCGGGCGCCGACAGTCGGCCGCGGTGGTGCCTTTGCGCTGGTCTCCAAAGAGACACTCCTGCTCATCAACAATGTATTGCTGCTGGCCGGCACAGGTGCCGTGCTGCTGGGTACCGTGTATCCCATGGTCATCGATGCGCTGAACCTGGGTAAGTTGTCTGTAGGGCCGCCGTACTTCAATGCCGTTTTTGTGCCCATTATGTTGCCGCTGTTGTTGCTATTGCCGTTTGGTCCGGTGGCGCGCTGGAAGCAGGATCAGATTTTGCCGCTGCTCAAGAATCTGCGCATTGAAGCCGTGCTTGCTGTAATCGCTGCCATTGTTTTGCCTTTAATCATGGGGAGTTGGCGCCCGATGATTGCCATTGGCGCGGGTTTGTCGGTGTGGGTGATGGCCGGTGTGGTGCGTCAGGTCGTTGTGCGTGTCAAAGCCAGCTGGCCGCCGCGCGCTTTCTGGGGCATGCAGTTCGCGCACCTGGGGTTGGCCGTGTTTGTGGTGGGCGTCACCTTTGTCAGCAGTTATCAGGTCGAACGCGACGTCAGCATGGCACCGGGTGATACGGTGTCTATTCAGAATATCCAGCTGACCCTCAAGGGGGTAAGTCCGGTGCGCGGCCCCAACTATGAAGGGGTTCGCGGCGAGGTGGATTATGGTCCGCTGGATCAACCCGGCAAAACCACCGGCAAACTATATACCGAAAAACGCACATACTTCTCGTCCACCATGCCCATGACCGAAGTTGGTATCGACAGTAGTCTCACGCGGGATCTGTATGTCTCAATGGGTGAGCCTACAGGTAATAACGCCTGGGCCGTACGGGTGTACTACAAACCCTTTGTTAGCTGGATCTGGGCGGGTTGTGCCTTCATGGCGCTGGGTGGCATTCTGGCGGCGTCTGATCGCCGGTATCGCAATTCACGCGTGCGTAAGTCTTCTGAAGAAGATGATCCCAACGCCATCATCGACGAGAAAGTGGCATCCTGATGAAACGTTTCTGGTGGTTCCTGATCCCTTTGTTGGCGTTTGCCGTTCTTGTCTTCTTCCTGGGTCGGGGCTTGTCTAAAGATCCACGTTATGTCCCGTCACCGCTTGTCGGTAAGCCAGCGCCCACGTTTAATCTGCCGCAACTGCACGATCCCAAACAGACGTTTGCGCCCGAAGATCTCAAGGGCCGTGTCTGGCTACTCAATGTCTGGGCCTCCTGGTGTGTTTCCTGCCGTGCCGAGCACCCGGTGCTTATCGATTTTGCCCGTACGCATCCGGATATTCCTCTGATTGGCCTGGATTACAAGGATCAACGTCCGGACGCCTTGGCCTGGCTCAAGGAACATGGCAATCCCTACGTGCTATCAGCCTTTGATGCGGATGGTCGTGTGGGTATCGACTATGGTGTGTACGGCGTACCCGAGACCTACGTGATCGACCAGGCCGGTGTGATCCGCTACAAGCATGTGGGCCCGCTGACCACCGAGGTGGTGCAGACCCTCATTGATCCTATGTTGAAAGGGCTGAAGTAATGAGACAGCTCCTCAAGTATGCCGTGGCATTGATACTGGCGACCGGTAGCGTTGCCTACGCCGCCGAGGCACAACCATTGGCGCAAAACCCGGTGGTGGAAAAGCGTCTTAACGCTATTTCTGAAAATCTGCGTTGCCTGGTTTGCCAGAATGAATCTCTGGCGGGTTCCCGTGCAGAACTGGCTGAGGATTTGCGACGTGAAGTGCGTCACCTCATCGAAGCCGGTAAATCGGATAAAGAAATCATCGATTTCCTGGTCAGCCGCTATGGTGATTACGTGCTCTATGACCCACCCTTCAAAGCGACGACACTGTTGCTCTGGGTGGGGCCGTTTGTATTGCTTGGCGGTGGCTTGGTCGGACTGATCGTTTTCCTGCGTCGACGCAGTCGTCTGGGCCTGGTCGATGAAGAAGACGTGTCGAACCCGGTTGCAAGGAATAATGCCTCATCGGGCGGCAAGACAGCGTCGACCCGTATGACCGGTCGCTGGCTGGTCTGGCTCGTCATGTGCCTGATTCCTGTCGGGGGAGGCCTGGTCTATCTCAAGGTCGGCAACCCGGCGGGTATGGATGCCGCCAATGTCAAACCGGCGCCGGACCCCAACGCCATGGTGGCGCGCCTACAGGCCAAAATGGACGCCAACCCGGATGATCCTGCCGGTTGGCAGCTGCTGGCGCGTGCCTATATGGTGATGAATCGTCCGGATGACGCGGTTAAGGCTTTTGGTCACATCTTGCCGCTGATTAAGCAAGAACCGCAGCTCATGGCCGATTATGCCGAAGCGTTGGCTGCCTCGGGGGATTTGAAAGGTGCACGGACCTGGATCAACAATGCCTTGCAGAAGGGCAGCCAGGATCCGAAGGTGCTGTTCATGGCCGGTGGCTTGGCCTTTGACGAAGGCAATTACAAACAGGCGCTCAACTACTGGGAACGAATTCTCAAACTTGTTGCCCCGGATTCACCGGAAGCCAAGTTCGTGCAGGAGAACATTGCGGAAGCGAAAGCCCGTTTGAAATAATCGTGTCACTCAGATCTCAAAGCAAAGGGGGCTGATAGCCCCCTTTTTTTTTGCAGTACAAAAGCATCACATTTATTTCAATGTTTTTGCAGCCTTATCTATGGCCGCTTTGTCCAGCGCCTGCTGGGCTTCTGGGGGCATATAGTTTTCGTCGTGCTTGGCGAGCACTTCTGAAGCCTTGAACAGCGTAGCGCCATCCTCCAGCTTGCCTTGGGCGACAACACCCTTGCCCTCACGGAATAGGTCCGGCAGGATACCCGTGTAGGTTACAGGAACATCATGGGCCATGTCTGTGACGACAAAATGCACGTTCACCCCATCCCGTTGCACACTGCCTTCTTTCACCATCCCACCAATGCGGAAGGCGCGGTTTTTTGGCGCATCGCCAGCCGCAACCTGCGTTGGCGTAAAGAAGAACACCAGGTTTTCTTCAAAGGCATTAAGCACCAGCGCGGCGGCAGTGCCAATGACAGCCAGCGCTCCGATAATCAGAGCAAATCGTTTATGTCGTGGTTTCATGGCGCTATTCTATCAATTTGCTGACCTTGTAGATGTTCTGGATAATCGGCGCATGTCGATTCAACGATTATTCTGTGTCTTAGGGCTTTTATTCTGTGCCGTTATAGCGCAAGCGCACGATTTTGTGACTGAACGCACCTGGGTTGAAGACCCTGCGGGCACCATGACCCTGGCCGAAGTCCAGCAAGCCCCCGCCACAGCATTCGACAACAAGTACTTTACGCGGGGTTTTAGCCGGTCCACCTTCTGGTTACGCCTCAGAATTGACCCAAACGCGTCCTCAGAGCATCCGGCCGCCGACAAGCTCGTCATTCGGATCCGGCCGCCTTATCAGGACCAAGTCCGCTTATACGATCCTCTGGCCGACCAGGATCATATTCGCCAGACCGGTGATTATTTCGATTGGGCTGACGATGAATACCGTTCGCTGAACCTCAACTTCGTCATTCCTGTGGGAGAGAGTCCGCGAGACGTCTGGCTGCGCCTGCGAACGGATCAAAGCACCATGACGGTCGTTGAAGTCATGACCGAAGACGAAACCCGCGCCGCAGACCGGCGACAAGAAATTGCCACGACACTATACCTTGCTGTGCTGCTGGTCTGCATGGGCTGGGGATCGTTAAATTATTTCAATCAACGAGACGGGCTCGTCGGCAGCTATGTCTTTCGTGAACTGCTCGCCATTGCGTATGCCCTGATCATGTTGGGGTATTTCCGAGTATTCACTTCCGGATGGTTGCCTGTTCATCTGGTTGATCCGGTATCCAATATCGTGATCTGGTTTTTTGTGGCGTACGTGATCTGGTTTGATACCCGCTTAATTCGAGAGTTCAAACCGCATCCGTGGCTAACGCGGGTGCTCCGGATCTTGCCCTGGGTGTTTCCGTTGAACATGCTGTTATTCGTGGTGGGCAAGTTATATCTCGCCAACATCGTCAACGCCTACCTGGTGATTTTCGCCATTTTCTTAATCATGTGTGCCGCCTTATCGACGCGTGCCTGGAAAGAAGCGCAGGGTGCGCCGGCCGATGAACAGCCCGTCTTTTCCAAAGCCTTCCTGCTCACGGTGTATGGCACCGTGTTGCTGGTAGTGCTGGTCAATCGATTGCCCATTATGGGTTTCATGTCGGCGCAGGATGGCTTTCTGTATCTCAATCTGGTCTATGCGGTGCTCAGTAGTATTGCCATGATGGTGCTCATTCAGGTGCGCACATCGCGTCTCCATCAGCGGCAGCAGGATGCACAGAGACGCCTGGAAGTGGCCGAGTTAGAGGCCGAGCAGGAGCGTGCCCAACGGATCGAACAAGCCAATTTCCTCAAGATGCTTGCCCATGAAATGAAGACACCCTTGTCTGTGGTGCGCATGGCGATCGGGCGGGGGGAGCAGGGCTCACGCATTAGTGACATGGCAGATCGTGCTGTGCAAGACATGAACGGCATCATCGAGCGTTTGCTCGATGTTGAGAAACTCCATGATCAGCAGCTCAGGGTGCTGCGGGTTTCCTTTGACCTCATCGAACTGATTCATAAAATCCGTGATGGCTTGCCGGAGGGGCAGCGGCTTCGGCTGGACGCGCCCCAGCAGCTGATGATGCAAAGCGATGTTCGATTCATCCAGGTCATTCT
>JACCDS010121377.1_pt1 | contig 15180 bp, 16 predicted proteins | sample 7446441 | NCBI WGS metagenome assembly JACCDS01 (sample SAMN15323445, study PRJNA562643) | freshwater metagenome | isolation source: river surface water | place: USA:Blue River Watershed | collected 2017-08-17 | reverse complement strand
GCCGCGGAAATGCCGCGCATCGGGCAGCTGGCGCTGGTGCCATTCGGCCGGCGTGAAATCGTGGGGCTGATCATCGACGTCAAACACGACACCGACATCGACGCCGCCCGATTGCGCCCGGTCATCGCGATACGAAACCCGCTGGAGCCTGTGTCCGCAGACTGGATCGCCCTCTGCCAATTCGCTGCGGACTATTACCAGCGTCCCCTCGGCGAAGTCGCGTTGCCCTGCCTGCCGAAGCACCTGCGCGCTGCGAAGACCGTCGCGCTGGACCGCGCATTGAAAAAGCTCGCTCAGGCCGAAAAGGCCGCCGCTTCCGAACCGGCGCCGGACAGGCCCACGCTCAATCCCGAACAGCAGGCCGCTGTCGAAGCGATCGCAGGCACCCGAGGGTTTCAGGCGCATTTGCTGTTCGGCGTCACCGGTAGCGGGAAAACCGAGGTTTACCTGAATGCCGCCGAGCGGATCCTGCAGCAGGAGAACAGCGAGGGGCGACCCGCCCAGGTACTGATCCTCGTACCGGAAATCAACCTGACGCCGCAACTGGAGGCGAGCGTGCGCGCTCGCTTTCCCGCGCTGCCGCTGGCCACGCTGCACAGCCAGCTGGCCGAAGGTGAACGACTGCGGCACTGGATCGCCGCGCATCAGGGCAAGGCCGCGATCGTGCTGGGAACACGGCTGGCAATACTGGCGTCCATGCCGAACCTGCGGATGATCATTGTCGATGAGGAGCACGATCCTTCCTACAAACAGCAGGAAGGGCTGCGGTACTCCGCGCGTGACCTCGCCGTATGGCGTGCACACCGGCAGCAGATACCGGTGGTGCTGGGTTCCGCCACGCCCTCCGTGGAAAGCTGGCAGCACGCGCAGACCGGGCGCTATCGCCAGTTGTCGCTGACCCGGCGCGCTGCCGCACAAGCACAGCTGCCGCGCGTGGGCCTGATCGACATGGAGATTCACAAGGCACCTGACGGCCTGTCGCCCCCGTTGCTCGCCGCCTTGCGTTCGCGACTGGAACGCAAGGAGCAATCGCTGCTCTTCCTGAACCGGCGCGGCTATGCGCCGGTGATGCACTGTGATGCCTGCGGCTGGATCAGCAACTGCCGCCGCTGCACGGCATTCATGGTGCTGCACAAACCGGAACGCCGGCTGCGCTGCCATCACTGCAGCCTGGAAATGCGGGTTCCGGTGGCATGTCCGACCTGCGGCAACGTTGACCTGCAGCCGCTGGGACGCGGTACGCAGCGCGTCGAAGAACACCTGCAGGCTGTCTTTCCGGACGCGCGGGTATTGCGGATCGATGCCGATTCGACCCGCCGCAAAGGCAGCGCCCAGGCGGCGTTCGAAGCGGTGCACCGGGGCGACGTCGACATCCTGCTTGGCACTCAGATGGTCGCGAAGGGACACGACTTTCAGCGCCTCACGCTGGTGGGCGTGATCAATCCCGATACGGCACTGTTCTCGCAGGACTATCGTGCCGGCGAACGACTGTTTGCACAGTTGATGCAGGTGGCCGGACGTGCTGGACGGGCGGGCGCAAAAGCGGGCGAACTGCAGGCCAGCGAGGTGTTGCTGCAGACACGCTACCCGCAGCATCCGCTATATCGCGCACTGCTCAGTCACGACTATGTCGGTTTCGCGGAGAGCACGCTGGCCGAGCGCCGTGCGGCGGGGCTGCCGCCCTTCGTGTTCCAGGCGCTGTTGCGCGCCGAAGCCCGCAACTTGCAGGACGCGCTGGATTTCCTGCAGCAGGCACGAGACCTTTTGCCGGCCGACGGCATCATGATGAATGACCCGGTGCCGATGACGATTACGCGCGTGGCGGGCATCGAACGCGCGCAGCTGCTCGTCGAGTCGGCGTCCCGCGCGCAGCTGCAGGCCTTCCTGAAGCCCTGGATGCAGGCGCTGCGGCAAATGAAGTCGCGCATGCGCTGGTCGCTCGAAGTCGATCCGATCGACATCTGAAGCCCGCTGGCTGCGCGGCGGCACGGGAATGACGCAATTAACGATTGCCGGCCTGCGAACGTGCGTGCGGCTTGTCGATCAGGTGCGGCGTCGCCGCCGGGTCGAAATCTTCCCAGTCGCCATTCACGATATGGCCCACCGAGGATTCCAGCGCGATTGCGCCGTTTGAATCCAGTATCCCGACAGCACGCTGCATGCAACTCTCCGTCGGCGCGATGACGGCCACCATCAGGCCAGAATGGCGAATCGGCGGCATGTCAGGAGAATCAGCGTCGTCTTTCATCGTACCGAGCGCACCCACCAGGTTGCCGACATGAGCGCCAACCAGGCCGCCGGTGATGGCACCGATCGGGCCGGTGAGGGGCGTGGTGATCGCGCCGACCGCAGCGCCAATTACGCCACCGGTCGTCGAGCCCGCCATCGTGCCCTTGGGCGAATCTTCAGCGCCGACCGATTTGTCGTGATCGCCGCCAAGGCGATAGCGTGCATGCTGTCCTGCCGGAACGACATAGAAGGAACTGATGTGCTCAGCCGGAAATCCGTCGCCACGCAGCGCACTTACCGCCGCCTCCACCGCCGCCTGCTCGTCGAACCTGCCCGCAATGATCGTCGCCATTTCATCCTCCGCAGTCCTGCATAAATGACATCCCGATAAGAGCGGCTGCACGGGTCAAAGTTCAGCAGGAGCACGGACCTTGCATCGGCGGGAACCGGCGGCGGGCGCCGATGCCAAAAACGCATGGCAACCGAAGCTTCGCATCCGAACAAGCTGCACATTCCCGTCGTTGAGGAAGAGTTGCGGGTGGGACGGCGCACAGTCGAAACAGGACGTGGCGTGCGCCTGCACAAGACCGTGGCCGAGGAGCATGTACGCATAGACGAGACGCTGGCGCACGAGGAGCTCGAGATTGAACGCGTTCCGATCGATGCCTGGGTCGAAGGCGATTTGCCGAAACGCCGGTACGAGGATGAGACTTTGGTCATTCCGGTACTTGAAGAGGTGCTGGTGGTGCAGAAGCGCGTGCGCCTGAAGGAAGAGATACGCATTACCGCCACGGCGCGCCAGCAGCCAGCGTCGGAGCGCGTGGTGTTGCGACGCGAACAAATTTCCGTCGAGCGTTTCGACGAAACAGCGCCGGGCGGACGCATGCAGGAGCCGCCGTCGCGCTGAGCCGCGCTGGCGGGCAGGTCAACATGTCAACAGGAGACAAAGATGAACCAAACCGTCGTGGCCGTCATCGATGAGTACGGCGATGCGCAATCCGCAATGAATGCGCTGTATCAGGAGGGCGGGTTTACCCGCGCCGATGTGACCCTGAGTCCATCGGAAGAGACGCCCGAGGCGCGCAGGCAGACACTGCGAACGCAGCCGGCCGACGCCGATACCGGCGGCTGGAGCATTGGCGATTTTTTCAAGTCGCTGTTCGGTCGAGACCAGTACGGCGACGATGCCGGCATTTATTCAGAGGCCGTGCGGCGTGGTTCCTACATGATCAGGGTCGATGCACAGACGAAGGAGCAGGCCGACCGCGCAGCCGAGATTCTGCAGCGCTTCCATGCGGTGGATCTTGAGCAGCGTGCGACCGGCTGGCGCAGCAGCGGCTGGACCGGGTACCAGGCGGATGCGCCGCTGTACACCGCAGAAGAAAGCCGCAAGGACCGCGACCTGTACAGCAAGACAACCGTGAGCGGCAGCGCCACCACGGGCACAACGGAAACAGCAGGTGCAGAAACGAAAGCTGCTCCTGCCGGCGGAACGATACCCGTCATCGAAGAGCAGCTCCAGGTCGGCAAGCGCGAGGTACAGCGCGGCGGCGTGCGCATTTTCCAGCATGTGACCGAGACGCCGGTCGAGGAGTCCGTGCAGCTGCGAGAAGAGCGCGTCAGCGTCGAGCGGCGTCCGGTCGACGAGCCGGCGAGCGCGGCCGATATCGAAGCCTTCAAGGAGGGCACGATCGAAATTCGTGAAACCGCAGAAGAACCCGTGGTCGCCAAGACTGCGCGCGTGGTCGAGGAAGTCGAGGTGGGCAAGGAAATCACCGAGCGTACCGAGACCGTCAGCGATACGGTGCGCCGAACCGACGTCGAAGTCGAGCAGCTCGGCGCGCAGGCGAGCGCTACCGGCGCTGCCGCCGTGCCGGACGAGGAATATCGCCGGCACTGGCAAAGCGCCTACGGCAGCAGCGGCGGCCGCTATGAAGATTATTCGTCAGCGTACCGCTATGGCGCCGGCCTCGCCGGGCAGAAGCAGTATCAGGGCTACCGCTGGGACGAACTGGAGCCTCGCGTCAAATCCGACTGGGAAGCCACGCATGCAGGTACGCCGTGGGAGCGCACGAAGCAGGCCGTTCGCTATGGATGGGAAAAAATGACCTCGCGCTGACGCCGGCAGCATGACAAGTCGCTTCCCGGACCGCAGCGCGGTATCCGGGAAGCAGGTTTATTGCAACGGCGCGTCCAGCTGCCCTTCCTGGGCCAGCTGGCGGATCATCCGTATCGTGTCGATGTCGGCTTCCTTGTACGCTTCGCGCCGGAAGTCGTTGTAGAAGGACTCTTCCTCAGTTTCCTGCACCGGGTTGTGGTCATCGTATTCGAAACGCACGAACAGCGCGCCTGGCTGCGGCTCTTCGATCGTCATCCGCAGGTCGGACATCGGAATCCCTTCCTGTTGCGGAACGTGATAGTGCACGTTGTCCAGCGGGGAGAAGCGCACATGGTCATGCACCACCAGTTGCCCGAAGCGTAGCGTGCGCGACAGCCCGTCCGGTTCGCGCGCGGTGATGTCACATGAGTCCAGCCCGAGCAGGAACAGCGTCGGCCGTTCAGCTCGCAGTACCAGCCCGCGCCACAGTTGTTCGCGCGTCAGCGGCGCCAGCAGCGGGTTATCGGGCATGTTGATTTCGATAAGGTGGGTGAATTTCATCGGTTGAAGAGAGTGATTTGCTTTTCACTTTAACATGCGGGCGGCGCGCAACGCGCCGGCAGGGCCGCGCCGTAATTCGCTACAATGGCGCGCTCCAACCATTCCTCCCGCATTCGCCTCCATGCAGCACGGACTGAATGCCCCGCAACGCGAGGCAGTCAATTACATCGATGGTCCCTGTCTCGTGCTGGCCGGCGCTGGCTCGGGCAAGACGCGCGTGATCACGCAGAAGATCGCGCACCTGATCGAGTCCTGCGGCTACGAGGCAAAGAACATCGCGGCGCTGACGTTCACCAACAAGGCCGCGCTCGAGATGCGTGAGCGCGTCGCCAAGCTGCTCAAGCAGCCGGGACAGGCCAAGCAGCTGACCGTCTCCACCTTCCACTCGCTCGGCGTGCAGATCCTGCGCCGCGAGGCCGCCGCAATCGGCCTGAAAGACCGCTTCTCCATCATGGACAGCGACGATTGCTTCGCGATCGTGCAGGACATCGCGGTGACGACCGACAAGGCGCTGATCCGCCGCATCCAGAACCAGATGTCGCTGTGGAAGAATGCGCTGCTCGACCCGGAACTGGCACTGAAACAGGCACAGAGCGATGACGAGGCGCAGGCTGCGCGCATTTACCGCAACTACGTCGCCACGCTGTCGAGCTACCAGGCAGTGGACTTTGATGACCTGATTCGTCTTCCTGTCGAATTGTTCCGCAACGACGAGGCCGCGCGTGATCGCTGGCAGCGCCGGCTCCGTTATCTGCTGCTTGACGAATACCAGGACACCAACACCTGCCAGTACGAAATGGTGAAGCTGCTGGTGACCGGGCTCGGCAAGAAGCCCATGTTCACCGCCGTCGGCGACGACGACCAGGCCATCTACGCGTGGCGCGGCGCGACGATGGAGAACCTGCGCATCCTGCAGACCGATTTCCCTGACCTGAAGCTGATCAAGCTGGAGCAGAACTATCGCTCCAGTACGCGCATTCTGCAGGCGGCCAACGCCGTCATTGCCAACAACCCGAAGCTGTTCGAAAAATCGCTGTGGTCCGAACACGGCATGGGCGACCCGATCCGCGTGATGGCGATGGATGACGACGAGGCCGAGGCAGACCAGGTCGCGATCATGCTGTCGGCGCACAAGTTCGAGCGGCGCGCGAAGTTCTCCGATTACGCGGTGCTTTACCGCGGCAACCACCAGGCGCGCGTGCTGGAGAAGGCGCTGCGCCGCGAACGCATTCCGTATGTGATGTCGGGCGGGCAGAGCTTCTTTGACCGTGCCGAGATCAAGGACATCATCGCCTACCTGCGACTGGTTGCGAACGGCGACGACGATCCTGCATTCATCCGCGCGGTGACCACGCCGAGGCGCGGCATCGGCCAGGCGACGCTGGAGGCACTCGGCGATTTTTCGCGCCAGTGGAACTGCTCGCTGTTCGAGGCGGTGTTCAAGGGCGGCATCGAGGCGCGGCTGAACGACCGTCAGCTGGCGCCGCTGCGTGATTTCTGCGAATTCATCAACCAGCTCGAGGCGCGCGCATCGCGCGTCGGCGCGGCCGGCACCGGCGATAACGCCGGCGCGGTGCTCGACGACATGATGAAGGCAATCGATTACGAAAACTATCTGTTCAATACCTTCGACGAGAAGCAGGCACAGGACAAGTGGCAGAACGTGCTCGACTTCGTCGGCTGGCTGAAGGAGAAGGGCAATGGCGGCCGCGACGGCACCGACCCGGAGAAATCGCTGCTCGAGCTCACACAGATGGTCGCGCTGATGAGCATGCTCGAGGGCCGTGACGAAGAGCCGGAGGCGGTGCGACTGTCCACGCTGCATGCGTCCAAGGGGCTGGAGTTCGGTCATGTGTTCATGGTCGGCGTGGAGGAGGGGATACTGCCGCACAAGGGCGACCCCGATGCGCCCGTCGACGTGCTCGCGCAGCGCATCGAGGAAGAACGGCGGCTGATGTACGTTGGCATCACGCGTGCGCAGCGCAGCCTGACCATCACCTGGTGCAAGCGGCGCAAGCGTGCGCGCGACAGCACGCCCTGCGAGCAGTCGCGCTTCATCAATGAGATGCGGCTGGACGAGGGCAATGCGCCGCCGCAGGAGAGCGAAGTGCTGACGCCGCAGAACCGCCTCGCGAACCTGAAGGCGCTGCTGCAGAAGCCGAAGGCGGCGTAAGGATGGCGCGGCGCGCACGTGCCGGATTCCGCAATCCGCACGACTTGCCGGTCAAGACCTGTGCGACCTGCGGTCGCCCCTTCACCTGGCGCAAGAAATGGTCGCTGAACTGGGACCAGGTCAAATACTGTTCGGACGCCTGCCGCGGCAAGGCGTCAAAATCCTGAAAGGACCCCCATGGAAGACCGCCTGGTCAACCTGGAGAGCAAGCTTGCGAACCAGGAATACCTGCTGGACGTGCTGAACCAGACCGTCTACAAACAGCAGAAAAAGATCGATGAACTGGATGCGCTGTGCATCGCGCTGGCCAAGCGATTGGCTGACGTGCATGCGCGCCTGCCTGACGGGCTGGCGGCCAACGAGAAGCCGCCGCATTACTGAAAACAGAGGAAGTCCCATGATCAATGAAAAAATCCTGGCGTCATTGCGCCATGAGCTCAACGAGCAGACCGCGCAGATGCGCTGGAGCGAACTCGAACGCTTCTTTGCCGGCGGCACGGTGATTTCAGTGGCCGGCGAACTGGATCTGATCGACGTCGGCGCGCGCATCGCCGCCGACGACAAGGACAGCGTGCTCACCTGGATGAATGCCGGTCTGATCTACAAGGTGACCGACGACGAGGCAGGCGACTGGCAGACGCAGGATGCGCTGCTGTGGACTGTGGTCGTCAAGCCGTGGATTCTGGTGCAGCACCGCCGGCAGCAGCCGGCACCGATCGCACAGTAATCCTTCCGTACACTCCGGGCGCGCCTTTCCGTCGGCACCGACGCCAGCTTGCCATGTCGTAAATTTCCCGCATGGCTGCCTGCGTTTTGCGGCGCCGAAGGTAGAATGGCCGCCCTTTTTCTTCGGTAGCTTTCCCCATGTGGTTCAAGAACCTGCAGTTGTATCGCCTGCCCCGGCACTGGTCTGTTTCGGCCGATGAACTCGAAGCCGCGCTGGCGCCCCAGGCCTTCCTTCCGTGTACCAGCCAGCAGCCGGCCAGCCAGGGCTGGGTTGCGCCCGCCGGCGACAACCGGCTGGTCTTTGCCAGCAACCGGCAGCTGCTGTTAAAGCTGCGCAGCGAAAAGAAGCTCTTGCCTTCCTCGGTGATTAATCAGGTCGCGCGCGAGAAGGCGGCCGAGATCGCCGAGCAGCAGGGCTTTCGCTGCGGCCGCAAGCAAATGAAGGAAATCAAGGAGCAGGTCACCGACGAGCTGCTGCCGCGTGCGTTCTCGCTGCAGTCCGATACCGGCGTGTGGATCGACACGGTCAATGGCTGGCTGGCGATCGACGCCGCCTCGAGCGCGCGCGCCGAGGATGCGATCAAGCTCTTGCTGAAAGCCGTCGACAAGCTGCCGCTGGCGACCCTGCATACACAGCGCTCGCCGGTGGCGTCGATGACGGACTGGCTGCTGTCGGACGAGGCGCCGCACGGCTTCACGATCGATCAGGACCTCGAACTGCGCTCGGCCGCCCACGGCAACGCGACCGTGCGTTATGTCAGGCATTCCGTCGAGCCCGAGGAAGTGCGCCGTCACATCGAGGCAGGCAAGCAGTGCACGCGCGCCGCGCTGACCTGGCGCGACAAGGTGTCCTTCGTATTGACCGAATCGCTGGCGATCAAACGCGTCGCCGCGCTTGACGTGCTCAAGGAGAGCGCCGACCAGTCGGCAGCTGAAGACGAGCGCTTCGAATCGGATTTCCAGCTGATGGCCGGCGAACTGGCGCAGATGCTGGATGACCTGATCGCAGCGCTCGGTGGCGAGCAGGTGGAAGCGGCGGCGTAGAGTCGCTCATGCGATCCCGGTAAACCCGGGATCGCCCCTGCCGGGGCATCGGGCTCGCATGATCTGGCCGCGAAAAGAAAAACGCCTGCTTGCGCAGGCGTTTTTGTGTTTTGGCGGAGCGGACGGGACTCGAACCCGCGACCCCCGGCGTGACAGGCCGGTATTCTAACCAACTGAACTACCGCTCCAATCGAGAGAAGTTCTCTCGAGAAGCCGCGCATTCTACGGAAGATATTTCATTGTGTCGATAGGGAAATGCAGTTTTTTTTAAAAGGGCGTACATTGTCCTGTGCCGGGTCGCCCCTTGCTTGACTAATCGGCAAGGTCTTTTCTGGTTGCGCGACCATGGTCGGTTATAGTTTTCATTACATTCACCTGCGGGAGGACGTCATGCAAGAGAGCCATATCGAGACCGTTCGGAACGACCTGAAGACCCTGGTCCGCGATGCGCAGGCCCTGTTCGACGAGGCAACGGCAGCCGGCGGCGCGAAGGCCGACCAGTTGCGCAGTCAGGGCATGCGCTTGCTCGACAAGGCTATCGATCGCGCGCATGAGTTTCAGGAAGCGGCCATCCAGAAGGGCAAGAAGATCGCGCATGACACCGACGCGTACGTGCATGAGCATCCGTGGCGTGCCATCGGCATCGCCGGTGCAGTCGGCGTGCTGCTTGGCATGCTGATCGCGCGCCGCTGATCCATGGGTGAAGACTCTCCGTCGTCGGGTACGGGCATCCTTTCGGGCGCGGGTACGCTGGCCGGCAGCTTGCTGAAGCTGCTCGGCGTACGCGTGTCCTATGCGGTGCTTGAGCTGGCAGACGCGCGTGATGCGATGCTGCGCGTGCTGCTGCTTGGCGTCGCCGCGCTCGGGGCGGCGGCGCTGGCCTTGGTCAGCCTGTCGGCCCTGCTGGTCGTGCTGCTCTGGGATACCCTCGGCGGGTGGGTTTTGCTGATCCTCTTTGGTGCTTATGCAGCGGCAGCGGCACTGCTGCTGCGGCGGGCGTCGCGCATCGTGGCCGAAGGGCAGCTGGGCCTGCCCGTGACGCTTGCCGAATTGCAGAAGGATCGCGCGGCGATTTTTGGCGGCAATCCAAGCGACCGAGAGGCTTCATGATGACCGACACGCCGCGCGATGCGCGCAAGAAGTTGCTGCTGCTTGAGGGCGCGCTGCATCGTCTCGAGTTCATGCAGGCGCGAGCGTCGCTGCTCGGTCCTGGTGCCCGCAGCGCTCTCGGCCGTGGCTTGCCCGGTGTGCTGGCGTTCCTGTTGCGTCACCGTGCCGGTGCCTTGATGGCCGGTGCGCTGCCGTTGCTGGTGGGGGGCAGCCGGCTGTCCCGCATCGTGCGCCATGGCGCTTTGCTGCTGGGGGCAGGTGCGGCGCTGATGGGAGTTTTCAATCGCGGCCGGCGTGCCAATCCGGCGGAAAAATCGCCGGCATCGCCCGAAGGCGCGGCGGCAGATGACAAATCTGCAGACGAAAAAAATCCCGGCCAGGGCCGGGATTGATCTTGCGCCGCAAGCGCGGTGCGAAGGGCCGTCGCTTACTTCGACTCTTCTGCCTTCGGCTGCGGAGCAGCCGGCTCCTTGAATTTGGCGCCGGCGGCGTTTGCCATGTGAACCACTGCGCGGGCGACTTCGACATCGTCGAGGTCCGGGTTGCCGCCTTTGGCCGGCATTGCGCGGATGCCCTTGATCGCGTGCGAGACCAGCGTGTCGTAGCCCTGGCCGATGCGCGCGCCCCAGGCGCCGGTATCGCCGAATTTCGGTGCACCAGCCGCGCCGGAGCCGTGGCAGGCCGCGCAGGCAGCGGTGTAGACCTGCTCGCCCGACTTCAGCTCATGCGCGCCACCGGCAGCCACCAGCTTGAAGCCCTCGTCGGCGACCGGACGGATGCGTTCCGCCACGGCTTCCGGTGATTGGGCGTTCGAGCCGGCGCCAGCTTTCGGTGCGGTGCCAACGTAGTGCACCAGAAGGACGATGATCGCAATAGGAATGACAAAACCGGCAATAACTGCGCCGATCAGTTGCGTCGGTGTCTTGATCAGGGATTCGTGCTCGTTGTGGGCGTCGCTCATGATTTCCTCGGGTGGTGTTGGCGCGATACCAAGGGTTGTTCGCAAAGCCCATGATTATAGACGAAAAGGTGTGCAACCCTCCCAAAAAGCCGGGAGTTTCATGGACTGCACGCCTGAAAACCGGTATCCTTGCCGGTCTTCCCGTTACGCGGCTGTAGCTCAGTGGATAGAGTATTGGCCTCCGAAGCCAAGGGTCGTGGGTTCGATCCCCGCCAGCCGCGCCAATCGCCTTTCGGGCCGCCTTGCATTCCGCGAGGATGGTTCCTTGCACGTTTCCTGTTTTGATCTCTCCCCGGTGTGATCAGAGTGTGGTTACGCACAGCCTTGGCTCACAATCGCCACTTGCTCGACGCTGAAGGTTTGCACTTGGCGCGCCACCTCTTCGACTTACACCCGTCTAGCACGATGCCGCTGCAATACGTGCTCGTCGATCAAGGTCAGGTAAGTGGCAATGAAACCTCGTTCCTCATTCGATACATCAGCTGGGTACGCTTTGCGGAAGTCCATGCCGCTCCGACAACGAAATGTCGCCAGAGTGCATAACACCCTCTAGAATCCATTTCATTCTCCACAATACCTTAGGCCGGCTTCAGTTAAAGCGAACTAATTCAAGGTGAGTATGGTTGATTTGGACGGTGGGCGATTTGACTCAGGTTACTGGAATGGGCTGCGTCAGCCGACATTCATTTTTGATGTTCGATTTACAAAAAATTCGATTCAGCGGAGTGCTCTCGAAAAATTCGACCAGGTTGTCGAAACGCTGCTGCCGCCTAGCGGACCGTGGAACCATCCGAAAATCGTTGCAGAGCACCTGCTGCTGAGCCGCTTGTCCAACAGTTCGATGGAGATACTGGCTTTGGCCGGAATGCCCATAATGTCCGGGGTTAATGCTTCGGAGGCACGGCGGCAAGATGGTATCCATTGGCTGCTGGGATTGCCTGCAGTGAGTGCAGACATTCTTGCGCCTCAATGGGCAATCAGCTGGTCGGCGCGCCTCCTGCGATTTTTGGATGACGGCCGAGAAATTTCGATTGAAAGCCTTCGCCAAGATCTGAAGAAATTCATCTCGACTTTCAAGCGGCAGGCGCCTGCCGGGGTGAACACCCTCAGGTTTCTGCAAGCCGCCTCTGAACAAGATATTCCGTGGCGCCATGTCGCCAATAATGTGTACCAGTTTGGCTGGGGCAGCCGAGCGCGGTGGCTGGACAGTTCGTTTACGGATGAGACGCCGCGCATCAGCGTGAGTTTGGCTCGCAATAAGCGGGCTTGTGCAGAGGTGCTGCGTCAGGCCGGCCTGCCTGTGCCGAGCCACCGTTTAGTGAGGGATGAGTCGCATGCGGTCGAGGTGGCCGATGCACTGGGCTATCCGGTGGTGGTCAAGCCAGCGGATCTGGACGGCGGGCGTGGCGTGTTTGCTTGCTTGCGAGACGAGCAGGCGGTAAGGAAAGCTTATGCGGCGGCACGTGGGCTCAGTCAGTGCATCCTTGTTGAACAGTATGTGCCAGGTCAGGACTACAGGCTGCAGGTCTACCGAGGTAACGTATTCTGGACAGTACTGCGTCGTCCCGCGTACGTGACTGGCGACGGTACGACGACCGTTGAAGCGCTGATCCACCGCACTAATCTCGAACGCAAGGAACCACCGCCTGACCCGATGATCGAGCAGGGCGTCAAGCCGATCATGATCGACGACGAGCTGCACGATTGGCTGCATTATCAGGGACTGACGTTGACCAGTGTACCGGCGGTTGGACGGCAGGTGCGTCTGCATGGTGCGGCCAATGTCAGTGCCGGCGGCACTCGTGAGGCGATCCTACACAAGGTACATCCCGATAATCTGGCACTTGCGATTCATGCAGCTCGCGTGTTGCGGTTGGACTTGGCCGGTATCGATTTACTGATTCCAGATATCGCACGCTCGTGGAAAGAGGGGGGCGCGGCCATCTGCGAAGTTAATAGCCAACCTCAGCTTTCGGCGCACTTGCATCGTAGTTTGTTGCCGCGCATGGTGCCGAAGCAGGGGCGCATTCCAGTGATTGTGTTGCTGGGCTGTTTCCCTGATCTCGGATCCCTGCGGCATCAAGTAGTTGCGGCTACACGTGCGAGCGGTTTGCGGCTTGGCTGGGTAGGCATGGACGCCGTTGCAATCGGAGACGAAGCATGGCCGCTTGCCTTCGATGGCGGAGCTGGCGGGCCGGGTGCGGATACCATTGATCATGCTGTCGCCGTGGCGCGCGCATTGCTGGCCGACCCGCAGATAGATGCTCTGATCTGGCAGGTTAAAACCTGGCCCGACACGGAGAGAGGTTTGCCGTTTGATAAAGTCGATGGACTGATCTGGCTGGATGACAAAGCATCGGTCGCTGCTCCAGCACCGCGTGCAAACTTTTCGCCGCGCTGCTGGATGATCGGAGCAAGCGATGGCAGCGATGTGCAGCGGCTGGCGGCAGCCGATCTGCCGCGACATCTGGCTGCGCTAATAGGCGTGCCAACGCATCGTTTAAATGAGGAAGAAGATGACCGAATCTGACGGCAATTCACAGGTATCTGTGCGACGTGAAATCTCACCTGAAGAATATTTGCCGTTAACATCAGACTATCTCCGCCACGGTCGCCGCAATGAGGCTTGGCACATTAAGCGGGTCGAATGGGACGGCGAAATCCTGAATGCGACCGCGCGGCTCGAGGGCTGCCTGCCTTCGACCACCGATGGCAATCGCGCCCATCTGTCGATTTACTCGGCGCGCGAGATCGATGCGCAGCTCGCGATTATTGGCATACACTTGAAGCTCGGACTGCGGCGCAAGACCAGCGAGGTTTGGCTGCTTGAGTGCGAAGAGAAATGCATGCGCATCATCACGGATCTTGATGACGTGCGTTTTTCAATGTGTTTCAGCACGCGCGTCACGTCCAATGGCAAGATCCTCGTTGAGCGTCGCGGCGACATCACAGATGCTGGCGGTGGTCATATCCGGCTGATGACCAAAGCCTTGATAAACGCTCCATTATCGATCTGAACAGCGACGATGGACGCCCTGTTCTCAGTACCATTAACCGCCGATCTGCAGAGAGACCAGCTGGCTGGATTGCTGCGCGAGCACGGGCAGATTTTGCTGCATGGTGCAGGCAACCTGACGGCCATCGAAGCGCTTACCCACCGGACCTTTGCGAGGTTTCATCGACCGGCCACCCGGGCCGAGCTGCACAGGCAAGACGGAGATGGCTATTCATCGCGGGTCGGCAAAGACACTCGCCTGCTCGGGCATGCCGAAAGCTATTACCGGCCGTGCCTGCCGCCGCCTGATGTGTGTATTTTTTTCTGTGAGAAGGCGCCGGCAGTCGCCGGCGGCGAAACGTTCCTCATCGATGGCGCTGAGCTGTATCGCGTACTTTCGCCGTTGGTTGCAGAGCGGCTCGATACCGAGGGCATCGTTTACGAATGTTTGTGGTCACCCGAGCGCTGGGTCTATGAGTTCGGTGTCTCCAAGGTCGACGATCTGTGCCGCCTGCTCGACGCTGACCCCCGCTGCGATTATTCCATGAACGCCGAACAAGTCCTGCATCTGTTTTTCAAGGCATCTGCCACTCGCGTTGATTCGCAGGGCCAGAGGATCTTCATCAACGGGATGCTGGCCCACCTCCCGAGGATAGCGCACCCACGTTACGCTAATGTCGACACTTACGCGAGGCCGTCAAACCGCGTTCATTGGGGCGGAGGCGGGCTGCTCGACAACGACACGATTTGCAAACTGATTGACGCCCACGATCAGGTTTTGCATAAGCACCGCTGGCGTGATGGTGACGTGCTGTTCATCGATAACCACCGCTTTCTGCATGGGCGCGAGCTAATGGATGGCGAAAGTGAGCGCGTCATTTATAGCCGCTTCGGATATTGGAGCTGAATTCCCCGATTGTCCTCGGATTATCGCCAATATTCTCTACACCGACGACCGTGCCTGATCCGATAGGCATCTGCGGTGGTTCCGGCCTGCCGAATAATTTTCCGTCGGAATGCCGGTACCTCGTCAGCGCATCGATAGACAAATTCGCAGGAAACCGTTGGCTACAAAGGTGTTCTGTCACGCAAACATTAACCCCAAGCGATTCAGATCGCGTTCAAGTCGTGGTGGTCGCACCTGCCAAGGTGTCGCTTCACTTCGCCACCAGCCATTGCGTCACCCCGAGCAGAACCGCGCCGACCGCACACCCGGCCGCCAGCGACGCGACATAGCCGAAGCCTTGCCTCAGCATCATGCCCAGCACGATAAACAGCGGCAG
>JACCDS011514383.1_pt1 | contig 15183 bp, 19 predicted proteins | sample 7446441 | NCBI WGS metagenome assembly JACCDS01 (sample SAMN15323445, study PRJNA562643) | freshwater metagenome | isolation source: river surface water | place: USA:Blue River Watershed | collected 2017-08-17 | reverse complement strand
CAGCGTCGCATTCGGCGGGATCACGCCGCCCGCGCCGCGTGCGCCGTAGCCGAGCGCTGACGGGATCACCAGGCGGCGCTTGCCGCCGACTTTCATTCCCTGCACGCCCTGGTCCCAGCCCTGGATCACGTGGCCCGCGCCGAGCGGGAATTCAAAGGCCTCGTTGCGATCGACGCTGGAGTCGAATTTCGCGCCCTGGCTGCCGTCCGGATTCTGCAGCCAGCCGGTGTAGTGCACGCTGACATAGTTGCCGGCGCGCGCTTCTTCGCCGCTGCCGATGGTCAGGTCTTCGTATTGCAGGCCGGTCGAGGTCATGGTCATGGACATGGTGGTTCCTTGCTGATGGATAAGCCAGATATTCTAGCAGCCGGGCCATGCCTGATGCCGGCCACGCCGACCTTCCCTATAATCCGGCAAACTCACGGATTCCCATGACTGCACTGGTTACCTCCCTTTATCGCGCGTTGTTGTCGCAATGGCACCCGCGCATGCTGCTGCTGACCTTGCTGCCGCTAGCTGTCGCGATCGCACTATGGGGTGTCGCGCTGTGGTTCGGCCTGCAGCCCCTGATCGACCGCCTGCATGCATGGTTTGCCGACTACGGACTGTTCCGCGCCGCCGGCGAGATGCTGGACGCGGTCGGCCTGTCGGCCATGCGCACGCTGATGGTGCCGCTGCTGGCCATGTGGTTGCTGCTGCCGTTCATGATCGTCACCGCGCTGGTGCTGGTCGGTTCGCTGGCGATGCCGGCGATTGCGGGGCATGTCGGGCAGCGCCACTATCCGCAGCTACAGCGGCGCCATGGTGGTTCACTGGCCGGCAGCCTGTGGGTGTCGCTGACCTCGTTCGCCGGTTTCATCGTGCTCTGGACGCTGACGCTGCCGCTGAGCCTGGTGCCCTTGTTCGCGCTGTTCGTGCAGCCCTTGCTGTGGGGCTGGCTCGCGCACCGCGTGATGAGCTACGATGCATTGGCTGACTATGCCGACCGCGACGAGCGGCGCGTGATCGTGCAGCGCGAGCGCTGGCCGCTGCTGGTCATTGGCGTGGCCACCGGCAGCCTCGGTGCGGTGCCAGGACTGCTGTGGCTGGGCGGGGTGACGTCGGTGATTTTCTTCCCGGTGCTGGCCACCGCCGCGATCTGGCTGTACCTGCTGGTCTTTGTATTCAGCGGATTGTGGTTCCAGTATTACTGCCTCGATGCGCTGGCGCGGCTGCGCAGCGTGCCGCTGTCGGCGGCTGACCCGGCGCGCATCGTCGATCTTCCCCCGAACAATCACTGAGAGAATTCATGGCATTCGGCATCATCATTATTGGCGACGAAATCCTGTCCGGCCGTCGCAGCGACAAGCATCTGGCAAAAATCATCGAGCTGCTCGGCGAGCGCGGTTTGTCGCTTGGTTGGGCCGAATATATCGGCGATGATCCGCAGCGCATCACCGCCACGCTGAAGCGCTCGCTGGAGGGTGGCGATATCGTGTTTTCCTGCGGCGGCATCGGCGCCACCCCGGATGACCATACGCGGCAGTGCGCCGCGGCCGCGCTGGGTGTACCGCTGGCACTGCATTCGCAGGCCAGGGTGCTGATCCAGCAGCGCATTGTCGAGATGGCCGAAGGCGATCCGCTGAAGGCCGACCTGAATTCGCCGGAAAACCTGCACCGGCTGAAGATGGGCGAGTTCCCGGTGGGCGCGGAGATCATCCCGAATGCCTACAACCGGATTCCCGGCTTTTCCTTGCGCGGCGCGCACGGCGGCGCGATCCATTTCGTGCCGGGTTTCCCGGTGATGGCCGCACCGATGATGGCGTGGGCGCTGGACACGCACCACGCGCCGCTGTTCCATGCGGTGCCGCATTTGGAGAAGGCCGTGATCGTCTACGATGGCATCGAGTCGACGCTGACGCCGCTGATGGAAGCGCTCGAGGCCGAGTTCGATGGTGTGAAAGTATTCAGCCTGCCGAGCGTGGCCTCGGAAGGCCGGCGGCGGCAGATCGAGCTGGGGGTCAAGGGCGCGCCCGAAACCGTCGAGCGCGCTTACCTGCGGATGCTGGAAGGGCTGGAGGCGCTGCGGCAGGAGTATGTGCCGAACTGAACGGCTCGGCCTGTGGATCGCCCGAAAAGACGTGCTCCACCCCGCCTCCTGTCAATGCGAACGACCTAGGTCGCCGCCTTGCCCTGATCGAGCAGGCCCTGGCGGCGGATGAAGCCGATGACCTCATCCACGCCTTCACCCTTGCGCAGGTTGGTGAACACGAAGGGGCGGTCGCCGCGCTGCTTTTTCGCGTCCGCTGCCATGATGTCGAGGTTGGCCCCCACATGCGGTGCGAGGTCGGTCTTGTTGATGATCAGCAGGTCCGAGCGCGTGATGCCGGGGCCGCCCTTGCGCGGTATCTTCTCGCCGCCGGCCACGTCGATCACGTAGATCGTCAGGTCCGACAGTTCCGGGCTGAACGTCGCCGCCAGGTTGTCGCCGCCGGACTCGACCAGGATCAGGTCGAGGTCGGGGAAGTCGGCGCTCATGCGCGCGATCGCTTCCAGGTTGATCGATGCATCCTCACGGATCGCCGTGTGCGGACAACCGCCGGTCTCCACGCCCATCAGGCGTTCGGCCGGCAGTGCATCGGCGCGCAGCAGGATCTCCATGTCCTCCTTCGTATAGATGTCGTTCGTGATCACCGCCATGTCGTAGTGATCGCGCATCTTCTTGCACAGCATTTCGCATAGCGCGGTCTTGCCGGAGCCGACCGGGCCGCCGATGCCGACGCGCAGGGGATTCGAGATAGTCATATCAGTGTCTTTCAGGTGTTCGTCAGGAGCCTCTGCCGCCGGATCAGGAACGGTAGAGGCGCGAATACTGTACTTCGTGCTGCATCGATAGCAGCGACAGGCCGGGCGCCCAGTTCGATAACTCGTCGTCGGCCAGTGTGCGTGCGACACCGGCCGCGCGCTCGATCTGCGGGCGCAGCGACAACAGCAGCCGCTGGCCGGCGACCTGCCCGAGGGGAACCGACTTCACGCAGGCAAGTACCTGGTTCTCCGCCCACGAGAACAGCATGCCGAGCAGCGCATCTTCGGGCGGCACGCCAAGCGCCACCGCAGCCGCGGCCAGCGCGGTCGGAAACGGAATCTCCGGCTGCGCCGCCAGCAGCGCCAGCACGTCGGCCGCCTGTGGCGCCAGCTCGGGCAACAGCTTGCCCAGCGAGTAGCCCATCTGTACGGTTTCGGCGCGAAACTCCGCGCTGTCGCGCGAGGCGATAAACAGTGCGGTCCAGTGGCTGACGGCGTTCGCATCGCGCGCGTCGAAGGCCTGCAGCAGCCGCCAGCTGACCGGCGCCTCGAAGCGCGCCACGACGTCGTCGAGCATGTCGGCGATCCATGCGCGCGCGCTGGCCTCATCCTTCACATGGCCGCGTTCCATCGCCGCTTCCAACCCTTGCGAATAGCTGTAGGCGCCCACCGGCAGCGACGGGCTGCACAGCTGTAGCAGGTGTAACAGCGACGAGGATGTGACCGGGTTCACGCTCACTGTGCGTCACCCGGGCGGTGGATTTTTTGCCGCAGCGGTATCGGTGCCAGCGGATTGTGCGCATCGCCGTGATGGTGATGGCCACCGCCATATGCGCCGGACTCGGGCTCGAACGGCGCAGCTTCCTCGATGACCTTGGCGCCCAGTCCGGCCAGCATGTCTTTCAGCACCGGGTCCTGGCGGATACGCAGCCAGCCGTCGCCGACCTGGGCTTGTGTATGCCGGTTGCCGAGATGGAAGGCGCAACGCAGCAGCGCCTGCGGCGATGTGCATTCGACGCGGTAGGTGGCCTCGGGCGCGGCCGATACCTTCACGATACGGCCGTCGTCGCCCTTGAGCAGGTCGCCGTCGCGCAGCACGGTGCCGCGTACGGTCAGCACGGCGACTTCCTCGCCCGACGCGAGCGCGGCACGCAGCCGGCTTTTTTCACGCAGTTCATACGGCAGGATGAGTTCGCCGTCGATATGTCCGGCCTGATCTGTTTTTGTGTGGAGGGTAAGCATTGCAGTTTGCCGGGGTTCATCAGGCAGGGATCCCGGCGCAGGCCGGGATCCCTGTTCTTGAAAATTAAAACAGGAAGTAGCGCTGCGCCATTGGCAGTACGTTCGCCGGCTCGCAGGTCAGCAGCAGTCCGTCGGCACGTACTTCATAGGTCTCCGGATCGACTTCCATCCTCGGCGTGTAGCCGTTGTGGATCATGTCCGACTTGCGCAGCTGGCGCATGCCGCGCACGGCGGCGACCGGCTTGTTCAGCTTCAGCATGTCGGCGATGCCGGCGTCGTGCGCGGCCTGCGACACGAAGGTGAACGAGGTCTTCAGGCCACCGCCATACGCGCCGAACATCATCCGGTAATGCACTGGCTGCGGCGTCGGGATCGACGCGTTCGGGTCACCCATCTGGGCGGCAGCGATCATTCCGCTCTTGAGGATCATCGATGGCTTGACGCCGAAGAAGGCGGGCTTCCAGATCACCAGGTCGGCCAGCTTGCCCACCTCGATCGAACCGACCATGTGCGAGACGCCATGCGTGATCGCCGGGTTGATCGTGTACTTCGCAATGTAGCGCTTGGCGCGGAAATTGTCGTTGCGGCTCGAGTCTTCCGGCAGCGCACCGCGTTGCAGCTTCATCTTGTGGGCAGTCTGCCAGGTGCGCAGGATGACCTCGCCGACCCGGCCCATCGCCTGTGAGTCGGACGACATCATCGAGATCGCGCCAAGGTCGTGCAGGATGTCTTCGGCCGCGATGGTCTCGCGCCGTATGCGCGACTCGGCGAATGCGATGTCTTCCGTGATCGCCGCATCGAGGTGGTGGCAGACCATCAGCATGTCGAGATGCTCGTCGAGCGTGTTGACGGTATACGGCCGGGTCGGGTTGGTCGACGACGGCAGCACATTGCCCTGGCCGACTGCGGCGATGATGTCCGGTGCATGTCCGCCACCGGCGCCTTCCGTGTGGAAGGTGTGGATGGTACGGTCCTTGAACGCGGCCAAGGTGTGCTCGAGGAAGCCGCCTTCGTTCAGCGTATCGGTGTGGATCGCCACCTGCACATCCATCTTGTCGGCGACCGACAGGCAATTGTCGATCGCTGCCGGCGTCGAGCCCCAGTCCTCATGCAGCTTCAGTCCGATGGCGCCGGCGCGGATCTGTTCCTCCAGCGGCAGCGGGAGGCTCACGTTGCCCTTGCCAAGGAAGCCAAGGTTCATCGGGAACGCATCGGCCGCGGCCAGCATCGAGTGGATATGCCACGGTCCCGGCGTGCAAGTGGTCGCCGCAGTACCGACCGCCGGGCCGGTACCGCCACCGATCATCGTGGTCACGCCGGACATCAATGCTTCTTCGATCTGCTGCGGGCAGATGAAGTGGATGTGGGTGTCGATGCCGCCGGCGGTGACGATCATGCCTTCGCCGGCGATGATCTCGGTAGCGCCGCCGATGGCCATCGTCACGTTCGGCTGGATGTCCGGATTGCCGGCCTTGCCGATGGCCGCAATGCGGCCGGACTTGATGCCAATGTCGGCCTTCACGATACCCCAGTGGTCGAGGATCACCGCGTTGGTGATCACGGTATCCATCACGTCGCGATGCGGCAGTTGCGACTGCCCCATGCCGTCGCGGATCACTTTGCCGCCGCCGAATTTCACTTCCTCGCCATAGCTTGTGTGGTCGCGCTCGACCTCGATCATGAGTTCCGTGTCAGCCAGGCGGATACGGTCGCCCGTGGTGGGACCGAACATTTCGGCATATGCCTTGCGTGAAATCTTGCTCATGCCTTCGCTTCCTTCAGTTTGCCCATCACCAGGCCGTTGAAGCCGTACACCTTGCGCGCGCCGGCCAGCGCGACCAGCTCGACCGTGCGTTCCTGGCCTGGTTCGAAGCGTACCGCCGTGCCTGCTGCGATGTTCAGCCGCATGCCATACGCGAGGCTGCGATCGAACTGCAGCGCGGGATTGGTCTCGAAAAAGTGGAAGTGCGAACCGACCTGGATCGGCCGATCGCCGCCGTTGGCGACCGTGACCATCATGGTCTTGCGGCCGGCATTGAGTTCGATGTCGCCGTCCTCGATGAACATTTCGCCTGGAATCATCAACGTGCTCCGTGGGTCAGGGAATCGGGTGGTGGACGGTGACGAGCTTGGTACCGTCCGGGAAGGTGGCCTCGACCTGGATGTCGGGGATCATGTCGGCCACGCCGGCCATGACATCGTCGCGACTGAGGATCTTCGTCCCCTCCGACATCAGCTCGGCGACGGTCTTGCCGTCGCGCGCGCCTTCCATGATGGTTGCGGTGATCAGGGCGACCGCCTCCGGGTAGTTCAGCTTCAGTCCGCGTGCACGGCGCCGCTCGGCCAGCAGCGCCGCCGTGAAGACCAGCAGCTTGTCTTTTTCTCGTGGTGTCAGTTCCATTCGTTCATCCTCGCTGGAGGGTCAAGATTGTGGGTTGTCAGGTATTCCAGATGCGCAGCGGCGCTGCGTCACGTGCCAGCAGCGCTGGCCGCAGCTGCCGCCAGGCGGCCAGCATGACGGCGCGCGCGATCTCGCTCGAGTCGCCAAGATAGCGCACTATGGTGGCCGCTTTCATTTGCGTTGCGCCGGTCTGGCCACGATCGCCGGCGGCCTGCAGGCACGCATCGCGCAGCGCGCCCATCAGCGCCGTCGACGGTGGCAGCCCGACGGCGACCAGGTTGGCGCAGACCGTGTGACCGGACAGGCCCAGCGGCGACTGCATGGACTGGCTGCCACCGGCCAGTGTGCCCTGTTCCAGCCACAGCGGACGGCCGTCGCGCAGTATCTTCAGGTGTTGCCGTACGCGCCCGCGCGAGAAGCGCTCGCCGGAGGCGGTGCGGCCGAAGCACAGGATCTCGCAGCCGAGGTAACGCGCATTGCCGTGCAGGCTGACGGTACTGTCGAGCACGACGTCAGCATCATCGAAAAAAATGGTTTCCTGCGGCAGCCATTCGAGCGCGGCGTCGGCTTCCACTGCCAGGCTGATCCGCTGGACGGATCGGCGCCCGTTCGAGCGATACCATTTGGTCGCACCCGGCGTCGAGATCAGCGCATGCGCAGCGCGGCCGGCGCACACATCGATCCGCAGTTCATCGCCGCCGACCACGCCGCCGGGCGGATGCACGACGATCGCGTGACAGGTGTCGGGGCCTTCCGGATAAAGCGCCTTCTGCACGCGCAGCGGGCCGAAGTGCTCGCGGCGCGTCAGCCGTGTGGTGCCGTCATGGCGAGTGAAGCCGAGTGCGAGCGTTGCCAGCAAATGGTCGGGCACGCGGTAAGGCGAATCAATGGCCTGTGCCGGCCTGTCCTCTGCTGTCTGTCTCATGGATGTTTGCGTGCTGTCTGGCCCAGGGGTACGCGTTATCGTTGTTGTGATACCGGACATCGTTAGCCGGCGCGCGCATGCCGGTTTTACCAAGCACCAACTGTACCATGCACGAGTTGCCTGCCCGATCGCCTGTCACGGTCGCGCAAGGCACCAGATCGGTGCCTTCGGGGCGGTGGCGAGGAACTGTTTTGGTGCGCGGCTCAGGCCGCCGACCGTGTGCTGCGCACGATCGCCATGACCATCTTCAGCAGATAAACCATGATCAGCGTACCGACGAGGTCGCCGATAAACATCGCGGACCAGCCATGCAGGAGGTCTGGGAAGAAGCCGCGCAGGGCGAACCAGAGCGAGTGCAGGAAGGAGGTGAGCAGTGCGTAGACCAGGGCCAGTATGCCCAACCCGGCCGCGCTCAGCTTTTCGAGGGATGCGGGCATGCCGAACTTCAGGGCTGTCCGGTAGGCCAGGTAAGGCGCGCCCGCCGATATCATGGCCGCGCCCAGCCCGGTCAGCTGATCCATCGAGTTGATGCGCAGGTAGACGATCACCACCGACGCCAGCAGCAGGCCAATGGCCCCCTCGCCGGCAAAGATCAGCGTGCACAGCAGACGCAGGCCGGCCGGGAGAAAGATCCAGTTGGCGCCATCGTGCAATGCAGTCATATCGAAAAGCCATTCATTTACCCAGAAGAAGCTGAAGTAAAGGAGGGCCGAGATGGCGATCGATGCGAACTGGAGCAGCGTCATTATTATGCTTGACTTGAAAGGCAATGCCGGAAGGTCTGCTTCCTCGAAATGAAATCTTGCGGTACGCCCTCTCGCGGGGCGCACGCCGGTATTATCTCGGAAGCATAACAGCCGGAGGCATAATCATATGCCGATAACGGCACGCGTGCGAAGGTTTGGCACGTGCAGAAGAAGACGGCTGGCGTGTACCACGCGCGTTGCGCCCGGTGTACCGAGGCCAGCCGGTGGAGCGCCAGGAATCAGCTGCGCGTCGCAGCGATGCGCGAGCTGGTCACCTGCATGTTCGACTCGATCGCGTCGATCGCGACCTTCGCCGATTTGTTCAGTTGCGCGTAGCTGGAGCTGACATTGTCGATCGCCGATTTCATCATCGACAGTGCCGCAGGGGAGCCGCCCGGCGTGAGCCGCGCCAAGTCGTCGAGCAGGGAGACCAGCTGCCGGCTGTTTGCGCTGACCTGGGACTCGGCCGCGCGCGACAGGTCGCGATGCGTATCCGAAGCGATGCTGGACAAGTGGCGGCCGTAGGTGAGCACAATGTCGGCCTGCGGTTGCGCCTGGCTGCCGGCCAGGCTGAAGAATTCCTGCGGATCCTTGGCGGCCAGCAGATGCCGAGCACTGCCGATCGACGCGTCGAGGCTGGCCTTGGCCGCCTGCAGGTTCAGGCCGGCGAATTTTTCCATGCCATCGATCAGGCAGCCTGTGATCGAAGCGGCCAGTTGCAGTTGGGCGTCCAGCTGCGTACGTGCCGCGGTTGCCAGTGGTTCGGTTGTGTTGAGCATGGGAACTCCTCGGTATCGGGTGGGGAGGATCGTGGGCGATCGCGTATGTTGCGGTGCAGCGAACAAGATTGTCGATCGCTGCCGAGGGTCTGTCAAGGGATAATATTGCGATGCATCAATTTTTGTGTTCGAGCGACCTGCAGGTCGGGCCGCCATATGACGTGCCTGCGTGTTGCACAGGGATGAGCCGGTGATTGCTTATTACAGCGATCGCTTTGTGCTGCCCTTGCCGGAAGGGCATCGATTCCCGATGCGCAAATACCGGATGCTGCGCGACCAGGTCGCCGGGCGACTGCCGGAGGTCTGCCTCGAAGAAGCGCCATACACCACCGATGGCGTGCTGGCGCTGGCGCATCATCCGCACTATATCCAGCGTGTCGCCAGCGGCGCACTAACGGCAGCCGAGCAGCGGGCGATCGGTTTTCCGTGGTCAGCCGAGATGGTCGAGCGCTCGCGGCGCTCGGCGGGCGCGACCATTGCCGCTTGTCGCGCCGCGTTTACCGACGGTGTGGCGGTCAATCTTGCGGGGGGCACCCATCATGCGCATGCCGACCACGGCGAAGGCTTCTGCGTGTTTAATGACGCCGCGATCGCGGCGCGCCTGATGCAGGCCGAGCGGCGTGCTGCGCGCGTGGCCATCGTCGATCTCGATGTCCATCAGGGTAACGGGACGGCGGCCATCCTGGCCAATGATGAGTCGGTGTTCACGCTGTCCCTGCATGGCGAGCACAACTACCCGTTTGCGAAGGCGGTCAGTGACCTTGACATCGCACTGCCGGACGGTGCCGGCGACGAGGTCTATCTCGCGCAGCTCGACGGTGCGCTCGATCAGTTGTTTGCCAGCTTTGATCCGCAACTGATTATTTATCTCGCCGGTGCCGATCCGCACGAGGGCGACCGGCTCGGTCGCCTCAAGCTCACGGCTGCCGGCCTGGCCGAGCGTGACCGCCGCGTGCTCGCTGCGGCCAGCGCACGCAAATTGCCGGTCGCGATTGCGATGGCGGGTGGTTACGGGCGCGACATTGAGCAGACAGTCGCCATTCATGTGCAGACGGTCGATATCGCCGCCCGTCATTGCCATCGGGAGCACGCATGAGCGACCGGCCGACCCTCGAAGACCATGTACTGTCCGATATCGCGATGCCGATGTTGTTTGTGCTGATCTGGAGCACCGGATTCATCGTAGCCAAGTTCGGCCTGCCGCACGCGCCGGCGCTGACCTTCCTGTTGTTGCGCTACAGCGGTGTATTGCTGGTGCTGGTGCCTCTGCTGTTTCTGGTGCGCGCGCCATGGCCGCGCGCGCTGGCGCCGCATATCGCGGTCGCCGGTGTGCTGGTGCAGGCAGGCTATCTGTCCGGTGTCTGGTGTGCGATCAAGCTCGGCATGCCGGCCGGCCTGTCCGCGCTGATCGTTGGCCTGCAGCCGCTGCTGACCGGCTTTGCTGCGCCGCTGGTCGGTGAACCGCTCAGGCTGCGGCAGTGGATCGGACTGCTGCTAGGCTTGCTGGGCGTCGGGCTGGTGGTGATGGACAAGCTCACGCCGAACGGGAGCTCGGCGCTGAATGTGTCGTTGTGTGTGTTCGCGCTGTTTTCGATCACGGCCGGCACGATGTATCAAAAGCGTTTTTGTCCGCGCTTCGACTTGCGCAGCGGCGCAGTGATTCAGTTTTCCGCGTCGGCGCTGGTGACGCTGCCGTTCGCCGTCTGGCTCGAAAACCTGACGCCGGCGCTGGCCGAAGTAAAATGGACGGCCGATTTCCTGCTGGCGCTGGCCTGGTCCGTGCTCGCGCTGTCGATCGGCGCGATCTTCCTGCTGTTTGCGCTGATACGGAAGAACGCCGCAACCCATGTCTCCAGCCTGATGTACCTGACCCCGCCGGTGACGGCGCTGTTTGCATGGCTGCTGTTCGGCGAGACCATCGGCCTGGCCGGGGCTGCCGGCATGCTGCTGGCGGTGACGGGCGTTGCCTTCGTCGTGCGCAAGTGACGCCAGCATGAAGTCCATGACAACCAGAAGAAGCAGAAAAAAACAACGATGAGAATGCCATGAGGGACAGTCCCAAGACACGCTCGCACTTCCGCCATTTATATCCGATTACCACGCGCTGGGCCGACAACGATGCGTACGGCCATGTGAATAATGTCGTCTACTACCAGTGGTTCGACACGGTCGTGAACCAGTTCCTGATTGCCAACGGCACCTTGGACATTCATGACGGCGATGCAATCGGTCTGGTGGTCGAGACACATTGCAACTACTTCTCGCCGGTGACCTTTCCTGAACCCGTCGTAGCCGGCCTGTGCGTCGCCCGCCTCGGCGAGAGCAGCATACGTTACGAGATCGGCATCTTCCGCGGTGATGACGAGGTCGCCTCCGCACAGGGCCATTTCGTGCATGTGTATGTCGACCGCGCGACGCGCCGCCCGACCCCGATTCCCGCGCCTGCGCGCGCCTTGCTGCAAACCCTGCTGGTGAAAGAATGATCGACAGCCCTGAACAGAAAATCGTTGACGCGGCGATTTGCTCGCGTCGTTCCATCCGCGCCTTCAAACCGACGCCGGTCGCGCGCGAAGATATCGAGGCCATCCTCGCGGTCGCCGCGCGCGCGCCGTCCGGCTCGAACACCCAGCCGTGGAAGGTGTATGTGCTGACCGGCGAGATGCGGCAGCAGCTGTCGCAGCGCATCCTCGACGCCTACCTCGATCCCGGGCAGATAACGGCCCACGCCGAGGAATACGCGTACTACCCGCGCCAGTGGGTGGCGCCCTATGTCGATCGCCGTCGCAAGGTTGGCTGGGACCTGTACGGGCTGTTGGGCCTGACGCGCGACGACAAGGCCGGCATGCAGGCGCAGCACGGCCGCAATTACCTGTTCTTCGATGCACCGGTCGGACTAATCTTCACGATCGACCGCGTGATGGAGCAGGGCTCCTGGCTCGACTACGGCATGTTTCTGCAGAACGTGATGGTCGCCGCACGCGCACGGGGGCTCGACACCTGCCCGCAGGCTGCATTTACGCAATTCCACCGCGTGATCGCCGACGTACTGCAGGTCCCGGACAGCGAGCAACTCGTCTGCGGGATGGCGCTCGGCTTTGCCGATCCGGAGCGGATTGAAAACTCGCTGCAGACCGAACGCGCCAGCGTGTCCGAGTTCGCGCGGTTTCTAGATTAAGCACTACCTGTGGCTGCCCCGTATGGCGCTGTTGCGGCGGCGCAGTGTCAGGCAGCCCGGCGTACCGGATTCTGCGCGGCCGCACAAACATGGTTGATAAATCCGTTTAATTGACGCATATAACTCCCTAATTTGCTTGCGGATTCCCGCCGTTTTGCTACACTGCAAGGCAATTTTCCTGCATCAATACTGGGGTCCCGGATGCGCAGTTTCCAAGCTCGTGCGCTCGTCATTCTTTTGCTCGCCGCGTTCGCGCTACCGGCATCCCACGCGGCGACGGCGCACAAGCGCCTCGCCACCACCAAATCCTCAAAGAAAATTGCCCACCACCGGCCTGTGTCGAAACACAAGAAGCTGGCGGCAGGCAAGGCACGGATTGTTCGCGCGGCTTACTCGCAAGGCAAGCAAAAGCCGATGCAGCGCGTTGCGATGGCGTCGGTCATGGCGGGCGTGCCGCCGGTGCTGACGGCCGGCGACCTCGCCGGACTGAACCTGACGCGCGATCCGCTTGACCTGAATTCCAGCGTCGCGCTGGTGCTGGACCAGAACACCCATGAGGTGCTGTTCGAGAAGAATGCCAGCGTCGCGCTGCCGATTGCATCGATTACCAAGCTCATGACCAGTCTGGTCGTGGTCGAGGCCCAGCAGAACCTCGACGAGATCCTGACGGTCACCGAGGAAGACGTCGACCGCGAGAAGTTCAGTCATTCGCGCCTGCGCGTCGGGTCGCAGCTCTCGCGCGCCAACATGCTGCACATTGCGTTGATGAGTTCGGAAAACCGTGCCGCGTCGGCGCTCGGTCGTCATTATCCGGGCGGCATCCGTGCGTTTGTCTCTGCGATGAATGCGAAGGCCAGAGAGCTGGGCATGCAGAGCTCGAACTTCGCCGATTCTACCGGTCTGAACAGTGCGAACGTCTCCAGCGCACGCGACCTCGCCAAGCTCGTCATCGCCGCTTACCATCATCCGCTGATCCGCCAGTATTCGACCGATAGCCGCTATGTGGTCGATCCGGGCGGGCGCGCCCTGCAGTACCGCAACTCGAATGGCCTGATCGAAAAGCCTGACTGGGAGATCGGCCTGCAGAAGACCGGCTACATCTCCGAAGCGGGTCGTTGCCTGGTGATGCAGGTGCATCTGATTGGCCGGCCGGTGGTGATGATCTTCCTCGATTCGAAGAGCAAGCATTCGCGCCTTGCCGATGCCAGCCGTATTCGCAAATGGCTGGAAGGTCGTGCCGCATCGGCCATGTCAGGGCGGGCCCCGCAGCGCAGCTGACTGCGCGCGGGCGACTGCGGGATTCAGGCAGTTTCCACCGGGTGGTAGCCGAGCACCGCAGAAATATCGTTGGCTGTCGCAATCAGGTCATCCAGCCATTCGTCTTTCAGGCGGTCGGCCGGCGCTGAGATCGATAAGCCGGCAATCAGGCGTGCAGAGTCATCCCGAATGCCGGCCGCCATGCAGCGCACACCGAGCTCAAGCTCCTCATTGTCCCGCGCGTAGCCGCGCGCACGCACCAGCGACAGTTCACGTTCCAGTTTGGCCAGGTCAGTGATCGAGTTCTTGTTGTGGCCGGCCAGTCCGGTACGGGTCGCATACGAACGAACCAGCTTCGCGTCATCGACGGAGAGGAACAGCTTGCCGGTGGAGGTCAGGTGCAAGGGAGCGCGCCCGCCTATGGCCCGCACCACCTGCATCCCCGAACGTTCCGAGAAGGCGCGGTCGATATAGACAATCTCGTCGCCTTGCCGAACCGACAGGTTCACGGTCTGCTGCGTTCTGCGGTGCAGCGACTGCATGAACGGCAGTGCCGCTTCACGTACGTTGAGCCGGCTCTTGACGATGTTGCCGAGTTCCAGCAGTCGCATGCCCAGTCGGTAGGTGCCGGGTTCGGCGCGATCGACGAAACGTTTAACCACCATATCGTTCAAGATACGATGCGCTGTCGACGGATGCAGGCCAGTGGCGCTTGACAAATCTTTCAGGCTCACCGGGTCGCGATGGTTAGCCAGTGCATCGAGTAGCGTCATCATGCGCTCAATGACCTGGATCGATGTCTTTTCAGCAGCAGCAGGAGTATCGGGCTTCATGCGGGAATTTGTGCAATGCAATGCAATGCCGTTTTATATCACATTGTGAAAACGACTCACAAGTCCGCATTGATAAACCGGGGCTTTGGCAGGGCGTAAAGCGCCGCGCAGGTGCTTGCGGGCGTACTGCAGTGCCAAGTATTGCCCGGCGTATTGTCATCGCACAAATTTATTTCATCCCTGACAGTAGTACAGATAACCGTTCATTCATCGGATAATTCGACGTATCTGAAACTGCATACCCATAGGGATATTTCATGCGTGTTGGACTGCTGGTGACGTGCCTGGTGGACGTAATGCGTCCCGAAATAGGCTTCTCGGCGATCAGGCTGCTTGAGGCGGCCGGTTGCGAAGTGGTGGTTCCGGAGAACCAGACCTGCTGCGGACAGCCGGCCTACAGCGGCGGCAATAAGGCCGCTGCCCGCGATCTGGCCGCCAAATTTCTCGATGAATTTGAAAGCTTCGACTACGTCGTGATCCCTTCGGGTTCCTGCGGAGGCACCATACGCACACACTATGACGACATCCTGTCGGACGATCCTGCGCTGCTGGCACGTTACGCGAAGATCAAGGAACGCGTATTTGAGCTGACTGATTTTCTTTCCAGCGTTGTGAAGATCGACAAGCTGCCGACCGCGAATCCTGGCGCCTTCAAGGGTACGGTCACCTATCACGACTCCTGCTGCGGACTGCGCGAGCTCGGCGTGCAGGAGCAACCGCGCGAACTCATCGCCCGGCGTGAAGGCGTGCAGCTGACGGAAATGCACAATGCCCGCCAGTGTTGCGGCTTCGGCGGATCGTTCGCTGTCAAATACGGCGAGATCTCGAAAGCCATCGTCGACGAGAAATGCGACAACATCCACGCGACCGGTGCCGATGCGGTCGTGCTTGGCGACCTCGGCTGCATGCTGAATATTGAAGGCCGGCTGCGTCGCACCGGCGATACCAAGACCCGGGTCCTGCACGTTGCTCAGGTCCTCGCAGGAGACGCATGATGCAAGTCCAATCGATGCATTTCAAGGCACGTGCCGGCCAAAAACT
>JACCDS011362507.1_pt1 | contig 15191 bp, 14 predicted proteins | sample 7446441 | NCBI WGS metagenome assembly JACCDS01 (sample SAMN15323445, study PRJNA562643) | freshwater metagenome | isolation source: river surface water | place: USA:Blue River Watershed | collected 2017-08-17 | reverse complement strand
GCATCGGCTTCGATGTCTAGCGTGTCATGAGCAAGCTGCAAAATTCGCTCGTCATCCAACAGGGCGGGTGCGCTTGTCGTGTGTGCGGGGTTTGAGGTCATGTCGTGATTTTATGAGGGGTAGGCAACTTATTTGCCAATGCAAAAACTAGAGAAGATCACACCGAGCAAATCGTCCGGCGTGAATTCACCCGTGATGGTGTTGAGTGCGTTTTGACTCAGGCGTAATTCTTCGGCTAACAAATCGAGCGCTGGAACCTGGGCTTGCAAACTGGCATTCGCCAGCATGAGGTGCTCATCCACCGCATGCAGGGCCTGCACATGGCGCTCGCGAGCCATGAACATGCCTTCAGCGCTACCACCTTGCCAACCCACCACATTGAGCAACTGTTGGCGTAGCGCAGGCAAGCCGTCGCCCGTTTTGGCCGACAAAGTGATGTGTGTCGCTGCTGTCATGTCGTCTTGGTTCGGCAATGTTGCCCCCATGCTGTATGCGTCTGCCTTGTTCCACAAGTGAAGAACCGGCACATGCGCGGCGACCCTGTCTTTCAAGTTTTGTTCAATCTGTTGGTCGGCGGATGAATAAACCGGATCGTCCTTGCGCGTGAGGTCGTGCAAGAAAAGCACAGCATCCGCTTGGCCAATCTGATCCCACGCACGCGCAATACCGATGCGCTCAACTTCGTCCACGTCTGGGTGCTCACGCAGGCCTGCGGTGTCCACCACATGCAAAGGCACGCCTTCAATCTGAATAGTTTGCTGCACCACATCGCGCGTTGTGCCTGCTATCGGGGTCACAATGGCTAACTCGGCTCCCGCCAGCGCATTGAGCAACGAGCTTTTGCCTGCATTAGGCTGTCCAGCAATCACCACACGTATGCCTTCGCGCAGCAATGCCCCTTGTTTGGTTTGTGCCATCACGCGCGCCAGATTTTGTTGCAAGCGATTTAGCTGTCCTTGTGCGTCGGCTTGCTTCAAAAAGTCGATGTCTTCTTCTGGAAAATCCAACGTCGCTTCAACCAACATGCGCAGATGAATCAACGCGTCACGAAGCTGATGTATTTCCTGCGAGAACGCGCCGGCCAACGATCGACTCGCCCCACGCGCTGCAGCTTCTGTGCTTGCATCAATCAAGTCGGCCACGGCTTCCGCTTGGGCCAAGTCAAGTTTGTGGTTCAAAAAAGCACGCTGGGTAAATTCGCCCGGCTGGGCCAAACGCAAACCACTCAATGTGGGCTTATTGTGCTCATTCAGCGATGCAGCCACGCGCAAACAACGCGCCAAAACAAGTTGCAACACCACGGGGCCCCCGTGCGCTTGCAACTCCAAAACGTCTTCCCCGGTATAGCTGTTTGGTCCAGGAAAGTGCAGCGCCAACACATGATCAATTGGCACGCCCGCTTCGTCTAACAGCGGCAAATATGTGGCTTCACGTGGTTTTAAAGCCCGACCACACAAGACATGTGCGAATGCACCTAAATTTTTTGCACTCACACGCACAATGCCCACGGCTCCACGTCCTGGTGCTGTGGCTATGGCAATGATGGGCGCGTCATGTTGAGCAAGCATGGCTAGATTGTCCAGAAAAAAACCCGCCATCCGAAGGTGGCGGGTTTGGTATACCTATTTTCTAAGTCAGAACTTTGGCAAGTTGAATTGAGGTGGCACACCCATGCGCACGTTGATCAACCACTGCTGGGCAATTGACAACACGTTGTTGGTGATCCAGTACAACACCAAGCCCGCAGGGAAGAAGAAGAACATCACGCTAAAGGCCAAGGGCATGATCCACATCATTTTGGCTTGCATGGGGTCTGGTGGCGCGGGATTCAATGCTGTTTGCAGCAAAGTGGTGAGCGTCATGACCAGTGGCAGGATGAAATAGGGGTCTGGTGCAGACAAGTCATGAATCCAACCCACCCATGGTGCGTTGCGAATTTCAACAGTTGACAACAGCACCCAGTACAACGCAATGAAGACGGGAATTTGGATCATGATGGGCAAGCAGCCGCCCATTGGGTTGACCTTTTCCTCACGGTAAATCTTCATCATCTCCATTTGCATTTGTTGCGGGTTATCTTTGAAACGCTCACGCATTTCCATAATGCGCGGATTAACCGCTTTCATTTTTGCCATGCTTTGGTAAGCATGTGCATTCAACCAATAAAAGCCTGCTTTGAGCAAGACCACTAAGGCCACGATTGACCAACCCCAGTTTTTCAGGATGCTATTGAGCTGATCCAATAACCAAAACAAAGGCTTGGCCAAAATTGTGAACCAGCCGTAGTCTTTGACCAGATCCAAGCCTGGATAAAGCGCTTCGAGCTTGTTTTCTTCTTGTGGACCCGCATAGAGTGTGGTCGTTATGCTTTTGGTCTGCCCTTGCTTGAGAGGCTCCAGTGGAGCAATCGCTGTCACACGGTAGCAGCAGTCAGGCAATGTAGCGCCAATGTCGACGGCATCTAAAGAAATGTCACGGTTCATGCCTTCAGGCAAGATCCAAGCGCTGGCAAAGTAGTGCTGCACCATAGCGATGTAGCCTGTATTAGATTGTTTTTCAACATCCACTTTTTTCTTCTTAATGTCAGCGAATTCTGCTTTTTGGTATTTTTTGGCCTCTGTGTAAACAGCAGGGCCTGTGAATGTGGAATAAAAAGACGATTCACCAGCAGGCTTGTTGCCATCGCGCACCAATTGCAAATACAGTTGTGGTGCCACCTCTTGGGTACCTGTGTTCACGATGTCGTGCTTGACCGCCATGTCATAAGCACCACGCTTAAGGGTGTAAGTTTTCACCAATTTCACACCACCCTGTACCGCTGATTCAAATGTGATGGATAGCTCGTTCTGACCATCATTGAGTTTGCGAGCACCTGGACGAACCGTCATCAGCGATTTGTGTGTAGGCAATGCCACGCCTGGTGTGCTTGAAATCAAGCCTGTTTGCGCGGTGTAAATGCGGTCTTTGCTGTCGTCTAGCAACACAATGTTGTGACCAGGCTTTTGCTCATCTTCATGCTTTAACAATTCCGCACGCACCAATGTGCCGCCTTCTGTATCAAAGCTGAGCTTGAACACATCGGTTTCAACCTGAACCAACTCTTTGCTAGCAGCTCGTGTTTCAACGGCTGGTACTGTCGCTGTGTTTTGCGGCGCAGCTGCTGCTGGTACACCAGCGACTTGCGACGCTGTTGACGACGCAGCGTCCGCAACTTTCACTTGCTGTGCAGGTGTTGGAAAAAAGGTAGCCTTGTTTCCGTTGTGAACTTGCCATTGGTCCCACAAGAGAACCATAGAGAAACCAAAGATCACCCACAAAATGGTGCGGCGAAAGTCATTCATGATGAAGTTTTCTTTCCAGAGTTGGAAGAGGTCAAAGAGGTAAACAAAGCAGGTGGAACTGGGTCATGTCCGCCTACACACCAAGGATGGCAACGCATCAAGCGCCGCACTGTCAAATAGCTGCCACGTGTTGCACCATGAAGTTCTAGGGCTTTTAGGGCATACACCGAACATGTCGGCTCAAACCGACAAGCAGAACCCAACCACGGACTGAGCAACAAGCGATACCCACGTACAAGTGCTATCAATATAGCTTGCATCATGCAGTACTCACTCTAGCAAACAACTGTTTCAGTTCATCACGCACGTCTTGTTTGAGCACTTCAGACGATGCGCTCACAAATTTTTGCTGATTAAAGCTAGCGCGTAAACGAACCACGTAGGCTGTTGGCTGCAGACCCTTTTCAAATTCGTGTGCTACAGCATGAACTTGTCTTCGAATCAGGTTACGTGTGACTGCGTGCTTTGCCCAACGCTTTGGGGTAAGTGCTCCCATCTTCACGACACCATCAACAAACAGGGCCGGGGTTTGTTCAAACCCAGACCCTGTAGAAGCTTTGTTCGGCGATTGCCATTGGTGCAATACAAAGTGCGGCGTATGCGCCACAGACCCTGCCGACATGACGGCCTGAAATTCTGACCACTGTTTCAGACGTTCCACGGCGTTTAGCTCGCGGGCCTCTGTTCAGCGGCTAAGAATTAGACAGCCAGGCGCTTGCGACCTTTGGCGCGACGTGCATTGATCACAGCGCGACCGCCGCGTGTTTTCATGCGAACCAAAAAGCCGTGTGTACGGGCGCGGCGAGTTTTAGAAGGCTGGTAAGTGCGTTTCATAATTTTTCCAATTGACAAGCCCCTGAGAATCAGGGAAACCTAGGATTATCTCAAACTTTTCAGGCTCTTGCTAACTTTTATCCACACTCTTTTCTTTTTGCTTTTTGAAAAAGAGTTTTATTTTTTCTGTGCCTGTGGATAATTTTTTGATAAAGTGCTTTATTGCGTGTCTAAACGACACAGCTATCCACAGAAAAAATCTCATGAATCAGGGCATCCCTCCCGGCACTTTAGACAGCACTGGCACACCGTCAGGCGATGGTTTGTGGCAAGCCTGTATCGATCAGTTGGCTCAAGAGTTACCTGAACAGCAATTCAACACGTGGATCAAACCCCTGATTGCAACTGTGGCAGCTGACTTTTCAAAAACCACAATCTTGGTTGGCAATCGCTTTAAATTGGACTGGATTCGGGCCCAATATGCCCATCGAATTGCTGCGCTTTTGCAACAGTTTCATGGTCAACCCATTCAAGTTGAGTTAGCGATCACTCCTAAAGAATTACCTTTAAAAATAAAGCCTGTTTCGTTTTCTCAAGAACTCGAATCTCTTCCTGAAAGCTTTGTTGGGCTGGAAGAAGGAATTCCTAGCGGACCAAGAACACGTCTAAACACGGCACTGACGTTTGACACCTTGGTTGAGGGTACGGCCAACCGTATGGCACGTGCGGCGGCAATGCATGTTGCAACCATGCCTGGTCAGCTGTACAACCCCTTGTTCATTTACGGTGGTGTCGGCCTAGGTAAGACCCATTTGATGCATGCTGTGGGTAACAAGCTATTGGCTGAGCGTCCAGATGCCAAAGTTCTCTACATCCATGCAGAACAATTTGTTTCAGATGTGGTTAAAGCGTATCAACGTAAGACTTTTGACGAATTCAAAGAGCGTTACCACTCGCTCGATCTGCTCTTGATTGATGATGTTCAGTTTTTCGCGAACAAAGAACGAACACAAGAAGAGTTTTTCAATGCTTTTGAAGCTTTACTAGCCAAAAAATCACACATTGTGATGACCAGCGATACCTATCCCAAAGGTTTGACTGACATCCATGAACGCTTGGTGTCTCGGTTCGATGCTGGTTTAACTGTTGCCATCGAACCCCCTGAGCTTGAGATGCGCGTGGCTATTTTGATCAGCAAATCAAGATCTGAAGGCGCTGAGATGCCTGAAGAAGTTGCGTTTTTCGTAGCCAAAAATGTGCGCTCAAACGTGCGTGAGCTCGAAGGCGCGCTGCGCAAGATCTTGGCGTACTCGCGTTTCAATCAAAAAGAAATTTCAATTCAATTGGCGCGTGATGCCTTGCGTGATCTGCTTTCTATCCAGAATCGCCAGATTTCCGTAGAGAACATCCAAAAAACCGTTGCTGACTATTACAAGATCAAGGTAGCGGACATGTACTCTAAGAAGCGTCCTGCTTCGATTGCTCGACCACGACAGATTGCCATGTATCTTGCCAAAGAGCTCACCCAAAAGAGTCTGCCAGAGATTGGTGAGTTGTTTGGTGGACGGGATCACACCACCGTCTTGCATGCGGTTCGCAAAATCACTGCGGAACGTCAACAAATGGCAGATCTAAATCAACAACTCCACGTACTTGAGCAAACACTCAAAGGTTAAATCACCAAAAGAACAACCTTGTGGGTAATTTTTGAACAACAGCATAGTTATCCACAGAAAAGTAGGGCAATCAAAGTTATCCAGATTTGAACGACACCAAAAAAGCGAGCTTACTAACACCTTTGAAGCAAGCTCAAGTCCTTGAAAAAAAAGAGGAAAATGCTGTTGTCCACATAAAGATGCTTTGCTTATCTACTACTACTAATTTAAATAAAGAAAACAAGAGGAAGAGATGATCGTACTGAAAGCAACACAAGACAAAGTTTTGTCAGTTCTGCAATCTGTTGCAGGCATCGTTGAACGCCGTCACACCCTGCCAATCTTGGCTAACGTTTTGATTCGCAAAACAGGCAGCGCCCTGCAACTGACGACAAGCGATTTAGAGATTCAAATTCGCACGACAGCAGAACTTGATGGCGATGCCGGCAACTTCACCACAACTGTTGGTGCTCGCAAGTTAATTGACATCTTGCGCACCATGCCTTCTGATCAAACTGTGAGTTTGGAATCTAGCCAAAACAAATTGATCTTGAAGGGTGGCAAAAGTCGCTTCACGCTGCAAAGTTTGCCTGCAGAAGACTTCCCATTGGTGCAAGAAGCTGCCAACTTTGGCCCTTCATTCAGCGTTCCTCAAAAAACACTGAAAGAACTGTTGCACCAGGTGTCATTTGCCATGGCCGTGCATGACATCCGTTACTACTTGAACGGCATTTTGTTTGTGGCTGAAGGCAAGCAACTCAGCTTGGTTGCAACCGATGGTCATCGCTTGGCTTTTGCTTCTGCCACCTTGGATGTGGAAGTGCCACGTCAAGAAGTCATCTTGCCTCGCAAGACGGTGCTTGAAATGCAGCGTTTGCTCAGCGACAAAGAGGGCGCGATTGAAATGCAATTTGCTGGAAATCAAGCCAAGTTCTCTTTCGACGGTATGGAATTTGTGACTAAGTTGGTCGAAGGCAAGTTCCCTGATTACAACCGCGTGATTCCAAAGAACCACAAAAATACCATCACCATGGGTCGTACAGCCCTTTTGGCGACGTTACAGCGAACCGCTATTTTGACCAGTGAAAAATTTAAAGGCGTGCGTTTGAATTTGGAACCGGGCGTGCTGCGTGTTGCGTCTAGTAACGCTGAGCAAGAAGAGGCCGTGGACGAACTTGAGATCGATTACAACGGCGACGCCATTGAAATTGGTTTTAACGTGACGTATTTGATCGACGCTTTGACCAATATGGACCAAGACATGGTGCAAGTTGACTTGGCTGATTCCAACAGCTCAGCCCTTATCACCATTCCAGAAAACACCACCTTCAAATACGTGGTGATGCCAATGCGTATCTAACGCATTGATTGCTTTTCCTTTTTACGATTGAACCCGTGAGGCACTTGTACCTCACGCATGAAGACTTGTTATGACCGAACCTACGCAAACCCCTGACAACGCAGCCACACCCCCAGCCGGTGAAGGTTATGGTGAAGGCTCCATTCAAATTTTGGAAGGCCTTGAGGCGGTTCGTAAGCGCCCAGGCATGTACATCGGCGATACGTCGGATGGCACAGGTTTGCACCACTTGGTGTTTGAGGTGGTCGATAACTCGATTGACGAAGCATTGGCGGGTCATTGTGATGACATTGTGGTCACCATTCACTCAGACAATTCCATCAGCGTTACAGATAACGGCCGTGGTATCCCAACTGGCGTGAAGATGGATGACAAGCATGAGCCTAAACGCTCAGCTGCTGAAATTGCGTTGACTGAACTTCACGCGGGCGGAAAGTTCAACCAAAACAGCTACAAGGTTTCGGGTGGTTTGCACGGTGTGGGTGTGTCTTGCGTGAACGCTTTGTCTAAATCTTTGCGTTTGATTGTGCGTCGCGAAGGCAAAGTGCACACCTTGGAGTTTTCCAAAGGCTTTGTGCAAAACCGCATCATTGAGGTCGTGGACGGCGTGGAAGTCTCTCCCATGCGCATCACTGGTGAGACAGAAAAGCGCGGAACTGAAGTTCACTTTCTGCCAGACACAGAAATTTTCCAGCAAAACAACGACTTTCACTACGAGATTTTGGCGAAGCGCTTGCGCGAGCTGAGCTTCTTGAACAATGGTGTACGCATCCGCTTGAAAGACGAACGCACAGGTAAAGAAGACGATTTCTCTGGTGCAGGTGGAGTCAAAGGCTTTGTGGACTTCATCAATTCAGGCAAAAAAGTGCTGCACCCCAATGCGTTTTATGCCGAAGGTGAGCGCCCAGCCGATAGTTATGGTGGCATTCCTGGTACCAGTATTGGTGTGGAAGTGGCCATGCAGTGGAACGATGGTTACAACGAAAGCGTCTTGTGCTTCACCAACAACATTCCTCAGCGAGATGGTGGCACTCACTTGACGGGTTTGCGTGCAGCAATGACGCGTGTCATCAGCAAATATATCGAGCAAAACGACATTGCCAAAAAGCAAAAGGTGGAAGTGACTGGCGATGACATGCGTGAAGGCTTGTGCTGTGTGTTGAGCGTTAAAGTGCCTGAGCCTAAGTTTTCCAGCCAGACCAAAGACAAACTTGTGTCTAGTGAAGTGCGTGCCCCTGTGGAAGACATCGTGGCTAAAACGCTCACCGAGTTTTTGGAAGAGCGCCCCAACGATGCCAAGATCATCACAGGCAAGATTGTCGAAGCAGCCAAGGCCCGCGAAGCAGCGCGGAAAGCTCGCGAAATGACACGCCGCAAAGGTGTGTTGGATGGCATGGGATTACCTGGCAAGTTGGCCGACTGCCAAGAAAAAGACCCATCGCTGTGCGAAATCTACATCGTGGAGGGTGACTCTGCGGGTGGCTCGGCCAAGCAAGGCCGTGACCGTAAATTCCAAGCCATCTTGCCCTTGCGCGGCAAGATTTTGAACGTTGAAAAAGCGCGTTATGAAAAGCTGCTCACCAGCAATGAAATTTTGACGCTCATCACGGCATTAGGCACCGGCATTGGCAAAGCCAGTGCCGAGTCTGGCAAGTCAGCCACAGACGACTTCAATGTCGACAAGCTGCGCTATCACCGCATCATCATCATGACCGACGCGGACGTGGACGGTGCGCACATTCGTACGCTGTTGCTCACATTCTTCTATCGCCAAATGCCTGAGTTGGTGGAGCGTGGTCATATCTACATCGCGCAGCCACCTCTGTATAAGGTGAAGGCGGGTAAAGAAGAGTTGTATCTCAAAGATGCGGCTGCTTTGGATGGTTTCTTGCTGCGGATCGCCTTGAAAGACGCAAGCATCACTACAGGTGGTTCTAACCCACAAACCCTCAGTGGCGATACTTTGAGTGAATTGGCGCGTAAGCACCAAATCGCTGAGTCCGTCATTGCTCGCTTGAGTGGCTTTATGGATGCCGAAGCTTTGCGTGCCATGGCCGATGGCGTGTCTGTGAACCTTGACACTGTGGCCGATGCCGAAAAATCTGCCGCAGCCATGCAAGAAAAACTCCGCGAGTTGGGTAGTGATTCCGAAGCTTCTGGCGAATTTGATGTCCGCACCGACAAGCCAATTTTGCGGATCAGCCGCCGCCACCATGGCAATGTCAAGAGCAGCGTTATCACGCAAGATTTTGTTCACGGCGCAGACTATGCCGCTCTGGCTGAAGCCGCTCAGACTTTCCGTGGCCTGTTGGGTGAGGGCTCAAAAGTTCACCGCGGTGAAGGCGAAAAGGCCAAAGAAGAGAAAGTGGCTGACTTCCGTCAAGCCATGAAGTGGCTCATCACTCAAGCAGAAAACACCACAGCCCGTCAGCGTTACAAGGGTTTGGGTGAGATGAACCCAGAGCAACTCTGGGAAACCACCATGGACCCCGAAGTGCGCCGTCTCTTACGTGTGCAAATTGACGATGCCATTGAAGCCGACCGCGTCTTCACCATGTTGATGGGCGATGAGGTAGAACCTCGCCGCAACTTCATCGAAGACAACGCTTTGCGCGCTGGCAATATTGACGTTTAAAACGTTGCGAGTTTGATGGGCCTATCCCATCAGGCCTGCACGAAAGTCGTCAACGGCTTGCACCAGCTCTTCGCGGGTGTTCATCACAAACGGGCCGTATTGTGCAATTGGCTCGTTAAGTGGCTGACCTGCAATCAAAATAGCACGCGTGTTGGCTTGGGCACGCAGTGCCACGGCATTGCCCTCGTTTGTGAGAACCGCCATGTGCTTGATAGGCACCGAAGTGGCATGTTCTTCCGTTACAACCTCTAAGCCACCGCGGTACACATACACAAACGCGTTGTGTGCAACGGGCAAAGTTTGTTCAAACACAGCCTTGTCTTGCCCAGGGAAGTGCAGATCTAAGTAAAGCGGCTCTGTGTGTTCGCGTTGCATGGCGCCATCAGTGCCGTGTGAGTGGCCTGCAATCACGCGCACCAAAACGCCTTGCTGGGTGGTGACTTCTGGAATGTCTGCACTCTGTATGTCGCGGTACCAAGGCTCGCACAATTTGTTTTTGGCGGGTAAGTTCAGCCACAGCTGAAAACCTTCCATCACACCCTCTTCTTGTTCGGGCATCTCGCTGTGAATCAAACCACGCCCAGCAGTCATCCACTGCACGCCGCCGTTTTGCAAAAGGCCTTCGTTGCCGCCACTGTCTTTGTGGCGCATGCGACCTGCAATCATGTAGGTCACGGTTTCAAAGCCGCGGTGTGGGTGGTTGGGAAAGCCGGCAATGTAGTCGCCGGGGTTATCGCTGCCAAAGGCATCGAGCATCAAAAATGGGTCTAGGCGTTCTTGCAAGTCGTGGCTGAGCACGCGCGTTAACCGCACACCCGCACCATCTGAAGTGGCTTGGCCTTGTACCAAACGCTCAACGCGGCGCAGCTTGTTCATACTTCGTTACTTGCCTGAAGCATTACGCTTTTCAATACGTGCGTTCATCTTTTTCAGGGCAGCTTCATCAGGCTCTTGCCATTTGGCACCAGAAAGATTGGCCATGTGCACCACCGCAGCCGCAAATTCGGGCAAGGTCAGTTCAGCGCGTCCGCCTTTCGCAGGCATGGCGCGCACGCCGTTAAAGCCGTCGGCGGTCAAAGGGATTTGGCCTTCTTTGATCAACTTGCCCCAAGCCTTGGTGTCACCCACTTTTGGTGCGCCTGCTAGGCCCTGTGCGTGGCAGTTGGCGCAGACAGCTTTGTAAGTTTCTTCACCATTGCTGCTGATGGCCCATGTGCTGGCCATGCTCAAAATCAAAGCGATTGCTGTTTTTTTCATCTCGTCCACCTCGTTGGTTAATCGCGCAATTTTGTCTCAGAAATACCCACGCCGTAAGCACGGAGGGTGGGGCTTGTAAAATCGCCCGCTGCTAAGCAGGGCGGCAAACAGCCCCTGCGACTTTGTGCCAGAGGCACACGCAAAGGTTGTTTATGTTGTACCCCCAAGAGTTTGATGTCATCGTCGTTGGCGGTGGCCATGCAGGCACCGAAGCGGCACTGGCCGCAGCACGCATGGGCGCTAAAACTTTACTCTTAAGCCACAACATCGAAACCTTGGGCCAGATGAGCTGCAACCCGTCCATCGGCGGCATTGGCAAAGGGCATTTGGTCAAAGAGGTGGATGCTTTGGGCGGGGCAATGGCCTTGGCCACCGACGAGTCAGGCATTCAATTTCGCATTCTCAATAGCTCCAAAGGCCCAGCCGTGCGCGCTACTCGTGCACAGGCCGACCGCATTTTGTACAAAGCGGCCATTCGCCGTATGCTGGAAAACCAGCCTAACCTTTGGCTTTTCCAACAAGCCGTGGACGACTTGATGGTGGAGGGCGACCGTGTGGTCGGTGCTTGCACCCAAGCAGGCATTCAGTTTCGCAGCCGCACCGTGGTGTTGACCGCGGGCACGTTCTTAGACGGCAAGATTCACGTTGGGTTGAACAACTACGCGGGCGGCCGTGCTGGCGACCCACCGGCCGTCAGTTTGTCGGCGCGTTTGAAAGAACTGAAGCTCCCACAGGGCCGTTTGAAAACCGGCACGCCACCACGCATCGACGGACGCACCATTGACTTCAGCCAATGCACCGAACAACCAGGTGACGGTGTTGCCAACCAAACGGCCACCGGCGCACCTTCGGCTGGTGTGTTGGGCGAGGTGCCGGTGTTTAGCTTCATGGGCCGTGCGTCCATGCACCCGCAGCACATGCCGTGTTGGATTACGCACACCAACCAGCGCACCCACGACATCATCCGTTCTGGCTTTGATCGCAGCCCCATGTTCACCGGCAAGATCGAAGGCGTCGGCCCACGCTATTGCCCGAGTGTCGAAGACAAGATTAACCGCTTTGCGGACAAAGACAGCCACCAAATCTTTTTGGAACCCGAAGGCCTGACCACCCACGAGTATTACCCCAACGGTATCAGCACCAGTTTGCCGTTTGACATTCAGTACGACTTGGTTCGCTCGATGAAGGGTTTGGAAAACGCCCACATCATTCGCCCAGGGTACGCCATCGAGTACGACTACTTTGACCCGCGGGAGCTCAAGCGCAGTTTTGAAACCCGAGCCATTGGTGGTTTGTTCTTTGCTGGGCAAATCAACGGCACTACTGGGTATGAAGAGGCAGCGGCCCAAGGTTTGTTTGCTGGTATCAACGCCGCCTTGCAATGTCGCAGCTTGGCCGGTGCCGCCAACGACTTTGGCGGTGCGTGGACACCTGGCCGCGACTTGGCCTACTTGGGCGTGTTGGTTGACGACCTCACCACCAAGGGCGTGACCGAGCCGTACCGTATGTTCACCAGCCGCGCCGAGTTCCGTTTGCAGCTGCGCGAAGACAACGCCGACATGCGCCTGACTGAGTTGGGTCGCCAAATGGGCTTGGTGGATGACGCCCGCTGGGACGCATTCAACCGCAAACGCGATGCTGTTTCACGTGAAACAGAGCGCCTCAAATCTATCTGGGTCAACCCCCGCAACTTGCCAGCCGCGGAGGCCGAGCGCGTCTTGGGCAAGGGCATCGACCGCGAATACAACCTGGCAGATTTGCTCCGCCGCCCCGATGTGAGCTACCAAGGGCTGATGTCTTTGGATGGTTCCAAATACCAAAACCAAGAGCTGCTGGATGGCTTGGCCGGAGATGATGTTTCACGTGAAACCACGCGTGCCATCATTGAGCAAGTTGAGATTGCTGCCAAATACTCCGGCTACATCGATCGCCAACGCGACGAAGTGCAGCGTGCAGCCCACTACGAAAATCTCAAGCTGCCCGAAGACTTGGACTACAACCAGGTCACGGCTTTGTCCTTTGAGGTGCGTCAGCGCTTGAGCCGCCAGCGGCCCGAGACTTTGGGCCAGGCCTCCCGCTTGTCTGGCATCACGCCTGCGGCGATTTCGCTTTTGCTCATTCACCTCAAACGCTCTCGCGTCAAAGGCTTTGCGCAAGAGCCTGCCGCCGACTCGGCCGAGGCCGCTTGATGCATCCGCTTTTGCCCGCCCTGCAAAAAGGGCTCGATGGTTTGGGCTTGGCGCTAACGCCAGACCAGCAAAACCAGTTGTTGGCCTACATGGACTTGATTGCCAAGTGGACCAAGGTCTACAACCTCACGGCAGTGCGCGATGCGGATGAAATGCTCACGCACCATCTGCTCGACAGCTTGGCCGTCATCGCACCATTGCGTCGCGAGTTGGTCAAGTTGGGTTTGCCAACCGACCGGAGCTACAAACTGTTGGATGTTGGATCGGGAGCAGGCTTGCCCGGCATCGTCATTGCCATCACATGCCCAGAAGTTTCGGTGACGTGTGTGGACACCGTGGCCAAAAAAGCGGCGTTCATTCAGCAGGTCTCTGCCAACTTGAAGCTGTCCAACCTCAAGGGTTTGCATGCCCGCGTCGAGAGCTTGACCGAGCCCTTCGATGTGGTTTGCTCCCGCGCCTTTGCCTCTTTGGTCGACTTCACTACCTGGTCACAGTCCGCCTTGGCAGACCACGGTGTCTGGATGGCCATGAAAGGCAAGCACCCCGACCAGGAGCTGGCCCTGTTGCCCGAAAACGTCAAAGTGTTTCACGTGGAACAACTCCAAGTGCCCGGTTTGGATGCCGAGCGCTGCATCATCTGGATGCACGGTTAAACTTCCCTCAGTTTCAAATCTGAGTTTTCTATGTTCGGTATCGCGGACTACGGCGCTTTTGTCGTGGCCATCATTGTTTTTTTGGCCATTCCAGGCCCTGGCAACTTGGCCTTGCTCACCGCAACAGGCAAGGGCGGGGTGCGTGCTGGCCTGGCCGCCACCTTGGGTGTGATTGCTGGTGACCAAGTTTTGCTGTGGTTGGCCGTGGCGGGTTTGTCGGCCGTACTCATCAACTACCCAAGTTTGTACAGCACGGTCCAGTGGGTGGGGGCGGCCTACCTCATGGGCTTGGGCTATTCTCTGTACAAGGTGAAAGAGGGCGATGCGCCTGTGCTGAACATGAAGCCCGAGCATTACTTTCGCCAGGCATTGTTCATCACCGTGCTCAACCCCAAAGCCATTGTGTTTTACATGGCATTCTTTCCCTTGTTTGTTGACCCCGCCATCCACATGGGGCTACTCACATTTGCTGTGATGGCTGCCACCATCGCCTCGCTCACCTTCGTCTATGGTTTGGTGGTCGTGCTTTTGGCGCATCACACGGCCGAGCGTGTCCGATCTAATCCGCTCATTGGCCTTGCTCTCAACAAAATTGCGGGCGTGTTGCTCATTGCCTTTGGCCTCAAGATGGCCTTGTTCAAATAATTTTTCCGTCTCTTTCGAAAGTTCTGTATGGCCAAAATATTCTGCGTTGCCAACCAAAAAGGTGGTGTCGGCAAGACCACCACCACTGTCAACTTGGCGGCGGGCTTGGCCTTTGTCGGCCAGCGCGTCTTGATGGTTGACTTGGACCCGCAAGGCAACGCCACCATGAGCTCGGGCGTCGACAAGCGCGAAATGGAACTCTCCGTGTACGACGTGTTGTTGGAAGAGGCGACCATTGCCGAGGCCCGCATCCGCAGCAACTGGGGCAACGAGGGGGTGCGTGCCAAGATCCCGACCTACGACGTGCTGGGCGCTAACCGCGACTTAGCCGGTGCGGAAGTCGAGCTCGTTTCGCTAGAGCGCCGCGAAAACCGCCTCAAGCAAGCCTTGTCCGTGGTGGATGCCGAGTACGACTTTGTGCTTATTGATTGTCCTCCGTCGCTCTCCATGCTGACCCTCAATGGCTTGTGCGCAGCGCATGGTGTCATCGTGCCCATGCAGTGCGAATACTTCGCCCTTGAAGGCCTGACTGACTTGGTCAACACCATCAAACAAGTGCATGCCAACCTCAACCGCGAACTCAAAATCATTGGCTTGTTGCGTGTCATGTTTGACCCGCGCATCACCTTGCAGCAGCAGGTCAGCGACCAGCTCAAAGACCACTTTGGCGACAAAGTGTTTG
>JACCDS010995038.1_pt1 | contig 15195 bp, 13 predicted proteins | sample 7446441 | NCBI WGS metagenome assembly JACCDS01 (sample SAMN15323445, study PRJNA562643) | freshwater metagenome | isolation source: river surface water | place: USA:Blue River Watershed | collected 2017-08-17 | reverse complement strand
TAAAACAGTGAACTCAGGCAATAAAAAGTGAAATTGAAATACGAAACCAATATGTGCATTTCTAAATTGCGCTAATTCGTTTTGTGTTTTTCCTTTCAGTTCTTCACCTTGAAGTTTTAAACTACCTTCATAATCGGTGTCCATAGTAGAAAGTATATAGAGCAAAGTTGATTTACCACAACCCGATTTACCAACGATAGAAAGAAACTCTCCTTTATTGATGCTAAAATTTAAATCTTTTAGCACCTGGAATTTCTCAGGTTCATAAAAGTATTTACTAATGTTTGTTGCTTCTAAAATTGGTTCCATTAGCCTCGTAGTATATTTACCGGATCTATCTTACTTGCTTTACGAGCAGGAAAGTAACCTGCAAAAATGGTGGTTAGTATTCCGAACATTAATCCAAATACATAAAACTTCACATCCATATTTACAGGAAAAGTTTCAACACTTAAAAATTCACCGGCATCAAAAGGTGTGATAGATAATAAGTATGAAATTCCAAAGCCCAATAAAAGTCCGACTAAACCTCCCATAATACCAATGAATACCGCCTGAAATAAAAACACTTGAACAATATCATTACGTTCAAATCCTGTAGCCTTTAATATTGCTATGTCTTTCATTTTATCGTAAATGGTCATGTTCATAATGTTGTATATACCAAAGCCCGCAACAATTAACAAAGTACTTACCACCACCATGGTTAACACATTTCTAATAATAAACGATGCTAAGATGGTAGCATTTGCTTCTTCCCAATCTTCAGCTTTGTAACCATAGATACTCTTATATCTTTTGGCATAAGGTTTCGCGACATTAATATCCTTGAACTTAATTTGAATATCTGTTATGTAATGATTGTCTTTGCCTAAAATGCTTTGTACAGTATTTAAATTTGCATAAGAACGAACATTATCTAATGCGCCAATATTTGTTTTAAATATGCCAACAATTCTCAATAATAGAGCGTTTCCTTGCGGTGTGGTTACTCCCACGTGATCTCCAACTCTTAAATTCATTTTATCGGCTAAACCTTTTCCCATCAAAATTCCATCTCTACTACTTAACAAGTCATCAAGCTCACCCGACTTCATTTTATCTCTTAATTGATAGAGTTTATCTTCTTGCAAAATATCAACTCCAACCACTTGCCCTGGTATAGGTGTTGGTCCGTAATTATAAAAAACTTGAGTTGTTAATTGAGGTGAAACGCCTAATACTAAAGGGTCTTGCTCTATTTGTTTTGCAATGAGCATCCCATTTTTAATATTTAATTGTTCCTTTTTAGGTTTTTGATGGTGTACTATATTCCAATCATGCTCATTGGTATGTAATTGATCAATAATATTCGCTTGGTTATTATCGATATCATGATATATACGAATATGAGGTGAATTATTAAGTGTAGTATCTTCTAAAAGTTTATTCACACCTGTCATAAAACTAATCATCACAATAAACATAGCGATACCAAAAGTTACGCCAAGCGAAGCCACCATGGTTTGCTTTTTCTTAGCAAACAAATGTGTTCTTGCTATTTCTATGTTAAGCTTTAACGACATTAAGGTTTATAAATAGTACTATTCTCTTCAATACCAGAAACTATTTCAACAAAATCGAAGTCTGAAATACCAGTATTTACTTTCTTTAAAGTTTTTTCACCATCAACATCTATCCATAAACTATCTTTACCAACAAGGTAAGTTTTAGGTACACACAAAGCGTTTTTCTTTTCAGCGATGAGAATATTTGCTTCTAAACTTAAGCCATATAAATTCGGTATATCATTATCAGTTAATACAGCATCAACTCTAAACGACTGATCGAGTCGGTTGAGCTTTGGATATATCTTTTGAAGTCTTGCTTTAAAAACTCTATCAGCAAACATATCTATGTGTATCAAAACTTCTTGACCAATTTTTAATTTTGGCAAATCAAGTTCATCAACAGTTAAGCGTTTAATAGGTGTCCCTAAATCACCAATTAAAGCTACCGTTTCGTTTCTCCGAACCATCTCCCCTTGTTCTTTCAAAAGTTCATACACTCTACCTTTCATCATGCTTTTAAGTACATAATTATCGGCATCTTTAGCATTGAGTTTCAATTGGGTTTGTGCATTTTCATATTCAACTTTCAATTGATTTTTCAATCGCTCCAATCCTTTTTTCTTTGCAAAGTATTCGTTTTTACTCGCATTAAAATTTAGTTCCGCTCGCTCGAGATCTGCCTTAGAACAGGCTTGTTGTTTGTATAAATTTTGGTAACGTTGGTAATTACTCGAATCGTTTTTATATTTTAATCTGATGGTGAGGAGTGCAGCTTCATATTCGCTTAATATTGGCGAATTAGCACCGAGGTTTTTGCTGGCTATATTATAAATCTCTTGCGAACCTTCTGCCCTAGCTACCTGTATATCTCTGTCGATACGCATTAACACTTGATTGAGCTCTACAGTATCGCCTTCTTCCACCAACAATTCCAACACATTACCATCAGCATTAGAAAAGACTTTGTATTCTTTTGCAGGAAAAATATTACCTGAGGCATATACTGCTTCATGAATATCTTTCTTCTGCGCTTGTATACTATCTGTTTTTGGCTTACAAGCACTAAGCAAAAAAACAAATGCTATGAACAATTTTAGTTTACTCATATTTAGTCGTTAGTCTTTAGTCGTTAGTCGTTAGAAGGATTATTCATATTTTGACCCTAATTCGTAATTCGTAATTCATAATTTGTAATTCATTTCATCCATACAAATGAATTTCCAGTATTATGTTCATTTTCTTCATGCAATGGATTGTCAGGATCAATAATCCACATTCCATCGACAATAAATTTGTAGAGGTGTTTTCCTGGTGTAAGGTACACTTTTACTTCCCATTCGTTATCGACTTTCGTTAATGATATACCTGGTTCGTTCCATGCAATAAATGAACCCGACACTCTCACATCTTTGGCATTTGGAAATCCCTTCAACCTAAATGTATAATTAGGTTCTACACTTTTCCATAAATTTTCATTTGCAGGGTACCAAACACCATCAATAATAAATTTATGTTGATAATTACCTGGTGCTAAAACATAAGCGCATGCCCATGTTTGTTCATTCTTTTTATTTAGGTTGATGTTGAAGCTGCTCCATCCGTTGAACTCACCTGCGAGTAATACTTCCCTTGCTTTCTCAAATCCATAAAGCTCAAATTCGGTAGGTTTACCAAAACTGATGTATGAATTTATATTCCCTGAACCATCATTACGTTGGTCTTTATTGGCCGGGTCAACAATCCAATTTCTATCGACAATAAATTTATACGAATAGGTACCATCTTTTAAGTAAACAGGCAAATACCAGAATGATTTACCTTTTATCATGCTTAATTCACGTTCGTGCCAATCGTTGAAACTGCCCGCCAATATTACTCTCTTTGCAAATTCATAACCCTCTAATTTAAACACATGGTTACATTCGTAATACACCGAATTATAGCCATTATAAGTATCACTTTCTTTTATTTTATTTTCTGGATCACTTTTCCACTCACCATTTACGATGTATTTATAAAGATGTTTTCCAGCATTTAATTTAATATCGAAATACCAAGCCGTATCTGTTTTAATCATTCGAAGTCCTTCGGTAGACCATTGATTAAAACTACCAGATAAATATACATTGTTTGCATTAAGGTATTGATAAACTAAAAATCGTGTGTATCCATTACTTAATGACACAACTGTTTTCTTATTTTTAAATGAATTGTATCCAAAAGTAGCTTCCGGATAATATGTATTTAATCGAATTGTTTTTTGAATATCTTCCGAATCAAAGGCTTGAATATAATCGTATTGATGTTTTACTTTTTCTAATGATTTGTATAGCTCTACAAAATCTTTACCCACCTTACCAATTTGCCAACCATCTGCAACATATACTTTAGAAAGATTTTTATTTATTAAAGAGTCGAGCGACAATAACATCATGTTTGTGCGCTTCATTATGGAATCGAGTTCTTGTTGAGTAATTTTTGTACTTACGTGAATGATCATTTTTCCGTCCTCCATGCGTAAAAGATCCTTCTGTTGTGCAAAATTGTTTTGTACAAAGCAGATGCAAAAAATCAATATAAATAACAAAAATCTATTCATTTTCATCCTCCTTGTAAAGATACAAATTGAAGAGCTTCTTTTTATAATTAATCTCTACAATACCGCTTTCTAATATTGGATAACCTATAATTGCATCCATCGATTGACCGTATGCCTGAGAAAGCTCTTCTAAGCTAGAAACAATAACAGGTATATTTTTTAATATCAAACTTTGCAATCCTACTTCTTTAATTGTTCCCGACCAAACCTCAATTTTTTGTCCGCCAGTGCCTCTTAAATTAAGGCGCTTATTTAAGCTTACATTTTTCATCATGCTTTTGGGTAAATAATTGTCGAGCACCATTTGCTCTGCTCCCGTATCAAAATAAACATTAATAGCTTTTTTCTCAATTTTAAGAGGTATAAAAAGCGCATGATTTTGATAACTTAAGTTTAACTGAATAACATTTGAATTAATGAATTTAGTTTTTTTCGTTTTAGGTTCTTTATCGCGATAAAGCAGCAAACTATTATTTTTTATATCGATGCGCATAACCAACTCATCGAATAAAGCATTTCCTAATAAACCTATAATTTTCACCCCTTTACTATTTTCTATATGACTTAATTCTGTAAGTTCCACACTGATGTTCTCATAATATAAATCCTTAATACTTAAACGATTTATATTGAGTGTAAATACTTCATTGGATGTACCAGCAACACCAACACTTTGTTGTGCCTTTTTTTTCGCCGATTGTCTGAAATAAGCTGTATTTAATACCAAGCCGGGAGCTCCGGTATCTAAGATAAAATCGCCACGCAGCCCATCAACTTCAGCTTCTACTAAGAGTAAATTACCTGCCCGTTTTAAAGGAATTTTAAGGGTATCGAAATTCCCTTGCGGACTCGATGCTAATAAATTCCAACCGGGAGAAGCGGTTAGTAAAATACTTGGATCTTGAGCATTTGCTCTCATCCCTAATATTAGCAATAAGAAAAAAGAATATAGTAAATGGTTTTTCAAGTATTACAAATTTAATGTATTTTGTATATTAATATGAAAAAAGTAATTGTCATACTCGTGTTACTTTGCTTAGTTAATAAGCTATATGCTCAAGACAGCAGCAGGGTAAACAAACCCCGATTGGCCATAGCATTAGGCACACAAGCTTCGGTATTAATTGGAGGCATGGCTTGGTTAAATTATGTTTGGTATGATGGAAGAGAAAAGTTAGGTTTTCATTTTTACACTACCGACGCAAAAGGATATTTACAAATTGATAAACTAGGTCATGGATTTGGAGCATACCAAGTAAGTTTAATTTCTTACCAATCGTTGCGATGGGCAGGTTTAAAGAAAAAAACAGCCTTATTTATTGCAGCTCCTATGGGATTAATTTTACAAACTCCCATAGAAGTATTTGATGCAATGTATGATGGTTACGGATTCTCCACCAACGATATGATAGCCAATTTTACAGGCTCAGCTGTTTTTACTTTACAAGAAGTGTTTTGGAATGAACAAATCATCAAACCAAAATTCTCTTTCTCACCATCGCCATATAGGCAATATCATCCACGTAAATTAGGTGAAACCCCTGCAAAAAGTTTTTTCCTCGACTACAATGCACATACATATTGGTTAAGTTTTCCAGCACAGAAGGTATTATTTACCGATAAAGTTCCTAATTGGTTGAACTTTGCTGTAGGCTACAGTGCGAACGGCATGATTGGTGAATTTGAAAATGCTACCGATTACAATGGTACACCTATTCCTCATTTCGACCGATACCGACAATTCTTATTTTCTGTTGATGTAGATTTAACAAAAATCAAAAGCAGATATTCTGGCGTTCGTACCTTACTTGATGCCGTAAATAGAATTAAAATTCCTGCTCCAACCCTCGAAATCAATAGAATTGATGGTTTGAAATTTCATGGACTGTACTTTTAGCGATAAGCAAGGCATAAATATTTTGTACCTTCGTAAAAATAGATTAAGTCATTCTATACTAGAATTTAGAACTTTATAATTTGAGATTAAATAAATTTATTGCGGAATCTGGTTTGTGCTCAAGGAGAGAAGCCGATAAATACATTGAAAAAGGCAATGTATTTGTAAATGGTAAACGAGCGAAAATTGGCGACCAAGTAGGTCCGCATGATCGAGTACGTGTGAATGGGCATGATTTAGAGCCTTTGGAGGAAGAGGACATTATTTTTATAGCACTAAATAAACCACCAGGAATAACTTCTACTACTGAAAAAAATGTACGCGATAATATTGTCGATTTTGTAAACCACAGCACTCGAATTTTTCCAATTGGTCGTTTAGATAAGGATTCACAAGGTTTAATTTTCCTGACTAACAATGGCGATATGGTGAATAAGATATTGCGAGCAGGAAATAAACACGAAAAAGAATACGTAGTTACTGTAAATAAACCACTAAAGCCCGAAGATATTGAAGGAATGGCAATGGGTGTTCCCATGTTAGGTGTAGTAACTAAGAAGTGTAAAATTGTTCAGGAGTCGGCAAATACTTTTCGCATAATTTTAATACAAGGTCTTAATCGACAAATACGAAGAATGTGTGAACATTATGGTTATGATGTTGTGAAACTTGAGCGTGTTCGAATTATGAACATCAGCCTGAAAGGGTTACCCCTCGGCGATTGGCGAGATTTAGAGCCCGAAGAAATGGATATCATTTATAGAATGTTAAAAGATTCTTCGAGTACTGAAAAATCAACATCAGAAAAAAGAGAAAAGAAAAAAACTAAAATAAGTACGGAAAATAAACTGGTAGAATCCTTAGCTCGAAACAATCCTGATAATCGTAAGCGCAAACCATCGGGCATAAAAAAAGGGAAAAGATAATTACATCCTTTCCCTCCTAGTTATTTTTTTCTATTATCTAAGTTCTGCGTTTAGTTCTTGTAAAGCTGCATTACCCGGACAAAGCTCTTGCGCACCTAATGTATTCAAAGGTTTATCCACCGTTTGAAGTAAGTGATGTAAGTCTCTTGTTTCTGGATCAATATAAATTAAGCCTGTAAGAATTTCACCATTAACTTTTGTTTTTTGTAATGCATTTATTGCCGACATACGATCCTCTGGATTCCACTCACTTTCTAGTTTATGTAACATTAAATGAGAACCATCATGCAAGGTTATATCTTTATCGGTACCTTCTTCATAAGAAGTTGTAATTTCTTCTTGTAAAGGAACGAAATCAACAGTAGAAGTTAATTCTATATGTTCTCTTACATAATCGTATGATTTAGTAGAACCAGGGTTATTATTAAACGTTACACAAGGTGAAATCACATTGATTAATGCAAAACCAGGATGTTTAATTGCAGCTTTAATTAATGGAATCAATTGTGTTTTATCGCCCGAAAAACTTTGTGCTACAAAGCTAGCACCTAACTCTAAAGCTAGACTCGGAAGATCAATTGCATTAAACATATTCACCGAACCTGCTTTACTTTTCGAACCCTCATCGGCAGTTGCTGAATCTTGACCTTTCGTTAAACCGTAACAACCATTGTTCATTACAATGTATACCATGTTTAAATTTCTACGAATAACATGCACAAATTGGCCCATACCAATAGATGCTGTATCACCATCGCCCGAAACACCAAAATAAATTAATTCTTTATTAGCCAAGTTTGCACCAGTTGCAACTGAAGGCATACGACCGTGAACTGAGTTAAAACCGTGGCTCTGACTTAAAAAATAAGCTGGAGTTTTTGAAGAACAACCAATACCCGATAGCTTTGCTAAACGATGTGGTTCGATTGATAATTCGAAACACGATTGTACAATAGCTGCAGAAATTGAATCGTGGCCACAACCTGCACACAATGTAGAAAGCGAACCTTCATACACCGTTTTTGTATAGCCAAGTTCATTGGTTTTTAAATCAGGGTGACGAAATTTTGGACGTATATAAGTCATGATAATTGTTGTTAATGGTTAAATTACTTGTACACTCATTTTTTCTTTTACTGTAGCCATAATATGGTCGGCAGTAATTGGCATACCGTCGTAATTCAATACTGAAATTATATCTTTTGGATTTAGTTGTAGTTCATTTACTAATAATGATTTCATTTGAGCATCTCTGTTTTGCTCAATTAAAAACACTTTTTTATGCGAAGTAATAAACTCTTCTACTTCTTTGCAGAAAGGGAAAGAGCGCAAACGCATAGCATCAAATTTTAATCCATCTTCTGCTAATAAATCAATTGCTTCTTTTGCCGCATAAATTGATGTTCCAAAGAAAATCAATCCGTATTCATTTTCATTTTTGTTTTGGTAGAACTCAGGAGCTGGAACTTTTGGTTTCATACTTTCCCACTTCAATTCCAATCGTTGCATATTACGAACATATGCTTCACTTTCTTCTGTGTAAACTGCAAACTCATCACGTGATGTACCACGTGTGAAATAAGATCCTTTTGTTGGATGCGTGCCAGGAATTGTTCTGTACGGCACTCCGTCGCCATCAACATCTAAATATCTACCCCACTTTTCTACTCTATCTAAATCATCTGCACTTAATACTTTACCACGATTCATCGGTTTGTTATCATCCCATTTTAATGGCGAACAAACATGGTCGTTCATACCTAAATCTAAATCGGTTAGCATGATCACTGGTGTTTGGAAAAATTCAGCTAATTCAAATGCCTCTGCTGTCATTTCGAAACACTCTGTTGGAGTTGATGGAAACACTAAAATATTTTTAGTATCGCCATGCGATGCATATGCTGCCGCTATAATATCCGACTGTTGAGTACGTGTTGGCATACCTGTTGAAGGGCCACTTCTTTGTACATCAATTAATACCAATGGGATTTCGGCAAAATAAGCTAATCCTAAAAATTCACTCATTAATGAAACACCAGGGCCACTGGTTGCCGTAAATGCTCTAGCTCCATTCCAATTGGCTCCTATAGCCATTCCTACTGCTGCTAACTCATCTTCTGCTTGAACAATAGCGTATTTGTTTTTTCCAGTAACTGAATCTGTTCTGTATTTTTTAGCATAATCCATAAAAGCTTCAACTACCGAAGTTGAAGGTGTTATTGGATACCAACTTGCAACGGTTGCTCCTGCATAAATAGCACCTAAACCACATGCAGAGTTCCCATCTAACATAATAGAATCGCCCACTAAATCTCTACGTTCTAAGCGAATATCGAGAGGGTATTCGTAATTTTCTTTGATAAAATTGATGCCTAATTCTAAAGCTTTAATGTTAGGTGCAATTAATTTTTCTTTTCCTTGAAATTGCTCCGCTAATAAATCTTCTAACACCTGCATCTCTATGTTTAACAATGCAGAAAGTGCACCAACATAAATGATGTTCTTAAATAATTGGCGTTGACGAGGATCTTGGAATTCACGGATACACATTTCCATTAATGGTACACCAATGTAATTTATGTCTTCACGAATAAATTCTGGATTTAATCCTTTCGTACTATCGTATAAAAAGTAACCACCTGGTTTAACACTGTTTACATCTTTACGCATGCTTTGTGGGTTCACACAAACCATTAAATCTACTCCTTCTCTTCTACCCAAGTAACCCTTTTCACTAACACGCACATCATACCAAGTTGGCAAACCTTGAATATTAGAAGGAAAAATATTTTTAGGCGTAACAAATATCCCCATTCTAAAAATTGCTTTTGCAAATAATAAATTTGCAGAAGCTGAACCCGTTCCATTTACGTTCGCGAAGCGAACAACAAAATCATTTATTTTACTGCGATCTGACATTGATTCCCTGCTTTTGTAACACTATAAAAGAATTTTTGCATATCCCAAGCCGAGGTTGGGCAACGCTCTGCGCATAAACCGCAATGCAAACAAACGTCTTCATCTTTCACCATCACTTTTTTCGTACCTGCTAATACATCTGAAACTAAAATAGCTTGCTCATGATTATTAGCTGGCATATTCAATTTATTTCTTAAAGCACTTTCGTCGTCTTCGTTATAAGTGAACGTTATGCAAGATGTTGGACAAATATCAACACAAGCATCACATTCAATACATTTATTTTCAGTGAATACTGTTTGCACATCACAATTCAAACAACGTTGTGCTTCTTTGTATCCTTGTATATGATCAAAGCCTAATTCAACTTCAACTTTACGATTACTTAACGCTAATTCTTTATCAACCAATGGAACTGTATATCGGTTATCTGTTTCCACATAACTATCGTAACTCCATTCGTGAATACCCATTTTCTGACTCACTAAGTTTACAAATGGTGAAGGACGATTTGTTAAAGTATCTCCATTACAATATAAGTCGATTGAAATAGCAGCTTGGTGCCCTTGAGCAACTGCTGTAATTACGTTCTTAGGTCCGAATGCAGCATCACCACCAAAAAATACTTTTGGCAATGTCGATTGGAAGGTAACTTCATCAACAACTGGCATGCTATGCTTATTAAATTCTAATCCTAAATCACGTTCAATCCAGGTAAAGCTTGTCGACTGACCGATGGCAATTAATACATCATCAGCTTCAATAAACACATCAGGTTCGCCAGAATTTACTAATTCTCGGCTACCATCTACATTATATTTTGCTTCCACCTTTTCGAACATCATACCTTTCAATTTTCCATTCTCTACCACAAAACTTTTTGGTACATGACAATCGATAATTGGAATATCTTCGTGCATAGCATCTTCAATCTCCCAAGGCGAAGCACGCATTTCATTAAACGGACTACGAACTACCACTTTCACTTCTGTTCCACCTAAACGGCGTGAAGTTCTACAGCAATCCATCGCAGTATTTCCACCACCTAATACAATTACTTTTTTACCAATTTTATCAGTATGCTCAAACGCAACGCTGGCAAGCCATTCAATACCTATATGAATATTTGCATCACCCTCTTTACGTCCAGGCAAATCGTATAAATCTCTTCCTTTTGGAGCACCAGTTCCAACGAACACGGCATCGTAATTTTGATCTAATACTTCTTTTAAACTATTTACACGTGTTTTGAAATGAGTATGAATTCCCATGTCTAAAATGAACCCTACTTCTTCGTTTATCACTTGTTCTGGTAAACGGAAAGAAGGAATCTGACTGCGCATCATACCACCACCACGATCTTGGTCGTCGAATAAATGAATTTCGTATCCCAAGGGTGCTAAATCTCTTGCAACTGTTAACGAAGCTGGTCCTCCTCCAATAAGTGCCACACGTTTCCCATTTGATGGGAAGGGAGCTTTAGGCATGAGCGACTTAACATCTTCTTTGTTATCTGCTGCTACACGCTTCAAGCGACAAATAGCAACTGGTTCTTCTTCCACGCGCCCTCTACGACAAGCGGGTTCACATGGTCGGTCACATGTACGACCTAAAATTCCTGGGAAAACGTTTGATTCCCAATTTACCATGTAGGCTTCGGTGTACTTTTGTGCCGCAATTAATCGGATGTATTCGGGAACAGGTGTGTGTGCCGGACAAGCATATTGACAATCCACCACCTTGTGGTAGTATTCAGGGTTGTTCGTATCGGTAGGTCTCAAGCTTAATGTTTTAATTTACAATCAATTCATTTTCAAGCCCAAAAATTTAAGAGGCTAGATATGTCAAATTTATTGCTTTTTGGCAATTAAACAAGTGCTAAATAGAGATTGTGTATCAACAGGTGTGGAAAGGTAAAATTATCAAATTACCTATTTATTTTCAGACTCGTATTCCTTCCAATTCTTCTCTTTATAAATATTTTCCCCGAAATACTTCAAAATTGGGTTTAAATCTTTAGGAGTTAAATAACCAGGAACAACAGTCAACATATTCATATTTTCATCTAAAAACACTGTCGTTGGATAACTCATTTGTCCGTTAAGCAAGCTTACTGCAAGTTCGTTTGCTTTGTATTCAGTTTTGTATTTAAATATTTTGTCTTTGTATTGAATGTCCTCTTTTTGCTCAGCATTTAAGCGTACTAGGTAATAATTTTCAGCTAAGTTTTTTATTACACTCTCATCAGTATATGTATGCTTGTCCATTTTTTTACACCATCCGCACCAATCAGTATACACATCAATAAGCATTTTTTTAGGTGCCTTTGCTTGTAGTGCAACGGCCTCTTCAAAGCTTATCCATTTAAGTGTATCTGGTACACTTTTAGTCGTGAAACTACTATGAAAAAACATCACTATTAGTGAAAATATGTATAATTTTAGCTGTATAGTCCTCATATTCAGTACTTAATATTATGGTAACAATTTATTTGCAATTTAAAATTTTCTTTTTAGTTTTGAAATACCCGAAAGGGTATGTTTTTCATAGGTAGATGTAGGGTCGAACAGAGCAATCTTTCGGCCCTTTTTTTATTTTATATCTTTATAACAAACATCTTGCCTAAAATTTAGTTTAACAATCATGAAACGTAAAATCATTGTAGGTATTACAGGCGCTAGTGGTTCGGTGTATGCAAAAGTATTGCTCGATAAGCTCTCATCTATTCAAAACCAATTCGAAAAAGTAGGTGTAGTAATGTCCGACAACGCTAAGCAAGTATGGGAATATGAATTACACAACAGTGATTATTCTAAATACAATTTCGATTTTTACGATAAGAATGATTTCATGGCACCCTTTGCATCAGGTTCAGCAAAATATGATACCATGATTGTTGCACCATGTAGCATGGGTACACTCGCTCGTATTGCCTCTGGTGTATCAAATGATTTAATGACTCGCGCAGCTGATGTAATTTTAAAAGAGCGACGTAAATTAATTCTGATGGTGCGCGATACTCCATTCAGTCTCATTCATATCAACAATATGAAAACAGTAACAGAAGCTGGTGGAATTATTTGTCCTGCAAACCCTTCTTTTTATTCGTTACCCAAAAGCTTCGAAGAACTTGCCGCTACTGTTGTTGACCGCACACTTGATCTTGCAGGATTAGAACTCAATAGCTACCGCTGGTCGGAGTAATTTTCAATTGTTAATTGTTAATTGAGGTATTGAATGAAGAGAGGCGGATGGAGATAATAAGTTAATAGGTTAATAGGTTAATAGGTTAATAGGTTATTAAGTTAATAAGGTAGTAGATTTAAAGCGTAATTCGTAATTAGTAATTTACTTCAATTAATCAATGTAAAGCTATGTTTATCGAATTCTTTACCATTTACGATGAGTGAAATAAACTGTTTACCTTTATAAAATTGTCTTGTTGTAATTATTTTGAAACTTTGTTTCCGTTGTAATTGCAGTACCTCTCCTGCCCCAATGGTACGTTCAGAAATCTTAAATACTTTTTTGTTGTGTGTATTGTTTTGTCGTAAGTAATAGATAGCATATTCGATACGAAGATCATGTGCTTTCTTATCGGTATTTTCAAGCGCAAGTTCAAACGTTAAATACTCTCCTATTTTAATTTTAATTTTATTTTTATGTAAACTAAAGTTTTGTACAACAATCTTATGGTTATGTACAATGCCAAATAATTGAAGAGCCGTGGTATTGCCTTGTTTTAAAAGCGTTCGGCAAGCATGTTTTAAAATAGCATCAGTTTCTTTAGACTTACCAATCCACGCTTTAGAAATGTCTAATACCACTTTTGGGTGGTCTTTAGTTATATCGTTTAAATTATTTGCTACACTTCTTCGAACATATTCACTCGGATCATTTTTCAATTTCTCTAGTATGGGTATAAGAGGACTTGGATCTTTTTTCAAGGCTGGCAATGCCATAGCCCAAGGCAAGCGCGGTCGAGCGCCTTCTGAAGCTAATCGTCGTACATGTTCGTTTTTATGTGATGCCCAAACCAACATTTGTTTCAGCATCGGTTCTTGGTATTTTATAATGAAGGGTCGAACAGCAAACTCACAAGAACTTAATGGCGTGATGTGCTCCAATAATTTTACCGATAATTCGTAATGATCTATTCCATATCGCTCAACATAATCGGCAATAAACAATAACTCTAAACTATGTCGATGCAAAGCAGATTTTTGCAAAGCACTTACTAAATCCCTTAATATTTTAGCAGTATTTTTATAGTCTGATGGTAGCACAGAATGCAATACAGTACTCGTATGTTTCATTCGTTGCTTTAATTCAAATTGCTCCCATTCCTTGCAAAATATGGCTTTATTGAATTTCTTTTTGTCGAAAGTTGGAATTACAGTAGCTAGTACCTCTCCAAACTGAGTGTAAAATTGTGGGGAATAAATCTCTTTAAGTAACATCTTTTTGAATTATGAATTACGAATTATGAATTACGAATTATGAATTATGAATTATGAATTATGAATTATGAATTATGAATTATGCCATGGAGGTGCTTGTATGATAAATTATCCTTCGTATAGTCGTATAGTCGTATAATCGCATAATCGCATAATCGCATAATCGCATATTCGTTAATTCGTCAGTTCGGCCATCACTTTCTTTCGGGTTTCGGGGCGTTTGGCAGATTTGAGTTTATAGAGTAGCATTTTTTTAGCAGATTCACTAAGTTTTTCGAATCGTTCCCTTGTTGTTTTGTTTTGTTTAAATAGTAAAGCCAAATCGGGTGGAATTACTAAATTATCAATATCGTCTATTAAAGTCCAAGAACCATTTGCTTTTGCATTTTCTATACTTTTAAAACCTGCTTCTGTAATTAAACCTTCGGCATTTAACTTTTCTATTTTTTGTTTATTTATTTTAGACCAAGTACTTTTTAATTTTCGTTTACAAAAATATTGCTTCGAGCTTTCGTGGTCTATGCCAACATGTTTACTGTCTATCCAACCAAAACACAAAGCTTGATCCACTGCTTCAGACCAAGTTAGACTAGGCTTTCCGCTAGCTTTTTTATAATACATTAACCAAACAGCATCTTTCTTATCATGGTTTTTCTCTAACCATTTACGCCACTCCTTGGGGCTTTTCGGATAAAATATTTCTGGCTCTTGTTTTTCCTGTAGCATTTTCGCCTTTGGTCATTATTTTTTCAATCTTAATCTAAATTAATAATTAATTAATCAACTATAAAACACCGTTGATTAATGTTAAATTTTTATAAAAAAACATGAGTTACCAAACTAC
>JACCDS010892142.1_pt1 | contig 15195 bp, 13 predicted proteins | sample 7446441 | NCBI WGS metagenome assembly JACCDS01 (sample SAMN15323445, study PRJNA562643) | freshwater metagenome | isolation source: river surface water | place: USA:Blue River Watershed | collected 2017-08-17 | reverse complement strand
CCATCAAAGCCCAAATAGTATGCTTCTTGCTCGGCATAAGGAATCTTCTTAAGTGCTGACTCAAGAGGATAAGGCTCAATGTCCTTCCAATCAAATGGTTCCTTGTCTGGTGCTGATGGAATAAGTGTGTAATTGGTTTCAGTTCCCTGACCATTACGCTTTAACTTCCATAGTACGTTTGAGATGCTACCTGTTTCTAGTGCATACTCACGAATTGTATTGAATGATGACTGCTTGCTGATACCCATTGACCAGATAGCAACGTATGGTGCTTCGATTCCATCGTCAACTAGTACGTTGCAGTAGAAGCGAAGACGGCCACGCCATCCTGCCTTTGGATCCTTGCGGTGCATTTCTTCTGCCCAGTCACGGCCTTCTGATTCCATTGTGTCTACAGCCTTGCGCTTGTAGTCCTTTGGATTTACGTGCTCCTTAACAACAAGTGCTAGTCCACGCTTTTCATTATAGTTTGCAGAGTCTTCATCGAGTTCTTCAATGAAACGGATCTTTACTGATTGACCGTCTGCAAGTTTTAGCCACTTTACCTTTGGCCCGTCGTTTTCATACTTTGGCTTGTCGAGCAGGGCATTGATATTCTTGAGTCCCTTTACTACGCTCATATTATTCTCCTTTGTTTGTTATATTAGTTTAGCATAAGCGATATGGATTTGTCAAATTGGAACTCTAGGTTTCTAAGTTCTTCGTCTGGCATGTCTCCAATATCTTTATACTGAGTGTTTAGTTTAATAACGGAAACACGACTAGAAAGTTTTTCAACTATCCTATCTTTCATGTTTCCTCCCGCCTCATCATTATCAGCAATAACAATAATGTTATTGAAATACTTCTGAAGCAATTCTATCTGTTTACCTGATACATTTGCACCAAGTGTTGCAACTGCTGGAAGTCCTACTTGGTCAAGTCTAATAGCATCAAAAGATGATTCCACTACGTATACTCTATCAGATTTCTTGACTCTGTGCAAGTTAAAAAGTGTTTTGCTTTTTGGAAGACCTGGAGTATTTTTAAAGTCTTTGCCTTCAATGGATCTGCCAACAAAACCTAAAGGGATTCCGTCTGGGCTATGAACTGGAACAGTAACCATGTCTTGCTTTTCTGAGTAACCTAAAACAAATTTGATGCATGACTGTTTTTCAATTTTTCTATATGTAAAATAATTTTTTGCTCTTTCAGAAGCAATAAGGTTATTATGCAACCTCTTAATGATTAATTCATCAAACACCTTGTACTGCTCTTCTTTTACTAAAGCCTTATCAATCTCTACAGCAAGATTACTAACCTTTTCTTTACTTTTAATAAATCTTGCAGATTCAAAATATGTTCTTCCAGATGTATGCATTACAAGTTCTATAAGGTCTGCAGATTTTTGACAAGAGAAACAGAAAAACATTCCGCTATCTTTTTGAACTTCTCCTGCTGGTGTTCTGTGATTATTGTGAAATGGACAAAATATCATGAAGTCTGCATCAAGTTCAGACTCTACGGTAATACCCGATCCTGTAAGGACTCGTTTGACTTGCTCTGCGGAATAAATATTGGAGTTGTTCCGTCTATTCCTGCTATCCATTCGCTTTTCCTCTTCCCTGCGTAAACTGCCTGTATAGATAATTCAAATTCAAAAAAGTTCTTTATCTCATTATACCCTATGGTGAAGTCTGGGTCAAGATCAATTCTTGGAACATAACCGCTTAACTTCATTTCTGATATTAGCAATCTTATATATTCGTCTTTAAGTCTGCCAATCATAGAGTCATCATAGATTATTCCATCAAGATAAAACCTTTTGATGGTTTTATGATGGTATGAATCATAAGTCTTGGCACTCTTTTTTGACATACCATATTATAACTACTTATCTTCAAAGTCTTTATATCTGTAGTATCCCTTATCGAAATCGCACTGAACCAAGAAATCACCCATAAAACCATTACGGTTCTTTCTAAATGCACACTCAATGATGTCGCTGTTGGTTCCACGGCCTAGTGCAAGCACCCAGTCGGCATCATAAGCAATCTGTCTAGACCACGCTGTTTGACCCAGCGTAGGGACTGTAGATAGGTCATTAACATCGTCTGGCGTAGCAGATGAAATGGCAATAATAGGAACCTCTTCACCAATAGCCATAAGTTTAAGTTCTCGTGAAAGGTTCTTCATTCGTACCGTTTCGTTATCGGACTTCTGATTCGGAGCCATTAACTGAAGGTAGTCTACGATTACAAAGTCTGGCTTATATTGATCAATCTTTCCACGAAGAACTGATGGATTAATTTCTCCACCCTGGTCATTTGAGATGATGTGAAACTCTGGCTTTCCTGCAAGATTATTTGCATGCCAATCCTTTAACATATCAATCTCGATTTCACCATTACTAATCTTGCGGTGTGACCAACGGCCCTCACCCATGATGGTAAACACACGATTTCGAACTTCTGTCTCACTCATTTCAAGAGAGATTACCATTGGGCTCTTGCCTTGCTTCCATGCTTGAACTGCAAAATATAAAGCAAGCCATGACTTTCCAATTCCTGGATAAGCAAGGAACACTCCAAGTTGTCCTGGCATAATCCCAGAAGGAAGATAGTTGTCAAATCCTGGAAGTCCAGTTTTAATTCCAGACAAACCTAGTGCCTGCTGCTTCTTTACGTTCTCAAAGTATGCAATAGCAGACTCAAGATCTGTAACGTCAATATCACGAATTGCTGCTGTGTTCTTTTTTAGTTCTGAAGTTTTTGTAATTAATTCATTAAGAGCACCAGTTCCATTATTATTTTGAATCTCGCTTGCTGCAGATCGAATAATGTCCTTTAGGCTATCCGTAAGATACTCACCCTGAAGTTCTTCAAGATGATGCTTGGTTGCCCCAACGCCTACTACTGGCTCAAAGTCTCTAAACTTTTCTGTAACAAGTTCTGCAGGTGGAAGAGTAGAGTTATTTTCAAAATATAGTCTAACAAAGTTCCAGATATCTCCATGCGTTCTTAAAAGATTATCTACGTTAGCCTGCAGTAGCACGTGAATTTGTTTGTCATTTAAAACAGCCGTAAGCAGTTTTGCCTCTGTATTATTCACTCAACCACTCCTTTGCCATTCGTCTACGCTCTGCTCTCTCTTCATCATCTTTGACTTTGTCTTTTCTTGCTTGCAATATTTTTTCTGCGTTGTATGCAAAATAGTTCCAGGAAGGATTCTCTGCAACCGAAAAGTAATACTCAAGTATATCGTAGCATCCTGGCAGTGTGTATGACTCTACAAGAGCATCTGAAGCCCACTGCTCTACGTTTAGATTAAGGGATGGCTTTGATTCGTACCTTGCGGTATGATACTTGCTGTATCTTGAAAGCAAAGCCATACGGTCTTTGCGTTCTGCCATTATCCTTCAGCAGCCTCCGATTGGGCTTCCAGAATCTTTGCAGTTAACTTATCCTCTACAAACTTATAAACACGCTCAAAGGCTTGGTCTGGAGTTTCTCCATTGCGTCGTGAATCAACAATCCCAAGGTCTAGTCTGAGTGATTGAAAGTTTCCTAGATTTAATGTGTATCCAAGTGTAACAGATACCTTTGTGTCTTCGTTTTCCATTTTATACCCTTCGTTAAATAGACTCATTCCAAATTGGAACAAACCGTCCATCTTCAGTTCTTCTATATGTAAGTATACCATCGCCCATTCTTCGTGTCAACTCTTGCTTGCTGGGCGTGATATCGTTAGTTATTAACTTGTCTTTTCTTGGTCTACCAATATGGTATGAAGCAAGTATATCACGAATCTCTCTTACCTGGGACTCTGAATAATATGATCGCACTTGAAAACCTCTTGCTCCACCCTTTTGAGATCCCGTTGGAAATGGGATAATTCCACGCTTCATTAATGAGGGCATATATTTTTTATGGCGATTAACCAAATCAGCAGTCTGTCCTACCGTGTATGCTCTCTCTCTTTTATTTTTAAAATCACTAATTAAACAACTTTCAATCTGGTCTTTATTTATATTGTAAACAGACATTATTCCATTAGAATGATTGTAGTGGTGAACTCTAACTAGGTCTCCATTAAGAAACCAAACCTTCTTGTTACCCTGTATTACAGGTGACTCATTGTACTTTTCGCTCTCAATTGTTCCTTTTTTAATAGCCATTGGCCCTCCTGAGAATTACTAGGTGGATGAAAGAATTTTCTTGACCCACAAAGAATACAGTAAAGTTCTAAATTATTTATCTCTGTATATTGTCGATCTACAAGCATTCTTCCATTACACTTTTTACACTTAATCATTAATTTGGTATTCCGATAATTATTAGATTAATTCCAATGCTTGTGTCTCCTCCAGCATTAAACTTAACTGTGCCCTCAACCTTTGAGGTTGAAACACTTTTTAGTGTAACTGTTACATCTTTACCAGCATCTGTATTTCCCACGTTAACTGGTGTTGCCGTTACCACTGGAGCAAATTTAAATTCACTTGGAAAGTCATAAGAGAATGGCTGAGACGATCCAGCAGTTTGCGTTGTACTTGTTGTGACCTGAACATAGCCACCAATAACTCTTGCCTCAGATGCTTTGACGCTTTGCTTTCCTGCATTTGGAGTGTCTACTGTTACATATTTGTATGTTGATGGAGATACCTGAGTTGACAAGTCATTAATAGCCTTAACAATCTGATATATGTATGTAACGTCTAGGGGCTGTCCTCGTTCTGGTACAGGTAAAATTGCCATATTATAATTATACCAGACTCACGATTCCAGAGTCATAAATTTCTAATGACTCTGTGAGTTTTGGGTTTATTGAAGATATTTGTACGACTGCTCTTACAGACTGAGTTCCATTTTTTAAAAACGAATAGTTTTGTGATCCAGTGGATCCAAGATATTTTGGCTCTTCTCCATCGAACCCTGCAAAAATATCATAGATTATTTGTGTCGAAATCTGACCAGTTGACCAGTTTAACAACACGCTATTTCCAATAATATTTAAATCACCTGGTGCAATAAGTACTGCTTCTGACTCAGTGATAAATATTTTAGAGTATGCTGACTTTCTGTTTTTATCTTCTGCGACAAGCCTAAACCTAACAACTCTTGCATTTGAAGAAGTTACTTTGCCAAGCAAATCCTTTTTAATAATAACATTCTTAATTCCCTTGTCTGACATTATCCAACGTCCAAAGCAAATCTAAACTCGATGTAGTTTGTTGTATTCGCTGCTTTTATAATTGGCTTTGACCCTACACTTTTAATCACAGAATAGCCAGTAAGACCGTAGAGCGAGTTTGTTGATGTAATATTTTCAAGCCTCAAACCATCAAGGCATACATAGAACAGGTCTGTTGGTGATCCAGCCTCAGTAACACATGAGTAAATCTTTACAGATGTAACTTCTCTCCAGTCAAAGTTGTCTGTTTTATTTAAATCCTTAAGCGCTTTTGATGCAACTATGTATCTATTTGTTGCAAAGTTTGTTGTTTGTTCTGCAGTTCCAGCGCTATGTGATTCATCATCAATGTCTACTTCAAGCCTAGCATACTCCTGGCTTGAGTTCAATCCTGTATGAGAAAACTCTAACAGTATCTTGACATTATCTGGAACTGTGTTGGAGTTAGCAACCTTATTTACAACAGAAAATGCCAGCCTCAATTCATCTAAAGGACTATTCTTTGTAAAGTCTACAGTGGTCTCATTTAGTCGTATGTAGTTGGATCCAGCCCCTACATTAATTTTGCCAGACTGATTGAGAGTAAGTGTGGAATCGTTTCCAACCATCGCAATAATATTGTTTAAGAATCTACATCTTTCATTTCTTGCTACTCTGTCTGACTGAGTAAATATTCTATTGTCAGCATTTGTTGCAAAAACTTTAACTGTTTGATTAATAATACCGTTTTCTGAATCTCCATCAAGCGGTTCGTATCTAACTGGAATATCTATAGCAGGAGAACCAGCAGGCTGGTATAGCCAGTTGTCTGTGTCTGTAAAAGAATAAATATTCCTACTATCAAAAGATCCAGCAACTGGATTTGAGGCAGCAGAGAACACACCTACCTCTGTGATTTCGTATCTTTCTTCTGTTGGTAGTTCTGCTGTTAAAACTACCTTGTCGACACCGTCCTCATTTACAAATCCTCTGGATATAATCGGAACACGGAACATCTCAAAGTCTAGGGACTTCTTCTGTGAGTAGTCGCCAAACACCCCGTCAGAAGCCACAGGAGCAGGACCACAGCCCACAGCAATGTGTGACGCATATGATTGGGTCTGGCCAACAAGATACTTGGCTAAAAGATTCTTACCTATATTAGTTATCATTAATTACTCCCATCATATATTGTATCATCAAAAATTTCTCCACTGTTTAATATCTGAACCTCAACCTGCTCATTTTCTTTAACATTAACAAGATTAATAACCAGGTCGCCAGTTATTGGATCAATATATACTGACTTACAGTTTGGCACCTTTGTCCTCTTAGTTAAGTCTGGGTCTGTTCCCACTAGATCATATCCAGTTCCACAGACTGGCAGGTGGTCAAAAATAGACAAAGACAATGACTTAAAGTAGGAGTCTGATGACTGAAGACTTAAAACATTATTTGGATTGTATTGCAAATATAGGTCTGTTAAATTTTTAATTGGTGCATACACAACCTTCTGACCATTAACAAGATCATGTCTAGAAATTGTTGCAAGTTCATAACCACCTATATCTTCAAAGATTAAGTCTGTCATTATCTCAATAGACATTGACTCATTATTAGACAGTATTAAATCTGGCGTTGCAATTTTAACTGAATCATCGCCAGATGTTGCCATCGCTTGTGGTAGTGCTGCGGTTGCTTCTACAGATCCACCACCTTCTATTTGGCTTACCATTATACTACCTCACTTAAAAATAATGTCATGTCTGGTCCATCTGAACTTCTTGAAAACTCAATGTTGTAAACAACGAATCTGCTTGCTGGGCTAGATGCCATACTTACACCATTCTCCTGATAATCTAAAGTAACTATATCACCAAGTTGTATTGTTGGTATTGAGAATATCTTAACACCAACCGACTTTCTTGGTTTAGTTGTTTTTTCTACTATCCACTTCATTAGGCTTGAGGCCTCATCCTGTGATTGAATGTATGGTGTGTCTAGTGAAAAATCTTTCTTTCCATATGTCATTCTGCTAAGTTTAATGTCTTGATAGTCTTGCTTGAATTTATATGGATTTGATATTAGTTTGTCTGCAACAAACTGTGGACTTGACTCAAGGCTATTCTTATTAAAGTATTCGTCAACAGTTAAGTTATTGTCAGACTGTTGAGTAAATGTAATTCCTTGAACTCTTAAGTAGTTTCCACTTGTTTCGTCTAGGCTAAGTGCTGTGTCTGTTGCATTAAAAATCATAAACTCTGCTCCGTATGATCCTGCTCTAAACCCAGAAATGACATATCCCTTTATTTTGTTAAAGGTTGGAGAAATTTTTGCAGTCAACGCTGGATACGCCTTATCATACTTAAAATTAAAAACTGATGCTTCTCTCATAATGCTTCCAAATTCTTCAAAATACATATCATACTTTGGCGGTTCTGAAGATCCAATTCCAGTAAGGTAGGTGTTTTGAATTAGCCCACTAATTGCATACTTTCTGAATGACTCGTTTGCATCAATCTCATTATCACCAAATACTGAATTGACTGGAGCGCCCAGACGAAATGATGTATTTTGAGAATAATTGTTGCATAGAGCATAAACATTTTCAAACATTGCTCTTGAAGACCCTCTTGTAAATAATGCTATATCGGAATAAACTGGTAGAGGGTCTATATCATCTACTGTCTTGATTAGTCTTCCATTCATGTATAGATAGAATCTTCTTATCTTTCCTATGTCTTCGTATTCTACTGCCAAATCATATACCGTTGGATTTTCCTCAGCAAACATTCTTGATTGGCCAGTGAATCTTCCATCATCAACCGTAATCTGTGCTAGTCCATCCCAAAGACCTACTGGGATTGCTTTGCCATTATTAGATTTTACCTTATAAAAGAAAACATTACTAACACTTTCTCTGTCTGTTTCTGAAAGATTTCCAAGTCCAAGTGCTGCTATTTCAAAATAATATCCAACATTAGTTGTTGGGTTTAGCATTACTGCAATTCCAGCAGAGCCACCAGCGATATTAATATTTTTATCTGGAGTAGAACCATTTACAACGTAGTAAGTTGAAGAGCCGTTTGATGTCTGACCACGATCCTCATTGCTCTCTATCTTTCCTACAATTCTTAGCCTTGTCCCAAAGTGCTTATACTTTTTACCCTGCAGTGATTTATGTACATAAGAGATAAAGTTTCTTGGCTTTTCTTTTGTTGTAAAGTTTGGTCCAGTTAGTGACAGTGCTGAAGACTGAACAGATCCTGGAAGTTGTTGCGTTTTTGTGGTTATCTCTCCAATAATAGCCGTTGACATAAAGTTTTTAATTATGCCGCTTCTTGACGCTGTTCTTGCAAGAGCATCAGAAGATATTCCTGCATCTGTTAACTTTCCAGCAGTCGCTACGGTTGTTGCAGAAGAGATTTCAGCCTTTTCAAAAAGATATTCTGAAGACATGTAGCAACCTTTTATGTTGTCATCAGATTTCCAATAATCAGATATGCCTGCAGAGTGTGCAACAACGGTGGTCCCAAACTGACCACGACCATGCTTCACAACTGGTCCGTTTTGAAGTTTAACAACTCCAGACTGCTCAAAATACTTTGGCTCAGAATAAATCCTTACAAGACCAGTAGGATATATCTTTCCATTAAATGGTAGTTTAGAAAAATAGTTTTGATAGTCTTCTGTAGATGTTATCCAAACATTTCCAAAACCAGTTACATTATACTGAACGGCATCATACTTAATAATTTCACCCTGTGAGTAAAAGTATCCGTTATATCTTGTTATCCAATATGCAGCCTCGCCAAGACTAAAAGTATTGTTAATTACAACATTGTTTTTTACAACTGGAACATCGGCTGACAAGTTGGAGTTTAGTGGTATTGCACTGAGCACATATGCAGACTGAGTATTTACCTCATTATTAATAGACTTTGTATTTTCTGTTCCAGAAACTTCCCATAATAGTGCAGGTTTGTATGTATAAAATCTTTCTTCATCCAGAAGGCTTGCCTGTCTTAAAGATCCGATGGATCTTTGTATGTGTCTTGTTGTGTAGTTGATCACGCCATCATTGTAAACATTATTTGGCTGTACAGCAACTGAAATAACGTTTGCAAGTTTTGCTTTAGATAGTGTTTTGTTCTTAATCTCTCCGTCTTCAAACAGGTCATTCGTTCCTTTAAGTTCAAATGTTGTTGCTCTTTGTTCTTTGGTCGGCATAATGTAATCTTTGCTCATCATAACAAAATTGTTATATTCATCAAAGAACATTGCTGTTTGAGTTGACACTGCCAAGTCTTGAAGAATTTGTGCAACGCTTTTATCTGGTGCGACAAAAAAGTATGGAATTATTATTTCCTTTTCATTTGCAACTCTTTTAAATGTATAGTTAGAAAAACCAATATGGTCTAGCAAAAGAGATACAGCAGAACTAACAGAGACCTCTGTCATCAATATCTGTGGTGCAGTTATTGACTCAAGGTACCAGTACATATCTCTTAATGAAAGAGACACCGTTTTTCCAACAAGATCCTGCTTTGGAAATGCGTCTGAGTATAATGTCTTAATTGGAACATAGTAATCCCATCCAGCCACATCAACAATTACCTCATAAAATTTAAACTGCACATGTCTGTTTATATACTTTGCTATTATGCTACCTTTGCCAGTCTCAAAAGAAAATGTATTGTTTTCATTAAATGCCTGATCATAATCAAATATATTTATATTTCCATTAGAAGCAATTAGTTGTCCAACTGGCAAACCGCTGATACCAAGGTCTGATGCGCTCTTGTTGATTGAATAATCCAAGGTCTTACCAGAAACATCAAGAACAAGTCTTGGAGATATTTCTATAAGATCAAAAGTAGCATCTTTGACATTCATAGACTCTACAACAATTCTTATACCAGATATATATTCAAACTCTCTGTATTGTGCTTTCCCATCTAAAGACCTTATAAAGACATTTGGAGACGTTGCGTCAGTAACAAAGTTAGTTAATCTGTTTACTGTCTCATCTTGTACGTACCACCCATACCTTGGTGTTATCACTGTATAGTCTGTACCGTTCCAAATATGAAACTTTCCTATATCTGACTCATTTTCTTTAATAAGATATGCATAGCCCACTACGGACTTTTCAGGTCTTAGAGAGATGCTAGAGTATACTTCTGCAAATACAAACGTTGATCTCCACTCTTCTGGGACAACCAGTCCGTATGCAATCTCAACATAGCCATCACTTTTAATAATAGACGAGCCATCTGCTCTTCTTGTTGCTGGATTAAATGATATTACATTTTCCCAGTTTCCATCTTTTAAAAATTGTATCTTCCACCTATTGGGAACCTTTTGATTTAGTTCTCCAAAGAATGGGTCCGAAAACGAACCAGTTGGTGAAGAAAATGGTCCAAGATTTTCTGTTCCAGTATGGGTCTGCATTTTAACAACAACTCTGTTTGCTGGAACTCTTTCTTTATATACAACAAATGGACATGCATCTTCTATAGAATTTTGAGAACCTCTAACCTTAGAAGCAATTCCATACTCAGACCAAGTTTCAACAGTTCCCAGTTTTTGTTTTCCATCTTTGTCTGTAAATATTTGAGACGGTCCATAGGAAACTGTATTGTCATTATATATATACTTGTATGTTCCCTCTCCTCTGTATGATGTCCAATACTTAAACTTATCATTTTTGTCTGGCATATAATATCTTGGCCTATCTGCCATGTATAGATTTGGATGATGCAACTTGCCATTTTCAAAAAATACAGCCTTGTTAATTCCAGATCTTGGTCTAAACTGTTCAAAGCATGCCTCTAAAGAATATAGTGTTTTTAGTTTTTCTTTCTTAGTTAAAAATGTTGTTGGGATGTCATCATTATCAAATGTACCATCAATAAGAACATCTGCATCTGTTGCTCCTGTATAAAAATTTCCAGCATCATTAATATCAAAACTAGTTGGCAGTGAAGAATAAACAGATGATGGATCTGTTGGCCTATATCTATAGTTACCAATATGCTTTATATTGGTTGGTATATTCATGTTCCATTCTGCTGTAATTATTGACTTATTACGTACCGTCGAAGAAGTCTCTAAAAATGTTTGCAGTTCTTTGTCTTCAAACATTATACCTCTTCCAGACTTATTGAGACATTCCAGTAGTCAAAATTGCTTCCTCGTTTTTCAACAGAGTATGAGAAGTCACTGATAAACATTTCAACAAGTTGGTTGTACTGCTCCAAATGCTTATATGGCTCTTCTTTGTTTTTAAACACTGTCTTTTTGTCATATGCAAGAAAAACCCAAAATGAACCTTTATGAGACTCATACCACTCAAGCATATCCTCTCCACCTGCTCCACCATCAGTCGTGTAAGATTTTTGTAGTGATCTTCCAGTCAAAGGATCAAAGTTAGGAATGTCTGGGTAAGACCTAGATGGTATCATATTCCAACTTGTACTCAATGTAAGTTTATCTGCAATGTGATACGACCTCATTCGACCATTAATCATTCTTTCACGTTTTTCAATTCTTTCTTCCGAAAACTCTAGGGGCTGTCTATTATCATCTGTGATCAAAAGGAACTGATCAAGCAGTGTCTGGTCTTCAACACTTTCTTGATTTACTCCAATTTCATAGCCGTATGGAACATATATTCCATTTTGAAGTGTTCCAGAGTTTTCAGACCACAGCATTCCGCTTGGCCTGTTGTATCTTTTACGACCCCTAATATAGGCTACCCTAGGATCTATAACTTCATCGGCCATTTAGCGACACCCCTCTAACTCTTCTGTCGTCAACCTTTTTAATTGTTGACATTACTGCCTGTGCAATATCGTTTGGATTTGCATTTGTTTTAGCATTAACTGTTAATGTGTATGTATTATTATACACTGTTCCGCCAAAGGCATTGCCGTCGTTGATTGCCCTCATGGTATCCACGCCATACGAGTCAACTGCGTACTTACTCATTATAAACTCGCCTGGGGTTAGCATTGCAGGAACTGTATCAGTACCCTTTGCAAAACCACCAAGCGCAAATCTCTTAGGAATAATACCGCCCATCGATCTCTTTATTGGCCAGTTTCCAAACTGCGATGCTGCTATTTGATTCCCTCCGAACTTCTTTAGAGTTGCTTCATCTTGCGCCTTCTTTGCTGCTGCTGCTTTGTTGGCTGCTAACTGCTCAGCCTGCTGCTTTGCGTAGTCTGGTCCAGTATTGTACTTCTTTGCAAGATTCATTGAGTCTGTTAACTGATTGAGACTCTTATAGTGTAGTGCTGCCACGTCACCAGCATTTTCTTTTATCTTTAAAGCATTTACTTCACGATTGAAAAGTTCTGAGTTTCTAACTATATTTGCAGCAATATTTGTTTCCATGTCTTTAACATGTGCTCTTGCTGTTGGATCATTAATGTTCATCCAAGTATTCTTGTATGGATCTGGCGCAGTTTCCTTAAATCCTGATGGGGAAGATCCTCCTGCTGAACTTCCAGTAGTTCCACCTGTTGATCCTCCAGTAGTTCCACCTGTGCTGGCTCCTGAAGGATTATCTATTCCACTTGCTTTTAAAATTCCTTCAAGAGTGGTTGTGTTTACTGTTCCACTTGGTGTAACTCCTCCTGGAACTGCTCCTCCTGGAACTGCTCCGCCTGCTGCAACGATTGCATCAGTATCTGGCTGTAATGCTCTATACTTATTTTTTAGATCTTCAACAACTGCCTCAGCATCAGCCATTAACTTTAAGAACCTGGCGTTGTTAGTTCTTGCAACATCAATATCATTCTGCATCTGCTCCCAACGTGCTCTTTCAACATCTATTGGTTTTATTGCTTCCCTTAGAATAACATTCTTTTTTCTAATTTCTTCTTGATCTTTTTCTATTTTTTCTTCTTGTATAAACACCAAATCCTGAAGACGTTCAATTTCTTTCTCAATGTCTTTTCTGCTCTTTCCATCTTGTCTTACCTTTGATAGTTCGTACTCTCTAGACTTATCTAGCGCTTCCTTTTCTTTTGTTACTGCGTTTGCTGCTTCCTGTGCTCGCATCTCTTGGGCAGCCCTTGCTGCAGCAGCGATGTCTCCAGATGTTAGCGCTTCTGCTAGTGTGAGTTGGCTCTTCTGTTGCTGTGAAATTGATGCGTTTGCTTTTTCAACTTCGTCTAATGCCTTAAGTCTTTCATCATACTTGTCGTTAATTTTTTGTTCTTGCTTTTCAATTCCTCTAAGCATTGCTTCTTGGTCGTCAATACTGTATTGCAGTCTGTCTACTTCGTCTTGGGCCAAGTCAATAGTATTTTGTAAGCCCCTAGTATCAGCCTCAAACTTTAACTGAAGCGTTCTTTCCTTTACGTCTGCTTGATCCATGGCAGCATTAAAACCATCATCAAATATTTGCTGTAGGCCATCGATGGTCAACTTTTTAATCTTTAGTTCAATTCTGTTTTTATTTAAAACCCTCTGAATTAGATCTAAGAAACTGTCAAAGTCTTTGTCTCCTGGCTTTAAGTTCTTTAGGTTTGTAAGAGATGAAGCAAGTGCGTCATTTGACAAAACTGCATTCACTTCTTCCTGATTAAGAATTCCCATAATGCTTGTTATTTTTGTAAGAAGATCTGCTCTTTCTTTTAGCGCTGTCTTTTCAGCCTCAATGGTTTGAACAGCAACATAGTTCTTCTTGTTTTTTGTTGCTTCTTTCCATGTGTTTGCTATTTGCTTGATTTGCTTATCAGACAATTTCTTGTTTGCAATTGCTGCTGCAAAGGTAGCATCTGAAACTGCTTCCAATGCAACTGACCCTTCTATACCTGCAGCCTTTAGTCTTGTTAGTGCAGTGGTTTGGTCTCCAATTTGTCTAGACATCTTCTGCTGCTCACTTACAAATTCTCCAAGTTTTATAGACGCTACAGCATCTCCTATGCTTCTAAGATTGTCTTTAATCTTTACTATGTTACCCTTTTTGTCAAACTCAAATAAAGAATTTTTTCTCTTTTCATATTCTTTAGGGTCCATCCCAGTTATGATGTCAATTAGGTCTTCTCCTGCTCCTAGTTTTCTCATATCATTTTCAATACCACTAAAGACTTCAATTGTTTTAGCACCACCAAATAACTTATTTAATGCTCTTTGTGATGCGCCCCAGCCTTCTGTAACCTTAATCTGGTTCATTCTTACATCTCTTAGCCTCTTAACCAAATCGTCTAACGGAGAAGAGTCAACCTTTGTTGCATTTCCAGGTGTATTGCCACTGACTGGTGATGAGGTGTTGTCCTTAGATGTCTCTGTTACTGCAAAAACAGATGCCCTATAGTAGTCTCCCTCAGTCTTTCCAGGATTTGCCTTAAGCCAATTTTGAATTGCCTCTCTATTGTTGCCCTCCATATTAACCATGGTTGTTAGTGTCTGTAGATAAACCTTTTGCTGCTCTGGTGGCAAAGAATTAAAGTACTCCTGATCTGCTTTAAGGACTGCCATCTCTTCGGCACCCAAAATTTTTGTTGCAACCTCTAAACTAATCTTACCCTTTTGATTGTTTATGTCGTCAATTGTCTTTTGCAGTGCTGCTGCAGCCTGTGGATTCTTGTTGTAGTAATCAAGTGCAACACTGATATCTGGTATTGCAGCGCCAAGTTGAGATATTCTTTGGAACAGTTCAAGTTCTTTTGCTGCTTCTGGAGCAGTCTTTGTAGATATACGAGCAACAAAATCTGTTGCCTGCTTTGGATCTTTAAACATTCCAACAATGCCCATCGTCTGGTTTGCAAACTTACCACCAAACTTACCAATAATAGATACAACCTTTTCTATTGCTGCCTTATCATTGCCGAATGTTTCAAAGATTTCAATCATTTGCATTGGGTCTATTTGACCACTTGCCATTTCCATTTTTAGTGTGTACTTTAGTTCATCAGAAACGCCAGAATTGTTAATCTGTGTTTGTGCTAGTGGGGCAACATCTTCTAAAGCAGTTCCTGCATACTGCTTTGTAATAGCCTTATCTGCTCCAGTCATTAGTGCTTTTTT
>JACCDS010213681.1_pt1 | contig 15197 bp, 18 predicted proteins | sample 7446441 | NCBI WGS metagenome assembly JACCDS01 (sample SAMN15323445, study PRJNA562643) | freshwater metagenome | isolation source: river surface water | place: USA:Blue River Watershed | collected 2017-08-17 | reverse complement strand
CATGATAGATTCTTTTTAATCTTAAAATATAATTTTTTATTGTAATTTTATAGTTTATTTGATATAATACTCACATTAATTTAATCGGGATTTTTTATGAATTTTTTAAGCATTGTTGATAAAGAATTAAAGCGACATCAGTCTTCGACTGATCATCAACTTACTTTTTTACTTAAAAATCACCCACAATCAGAAGAATCATTAAAAAATATTAAAAGAAATTATCTTTTTTTAGATGTTCAACGCTTATTTATCTTTAATCAAAAAAATTATAATCAAGATTTATTTTCAGATTTAGTAAAAAAATTTTCAAATGAAAATTTTCCCGACAAAAATAAAATTTTTTCTATTTACAAAAAAAATCCAATTGAAGCTGTTTTATTACTCTATTTATTCAGACTAACAAAAGAAATAGAAGAAAATGATTTCTGGGATTATATTGATTTATTACTTTCTAAATCTTCTTTACATTATTTTTTGTTTACTTTTATATTTTTAGCAGATTACGATCTTCATCATCGAGTTCTTTCTAAAATTGAAAATAGCTTTTTAAAATACTTTAATATTTTCTTTTTCAAAAATTTAAACATTAAAAAATTAAAAACTAAAATGTTTATTGAATATTTTTCTCATGGAATGGTAGAATCATGTGAATTACTTTTAAATGTTAACCCACAATTACGACATACCGAGGAAATTCTCTATTTATCAGCTTACACTATACACAATCAAAGAAATATAGATAAATTTAAAATATTATCTACCATTATTGATTTAAATTTAGCAAATCATCTTTTTGTTCACTTTTTTGACAATAATGGTATTTTTGATTTTAAATATCAATTTGAAGATAGAGAACAAGAAAATGGTTTAATAATCAGTGATTATTATTTAAAAGAATCTTTATTTTATATGTATAAAAAAACATTTTCTTTAATGATTGAAAAAAATATTCCTATAAAAGCAGATTTGGATATTTTATTTAAAATATATACATATTGCTATGATTTATTTGCAAAAGAACCCGAACATAATACTCTTTTTATTCAATATGTTCAAAATCTCTTTGAAGAAAAAGAATCTTATCGAAATTATAGATTTGAACATTCAAGTTCTTACCAATCTTTTTCTTATTTTTTATTTCTTTGTATTAAACAAAAAATAAATTTTTATTTTCCTTATATATTAAAACAAGAAATTAATAAAGAATCATTTTTTCATTCTTATTTTTTAAAAAATATTGCTTATTTTTCTCAAGTTGATTATGATTTCTTATTAAATTATTGCGAACAAAATTTTATCGAACAATATTTTTATGTATATTATAGCCAGCTTACAATCAATAGCATTTCTATTGAAGAGTTTGAAACTCTTTTCTTTAAATTATATCAATTTGATAAAGATCTATTTTTTAAATTTTTAGAAATGGATGTTCATAAACCTATTTTAGACAAAATTTATTCCACAATTCAAATAGAAAATTTCTAAAATACTTGATTCATATATTTGAATTTGATATAATATCCTTTTAAATTATAAAAAATTTTTCTCATTAATAGAATTTAATCAATACAAAGGATAAAACATGATTAAGATTAAGAACTTTTATCTTACAGAAGATATTACTAATCAAGAAATACTTTCTCAATTTGATAAATTAGATAAAGAATACGCTAAAAAAAAATTAGCTTTCTCTAATTTATTTAAGTTACAAATTTCTCTTCTTGATATTGAAACTTGTCGTTATCATGATTATAAAAATATTATCAGTTTTAATGCGATTTCTTTATTATTTAAAAATTTTAAATTTAATATCACGCTACAACCTTTATTAATTAATAAAACAAATAAAAAACAAGCAAAACTTAAAATTATTTTAAAAAATGATTTATCTTTTTCTATTTCTGGAACCAATAATATTGAAATAGAACATATACAGCAGTTTATTGATCATTCATTAAAACATAGACAAGATATTATTGATTATATAAAATCTGAATTTAATTCATTAATTATTGAGTATATTTCTATATACTTAAAAGCGATGAATAAATCTTCTAAAGAATCTTTTCATTCTCAAGATCTTTATCAAAATAATCTTCAACAACAAGATTTATTAAACGAATTTAATTTTTTAACTCAATACATGAAAGCAGATGAAAAGAATCTTATTAATATTCCTTTTCTTGTTAATGACAGTTATTTAATATTTACATATCTTACTTTCGGACACAAAGAAGGCAAATATTATGAAAGAGATAATCCTTTATCTTTCTTTGACGAAAATGAATTATTTACACTTTTTAAAAATAGCTTTTATTTTAATAATCAATTCTACTTCGGAATGTTTGCCACTGGAAATATTCAAAACTTAAAACATATTCCAAATTTAGACGAAATGATAACTAAATTTAGGAATAACCAAAAATTAATTCGAGAATTAAATGAAGATCATAAATACAATACAAAATTTCTTCAAATTTATTTTTTAAATCAAGAAATTAATAATTTTTAATTGACTTCTTATATCTTTTATTGTATAATATTGCCACTAAACAAGAGGAATATTTTATGAAAATTTTTGATTTACGCTCTGATTCTATTGAAGGTATTATTGTTATCGCAACTTTTGAAAATTCTATTTTAAAAGAAGCTCGTGTTTTCAATCACGAAAATGATGACTCTAAAATTCAAGCTATCAATATGGCAAAAGTTTTTTCTATGGATAATGCTGAAAATGAAATTACTTGTCTTATTCTAATGGATCGTGATGAAATTAATTTTGAAGATCATGAACACGTTAACGAAGATAATGATGAAATCTTTTTTAATGGTTTTTGTTTAGCAAAATTTATTAATGATGAAGTTGCTGAATTTTCTTTTCAAGAGGATAAATACTCGTGTCATTCTAAATTTAAAGAACTTTGTAGTTCTTCTTTTTCTAATTTTGACGATTATGAACAAGAAGATATTGAAGATGTCTTATCTCAACAATTTGAAAGGGGCGGCGGAAAAGTTATTTCCTTCATTGAGTATTAATTTATAAGTTATTTAAATTAAAAAGGTACTGATGTACCTTTTTTTTATTATATTTTATTGCTTTTTATTTTTAATATGTTAAATTTTAATCAATAGTTTACGTTATTGTTAAAATGGAACATTGTAAAAAAATGACAAATATTTTATTAAAAATAGATTTATATAAAAAAAAGATTAAAACTTATTTTTTACTCAAAAAAATGATTAAAATATCAAAAAAACTCACACAAAAACAATTAAATTCTGACTGTAATACCATTGAAGTATTAAACAATATTAAGCAAATTGTTTTTATATTAGAACATATTAATAAACTTAATATTCTTGAAAAATATAAAAAAACGCTAATCAATGATATTTTTGAACTTCAAAAAAAATATAATTTATATTGATTCTATATATATTTAATGATATAATGCTTTTATTAAATTAAGAGGATTAATCATGACTACTAAATTTGTTAAAAAACCAACATTTTCTTTAGATAAATTATCTTCTTCTATGACCAATTATTTAGAATCTCATATTCATATTTCTAAATTTCTCAATCAAATGTCTAAACAAGATATTCCAGAAGTCATTGAATATTTAAAATCCTTATTGAAGTTTAATTCTTTATACATGACAAAAAATAATTTAACAGATGAAAACTCTCAAACGAAACTTATCCGTCAACCTCAATATCTTTTATTAGTATTAACATTAATTCAAGATTTGAATTTAAATTTGAATATTACTCATTCATTTTTTAATAAATTTCTTATTAAGCAATCATTTAAATTCAATAAACAAACTTCATCTAATTTAAGAAGTGTTACTTTTGAATTTCCTGATTTTGTTCCTTATTATAAATTATTACCTGTTGATTCTTTATCTTTAAAAACATACGAAGGAAATATTACACGACATGCAATCACTTTTTTAGATCTATCTTTTTATGTTAAAGATAACTCTATTTTATTCTTTAATAATCAGATCAGTTCATCTGATTTTATGGAAAATGGAATTTTATCTGGAGATATCGTTCAAATTGATAAATTTACAAATAAATATTCTAAAAACAATAAGAAAGGTTATTATTTTTTTGATTAATATTTTAGGAATTTAGGAATTTTCATTATGATTTTTGACTTTAAACATTTTTCTTTAAATGAAGAACATCAATATATGGAAATTGTTTTTAGTATTGATAATATTCATTACTATCCTTTAATTTATTTAAAAGAATCAAAAAATCCTTTTATTATTTCTTTTAATGGTGTAACTAATTACAGAGTTAATCACAATTACCTATTTTTAAGTATCATTAAAAATAAGAATTCTCAAAAAAAAGTAGAATCTATTATTAAAGATCACCTACACTTTTTTAAACAGTTACATCAAGATATTATTACTGCTGATAATAACATTAAATATATTCTCAAAAATACTTTAATTAACAATTTTTATGAAAACTTTCTTGAATTAAAAGACAACAAAAATATTTGTGTTCAATTAAATAATCTTACTCAACAATTTTTAATTGAATATAAAAAATTTCATATCATTGCAACTACTGAATGGAATTTTTTATATAATCATGACGAAAAAAATGCTTTAATGGTACTTTCTTTTTTTTCAAATGAAATTAAAAATTGTCAATTTTTTATTGAAGAAAATACTTCAATAAATGCACTATTTTATTCATTACTCAAAAAATTTGACATAGATTTTTTTCATGATTCATTTCAGATTATTTATAAAGTGGCTAACTTTTCAAGTGAAACCTTTTTTTATTCCATAGATTCTTATATTGACTATCATTTAAAAAATCAAACTAAAGATTTTTCAATATTCTTTTTTAATTTAATGGATAAACTTTATATTTACAAAGATTTTAAAGATTTATTCTCTGAAAAATTTATTGCTTATTATAACGACGATTTATTTACATTATCACAATCTATTTATCAACATATTCTTTTTGAATTCTATACGATAGAATTTATTGAAAGTATCATCTCAAATCAACAGAAAAATATTGATTTTAAACCTGAATTTTTAAAGAAAATATTTTATTTAATTTATCAATTATTATTTAATAATAATTTTAATGATGCCTATTATATTTTTTCTCTTTTAAATGACTATTATCAAACCTTAGTTTTGGAATCATTTAATTCTTATAGTGGAGTGCCTTACTCTTCTATTAATGCAATGATTGAATATAATCAACAAAAAAAACATCTAGAGAATTTTTAATTCATTTGCTTTTTTATATTCTTTTTGATATAATGTTTACTATTAAATATTATTGAGGTTTATATGTGCGAATTATCTAAAATTTGTGACAAATTGAGTATTGATAAAGAATTAAATATTAACTATAGAGTTGAATTGGCTATTAAATTAGATCCATTCTCTTTTTTTAAACATTGTGAAAAATCATACTCATATTCTTCACTTTTTAATCATAATCAATCTGTATTAATTTTTTCTTATTTTTGTCAACATTTTAATCAATTTCATATTTCTTTTATGAAAAGTATTGTTAAAAGTGTTAGTTATAAATTTTTTAAAGAAAAATTTGATATTTTTGCTACATTTTTAAGATTTGATTTAGACAAAGAACAACAACAATTTTTGATTGAAACTTACTTTCATTTCTTTTCCACTCACTTACATACGCAACGCGATTTTTTACAACAAAATTTATCAACTTTACCTAAAAATTTTCAAGACGAATTTTTTATTCTTTTCAAAAAAAATACTAAAGATAAAAAATTAATTGAAGAAATGGAACTGTTTCTTAATATATCAAATTTCTAATCTAAATTTATTGAAATTATTCATTTTTTGATATATAATAAACAACTTATTCTTTAGGAGATTTGTATGTTTTCAAAACAAGAAAAAACTGTCTTTCAATTAAACGACAATTATACAGTTAATGTTATTGAAAACACATATCAAAATGAAAAATCTATAAACTTACCACTTTTTCCAGAAGAACAATCTATTGATTATGACTATATTAAAATTTCTTATATTTATTTAGACTTCGTTGGTTCAAATTATTTTCTTTATATTTTGATTGATATCTGTATTAATGATACTCATTTTTATATCAATAGAGATTTTGATGATATTGACGGGATTATTGATGATAATAGACAATATTTTGAAACCACAGAATATTTTGAACTTCAAAAAACTGCAAAACTCATTAAAAAGTCTTATGATGAAGCATTTGATTATATTCAAATTGAAGAAGATCAATACTTTATTTCACAAAGCGATGAGTATAATGAAACATTACGGAGCTTTGATTGCTATGATAATTTTGATGATTTTTCTCATGATTTAAATTCTGATTTATTAGATTTTAAAAATCAATTCTTACAACTCTATGGTTTTGTCTCTAAAAAAGATATTTTCTTTTTGCTTAATGCAGAAAAAGAGAATGTAAATTCAAAAATTTGGGTTTCATTTAATAAGAATTTTTTTGATGATTCTATAATCACACAAATTTCTCAACTCCCTTATCTTGATATAGAATCACATAAATCTATTATTCGTTCTCTACATTCGCATCCTATTTTTCAAAAAAATAATAATTATATTATTAATGAAAATAATATTCAAGAACTTTTGCTTTATATAGATTTATCAGAATATGATCTTGTTCCTTATTTTAAACACTCAACTCGTTTAGAAGAATTTGTTTTTTCAACTAATAACAACGAACTTATTCACTATTTTTTTGAAGAATATGTCAAACCTTTTGATCTTCATAAATATGAAAAATACTTTCATCATGCGTATAATTTTTTCAAAAATTATACAATTGAAGATTTTAAAACATTTTTATCTTCTAATCTTAAAGATTCTTTAAGATATTTTGTTCTTCATAATAAAGACGCCATTGCAGAATTTTTAAAAGACAACAAAGAATTAGTATCAAATATTATTAAATCAGATTATAATCAATTTCATTCTATTTTGTCTTTTGTTTTCTATTATAAAGATATGGACTCTTTATTAAATGAAGACTCTTTACTTTATTATTATCATTATGTTTTTTTTGTATTAAAGTCTGATTATATGATTAATCCGCTTTTTATTCCTGATTCTGTTCTTCAAAATATGAATTCTTTAGAAAAAAAATTGTTTTCTTCTAAAAGCTTTTTTAATATTTTGTTATATAAAAATATAATTACTCAAGAAAAATATTCAGAATATTTTTCCTATGATTATAACTATAAAAATTTTCTGAGTGATATGATACGAAAAGAAGAAGAATATATAAAAAAACAAATTGAAGAATTTTAATTGCTTTTACTCTTTCAATACGATATAATTATTGCTTAATAACACTAAATATTAGGAGAATAAAATTGTTTATTATTCAACACAAAAAAACAAAAAAATATATTATTCGTAACTTCTGTACGAAAAACTTAACTTTTTCTTTTGTTGAATCCCTATACGAATCAAAAGCGAATCTTCTTCAACAACATGTTGAAGAGTTTTTTAAAACAAATAATAAAGATGATTTTGAAGTTTTTTATGAGCATTAATGGAGGCTTACATGAATTTTAAACGACATTCTTTTTTTAGAATTTTAGAGCGTTCTTCTTTACGCTTATACGATATTGATATTATTTTAAAGAATAAATGTTATGTTAAAATTGGTATGGATACTAAGAAAAAAGATGTCTGTCATTATCTTTTCTATAGTGTTGTAGATCAAGCTCATTATGTTCTTGTTATCGATGAAAAAAAAGAGGAAGTTATTACTATGCTTCCTCCAAATTCCTCTGTATGGCATATTTCTGCTGAATCTTTTCAATCAACCGAAGTTTTAGCAACTTTAAACTTTAAAATTAATAACATTATTAAACAAGATGATAAGTTTATTGCTCATTTTTTATCAGTTAGACAAAATAAAAAAAATGAAATCATTGAAAAATTTTATAATGAAAAAATTCCTTTTATTATGAATTTATTACCATTTAAAAACCTTATTGAATTAAGTGAAGAATCTATTTTTTGCAAAATTATTTTTCATTTTTTAAAACATGATTTTATCTTTAATAAACCAATCACTCAATCTTCAAATAATGAGTTATTTATTTTTAATGTGGTTTTCTTTAATTCTCAAGGAAATATAACATTTAGACATTATTTTGATTTCAATCAAAAAACTTTCGATTATTCTATAATTTCAGAAAATTTACAAAAAATAAACCTTAATCTTTCTATTGATAATGTATTATATATTTTTATTCAAGATAAAAATAATAAAAACATTGCTGTTTTAATTCCTAATGGTTCTTCTTTCGATTGTTTTCAAGAAAATTCTAAAATAGATAAATTAAATTGTATTAATTTATTAAATACTAACAAATATCAAGTTTCTTTTAAAAAATTTAAATATTTAAATGAATCTCATATTACTCAATATTTTTTAAACAATCTTTTTTTGAAATATATTAATTATAATTTCTTGTTAAAAGATTTTTCACAATTAGAATTTTATTTTACTTTTGGTCAAAAAAGAAAAAAATATTCAATAGTTAATAAAATTTATTATTGATTTTTTATTTTTCTTATTATAATTTAAAAAAAGGTTAAAATTTAATGGATATCATCACTAATATTAAACATAAAAAATTTAAATCCAATATTTATTTTATCGATTTTATTGTTGATGAAGTCCATTATGCCAATAATCCAACTTCTAATTACTATACTATGCAAGAATATCAATGTTATTACACTCAATATTCTACGCAAACAACTTCTTTTTCTTGTAAAGACTTGGAAGGAAAAGAACATAAGTTTTTGATACCGTATCACATTAAAATTTCTAAAAATTCAAAGATTAGAGTATTCTTTTTAAAATCAGACCAAATTGTTTATAAAAAACCTGTTATTTTATCCATTGTTGATATTCCATCGAAAGAAGAATTAACAATTTTTGAATATGAATCTTTTTATCATCACATTGATGTCATTTCTATGTTTTCTATTTACAACGTGCCTGCTTATTCTTTATATTTTTTTATTATTTCTTTTATTGTTTCAATGATACTCTTTTTTTACTTTAAGTTACATTTTTTAGCCTTTACACCAATACTTTGTTCTTTTATTCTTTTCTCTTTTTATCTATCTTTTGATTTTTATGGAAATAAAAAGATATGGAATAAAACAAAAAATATTGTATTGGACTTTATTAAAAACAATAGTTAAATTTTAATTTTTAACTTCATTCTTTTTAATCTTTTAAATGCTTTATATTTCCAAAATAAAAGCATTCCGTAATAGGTTAAAGGCACTAATATTAATGCTAATGACCATAAACCTATTATCGTAGGTTGTCCAGCTTCTAAAAAAGCACCTAAATATCTGTTTATATTTTCAGCATTAATTTCTTCTATATTAAAAGTATTCATAATATAGTTTCCTATCTGATATGCTATTGCATATACTGGCGCAAATGTTATTGGATTAGTTATTAATGTAAATAATGCTGCAAAAGCTATATTTCCTCTTAACAATATGCAAAATATAATAGATAATGGAATTTGAGCAATTGGAATTAACAATCCGAACATTATTCCTATTGCTGCACCTTTTGCTATTTCTTTTTTTTTATTTTTCCATAACCAATCTTTTGCTGCATAAGGTTTTAACCATTTTAAATATTTATTATTTAATATTTCTTCTTTTGTCATTTTATTCTCTCTTTTTGTTAAAAATATCACTTTAAATATTTTTTTCAATTGTTGTTGATTTTTTTTATCCTTTTTGTTATTATATACTGATCTATATTTTAAAAGGATTCGCTTATGTTTTTTTGTTGCAATCGTTGTAAAAAACCACTTACCAATACTAATTTAAGACCTTCTAAAATTAAGTATAAACGCTTTTCTTATTCTCAAAAAAATAAAGATAAATATAATTCAAACAAAAAAATAATTAAAAAGAAAAAAATTATTTTTCCAGTTTATACCATTTCTTATGATGATTATTATAATCAATCTTTCTTCTATCAAAATATTTTTTTAAAACATAAAAATTATTATAAAGAACTTGTTTATAGCGTATCCGTTGAAAATATTTTACCAAATGTTATTCCACCATTTATTTCTGGATATGGTTGTTGCAATTGGTCTTTTGGCGAACATTTTAAATGCTCTTGTGGAAATGTCTTAGGAAAACTATATCTTGATTGTTATGAAGAAAAAGTTGTCGATTTATTCTTTAAATCAGTAGAACCTGTATATAATAAATAGAGACACTATCTTTTTTTTATGTATTTTTTATTATTTTTTGACATAAATAGAATTTGTTATATAATTTTAATAATAACAAGGAAGTATTTTATGTCAAATGTAACAATGATCGATTTATTTTGTGGCGCAGGTATAGGCGCTATCGGATTTAAAAAAGCTGGTTTTGACATCCTTTATGCCGTTGATAACAATAAACATGCTGTTCAAACATACAATCTTAACATTGGTAATCATGCAGAACTTAAAGATATTAGAGAAGTTGACTTTTCTAAGTTGCCTGATGTCGATTTTATTGCAGGTGGTTTTCCATGCCAAAGCTTTTCATTTTCAGGAAATAATCTTGGTGAGCTTTGTCCAGAAAAAGGTGATTTAGCTGGTTATTTTCTTAAAGCTATTTACACTAAAAAACCTAAAGCATTTTTAATCGAAAATGTTAAAGGACTGACTTCTAAAAAACATAAAGACTTCTTTTTTAAACTTTTAAATTCTTTAGAAAATATTGGATACAATATTACACATGAAACGATTAACTGTCTTGATTACAGTGTACCACAAAAAAGACAACGTGTTTTTGTCGTTGGTGTACGCAAAGATTTAAACACTTCTTTTAAATTTCCAGAAAAACATAAAATTAAATTTACCATCCGTGATGCAATACAAGATTTACCTGAACCTGACACATATATTTTAGGTTCTACATTACCTATTAAAAATCATTATGGATTAGGTATAAGAAATGATGAAGCACCATTTATCGACAAAGTTCCTGTTGGTGGTAATTGGCGAAATATTCCTATTGAAGATCAAAAAAAGTTTTTAGGAAAATCATTTTATGGTGGTGGCGGAAGAACTGGTTTTCTTCGTAAAATGTCTTTTGATGAACCTGCTTTAACTATTACTTCTATTATGGATGGTAAATTTAATGCTCAAATTATAGATAATAAAGATAAATATGGAAAAATTATTGAAGGAATACCTAAATCAAGACGTTATACTGTTAGAGAGTGTTTAAGGCTTCAAACCGTTCCAGATTCTTTCTATTTCCCTGATAAAGTTCCTCTTAGAAAACAATATGAAAGATGTAGCGGAATCCCTTCTCTTGTTGCTGAATTATTTGGTAAAGAAATTATGAAATTATTGAAATAATTTCATTTTTTTTATATTTTTTAAAAAAACACTTGACTTTATATATATATTATTATATAATTACCACACTAAATAATTAACCAAAGAGGTTTTTATGTTAAATATTAAACAATATGACAGTTCTTGATAATATTGTAGCTTAATAAGGAAAGCAGCGGCTTTTTTCTAAAAGTCGTAAGTTAAACTGGCTTGTTCTGGTACTGATCTAAGTGCAACTCTTGGCAATATTATCATTTACTTCTTTTATATATTTTTTTATTGACTTTTTATTAAACTTTTATTATAATTGATTCTCAAATTTGAGGGATTTTTTTAATGAAAGAAATAAAATCGGATATCATTCAACTTGTTGTTAAACAAGGACAAATTATAGGCAGAAAAACAATAAGTTCTAATTCATTTAGCAATCTTTATTTAAAAGATAATTTAATTTATAGTATTGCTTATGTTAATAATGAACCTTTTTTTGGTGAAGAAGTTGATTTTTCTGAATTATCTGAGCATACTGATCATTTACCTTTTACTTCTAAAGCTCTTAAAAAATTTGGTTTTACTCCTACGATTAAACCTATTTATTGTGAAAAAAATGGCAAAATTTTAAAAGTAAACGAACTTAAAAATCTTTTTAATTATTTACACAGTGATTCTAACACTAATGATCAATTAATCGAACAACTTAAAAATTTGATTTTTTAAATATTTAATAACCTTGCTTTCTTATATCTATTTTGCTATAATAATCAGAATTAAACAAAATTAAAAAAGGTATTACATGCTTGGTTTTAAAAAAATTGATTTAGAAGAAGAATTTCAAATTTTAAATATTCAAAAAAATTCTTTTTTTAAAAAAATAGATCTTTATTTAGAATATATCGACAATTTTTCAAATGAAAGAAAAGATCTTTCTATCTCTTTTTCTTCAAACTATGTATCATTAAATCATATTAGAAAAACTCTCATTGCTTCTAAAAAATATTTTAATGAACATACTTTTGATAAAGAAAATAATAATTATAAAAAAATTACCCATATTTTTAATATGTTACCCAAAATTAACGAATATCTATTACAGCTTGATTTTATGGATTCTATTTTATCTCAAATATCTCAAAAAGAAATTAATGAAATACATACTCGATTAAGAGTATCACACAGAGATGTTACAACATATCATTATAATTTGTCATATCCTGTTTTTGAACCTTTTACAAACTATAACTCTAAATTTTATTTTATTGTTTATCAATTGGTAGGTTTTGACATCTTCTCAAACGCTTATTTAAAATTTAAAATTAAAAACTCATTATTAAAAGAAATTTTTGACAACTCACCTGATTTTTATTCTATTTTAAAAGAAAAAGAATCAATGAATAATATGATTAAAGACTTTTGAGGCTCCCATGACAAAATTAGAAAAATTTTTTAAAAATAATAAAGAATTAAAATCTGGAAAAAAAGAACAAATAAATACTATCTTTTTAAATCAATTTAATCAATTTCCTTCTTATGTTCAAGAAGCCTTTTGTTTAGGTTATCAAAGATTTTTTAAAAAAGATAATTTTCCCTTCGATAATATTTGTTCTTTAACTATTGAAGAACTTTATTTCTTTTCTTTACAAATGGATCGTTATTATAGTTGTTTAAATTTTTATAGCTTTCACGAAAAATTTAAAACATACTATGAATCTAATGATATTAAAACTTTTTTTCAATTAAATGATTTAAGCTTACTTAAAAATCATCAAACTTCACATATAAAAATTATTAGAGGTTTATTTTCTTTACTTGATTCTCAAATGATTATGATTGCATTGAAAGAATGTAATTTACTTTCTTACCTTAATGATATAACAGCAATCCCTGAATTAAAAATTTCAGATTCTTTTACTGATAACCCTTTATCTGTGAAAGAAAAAATTCAACTAACCAAAGAACTTATTAACTTTTAATTGACTTTCTTATTTTTGTTATATATAATAACTTGTATAAAAATAGAGGTTTTTATGACGAAATTTTCTGAAATTATTAAACAAAAAGAATTAGAACAGAAAAATGAAATGAAACAATTTATTGATAAAAATTTTGAAGAAATTTTCAAACAATTTCCAGAATATATTCAAAAAATTTTTTTTAGTTCTTATAAAAGATATTTTAAAAAAGATAAATTTCCTTTTCATAATATTTCTTCTTTGAATAAACGTCAATATGATTTTTATACAAAGCATTTAGATATATTTTATTCTTTTGTTAATATTCTTCATTTCCATGAGGCATTAGATATTTTTTATTGCAGTTCTGATATTGAAATCTTTCTTAATATTAATAAATTAGATACTGCTTCTGAAAGGAAAGATGTTCATTTGGTTATTTTAAGAGGTCTTTCTTATTTGTTACCTACTGATATTTTTGTTCTTAATTTCAAAAAATATAATTTAATGGATATTATACCAGATTTAAAGAATATTGATTATGTAAAAATTTCAGCTTCTTTTACTGATGATAAATATATTTTCGCAGAAAGAATTGATCTTATTTTTAACTCTTATGACTTTTAATAATGAATAATCTAACTCAATATTTAAAAAAAATCCCTATCGTTTATCATATAGGACATATGGATAAAAATTTAAAAGTTAAAAATTCTTATGAAGGTTCTGGTTTATCAGTTTCTACCAAACCTGAATCTTGGAAAATAATTCTTAAAATTGCTGATAGACCTATACAAAAAATTCAAGTGAATGAACCTTTTTTAGATTTGAGAAAAATAAAAAAAGATCAGTATTTTTTTCAACAAGTAATTTCATACTCTTTGCAATGTAATCTTATTACCTTGAACACAAAAGAAAAAACAGGATTTTCTGGTACAACTCTTATGGAAACATTGTTTTTTCAAGACTATATTAGACAATCCGATATTATTGACTTTTGCTTTATTTATTTTTTTATTCAAGAACTTAAAATTTATAATTTTTTCTGGAATTATCCTAATAAACCTTTGAAACTTCAAGCACCTGTTGGTGTCTTATATGAAAAAGGTTGTTTTGATTAAATATCAAATTTTTATTGACAACATTATCTATGTTTTAGTATAATAGTTGCCAGAAAGAGAGATTTACTTTATTTTTTATATTAAAAAATAGATAAAATTTCTATTGACAAGACAATCTAAAACTTTGTATAATAGCTACACTTAATCCAATAAAGGAAACTTAACATGCTTAAAAATGATATTCTTCAACAAATGTTTAATTTTGCTCACGAAATTAAAGGTGTTGGTAAAATTGATATTTCTCGTTTAAATAAAAAAGAACGCGATATTTGGTTTTTGTTAGAAGCTCGCGCTGGCGTTGTCTTTTTAAAAGGTAAAGCTGGTGTTTCTAAATCAGCTACTGCCGCAAGTATTGCTCGTAAGGTTTATGTTGATGGTCAACCTTTGCGTTTCCTTGATATTCGTTTATCTCAAAAAGATGAAACTTACTTTGGTTTCCCTGCTCGTAAAGAAGTAGGTCAAAATTTCCAAGTTATGACTTATGCTTTGCCTGAGTGGTTTATGCGTTTACAAGAAGCACCAACTTTGTTAAACTTTGAAGAATTAAACCGCTGTACTAATGATGTTCGTAATGCGGCTTTAGAAATTCTTAATGAAAGAACTTTACATGGTCACAAAGTACCTACACATACGTTTATGATTTCTACTGGTAACTTAGGCGTTGATGAAGATGGTTGTGTTGT
>JACCDS010114366.1_pt1 | contig 15198 bp, 16 predicted proteins | sample 7446441 | NCBI WGS metagenome assembly JACCDS01 (sample SAMN15323445, study PRJNA562643) | freshwater metagenome | isolation source: river surface water | place: USA:Blue River Watershed | collected 2017-08-17 | reverse complement strand
CCACCACCAAAATCGTGCCCCAGCCCTGCTGTTTCAGGCCCGCCCACAGCCCCCCCCCCAGACTCGGGGCCAGCCCCGCCACAACCGCCCCTGATCGGGCCAGGCTCGGTTCAGGCAGTCAGGGGAGGGGGAGGGGCGATGGGGCACCAGCGAGGCGCTTTCCAGGGTCAGGCACATTCGCACCCCCATGGCCATACCCGAGGGGCTGATTTGATTGGCCGCACGCCATTGCCAAAGCGCCGATTCCTGGTGCCCTTCGCGCCATGCCAGCCAGACGGATGCGCTTTTGACTTGCTCAACCCAACTTTGCCAGCGGGCATTGTTTTGCGCCGCGTCTTTGCATTTCAATTGCCCGTCGATCCAGCCGAATTGATCCATCAGCCACGCTGGCGCCTGTTGCGGATCTCGGGCCCAGACCCGGGTGTTTTGGCAACTGGGATAGGCCGAAGGCTGCTCGTGAAGTGCTCGCGCATGCACCCAGGTGATCAAAGGACCCGGCATCAAGGCTGGTTGATGCGGGGCAGCAACCCACTGGGTATCATGCCAGGTCAGCGCCTGACCACCGGCTTGAAGACTCAGGCGCGAGAGCAATCTGTGCAGCGCCGGGGTGCGGTCTTGCAACTCTTGCCAAGCGTCGCTCTCGAGCTGCCACATGCGGTGTCCTGTGAGCATTTGCAGCAGCATCCATGCAATGCCCATGAGTACCGATAAGCCCAATAAAGTGTCGATTTGGCTGAAACCGGCAAGGGCTGTCTGAGCGCGCCTCATGGTCCGCCCAGCGCCAGCAGACAATGCCAGTCTGACGGGCATCTCTGCTGGTTGATCTTTAAATCTCGTTCGGCCATTCCGGCTTCAGGCCAGCGGATGCCAACCACCCAAATCCGCGGGTCTTCTGACCAGGGCGCTAGCCAGGTTTGCGACCCGGACATTTCGCGCTCCAGGTCGCGTTGCCAATCCGCCAGCAGGCTGTCGCGCCAAGCGCTGAGGCGACATGGGCTTTGGATGCAGTCGTCCGCTTGCAGTTGTTGGCCCCACTGCAGCGCCAACGGGGGCAGAGGTTGGGCCAGCCGGATGCGTTCGAAGAGGTCGGCTTGCCACTCGATCGCTTGTGCCTGGCGCCACAGGCTGCGTTGGGCCACCATGACCGAGCGGGCTTGCATCATCAGGCTCATCCCCATCAATGACCACAGACCCAGGGACAGCAAAGCATCGAGCAGGATAAAGCCCACGGTGCCACGGGCGTGGCTTAATCGCTGCATGTGGTACCCCCCACCCGGCGCAATCGACCCAACAGATTCAGGCACAACGTCTGTGCCGATTGTGCCGGTCGGGCGGCCGATTGAAACAGCACACTGGCCCCACCGCCCAAGGGGTCGCCCCAGGCATCGAATTGCCATCCATCTGCAGGTTTGGAAGTGACTGCCAAGCCGCCGGGCAATGAGGTTTGGTGCATGACCTGCCCTTGAGGGTGCGTGACCCAGCGCCAACCACACCCCAGGCTGACAGGCGCTTGACCTTGGCCACAAGGGGGTAGCGGAACCAGTCGCAAGACCTGAGCCCCTTGTTGCGCCAGGGCACGAGCCTGGTGCCAGTCGGATTCAAATGCCGCACGTGCCTGTGTCAGCCGCCAGCGCTCGCGCCATGGATCAAGGGCGCTCAGGCTCATGGACACGAGAGCACCGGCCAAAGCCACACAGGTCAATGCATCGATGAGGGTGAAACCTTGGGTCGTCAGCAAGGTGGGGGCAGGGCGATTCATCCCTGCATCATGCGCTCCCCGGGCATGCGTTTCAATCGACGTGGTGCAGTGATGCGTGCACTACAGACCGCAACCCTTGTGATCAGCGGCGAACTTCGTCGACCAGAGTCTTGAATTCGTCGATGTCTTCAAAACTGCGGTAGACACTGGCAAACCGCACATAAGCCACTTTGTCGAGTTTGCGCAACTCGCGCATGACCATTTCTCCGATCCGGGTCGAGGCGATCTCGCGATGGGCCTGAGACAGCAGTTTCTCTTCAATGCGCTCAATCGCAGAGTCCACCTGCTCGGTGCTGACCGGTCGTTTGCGCAAGGCCAGATTCATGCTGGCGCGCAGTTTGGCCCGTTCGTACTCAATGCGCCGGCCATCCTTTTTGACGATGGCCGGGAAATTGACTTCAGGCTTTTCGTAGGTGGTGAAGCGTTTCTCGCAAGCCACACATTGGCGTCGCCGGCGGATGGTGTCACCTTCTTCCGCCAGTCGGGTCTCCATGACCTGGGTTTCGAGGTTGCTGCAAAAAGGGCACTTCACCGGGACCCCGCGCTCAGCGATAAACCGGAAAGCGGGAAGTCAGGGCATTGACCTTGGCACGCACTGCATCGATATTGCCGGGATCGCGCGGGCGGTCCAGCACATCTGCGATCAGATGGGCGGTCATTCGGGCCTCTTCCTCTTTGAAACCCCGGGTCGTCATGGCGGGCGTGCCGACGCGAACGCCACTGGTGACCATGGGCTTTTCCGGATCATTCGGAATGGCGTTCTTGTTGATGGTCATGTGCGCTTGACCCAGCACTGCTTCGGCTTCTTTGCCGGTGATGCCCTTGGCACGCAAATCAACCAGCATCACGTGGCTTTCGGTGCGTCCACTGACGATGCGCAGCCCGCGCTGAGTCAGGGTCTCGGCAATGGCTTGGGCGTTGCGGATGACTTGTTGCTGATAGGTTTTGAATTCGGGGGACAGGGCTTCTTTGAAGGCCACGGCCTTGGCGGCAATGACATGCATCAGGGGACCCCCTTGCAAGCCCGGGAAAATGGCGCTGTTGATGGCCTTTTCGTGCTCGGCTTTCATCAGGATGATACCGCCGCGCGGCCCGCGCAAACTTTTGTGAGTGGTCGAAGTCACCACATCGGCGTGAGGCACCGGGTTCGGATAGACCCCGGCGGCCACCAGTCCGGCGTAGTGGGCCATGTCCACTAAAAAAATCGCACCAATGTCTTTGGCCACTTTCGCAAAGCGAGCCCAATCGATGCGCAGGCTGTAGGCTGAGGCCCCCGCAATGATCATTTTGGGTCGGGTTTCGTGTGCCTTTTTTTCCATCGCGTCATAGTCGATTTCTTCCTGTGCGTTCAGGCCATAAGACACCACATTGAACCATTTGCCCGACATGTTCAGCGGCATGCCGTGGGTCAAATGGCCACCCTCGGCCAGACTCATGCCCATGATGGTGTCGCCAGGCCTGAGAAAGGCCAGGAAAACGGCTTCGTTGGCAGATGCACCGCAATGCGGTTGGACATTGGCAGCGTCGGCGCCGAATAACTGTTTGACACGCTCGATGGCGAGTTGTTCGGCCACATCGACATATTCGCAGCCACCGTAGTAACGCTTGCCCGGGTAACCTTCGGCGTATTTATTGGTCAGTTGCGAGCCTTGTGCCGCCATCACCGCGGGCGATGCATAGTTCTCGCTGGCGATCAATTCGATGTGATGTTCTTGGCGCTCGTTTTCGGCCTGGATGGCGGTCCAAAGCTCTGGATCGGTATGTTGAACCAAATGTTGACGATCGTACATGGTGGCAGTCCTTGGTGATGAAGAAGCCTGGCACACGCCAAGCCACGGGGCTGCCCAGGCGATCGGCGCGAACCCCGAGGGGTTGACGCGCTTCACCGTGGTGCGGCCCTGATCAGGGCGATCCACGTTGGCACCGAGTTGATTCAGCGCCTATCGCCAGTCACGCGTCTGTGAATATTTTAAACGATCTCAGGCGGCGCAAAACCCGACGGAGACCGACCCGTCACTTTTCCTCTTCGCCGGGCTTGACCAGTCGCTGCGCCTTTTCCCACAGGTTTTCGAGGCCTGCGGCCGCCACCGCCCCTGCGCTGGGCTCAGAGGTGGGCACGCGCTGACCTAGCGCAACTTTTTGCAAGCGTTGCTGTTCGGCCATGACTTTGCCGATGTAACTGGAGGGCGAGTTATCGACCGCGCCCACATAAAGGCGCAACCCTCCTTCGAGTGAGCCTGCCCGGGCGATGCATTCTTTCAGCACGGCCACGCCCACCTTGACATTGGTCACAGGGTCAAACGCAGCCAGCCGACCGCCAAAACCTTCGTATTTGTCGGAATGCACCCGAGTCATGACTTGCATCAAGCCTTGGGCGCCCATGGGGCTTTGGGCGAATGGATTGAAATTGGATTCAATGGCCATGATGGCCAGGATCAGGGTCGGCTCGATCTGGGCCTTTTGCCCCGACTCAAACGCTTCGGCCACCAGGGCTCCAATGGGCTCTGCGCCCACTTTGTATTTGCGACTGATCCAGTAAGCCAGGTTGGCCTGCGGTTTGGGCAAGTTTTGCAAATTGGCGGCTGTGGTACGCTCAACCGCCATGACATCGCTGGCCATGAATTCGGCCTGCCGATCCTGCAGCCATCCGATCAGGCGCAACTCGGCCGACATTCGCAAGTCAGGACGAGTGCCAAATACCGTGGCGACACAAAATACCGCCAGACCGACCAAAGCCAGTCCGTTGTGGGTGATGGCCATGAATCCCTCGGCAACATCACCGATGAAAGTCTTCAGGCCATTTTTTAAAGATTCCAATGCCAACATGATCAGGATCGCGGGTCTTTCGGAAGCCGTGTTATTTTCATGCCACAAGCGTTGTTTACATAACGATTAAAATAAACTTGTGAACTCTAATATTAACACCGATCTTTCTTCTCTCGACCATGCCACGGGCGGAGCCTTTACTGCTGCCACTTCAGGAGAGCGGGCTGCTCGTGTGCGTGCCTGGTTAGCCACGCAGCCCGAACACGAACTGATGACCGTGGTATTTCGAGAACTCAGTGCCCGGGACAAAGGCGCTGCCAAAGCCCTGCGCGAACGACTCGACGAAATCAAGCGCGAGAAGCACCAATCAGAATTGGTCGAAGAGTGGATGCAAAAAGGCGAGGCCTTGCGTTTGGCCCCCAAAATGGCATTGGCCCAAGCGCTGGCATGGCAACGTGATGCCGCCAAAGCCGGGGCACCGCTTTCTCGCGAACCCTTGGCCGGACTCAAGATAGCCCTGAATGAACGCATTCGAATCATTGAAGAGTTGCAACATCATGCCCAGGTCCTGCGTGAATCGGCCGTGTTGCTCGGCCAGCGATCTGAAGTGCTGGCGACCAAATCCTGGCAAGACGCCCTGGCCCAGCGCGCTACTCTTGGTCAAGATGTATCTCGCTGGCTGACCGAGTGCGAACAACTCACACAGCACCCGCAATGGCCTTGTGTGGATCCCAAATACCCGCCAGCCCTGCAGGCCAATGCCCAGCAGGTGCAAGCCGTTTTCGAGGCCTTCAGTGCCGCAGTCGACAGCGCCCAGGCGGCTGCAAACCAGGCCGAATTGCCACTGCCGCCGGTCACCGTCTGGGCCGAAGAAATCCGGCGTCAGCGGGGTCAGGTCAACCTGGCCTCGCAGGCGGTGGTGGCTCCGGCCGCCAAACCTCGAATTGACCCGCAAGTCCGGGCTCAAGCCATCGAAGCCGTGACGCCTTTGTTGCGCAAACTCGAAGAAGAATTGGCTCAGGGTCATGGAAAGGCCACGGCGGGTGCCGCCAATGCCTTGCGTCAGGCACTGCGTGAGCATGAAGCAGCTTTGCCCGAACGTGTCGAGCACCACATTCAAGCGGCTTTGGCCGCAGCCAACGAACTCGAAGGCTGGCAACGCTGGCGTGCCGATCAGTTGCGCACCGAGTTGGTGGCCAAGGCCGAGGCTTTGTTCAAGCCCGCAGTCCCGCCAGCCGAGGGAGAAGCTCAGGCCGATCCGCAACCGGTTCATGGTGGTCGCAAGATGCAAGAGGTCTTGCGGGAATTGCGTGAGCAATGGAAGCAAACCGATCAGGGTGGCATGCCCAATCACGCTTTATGGAAGCGCTTTGACCAAGCCTGTAACCGGGCTCACAAAGTGGTCGAGTCCTGGCTGGACAAAGTGCGGGCTGAAAGCACCCAGCACCGTGAGGCACGGCTGCAACTGATCGATGAACTCAAAACTTGGGCGGCAGAACACGCCCAGGGCCCCCATTGGAAAGGCGTTGCGCAGCAACTGGCAGGGTTTGCCAACCGCTGGCGCGAGTCCGGGCATGTCAGCGAAAAAGTCTTTGCCGAATTGCAACCCCTTTGGAAGGCCACTTACCAGGCGGCTCAGGCTCCTTGGGCCGCAGCCCAAAAAGCCGCCCAGGCGCGACGCCAGGCCTTGATCGACGAAGCGCAGGCATTGGCGCAACGCCCGGGCTTGCCGCTGGACGCCATCAAAGCATTGCAACAGCGATGGCAAGCCGAGTCTCAGACCATGTCGCTGGATCGCCGCACCGAACAAAAGCTCTGGGATGCATTTCGCGCGCCCATTGACGCATTGTTCGAACGCAAGTCCCAAGAGCGTGCCCAACAGGCGGCATCAGTCAGTGCGGTCGATCAGGCCGTGTTGCAAGCGGCTCAGGCTCTGGAGGCTGCCTGCAAGGCCGGCGATGCCGCAGCGATCCGGGCCGCTACACACGCTCTGCAAGAGGCGGGCCGTGGCGCGCCGCCGGCGACCCCTATTCCTTCCTCACCTGCACAGTCCAGCTCAACAGAACCTGCGGCCGATCCCGTTGCATCGGTTGCTCCTGCTGAGTCCTCCCAGGGCGCTGACCAGAACGCATCTGAAGTGTCAGCCCCAACCGATGCAGTGCCCCGCGATGCCACTCCTGTGGCCCCTGCGGTGCGCAAGGTGGTCGCCGTGCGCGGTGATGACCGTCCGGGCATGAAGAAAGCCGAACCCGCCTCTGCAGGAAAAGGTTTTCGCAAGCCTGTATCGGGTCGATCCGAGCGAGGTGATCGGCCTGATCGTGCACTGCGCGGCGAGCGTGGGGGGCCTCCGGATCGCAGTCCCGATGCTCGGGGCCCGCGACTGGGCGATGCCGCATACCGCGCCATGCGACATGCCCAAGACATGGCTGAGCAAACCATGCGCAAGCTTGCGGCACAGGCTCATGGCGAGGTTTTGACCCATGTGTTGCAGGCTTGGCAAGAGCGTCGTCCTGATCCCCTGCCCAGTGCCCGCGAGTTGGGTGCCCAAGTCACCCCTGCGCAACGCCTGTCCTGGGTTCAGGCCGTGTCCGGGGCTCCAACCGGTAACGCCGAACAAGCTTTGTTGCGACTCGAGATCGCCGCCGAAGTCCCCACCCCGGCTCAGCACATCGAGGCGCGTCGAGCCATGCAACTGACTCTGCTGACCCAGCGACATCAAGCTTCGCCGCGGCAAACTTGGGCGCAAGACGTCGAAAAGGTGTTGGCCAGCCCTCACGAGGCCGAAAACGCCCGTCGGCTGCAGACCGTGCTCAAGGCATTGTTGCGTTGATTCGGTGCCAGCCTTGCCGCCAGCGCAGCACTTGGGCGCGCGGGGGTGAGGCCAGGGCGCACCAGTCGCTCAAGACGGTGCGTGTCAGGCCCGGAGCCAACAGATGATCTGCCGGGCGATGTGTATGGCCATGGATCAAACGGCTTGCGTGGGCCTCAGTCAGGGCTATACATGCCGCTTGGGTGTCTACATCAGCCCACACCTTTTTGGATGCTTGATGCGCTTGACTTTGGGCCCGCATCGCCTGTGCCTGAGCCAAACGCACCGATAAAGGCTGGCTCAAAAAACCGGTTTGCCAATCTTTCGAGCGCACCTTGGTGCGGAATTGTTGGTACTCGTGATCTTGCAGACACCAGGCGTCGCCGTGACTGAGCAGACAAATTTCGTGCTGCAGCTCCAGCTTGCATGGGTCTTGTAAAACTTGCATGCCGCAGGCTCGGGCAAAGGTCGTACCTGTTAAAAAATCACGGTTGCCGGGGATCCAAAACAGGGCCATGCGTTGGGCGCATTGCGCCAGGGCTTGAACACATTCGCGCTCCCAATGACCCCCGGGGTCTTGCAACACATCGTCGCCGACCCACACTTCGAACAAGTCACCCAAAATGAACAGAGCCTGTGCCGGGGTTTGCTGCAAGTAATGGCTAAAAACCCGCCAGGTGGCGGGCTCTTCAGCGTGCAGATGCAAGTCGGAGACGAAATCGACGCAGGACCAAGCCCGGCCATCCACCCCAGAGGGCAAAGGAACATCCGGGCTCATGGCGCAGGTCAGAGCGCAACGGCCTTTTCGATCACGATCGGCTCTTTGGGCACATCGTCATGAAAACCGCTTCGACCGGTTTGAACCCCACGGATCTGGTCGACCACTTCAGTGCCAGCGACCACTTTGCCAAATACAGCGTAGCCCCAACCCTGCATGGAGGGGGCGGTGTGATTCAAAAAGCCGTTGTCTGCGACATTGATGAAAAATTGAGCGGTGGCCGAGTGAGGGTCTTGCGTGCGGGCCATGGCAATCGTGTAGCAGTCGTTTTTCAAGCCGTTGTTGGCCTCGTTCTCGATCGGCTCGGCGCAGGGCTTTTGCTTCATTTGGGGATCAAAGCCGCCGCCCTGAATCATGAAGCCATCGATGACTCGGTGGAAGATGGTTTGGTCGTAGTGACCCTGACCCACATAGGCCAAAAAGTTGGCCACCGATTTGGGGGCTTTGTCAGCGTCGAGTTCGAGGGTGATCACGCCATAACCTTGGACGTGCAATTCAACTTGAGGGTGGCTCATGGTGTCAATAGAGTTGCAGATTGAATGATGACCGGTGTGCGCGGCACATCGGAGCGAAAGGGGCCGGCAGCCCCGGTGGGCAGGGCCTTGATTTTTTGGACCACATCCATGCCGGTGACCACCTGCCCGAAAACAGTGTAGCCAAAAGACTGGATGCTGGGATCCAAAAAGTCATTGTCCTTCACATTGATGAAGAATTGCGACGTCGCCGAGTGGGGGTCATTGGTGCGTGCCATGGCAATGGTGCCCGGCGTGTTACGCGGTCCGCCGCGCTCGATCGCTTGACGCCCTTCGTGCTGAATGGGGGCTCGGGTGGGGCGCTCTCGCAGTTGGACATCGTAACCGCCGCCCTGAATCATGAAGCCATCGATGACCCGGTGAAAGACCAAACCGTCGTAATGTTTGTCTCGCACATACTGCACAAAGTTGGCCACCGTTTGCGGGGCAGCACGGGCGTTGAGCTCGAGCACGATGTCACCCTCTGTGGTGCTCAGTTTGACACGCGGGGAGCCGGCACTGCCAGCGCTTTGTGCCCAACTGCAAAGCGACCCGCTCAGGGTCAAACCAATCAGAAGGCGTCGGACAAAGAGGTTCGTGTTCATGGCGGTGAGGGCAGGGGAGGTAGAGCCTTGATCTTTTGCTTCAAGGCGGGTTGGGCTGGGTTGATTTGCAAAGATTTTTCGTACCATCGGACAGCTTGCCATTGCAGCACATCCCCCAGGTTTTCCATGGCTTCGGCGTAGCCTGAGTTCATGCGTAAAGCCATTTGAAAAGCCGCTTGAGCCTCGTCGTAGCGCCCCAGCCGCATCAGCAATACACCTACGTTGTTGTGGGGTTCGGGCAGCTCGGGGTGATCCTGAGTCAGGGCCAAATAGGCCTCAAGGGCTTGGGCGGTGCGGCCCGAGCGCTCCAGCGCCCATGCCTGCCAAAAGCGCATTTGCGGATCGCGAGGAGTTTGTGCCAAGGCTTGCTCTGTCAGGGTGAGCACCTGATTAAAACGCCCTTGCTTGATTTCGCTTTCGACATCAGCATGACGCACTTGGGGCTGGGCGTGAAGGCTGGCCAAAAAAAACCAAAAAATCCAGGCACACACCTTCGGGGCAACCCTGAGGCATGGCGGTCGGAGGTGCGCAAAAGTCATCATGGCTATACTATGTGCATTGTAGTCCAGCCCTATGACGGGGCTCTCTCCAGACTGCTCAGCCTAATTTGCATTCCCTTCATGTCGTTACGCATCCACAACACGCTGACGCGTGAGTTTGAACCATTTACGCCGATCGAGCCAGGGCATGTCCGCATGTATGTGTGCGGCATGACCGTCTATGACCATTGTCATTTGGGGCATGCACGCTCCATGATCGCATTCGATGTGGTGCAACGCTGGCTCAAGGCCGTGGGTTATCGCGTGACCTATGTGCGCAACGTCACCGACATCGACGACAAAATCATCCAGCGTGCCCTGGCCCATGGAGAAACCATTCGCTCCCTCACCACGCGCATGATTGCGGCCCTGCATGACGATGCTGACGCCTTGGGCATTGAGCGCCCCACCCACGAGCCGCGTGCGACCGACCATGTGCCCCAGATGTTGGGCCTGATCGCCCAACTCGAGCAAAAAGGATTGGCCTATCGGGCCAGCAATGGCGATGTCAACTTTGCGGTGCGCCGATTTCCGGGGTATGGCAAGTTATCAGGAAAATCCCTTGATGAACTCAACGCGGGTGAGCGCGTCGCTGTCGAGGCCGGGAAAAATGATCCCTTGGATTTCGTGCTCTGGAAGTCGGCCAAGCCAGACGAACCGAATGAAGTGAAATGGGATTCGGTTTATGGCGCAGGTCGTCCGGGTTGGCACATCGAGTGTTCGGCCATGAGTTGTCAGTTGTTAGGCACAACCTTTGACATCCATGGTGGCGGGGCTGACTTGCAGTTCCCCCACCACGAAAATGAAATCGCCCAAAGTGAAGGGGCCAGTGGACAAGCCTTGGCACGCTTTTGGATGCACAACGGCTTCATCAATGTTGACAATGAAAAAATGTCCAAGAGCTTGGGCAACTTTTTCACCATTCGGGACGTGTTGCAACGATACGATGCCGAAACCATCCGTTTTTTTGTCGTGCGAAGCCACTATCGCAGTCCCCTGAACTACAGCGATGTGCATCTCGATGACGCACGTGCTGCCCTGAAACGGCTCTACACGGCTTTGCAAAACGTCTCCCCCCCGTCTGAATGGACCTCTGACATCGATTGGTCCAACCCCTATGCGGCGCGTTTCCAAAACGCCATGAATGAGGACTTTGGCACGCCCGATGCAGTAGCGGTGCTCTTTGATCTGGCCTCTGAAGTCAATCGGACCAAGGCCCCCGCTCTGGCGGGTATGTTGCGCTCACTCGGGAGCCTGTTGGGGTTGTTGCAACAAGACCCGACCACCTATTTGCAGGCAGGTTCAGAACTCGATCCACAACGCATCGCAACCCTGATTGAGCAGCGTCAGACGGCCAAAGCGGCCAAAGACTTTGCCCGGGCTGATCGGATTCGCGATGATTTGCTGGCCCAAGGCATCGTCCTCAAGGACAGCCCCACCGGCACCACTTGGGAGCGTGCATGAACGCCCAGGTCGCACACACAGCCGACTTTCCCGTCTATTGGGATGAAGCCTGCCAACACCTCATGAAAAAAGATCGGGTGATGCGCAAGCTGATCCCTCTTTTTGGCGATGCGCGGTTGGTCACGCGCGGTGACGCCTTTGTCACGCTGGCGCGCAGCATCGTGGGTCAACAAATCTCGGTCAAGGCGGCGCAAAGCGTCTGGGATCGGTTCACAGCCCTGACTCGCCGCGTCACACCCGCCAGTGTGCTGAAGATGAACATTGACGACATGCGAGCTGCTGGCTTGTCAGTCCGAAAAGTCGAATACCTGGTTGATCTGGCATTGCACTTCCAAGACGGCAAGCTCAGCTTCAAGCAGTGGCCGGACATGGACGATGAGGACATCATCGATGAATTGGTGGCGGTGCGAGGGATCGGGCGCTGGACGGCTGAAATGTTTCTGATCTTTCACCTCATGCGACCCAACGTTTTGCCGCTCGATGACGTCGGTCTGATCAATGGCATCAGCAAAAATTATTTCTCGGGCGACACCGTCAGTCGCAGCGACGCCCGTGAAGTGGCGTTGGCATGGGCTCCCTTTTGCAGCGTCGCCACTTGGTACATTTGGCGCTCTCTAGATCCCTTGCCCGTGACTTATTGAATTGGAGAAACACCGTGGCCAAAAAAACTTTCCTGGATTTTGAGCAACCCATTGCAGAGCTCGAGGCCAAGATTGAGGAATTGCGCTATGTCCAAACCGAATCAGCAGTCGATATTTCTCAGGAGATCGAGCAGCTCTCGAAAAAAAGCCTGCAACTGACCAAAGACATTTACAGCGACCTGAGCCCCTGGCAAATCACCAAAATTGCCCGTCATCCTGAGCGCCCCTACACGCTGGACTATCTGGGTGAAATCTTCACCGACTTCGTCGAAATGCATGGCGACAGACACTTTGCTGATGACCTGAGCATCGTAGGGGGGTTGGCACGTTTCAATGGCATGGCTTGCATGGTTTTGGGACATCAAAAAGGTCGCGACACCAAAGAGCGAGCCGCACGCAACTTTGGCATGAGCCGACCCGAGGGGTATCGCAAAGCGTTGCGTCTGATGAAGACCGCTGAAAAATTCAAATTGCCGGTGTTCACCTTTGTCGATACCCCGGGCGCGTACCCGGGCATTGACGCCGAAGAGCGCAGTCAATCCGAGGCCATCGGTCGCAACATTTATGAAATGGCTCAGTTGGAAGTGCCCATCATTTCGACCATCATTGGCGAAGGCGGCTCGGGTGGCGCGCTGGCCATCAGCGTTGCCGATCAGGTGCTGATGTTGCAATACTCGGTTTATTCGGTGATCAGCCCCGAGGGTTGTGCCTCGATTTTGTGGAAAACATCCGAGCGTGCTGCCGATGCGGCAGAGGCACTGGGCATCACTGCTCACCGCCTCAAGGCCCTGGGTTTGATCGATAAAATCGTCAATGAGCCCGTGGGGGGCGCGCATCGAGACCCCAAACAAATGGCTACGGCCCTTAAACGCGGCCTCAACGACGCATGGCGGCAGGTCGCTGATCTCAAGCCCCGTGAACTGCTCGATCGCCGTTACGAGCGTTTGCAAAGTTATGGCCGTTACTCGGACACCAAAGCTGCCGCCTGAATTTCCGGGACCCGGTTTGACCCGCTGGTCACCAGCCGGTCCTTTTGCGGTCGCGTTCAGTGCCGGAGCCGATTCCACCGCTTTGTTGTGGGCTTGTGTCCAACGCTGGCCGCATTGGACCCATGCCATTCATGTCAATCATGGTTTGCAAGCTGCCGCCAGCGATTTCGAGTGGCATGCCCGCCATTTGTGTCGGCGTTGGCAAATTCCCCTGGTGGCGGTCACCGCACAAGCCCATCCTGGGCCCGGACAAAGCCCCGAAGAAGCGGCGCGTCGCGCTCGCTACCAGGCGCTGGCCCGGGCCGCTCAATCGGCATTTGAGACTCCTTTATCGACGGTGTTGCTGGCCCAACATGCCGATGACCAAGCCGAGAGTGTGTTGTTGGCTTGGTCTAGGGGCAGCGGATTGGCCGGTTTGGCTGCGATGCCGGAAGTGGTGCAGCGCCATGGGGTTTCGTTGGTCAGGCCGTGGCTGAATGCGACGGCTGATGACTTGCGCCAGTCCCTTCGGCTTGCCGGTATCCCCTGGGTCGAAGACCCCAGCAACCTGTCGTTGGATTACACCCGCAACCGAATTCGTAGGCAGGTCTTGCCGGCGCTCGAAAAAGCCTTGCCTGGCAGCCGTCACACTTTGGTGCGCACTGCGACGCATGCCTCGCAAGCCATGCGATTGCTGGCCGATCTGGCAGAGATCGATGCGGCACAGGTGGGTCTGCCGCCCCGCATTGATCGTTTGCGCCAGCTGCCTGCGCATCGCCAAGTCAATGTCTTGCGACACTGGCTGGCCGGGTTGGGCACCCAGGCTCAATCGGCTCAAATGGCTGAGTTGCTGCGCCAAATCGATGCTTGTACCACCCGGAGGCACCAAATCAGGCTGCGGGTTGGACATGGGTATATCTATCGCGAAGGGGCTTGTCTGGGTTGGTTACAATCAAAGGTTTGATCCCTTGATCTCAACCAGCTTATGTCTCTGATTGTTCATAAATACGGCGGCACATCGATGGGCTCGACCGAGCGCATCCGCAACGTGGCCAAAAGGGTCGCCAAATGGGCGCGCGCCGGACACCAGATGGTGGTGGTTCCCAGCGCCATGAGTGGCGAAACCAATCGATTGCTCGGTTTGGCCAAAGAGCTGGCGCCCAGCCAAGCTCAGTCGGCCTACTACCGTGAACTCGACATGTTGGCCGCCACTGGCGAGCAAGCCTCAAGTGCCTTGTTGGCCATTGCCTTGCAAGCAGAAGGCATGCCGGCAGTCAGTTATACCGGCTGGCAAGTGCCCATCAAAACTGACGACGCCTACACCAAAGCCCGCATCGAATCGATTGACGACGCCCGTGTGCGCGCCGACCTGCAAGCCGGTCGGGTGGTCATCATCACCGGTTTCCAGGGGATTGATCCGGTGGGGAACATCACCACCTTGGGGCGTGGCGGCTCGGACACCTCGGCCGTAGCCGTTGCGGCCGCCCTCAAGGCCGACGAGTGCCTGATCTATACCGATGTCGACGGCGTCTATACCACCGATCCCCGCGTAGTGCCCGAGGCCCGGCGCTTGCGCACCGTCAGTTTTGAAGAAATGCTCGAGATGGCTTCTCTGGGCTCAAAAGTGCTGCAAATCCGCTCGGTTGAATTTGCCGGCAAATACAAAGTACCCCTGCGGGTGTTGTCCAGTTTCACCCCTTGGGACATTGACCTGAACGAAGAAGCCGCTTCCGGCACCCTGATCACCTTTGAGGAAGACGAACACATGGAAAAAGCCATCGTTTCCGGCATTGCCTTCAACCGCGACGAAGCCAAAATTTCGATCATCGGCGTGCCCGACAAGCCCGGTATCGCCTACCAAATTCTGGGCGCTGTGGCCGAAGCCAATATTGAAGGTGACATGATCATCCAAAACATCTCCAAAGATGGCAAGACCGACTTCAGCTTCACGGTGCACCGCAATGACCATGCTCGTGCCTTGGATCTGCTCAAGGGGCAGGTGTTGCCGGCGCTTGGCGCTGCGGGCATGGAAACCGACACCAAAATTTGCAAGGTCTCCATTGTCGGCATCGGCATGCGCAGTCATGTGGGTGTGGCCAGCAAGATGTTCCGCTCTCTGAGCGAAGAGGGCATCAACATCCAGATGATCTCGACCTCAGAGATCAAAACCTCGGTCGTCATTGACGAAAAATACATGGAATTGGCGGTGCGGGCCCTGCACAAGGCCTTCGACCTGGATCAGGCCAGCGCCTGATCTAAATTACGGGTTCAGTCCGAATGGCCTCTACTTGAGGCATAATGTATGTAGTGCTGGAGACGTGACCGAGAGGCCGAAGGTGCTCCCCTGCTAAGGGAGT
>JACCDS010604920.1_pt1 | contig 15203 bp, 10 predicted proteins | sample 7446441 | NCBI WGS metagenome assembly JACCDS01 (sample SAMN15323445, study PRJNA562643) | freshwater metagenome | isolation source: river surface water | place: USA:Blue River Watershed | collected 2017-08-17 | reverse complement strand
GTCGGTTGTACTGGTAGTGAATCCTGAATTTGCTTCGCCACAGGTCAACTATACCAGCCGTGACTGCCATTTTATTTTTGGTGATGTCTGCAGCGCGACTATTATCGAAGCGGCCGAAACAGCGACTGCTGATAACAGTTTTGAAATTATCGGCATGCGATTAAAAACTGAATTTTCCAACAATATTCGCTGTGACGTCAGTTATGTCGAACATTGTTATCCAGATGCGGATCCGCTGACGCCATTTTTTCGCCAGCAAGGCCGCAAAGTATTTAAAGAGCTATTGCCCTTGGTTGCCGAAGTCATCGAAGGTGAAATGGCTACTTGTGGTTTGACGGCGCAGGACTTAAAACGACTGTGGTTGCATCAAGCCAATATCAATATGAATATTTTTGCCGTGCGAAAAATTCTGGGCCGTGAACCTGAAGCGGGCGAAGCGCCGCTGGTGCTCGACACTTATGCTAACACCGCATCGGCCGGCTCCATTATTGCCTTCCACCAAAACAAACAAGGCCTGGCCGTTGGCGACTTTGGCGTGTTGTGTTCGTTTGGTGCCGGTTATTCGATTGGCTGTTTGATGTTAAAGCGGGCACGTTAAACGGCAAGCATATCAGCTAGGAAGGCGGCCTTTTGCTGTTTGGCAGGCCGCCTGATGCTGACTTTGTCGACCAGTGGTTCAGGCGGTTTATAGCCGGATCAGTGAATTCTGCTCATAAGACACAGGCGAAGGCACAAAGTCGTCAGCCTGCTCATCATTACGCCAGTCGTTGTGGCCTAAGCGATAACGAAACTGAAAGCTGCTGTCGTTCGGCAAGGTCAGCGTCAGGCTGAAGTCGCCATTTTTCTGCTTTTTCATTTCGTTGTCCTGCCAGTCGTTAAACTCGCCGACCAGGACTACAGATTCGGCCGCGGCCGCTTGCTCGGCCGGTACGACAAAGGTCACCTTACAGGCTGGTTTTGTTTTCAGGTATTGCTTACTGATTGCCATGATTCACTCCGTTATGCTGAAAAGATCCAATTGCCGACAGGCGATGTGGCAAAACTAGCATAGTCTGTTTGACAACAACATGACACAGCGTGGCGATCCGCAGTGAAAACGTATGCGGACCCGGACTCATTAGTGAATGGTATCTGAAGACATGCCTGTTGTTCGTGCGTTTGCAGTCATAAACAGTTTTAAATGCAGACTTAAGCAGGGTGGCTGAAATATTTGGCAGTATCCGCCGTCAGCTGTCGGCCACGGCTTGATGAACGCCGGACACAATTGCTTGCGCCCGGCGGGCTGATTAACACTCGATGATATTGACTGCAAGACCGCCGCGGGAAGTTTCTTTGTACTTGCTCTGCATATCGCGGCCAGTATCCCACATGGTTTTAATCACTTTATCCAGCGAGACTTTGTGCTCACCAGTGCCACGCAGTGCCAAACGTGAGGCGTTGATGGCTTTTACCGCACCCATCGCATTACGTTCAATACATGGCACCTGTACCAAACCACCGACCGGATCACAGGTCAGCCCAAGGTTGTGTTCCATGCCGATCTCGGCAGCGTTCTCGACGTTATCGACGGAGCCACCAAGAATTTCGGTCAAAGCACCCGCAGCCATCGAACAGGCGACGCCGACTTCACCCTGGCAGCCGACCTCAGCACCGGAAATAGACGCATTTTTCTTGTACAAAATACCGATAGCAGCAGCAGTCAACAGGTAGCGGGTGTAGATGTCCGGAGTCACAGGTTGAATGAATTTATCGTAATACATCAGCACTGACGGAATAATACCGGCGGCGCCGTTCGTCGGCGCGGTTACGACCCGGCCACCAGCAGCGTTTTCTTCGTTCACAGCTAAGGCAAACAAATTCACCCAGTCCATCACTTGCAGTGGATCTGAGCTCTTTTCTGCGCATAAACGGCGGTACAATGCAGGTGCACGACGTTTTACTTTCAGACCGCCCGGCAGAATGCCTTCAGTGCGCATACCGCGTTGTACGCAGTTGTACATGGTTTGCCAAATAAGCCCCAACTCGGTTTCAATCTGCTGTTCACTACGCAGGACTTTTTCATTTTCCATCATCAGTGCAGCGATCGACAGACCATTTTCTTTACAAAGCTTCAGCAACTCAGCGCCGCTGTTAAATGGAAACGGTGGTGGATTGTCGGCGGCAAACTGGCTGGCGGCTTTTTTCTCACCAGCGAAATCTTCCGCTTTGACGATAAAACCGCCACCGATCGAGAAATAGATTTCACTAAACACAATTTCTTTGTTGGCATCAAAAGCAATCAGCTCCATGCCGTTACTGTGCTCTTTTAAGGTTTTGCGCCGGTGGAACACAATGGCGCCGTCACGTGGGAAGTTCACCACATGGCCAGACGCTAAGGTGATTTGTTCCTGCTCATCCACCTGCTTCAGGATGCCTGGTACCTGATCCGGGTCACAGTTTTCTGGTAAAAACCCGCATAAGCCGAGGATCACCGCTTTACCGGTGCCATGGCCAATACCGGTTTGGCCCAGAGAGCCATACAATTCGGTTTTGATACTGGTGACTTCAGCGAGCCGTCCGCTGGCGCCGAGATTCTCGGTAAACAACTTGGCGGCGCGCATTGGGCCGACGGTATGAGAGCTGGACGGACCGATGCCGATACTGAACATGTCAAAAGCACTGATAATCATAGGGTTGTCTTTTATTGCCTTATAAGAATAAGACGATTGTACCGGATGTCTGAGCGTTCTGTAACTGATGCTGTCACTGGTCAGTGCTGCTTACAACAATTCAGCGCAATTCGCGGCAGGTGAATGTTACTCTTGGTGGTTGAAAAGTATTCATCAGCGCGCTGGCGGCGCAATTTGTTGTGCCAACTGATACAGCATTTCTGCACTGGCGCCCCAAATCAACTGTTGTTGCCAGGGGATAAAATGCAATTGTTGCCGGCGGCCGCGCAGTGGCCAAACCTCTGTTTGCCGGCGCTGCGCCGACAGTGCTTCATGCAGTGGCAGTAGCAGTACTGAATCGACCTCAGTTTGTTGCAGCGTTAAAACCGGCAGTTGGTCAAGCACACCAAGCCAGGGTTCTACGATAAAACCGGTTGACGTATTGATGGCTGGTAACTTGCCGAGTAAGCGGATTTGCGTGGTGGCAATACCGGTTTCTTCATAAGTCTCGCGCAGCGCTGCGGCACTCGATGCTTCACCGGCTTCGATCCGGCCACCGGGGAAACTGAGTTGGCCCGGATGGTGACGCAGATGCAAGGCTCGCCGCGTCATCAGCAGGGTCCAGACGCCTCGATGGCGGAATATTGGTAGCAAGACTGCGGCGTTTGGCTCCGTTTGCTCGACCTTGCGCTGTTGTGGTGCTTGCAGCAGAAACCGGCTGATCCAGAGTTCAGTCTCGGTTACATTCATTGTTTTTGCCCATAACCTTGCATCAGCACAGGTAGAATTTTGCCGACTTTGTCATAGGTTTCCTGATATTCGGCTGCACCTTGTGAATCCGCAACGATCCCACCGCCAGCCCAGCAGTGAATGTGCTGATCCGCTACCACCAGCGTGCGGATCGCGATATTGGTGTCCATGTGACCATGCTGACTGATGTAGCCAATGGCGCCGCAATAGACATTACGCCGGTGTGGCTCCAGCTCTTCAATAATTTGCATTGCCCGCACTTTGGGGGCGCCGGTAATAGAGCCGCCGGGAAAAGCTGCGCGCAATGCGTCTATAGGCTGATATAAAGCGTCCAGATGTCCGGTCACTGTGCTGACCAGATGATGCACCGCCGGAAAAGATTCGATGGCAAACAGAGCTGGGACGCGAACTGTGCCTGGCGTGCAAACCTTGCCAAGGTCATTGCGTAGCAGGTCCACAATCATCACATTTTCGGCGCGATCTTTTGTCGATTGACGCAGCGCTTCTGCGCTTTGTGCATCCAGCTCTGGGTCAGAAAACCGTGGTTTTGTGCCTTTAATCGGCTTGGTTTCCACTTGCCTGGCTTTCACCTCAATAAACCGCTCTGGTGAAATTGACAGCACAGCAACATCTGCCAGACGGATAAAAGCCGAAAAGGGCGCCTGGTTGCTGCGCCGCAGTTGTAGATAAGCACTATAGGCGTCACCTTCAAATCCGGCAGTAAAACGCTGTGCCAGATTAATCTGATAACAATCACCGCTTTGCAGGTACTGCTGAATACGGTCGAATTTCTGCAGATAATCAGCCTGACTCATATTTGCCTGCCAGGCGGAGGTCAGCGCAAAACCAGCCGCAGACGGCAGATGGTTGGGCGCCTGCAGCGCGTCGGCAAACAGCGCCTGATACAACGGAAAACTTTGTTCAGCCTGGCCTTCTGCATCAACAAACCACAGCTGTTGCAGCTGTTTGTCCAGCACCAGTGCATGGCGGTAAATGCCGATTGCCAAGTCAGGCATCTGGATATCAGCCAGCGCCAACTGCGGCAGTTTCTCGGTGACGCGGCCGAGGTCATAACCAAAAAAACCAACTGCGCCGCCAACAAAAGGCAGCCCGGTTACGTCGGCCGGCAACTGCGGTAACAACTCAAGCTGCAGTTGTTTTAATAGCAAAAATGGGTCCGAATCGCTGACCTGTTGGCGCGGCTGCGCAGAGTCGAAGTAGTGCACCTGGCAGTGCCTGCCCATCGCGGTCAGACATGCCAATGGTCGGCATACCAGAATGTCATAGCGGCTGTTGGGGTGGTCGGGAGCTGCTGAGTCGAGCAACATCGCAAATGGCTCTGTCGCCACAGTACGAAAAAAACCGGTTAAATCGGTTACAACCGATGACACAAGAAACTGCACAGACATAACCACAGACTCAATCAATTTTTGGCGGCGGCAGGAATGTCAGAACCGATGAATTCAGCATGAACTGACTAGCCGCCTCTACAGGATGCGCGTTATGATAGCAGCCCTGCTTAAAATGAGAAGCAGTGCCGGACCAGGCAAGGGTCGGGTGCTGTAAAAACACCATGTGCATATAGCATTAAAAAAAGATCAGGGCAGCCGGTGCGCTGACTGCCCCTAACCACGCAGAAGGGCACCCTATGACGGTTATTCGCCAGCAAGATTTTATCGATAGCATCGAAGATGCGTTGCAATACATTTCTTATTATCACCCGTTGGATTTTATTCAGGCCTTAGAAAAGGCGTACCACAAAGAACAAAATCCGGCCGCCAAAGACGCTATTGCACAAATTCTGATTAACTCACGGATGTCCGCTCAGGGCCACCGGCCTATTTGCCAGGACACCGGTATCGTCACCTGCTTCGTCAATATCGGTATGGACGTGAAGTGGGATAAAACTGACATGACAGTGCAGGAAATGGTCGATGAGGGCACCCGTCGTGCTTACATGAACCCATTGAACCCGCTGCGCGCCTCGATCGTGATGGACCCCGCCGGTTCGCGCAAAAATACCAAAGACAACACACCAGCGGTGGTGCACATTAATCTGGTTGCCGGTCATCATGTTGAAGTGGCGATTGCCGCCAAAGGCGGTGGCAGCGAGAACAAAACTAAAATGGTGATGTTGAACCCGTCTGATTCTGTGGTTGATTGGGTGCTGGAAACTTTACCAAAAATGGGCGCTGGCTGGTGTCCGCCAGGCATGCTCGGCATCGGTATCGGTGGTACCGCGGAGAAAGCTGCGGTTCTGGCCAAAGAAGCGCTGATGGAAAGCGTCGACATGCAGGACCTGCTGGAAAAAGGTGCTCAAACCGGCGAAGAGAAACTGCGTGTTGAGCTTTACGAAAAGGTCAACAAGCTGGGGATCGGCGCGCAGGGTTTAGGCGGCTTGACCACAGTGGTCGACGTCAAAATCAAATCAGCGCCGACGCATGCTGCGTCAAAACCTGTGGTGATGATCCCGAACTGCGCGGCAACCCGTCATGTGCATTTTCATTTAGATGGTTCAGGCCCGGCACACTTACCAGTACCAAAATTAGAAGACTGGCCAGAAGTGACCTGGGAATTGGGGCAAAACGTCCGTCGGGTCAATCTCGATACAGTCACACCTGCGGACGTACTGGAATGGAAAGCCGGTGAAACGGTGTTGTTGTCCGGCAAGATGCTAACCGGCCGTGATGCGGCGCATAAACGTATTGCCGATATGCTGGCCAAAGGTGAAGCACTGCCGGATGGCGTGGACTTCAAAAACCGCTTTATCTATTACGTCGGCCCGGTCGATGCAGTCGGTGATGAAGTGGTCGGCCCGGCAGGCCCAACCACTGCGACACGAATGGATAAATTTACCGACATGATGTTGGGCCAGACCGGCTTGCTGGGCATGATCGGTAAATCTGAGCGCGGTGATAAAACAGTTGCCAGCATCAAAGAACACAAAGCGGTGTATCTGATGGCCGTCGGTGGCGCGGCGTACCTGGTATCTAAAGCGATTAAAAAATCCCGCGTGGTGGCTTTTGCCGACTTAGGCATGGAAGCTATTTACGAATTTGATGTTGAAGATATGCCGGTGACTGTGGCTGTCGACAGTCAGGGCAATAACGTGCACGACCAGGGACCGGCGATTTGGAAAGTCAAAATCGCCGAGGCGGCAAAAGCCTGATAAGCTCGATAAACAACGCGTCTGCAGGCAACTTCAGGCGCGTTTTTACAATAAGAACTATATAAACAACCAAATTTGCGACAACGGAGTATCCAGATGAAAGCTTGGGGAATTCTGGTCAGTGCCTTGCTGGTAGCAGCAGGGGCACAGGCGAAAACCAATCTGACGATTGAGCACTTAAACAAACTGAACAAAATTTACGACGTCCAGGTGTCACCAGATGGCCGGTATGTGGTCTATGGCCAGAAAAATGGTGGTCTTGCGCCCGCCGATACCACGGCTGACCTGTATGTACTTGATGTGCAGGATGGCAACAAAGTGCGCCGTCTGACTGAAAGCGCCGGTCGCGAGCACGATGTACGTTTTAACGCCGACGGCACCGCTTTGTACTTTTTGGCCGATCGCTCCGGCTCCAGCCAACTGTGGCGTTTGCCACTGACCGGCGGCGAAGCGCGGCAGGTGACTGATTTGCCACTTGATGTGCAGGGTTACATGGTGTCGGCAGATGATAAAAAGCTAGTGCTGACGCTGGACGTGAAACCTGGTTGTAAAGATCTGGCCTGTACCGTTGCACACAACAAAACCACAACAGAGAAAAAAGACAGCGCCACCGCTTATGATTCCTTGATGGTTCGACATTGGGATACCTGGGAAGATGGTCTGAAGAATCATTTCTTCGTGGCGGACCTTGGTGAAACAGCGGTCAAAGATGCCAAAGATTTAATGCCAGAATGGGATACAGATGTTGCTGGTACCAGCGAAGCTTCTTTTACCCCAGACGGCAAGAACCTGGTGTTCAGTGCCAAAATTCCAGCTGTTGACCAAAGCTGGCACACCAATTTTGACATTTTTCAGGTGTCTCTGAACGGTGGCCAGAAAATTAATTTGACCAAAGACAATGCAGCCTGGGACGCCAAACCCAAATTCTCCGGCGATGGTCGTTATATGGCGTATCTGGCGATGAAAAAGCCAGTGTATGAAGCCGACCGCTTTGGCCTGATCTTGCTGGATTTAGTCACAGGCGAGCGCAAAGAACTGGCGCCGCAGTGGGACCGTTCGGTGGAAGACTATGTGTTTGCGCCGGATAACCGCACCGTTTATGTCACTGCACAGGACTTAGGGCAAAAAGGCATTTTTGCCATTGACCATGCGTTTGGTGAAGTCAGTAAAGTTTATAGCAACGGCAGTGCCGGTGACGTTGCAGTGCGCGGCACCAATGTATTTTTCACCAATCACCAGCTCAATGCGCCATCTGACATTTATCAGCTGAAAAACAGCGGTGGCGAAGCCTACCCGTTGACGCAGGTCAACGCATTGACACTCAAAGACATCCAGCTGGCTGAGTTTGAGCAATTCAGTTTCCCGGGCGCCAATGATGAGACAGTCTACGGCTACTGGATGAAACCATGGAACTTTGAAGCGGGTAAAAAATATCCGATTGCATTTATTGTGCACGGTGGCCCGCAAGGCAGCTTTGGCAATATGTTCAATAGTCGCTGGAATGCGCAGTTGTGGGCAGCACAAGGCTATGGCGTCGTGATGATCGATTTCCATGGATCTACCGGTTATGGCCAGGCTTTTACTGATTCGATTGCGCGGGATTGGGGTGGCAAGCCGCTGGAAGATCTGAAGAAAGGTATGGCGTTTGTCACTGAACAGCAGCCATGGCTGGATAAGGACAATGCGTGTGCATTAGGTGCGTCTTATGGCGGTTTTATGATGAATTGGATCGCTGGCAACTGGACTGATGGGTTTAAATGTCTGGTGACTCATGCCGGTTTGTTTGATATGCCAAGTTTTTATGGTAGCACTGAAGAACTCTGGTTCCCGGAACATGACATGGGTGGCCCCGTTTGGGATAAAGCGGCGGACTATCAGAAGTTTAATCCAGCTGCTTTTGTCGATAACTGGAAAACGCCGATGCTGGTTATCCATGGCCTGAAAGACTACCGCGTGCCTTATGCACAAGGGCTTGGAGCATTTACCACGCTGCAGCGTAAGGCGATCCCGTCCCGTCTGGTGATCTTCCCGGATGAGAACCATTGGATCTTGAAACCTGCCAATGCGGAGCGTTGGTATAACGAGATCTTCAGCTGGATGAAACAACACACGGCAAAATAGTCAGTATTTTTTACAACAAAAGCCCGCTATCAGCGGGCTTTTGCTTAATTGCGCACAAAAACAGCGCATAAATAATAAATACGTTACAAAACAGTGCGGTGAAGTTGCAATTCAAAAGTGCTTGTATATGCTGAAGGGAAAGGTGTTTAACCTTTTGGAACACCACCCGACATAAGGATATGTGGATATGCGCTTCACCACTAAAATCAGACTAATTAGTCTGATCACCGCTTTAGTTCCATTAATTGTTGCTACCTTCATTGTTACTCTGCTGGCCCGTGCTGAATTATTCAGTCAGGCCGAGGCCAAATTGACAGCTGTACGTGAAATCAAACAGCGTCAGATCGAAGCCATGTTTCAGGATTTTGCTGCAGGTTTACAAACAATCAGTGCAGTTGTTGTTGCCGACCTCAATCCCCAACAGCCGCTCGCTTTACACAACTCCCTGCAAGCGATTGGGAAGGAGTTGGGGTTTTATGATGTGTTTGTCATTGCCCCTGACGGACTCGTGATCTATAGCGCGGCGCGCGAGGCCGATTTTCAAAGTAATTTAATCAATGGCCCTTATGCCAACTCCAATTTAGCCAAAGTGTTTCAGCGCTCACGTGCAAAGACACAGCAAGTTGTACTGGAAGACTTCCAGCCATATGCGCCTTCTAAAGGTGAACCTGCAGCATTTATGGCGAAAAGCCTCGAGATTGGTCATCAGCAATACGTGGTAGCAGTACAACTTTCCATCGATAAAATTAATGCTGTGATGCAGGTTCGCGAAGGGATGGGGCAGACCGGTGAGAGCTATCTGGTTGGTCCCGATCAACGCATGCGCTCCGACTCTTATCTGGACAGCCGCAATCGAACAGTTCGGGCGTCCTTTGCTGGCGCTGTTAGCACACACGGCGTTGACACTGCAGCAGCCAACGCTGCTTTAAAGGGCCAGGCCGGTCTTGTGTATATCGATGATTACAATGGCAATCCAGTAGTGTCGGCTTTTGCTCCCGTGGATGCGTTTGGTTTGCAGTGGGCATTGCTCGCTGAAGTTGATGTGGCGGAGATCGCTGCACCAGCTCAGCGCATGTTGTGGATTGGTTTGCTCGTAATTGTTGTGGCCATTGTTGCGGCCGTATTGGTGGCGAAACTGGTCACTGGTTTTGTGTTAAATCCGTTGGGTGGTGAACCGGCCGAAATGGTCCATTTGACCAGTGTTATTGCAAATGGTGATCTAACCATGGCGTTGCAGACCAAATCGTCTTCGAGTCTGATGGGGTGGTTAGGCCGGATGCAGCAACAGCTTCGGCAGATCGTGAGTCAATTGGTTGGCGTCGGCCAAGCGCTGGAAATGGCGGCTGCGGCAAACTCGGCCGCGATGACTCAGGCGGATGGTAGTATGCAGCTGCAAGCCCGCGAAACCGAAATGCTGGCAACCGCGGTCGAAGAGATGAGTTATGCCGCCGCCGAAATTGGTAGCAACACGGTGAAAGCGGCAGACGAGGTCAATGGTTGCCAGCATAATGCCACGGCACTAAACCAGACGATTGGGCACGTCAGCTCAGGGCTGGATCGCACCATCAGTGCTTTTGACCAGATGCGCGGACAGGTCAATCAGCTTGATCAGGACAGTCAGAAGATTGCATCTGTAGTTGCTGTGATCACAGCGATTGCCGATCAGACCAACTTACTGGCGTTAAATGCGGCGATTGAAGCGGCGCGCGCTGGTGAGCAAGGGCGTGGTTTTGCGGTCGTTGCTGATGAAGTCCGCCAGCTCGCCGGAAAAGTGCAGCTAGCGACGCGTGACATCGCGCAGGTGATCCAGGGCATTTTACAAATCTCCGCCCATCTATCGGGGAGCAGTGATGCATGTGCTGATATTGCCCATAGCGCGAAAACAGAAGCGGAACAAATGTTGGGCCAGGTGAGCCAGATTAATGAACGACTGCAGTCGCTTAAAGGCTTGATGGCGCAAACCGCCACAGCTGCAGAAGAACAAACCAGTGTCAGTGCGACCTTAGCCCGTAGTGTTTCCAGTCTGAGTGCGGCCGCGGAAGAAAACAGCACGGCGATCAGTGAAGTGGCGCACAATACCCAGAGTTTGCTGGGCCTTGCTAATGAGCTGGGGCTGACGGTCGGCCAGTTTAAAGTCTGATGGTGGTTGTGCAATGAGTTTTGATTTTACTGCGGCACGTAATTATTGTCTGGAACAGCCCGGTAGCTGTGAAGATTTCCCGTTTGGACCAGATATCTACGTGTATAAATCGCAGAGCAAGATTTTTGCGATCCTGACAGAAAAAGACGCGCTTGCCCGGATTAATCTCAAAGCGGATCCCACCGAAGCGTTGATGTTACGCCAGCTGTTTGCAGCGGTGAGACCCGGATATCATATGAATAAAACGCACTGGAATACGGTGCTGCTGGACGGAACTGTACCGGTGAATGAAATGAAACGGCAAATTGATAATTCCTGGGCGTTGATCCAGCCCAAACGGCGCCGAAAAGTAACACAAAACCCAGCGGCAGATTAATTACGCCTGATCTGTTTTTTGATATAGGCGCTGGCGGATAAACAGTTGTTCGATTTCAGTGCGGGCCCAGGGGGTTTTGCGTAAGAATTTCAAACTGGAATTGATGCTCGGGTCATTGGTGAAACAATTCAGTTTGACTTGTTTTGCCAGGCCAGTGAAGCCACCATTCTGTTCAAGCAGTAATTCAAGGATCTGTTGCAGAGTAAAACCATGTAACGGATTTTTTGGTTGTGGCGTAGACATCAGGGTTTAACTCCGGTTTTGGCAGATTCAACCGGTTTGACCGGCTCAGCTAGGGGTTGGGCTGACACGACAGGGATCTGAGGGCGCTGACCCGCCGGCGCAAACAAAGAGCGCCAGATGCCGCCAAGTTTTTCGTCTTCACTGCCAACCGACAGACTGGAGCCTGGCAGCAATGGGCTTGGTGCCGCCAGTCCCTCAATTTTCAACCCATCCAATTGCCAGAAAATCCGGCTGGCAGCCAATAGCCGTACCGGCTCGATGGCCTGAGGGTCAACCAATGCCACCTGATAAATAAAGGAACTGAACGGACCAGCGGCGCCGGCTTCGCGCACTGCGCTGGCCCAAAGCACGTTTGATTCCAGATATAGATCGGCGATATCACGTTGATACGGTTCATTATGATCCGGCTCTGGTGGTACTACAGCTAAACGTTGTGGCGACCATAAGATCTGCCCGGCAGCGATATCAAAATCGCCGTGCACCAAACTGCCGCGACGTTGTTCACCACCGCGCTCACCTAACACCAGTAAATAGCGGTTCGCCGCTTTTTGCGCACAGACCAAACCTTCGAACTGGTCACCTTGTTGTTGCGGATTGTTATCAGACAAGACCGGCATCGGATAACTGGCCAGTACACGTGCGTAGCTGGTCTGCAACAGCTGGATATGGAATAGCCGGCCGAATTCACCTTGCCAACTACCTGATTCTGCGATTAAAAATTCGTTTGGGCGACCGGGCAGGGCGCAAGCGCTTTCCAGATCATTTGACATCTGATCTTCCGGCCAGTTGCTAACCGGGATCGGCTGATAACGCGGCGCTTTGTCGGCAAACACCTGCAATACACCTAAACGTTCGCCGGGATTGGAGATTTTTTTATCCTGCACCACCAGATAGCGGTCCGTGTCAATTTGCGCCATACCACTGATGCCAGGCAGCGAAGGTGTGGTTTGTGAGCGGCTCAGAGTGAACCAGCGTGGGTCGATTGGCATTTGAAACAACAGCGGCGCCATTTTCAAAAAATGCTGCGTGTTGACTTCACATTGCACATTGTCCGGATAGTGTTGCTTCCAAGGGTCGTTAGCCAGATACAACGTCTGACCGTGTACGGCGACGCCTTCCAGCGCGGTTTGCACTACGCGTTCATACACCGGACATAAACCTGAGTTGTCGGTACCGACAAAAAACTGTAATGGCTGCACAAAAGGCCGCACCCGGTTGGTCAGGTCAAATACCCACAATTCATCGTCATTGCGCGCTGCTGCAATCAGATAACCCGGATGGCCCGGCACCGGACTTGGCATAAAATCGAGGTCATTAATTGGATGGCCACGGTCATCCAGATCCGGCAAGCTCAGGTTTGCGTCTATGACTTTAATAAAATTATCACGGGTCCAGAAATCCGGGGTAAGCCGGGTTTTAAAAATGGCAGGCAGTCCCGCCATGTTTTTTTCCAGACCAAGGTACAGATTCTGATGATCATCAATCGCCAGGCCTTCGATGCCATCATTAGGTAAGTTACCAACATTCGCATCGGCCGGAAACTGCACTGGCCTTACCGCAGTAATTTGGGCACGGGTCAACGCAGCATCAATACTGATCTTCAGCAGCAAAGTTGGATAAGAGGTTGAATTGGTTTGAGAAAACTTGCGGGCACAGGCCGGGCTCAGTTGGGCGCGACTCGCATCTTCAGTCACGGTGATTAACGTCTGCTGGTCAACTCTGTCCCAAGTTAGTGCTTCTAAATCGGGAGAATTCGCCAGATAGTCGCCAAAACAGCTTTTGCGTACCTCATCTGACAAAGTTATCGGGATCGGTGCCGTAATAAAACGACCGGTATCAGGGGCCAGACGGAATATTTTCATCCGCAGATCAGGGGCGGCACTTTGATCGCCGAGGCTCAAAAGCTCACCGTTCCACCAAGTCAACCCTGACGTTTGCGGATCGGCCAGACTCTGGCCCTGCAAATCCATGATCCATTGCCCGGTTAAGGCCTGACTGGCGTTGACAGCTGGGGTATAAATGGCAATAAAAGCAAAACAATACAGAGATTTAACTAACAGATTCATGGTGCTCTCAACAGTGCGTCAGTTGGAATAACTGCAGGCGGCTCTGACAACAAAGCGGCTAATTTAGCAGAAATTCGCCAGCCGGAATACAGCAGTGAGAGAAGTGAATGCAGGACTGCGACGAAATCGGCCTGAACGGCGCTGAACAGGTGCAGAAAAAACAACCCCGGCACTGAGCCGGGGTTGTTTGGGCGATTTAGTAACCTTGTTCGTGTACGTCGCGGACGGCGCGTCCCGACGGGTCAGTCAGTTGCGCCATTTTTGCATCCCAAGCTAAGGCTTCAGGAGTTGAACAGGCAACTGACTTGCCACCTGGCACACAAGCAATCGCAGCCGGATGGGGGAAGTGTTCCTCAAAGATGGTGCGGTACAAATAGCCTTCCTTGGTATCCGGAGTATTAACCGGGAAGCGGAAGCTGGCGGTGGCCATTTGTTGATCCGACACTTCTTTTTCGGCGAATGCTTTTAAACTGTCAATCCAGCTGTAACCAACCCCGTCAGAGAACTGCTCCTTTTGCCGCCATAAAATTTCTTTTGGCAGCAGCCCTTCAAACGCCTCACGCAGGATATGTTTTTCCATTTTGCCGTTGCCACACATTTTGGCTTGTGGGTTCAGGCGCATCGCGACATCCATAAAATGTTTGTCAAGGAATGGCACCCTGGCTTCAATACCCCAGGCTGACATCGCTTTGTTGGCGCGGTTACAGTCGAACATGTGTAAGCGGTCCAGTTTGCGCAGGGTTTCCTCATGGAACTCTTTAGCATTCGGCGCCTTGTGGAAATACAAATAACCACCAAAGATCTCATCCGAACCTTCACCAGACAGCACCATCTTGATGCCCATCGCCTTGATTTTACGTGCCATCAGATACATCGGCGTCGAAGCTCGGATAGTGGTCACGTCATAAGTTTCGAGGAAATACACCACATCGCGCAGTGCATCGATACCTTCTTGCACCGTGAAGTTCACTTCATGGTGTACGGTGCCGATAGCGTCAGCGACAGTGCGGGCAGCTTTTAAATCCGGCGATCCAGGCAAACCAACTGCAAAAGAGTGCAAACGTGGCCACCAGGCTTCAGAAGCACCATCGTCTTCGACGCGGTTACGGGCAAATTGCTGCGTGATGGCTGAGATCAGGCTTGAATCCAAACCACCTGATAACAACACACCATATGGCACGTCAGACATCAGGTGACTTTTCACTGACTGTTCCAACGCCGCTTTGAGTTCGCCGAGGTCAGCCGGATTATCTTTGACGGCGTCATAGCTCATCCAGCTGCGCTGATAGTATTTCACCAGCTTACCGACCTTCGAATCAAAATAATGTCCAGGCGGGAATTCCTGCATTTGTTTACAGACTGGCACTAAAGCCTTTAATTCCGACGCGACATACAGCTGGCCATGCTCGTCATAACCGTAATACAGCGGAATAATGCCGATATGGTCGCGGGCGATCAGATAACGCTGCTGTTCGGCGTCATACAGAATAAAGGCAAACATCCCCTGTAACTGGTCAATAAAGTCCGCACCATGCTCCAAGTACAGCGGTAGGATCACTTCACAGTCAGATTTGGTTTGGAAGCTGTAGTCGACGGTTAAATTCTTCTCTAAATTCTTGTGATTATAAATCTCACCATTCACTGCCAGAATGTGATTTCGATTTGGGTTAATCAGCGGTTGTGCACCGCT
>JACCDS010092287.1_pt1 | contig 15203 bp, 13 predicted proteins | sample 7446441 | NCBI WGS metagenome assembly JACCDS01 (sample SAMN15323445, study PRJNA562643) | freshwater metagenome | isolation source: river surface water | place: USA:Blue River Watershed | collected 2017-08-17 | reverse complement strand
TTCGGGTGGTGCGCGATCACGTGGATCTGACCGCCAAGCTGGAATCCAGCGCTCCGCGCAACGCCGGTCAGTACGTCACCTTTGTGGGCTATGCCTTCGATGTCGTGCCGCCTGAGGTGACCCACACCGCCGTGCCGCAGTGCGTGATCGAAATTGACAACGTGAGCCGGGACATCCTGGCCAATGTGGAGGCCTCGATGAACGGACAGCCGGGCAGCAGTGAATTGATCACCGTGACTTATCGGGCTTTCCTTTCTTCGGATCTGACTGCCCCGCAGAACAAACCGCCGTTGACCCTCACGGTGATGTCGATTTCCGCCACGGTGTTTCGGGTGCGGGCCACCTGTGGGTTTCCGAATCTGGCCAACCGGCGATTCCCTGGCCTGGACTACACGGCCGAAGTCTTTCCTGGATTGATTGCGCAATGAACCCACAAACCCCTCACTGGGCCATCCAGTACATCGGCCTGCCCTGGGTGGCGGGCAGCAGCGACTGTTGGTCGTTTGCGCGTCAGGTCTGGCGCGAGCAGTTTGGCTGGGAGGTGGCTGCCGTTGATGTCAATGTCGCCAGTCGGCTGTCGTCACTGCGCGCCTTTGACGATCACCCTGAGTACGCGCACTGGCAGATCGTCACAGACCCGTGCGAAGGCGATGCCTGCCTGATGGGTAAATCTGAGCGCCCCTGTCACATCGGCGTGTATTTGGAGGCCGATGGCGGGGGCGTGCTGCACTCCCTGGAAACGGTGGGTGTTGTCTTCACGCCGGTGTCGGCATTGCCCAGCGTGGGCTTGAGGGTGCTGTCATGGCATCGACGGCGCTGAGTTCACCAAGCCATCCGTTCGCCCACAGCATCATCGTCCGCAATCCTTTCCATCCGCACCAGGACCGCCAAATCACGGCCATCCCGGGGCCGGTGGCTTTGCGTGCGTTGGTGCCCGAAACGGATCAGCCCATCCTGGTGCTGCGCAATGGCGAAGCCCAGTTGCGGGCCACCTGGGATCAACCGGTGTGCTGTGGCGACTTGATCGCCATCATTGTGCTGCCTCAAGGTGGTGGCGGTGGTGGGTCAAACCCCCTGCGCATGGTGCTGATGCTGGCGGTGATGGTCTACGCGCCAGTGCTGGCATCTGAGCTCATTGGTATCAATGGCGCGGCCGTGCTCGGCTCGATGGGCGTATCGGCCGTGCAGGCAGGCGCCACCATGCTGGGCATGGCGTTGGTCAATGCGGTCATCCCGCCGCCCAAGCCCACCACGGCGCAGCAGGCGGCGAGTTTGGCTGCCCCGTCGCCCACCTACAACCTGCAAGCGCAGGGCAACATGGCCCGGCTCGATCAGGCCATTCCGGTTCAGTACGGCAGGGTCTGTGCGTACCCAGACTTCGCTGCGCAGCCCTATGTCGAATACGCCGGTAACGAGCAGTACCTGTATCAGTTGCTGTGTCTTGGCATGGGGGAATACGCCATCGAGGCCATCCGCATCGAGGACACCCCGGTCGCCAACTTCGCCGAGATCGACTACGAGGTGATTGCGCCGGGTGGTGCCATCACCAAGTTCCCAACCAATGTGGTCAGCTCGGTGGAGGTCTCTGGGCAGGAACTGGCCGGGAGCCTTGGGGCGACCTATAGCCAGTCCGGTACGACGATCACCGTCACTTTGGCCGCGCACGGTTACGCCGTGGGCCGGGCGCTGTACCTGGATGTCACATCAGGTGCGGCGGTGAGCGGTGCCTATTCGATTGCCACAGTGCCAAGCGCCGATACCTTCACGGTCACGGCAGCCAGCAGTCTCTCGACCAGTGGCAACATCACCCTGCAGCACTACATCGGTGGCTTCGTGGCCAATGCCGCTGGCTCCCAGGCCAACACCCTGGGGCTGGACTTCGTGCTCTCGCGTGGGCTGTATGAGGCTCAAACTGACGGCACCTTGAGCGAATTGACGCTGTCCGTCGCCATTGAGGCGCGGACGGTCAACGACCTGGGCGTAGCAACGGGCAACTGGTCCGTCTTGGGTCAGCGCTTTTACACGGCCAAAACCACCACGCCGCAGCGCTACTCGGAGCGATTTACCGTGACCGGTGGCCGCTACGAAGTGCGCGTGCGGCGCCTGGATGCCAAGCAGACCGACACACGCTTTGGGCATGAAATCCTCTGGGGAGGCCTCAGGGCCTACCTGCCCGAGACACGGACCTTTGGCAACGTGACGTTGATTGCCATGCGCATGAGGGCATCCAACAACTTGTCGGCCCAGGCCTCGCGCAAGATCAACGTCGTCTGCACCCGAAAACTGCCAGTCTGGAATGGCAGCAGTTGGTCAGCGCCGGTGACCACGCGCAGCATCGCCTGGGCGCTGGCCGATGCCTGTCGCAACACGACCTACGGGGCCAAGCTGCCTGATGCCCGCCTGGATCTGGCCGGGCTTAAAGTGCTGGACACACTTTGGGCCAGCCGTGGGGATGAATTCAACGCCCGATTTGATTCGGCGCTGAATTTCTGGGAGGCGATCACCAAGATCGCGCAGGCGGGGCGGTCCAAGCCCTACATGCTTGGCGGCATCATCCGCTTCGCGCGCGACGGTGCGCAGAGCCTGCCGGTGGCCATGTTCTCGATGCGAAACATCGTGCGCGGCAGTTTCAGTGTCGAGTACCTGCTGCCTTCGGACGACATGGCCGATGCGGTGGAGGTGAGCTACTGGGACGCTGAAGTTTGGGCATCGCGCCGCGTCACGGCCAAGATGCCAGACAGCGCAGCCAGCAAACCTGCCAGGATCGAACTCTTTGGGGTGACCAGCCGCCAGCAGGCCTACCGTGAAGGGTTGTATCAGGCGGCCAGCAACCGCTACCGTCGCCGGTTGGTGAAGTTCACCACCGAGATGGAAGGTTTCATTCCGGCCTTCGGTGACCTGATTGCCATCCAGCACGATATGCCCGCCTGGGGCCAGTTTGCCGAATGCACTGGGTGGAACGCGGCAAGCCGAACGCTCACGGTATCTGAGCCGCTGAGCTGGAGCATTGCCAACCACTACATTGGTTTTAGGACCAAAGCCGGTGGCGTGGACGGACCCTATGCAGTCAGCCGTGGGGCGTCAGACAACGAGATGGTGCTGACGACCCATCCCGTGACCGTGCCTTACACCGGACAGGATTACGAGCGCACCCACATTGCCTTCGGGTGGGGTGAGACATGGCGGCAGTTGGCCAAGGTCATTGCCGTGCGCCCGCGCGGTCTGCACCAGGTCGAGATCGAAGCCATCAACGAAGACCCCTCGGTACACAGCGCCGACCAGGGTGTGACAGCCCCGGCCGTGGTGACGAGCCAGTTGACCACGCTCTACACCACGCCGCTGATCGCGGACCTGACCCTGAGGTCATCCACGACCGACAACAGCAAGGCCTTGCTGACCTGGACGCCTGCACCGGGGGCTGAGACCTACCAGATCGAGATGGCAGCGGGCAGCAACCCCTACGCAGCCAACCTGGTCTGGACCCGGGTGGGCGAGACCTCGGCCAACAACTTTGCGGTCACCGCGCTCTATGGCGCGCAGACCCTGATCCGGGTGCGTGGCGTAGGCCTCACAGCCGGGCCCTGGGTGGCGCTTTTCTACGGCAGCAGTGCCGACTACATGTGGGTCAGCGATGGCCAATTGATGTGGCAGGCCGATGCCGCCTCCCTGATATGGCGCTATTGAGAGCCCAAGCAAAGAACAGGAGAACAACGATGAGCGCCCCGAAGTACGACATCGAACTGGCGCAAGGCGAAACCTTTTATACGACACTGACACTTGATGAGAGCGGGGCGGTCATGGACCTGACTGGCTATGCCTTTGAAGGTCAGATCCGGGCCACCCCTGAAAGTCCGACCGTGTTGGCGAGCTTTGGTTTTGATGAAAGTCGGCTCCCCAGCGGCACGGTGGCCATCACCTTGTCGGCCGCAGTCACCGAAAGTTTGCCGGTGCGTGCTTGCGTCTACGACCTCTTCATGACCAGCCCGGCGGGCATTCGCACCCAGCTGCTCAAAGGCAGTGTGTTGGTGTCCATGCGAATCACACGCGGCTGATGGGAGTCGAGAGAGACCATGGCCATCCGAATTTCCATCACCACTCCGAGGCAACCCGGTGTCACGGTGCAAACCGACACCCAGACCGTGCGTGTCCATCAGCAAGGTACGCGCACGGTGCTCACCAACATCGGCGTCCCGGGCCCGACTGGCCCCAAGGGTGACAAAGGCGATCAAGGCGTGCTCGATCCCAACGCCGTGATCGACGCTGGCTACTTCTGATTTTGCACAGTTATCAACTTCAAGGAGGGATTCCATGCCCCAAACCCTACAGATCAAACGCTCGGCCACAACCGCCACCCCACCCACACTGGCTGTGGGTGAATTGGCTTGGTCCGAGGTCTCGGACAATTTGTTCATTGGCGAGAGCGGTAACGTGGTCACGCCGATCGCAGGTGCAGGCACCTTTGCCCGCAAAGCCGATAGCCTGGCCATCACCGGTGACGTATCCGGCACGGGTACGCTGATTGCTGGTGTCGCAGTCGCTCTGCCAGCCACAGGTGTGACAGCAGGCAGCTATGGCAACGCCACCCAGGTCGGTCAGTTCACGGTCGATGCCAAGGGGCGCATTACCGCTGCAGCCAACGTGTCGATCACGCCTGCCTGGACGGCCATCACTGGCAAGCCCACCACACTGAGTGGCTACGGCATTACCGATGCCTTGGACCTGACCACGGCTGCTCCGACTGCATTGGCTGCCAGCGCATCGGTCGGCACGGCCACTACAGCCGCACGCGCCGACCACGTCCATGCGCTGCCCACGGCCGCCGCTGTTGGGGCGGTGGCCACCAGTGCGGTGGGCGTGGCCAATGGCGTGGCAGGGCTTGGTGCAGATGGGAAGGTGCCCACGGCGCAGTTGCCGGATGTGGCCATCGGCGGGCTGAACTACCAGGGCACCTGGAATGCCAGCACCAACACCCCCACCATTGCGACAGCGTCCAGCAGCAACAAGGGCTTCTATTACAAGGTGGCCACGGCAGGTGCCACCAACGTCAGTGGCATCACAGACTGGCAAATCGGTGACTGGATTGTGAGCAACGGCAGCGCCTGGGACAAGATCGATAACACCGATTCGGTCTCCAGCGTCAATGGCGCAACGGGCGCTGTGAGCATCACCAGCATTACAGGCAATGCAGGTACTGCCACGAAGCTGCTGACTGCTCGAACCATCGTCATGACGGGCGATGTGAGTTGGACGTCCGCTGCTTTTGATGGCTCGGCCAACGTCACGGGTTCAGCCACCTTGGCCAGCACCGGTGTCGCCGCGTCCAGTTACGGATCCGGTGCCCTGATCCCCACCTTCACGGTGGATGCCAAGGGTCGGCTTACTGCAGCAGGCACCACCACCAATACCCCCGCCTGGAGCAGCGTGACGGGTAAGCCCACGACGCTGGCTGGCTACGGCATCACAGATGCCTTGTCCACAAGTGCCGCCATCGATGGCGGAACGTTCTGAGTTTTCTTCAACCCCTCTGCTTAGAGAAAAGGAGGCCTGTTTATGGCTCAAGTCATCAAGGTCAAACAATCGTCTGTGGCGGGCAAGGTCCCGACCACGCCGCAGCTTCAGTTGGGCGAACTGGCACTGAATACCACGGACGGCAAGCTCTACTTCAAGAAAAACGTCAGCGGGACCGAATCGATAGTGACGGTTTCTGCGTCAACCGCCTCTCAAGGCGAAAACACCTTGATGTGGTCTCAGTGAACGGGAGAGGTATATGCCTGCATTGCCACCCATTTCCAATTTCACGGGCTCCACAGTCACCGAGGGTCAGTTCAAGACTGCGCTCAGCGATTTGCGATCGTACCTGGCAGGACTGTTCGGTACAGACGGAAACCCAGCGACAGCCCTGACCACGCTGGGCTCGCTCGGTTCCGGTTACGTCAGCAAAACTGCGACCTACACCGTCGTTGCCAGCGACCGTGGCCGGATGATCGACTGCAGCGGGACTTTCACGCTGAATTTGACCGCCGCTGCCACGTTGGGTGCTGGTTTCACCATCGCTGTGCGTAATTCTGGCACCGGGGTGGTGACATTGGATCCCAGCGGAGCCGAGTTGATTGACGGGGTTGCCACCGTGACACTCGCGCCGGGCGAGGCCTATGACCTGTATTGCACCGGAACAGCCTGGAGAACATCCGGGCGAGTGCTCACGACATCCTTTGCCACAGACGAATACGTCAAGCAGAGTTTCAGCCTGTTTCAGACGTTCAGTTCGCTGGCATCCGGGGCCAGTCGCTCTATTGGCTCACCGAGCTACATGATCTGGTCGAGTTATTCGAGCACGCAGTGGTCTCGCGGCACCTACTACACGAACATGTTCTACATGGCGTCGCAGGGAAAAAGCACTGTGCAGGTCAACGTAGGCAACTGTCGGCACACGATCTGGAACTACAGCACCACCAAGTCGATGCAGATCAATCTGACGGCTGTCATCAACTTCGCTGCCGATGACACCTACGGGTTTCAGATTCGCCAAAACGGCTCCATCGTCGGCACCTACGGCACGTACTCGGCCCGGGGCGTTCAGACCTACAACTTCGGCACGTTCACGGTGCCGCCCAACAGCACGGTCACGTTTGACCTGTATGGCTCGATCCTGAGTGGCTCCAGTGGTGACTCGATCTACGTGAATTCTTTCACGGCCACCTACATCCAGTTCGTTTGAGGAGGAATGATGCAGCGCCTTTATTTCAACTTTCAAAAAGGGGACGTCAGGCTTGTGCCGCTGGAGGTTTGTCCTTCGATCGAGGACGAAACCAGTTTCCCGAACGCGGACATTCCGGACGACGTGACCATGGAGATGATCAGCTTCAAGGCAGTTGAAGGCCGCCTTGATCCGGTCATCACCTATCCATCTATTCCCATCACAACAGAACCACAACCGGGAGGTATCAATGGCCAGCCCTAAATCTCAACTGAGTTTGATCAGTAATCTTTGGATCAAGCTGATGACCTTCGAGAGGGCAGGTGACGTCAACGAGGGTCACAAGCACACCTTCGATCACCCCACCTTGCTGGTCAAGGGGCGACTGCGAGTCGATGTGGATGGTGTTGTGTCGGAGTTCACTGCGCCTCACATCATCTTCATTGCCCGCAACAAGGTCCACACCCTCACCGCGCTGGAGGAGTGCACGGTTGCCGCGTGCATTCACGCCTTGCGTGATGGCGAGCAGGTGGAGGACATCGTCGATCCCGCCATGATTCCCGCTGGCATCAATCCCAACCACCTGCCCAACTTCATCAAGCCGTTGGCCAAGGCCGACCACTTCGCCTGAATCACAGACCCATATTTACGCCCGCCTGGAGACATCCGGTGCGGGCATTTTGCATTTTGGAGATCCAACCATGGAGAACGCACAAGAACTTGGTTCGCCGCAGTCCATCACCCTGCGCCCCGATGATCTGGACGACCTGCTCACCCGTGCCGCCGAACGCGGAGCCGAGCGGTGCCTGGCCCACCTCGGCCTGGAAAACGGGCATGCCGCGCGGGACATTCGTGAGCTGCGCGATCTGCTGGAAGCGTGGCGTGATGCCCGCAGAACGGCGTGGCATACCGTGATCAAGGTCGCGACCACTGGGCTGCTGGCCATCATCCTGGTCGGCGCAGCCATCAAGCTAAAACTGATGGGAGGTGCCCAATGATCGAGACGCTGCTCGGAGGATTCTTGGGCGGTGCGTTCCGGTTGGCACCCGAGATACTGAAATGGCTGGATCGGAAGGGCGAGCGCGGGCATGAGCTCGTAATGCAGGACAAAGCGCTGGAGTTCGAAAAGTTGCGTGGCGCCCAGCGCATGGCTGAAATCGGTGCAGCTTCTGATGCAGCCTGGAATGTGGGCGCCGTTGAGGCCTTGCGTGATGCGGTGGCGGCACAGGGCCGGAAATCAGGTGTCGGTTGGGCCGATGCCTTGTCGGTTAGTGTGCGACCCGTCATTACGTACTGGTTCATGGCTTTGTACTGCGCTGCCAAGACGGCCGCATTCGCGGCAGCACTGACTGCAGGTGCTGGCTGGGGCACAGCCATCCTCCATGCCTGGACGGAGGCCGATCAGGCGCTGTGGGCCGGGGTGCTGAACTTCTGGTTCCTAGGGCGCGTGTTCGACCGGGTGCGGTCGTGATCGAGGTGCCAAAAACGGCCATCGAGCTGGCCAAGCGCTTCGAGGGGTTCGAGCGCAAGGTAAAGCGTGGCACGGAAATCACAGCCATCCCCTACGTCTGCCCCGCAGGCTTCTGGACGATTGGCTACGGCCACCTCTGCGATGCGACGCATCCGCCGATCACCGAGACCGAGGCGGAAGCCTATCTGGCCCAAGACCTGAACACGGCGCTGGCCGCCACGCTACGCCACTGCCCCGTGCTTGCAACCGAACCGGAAGGGCGGTTGGCGGCCATAGCGGACTTCACCTTCAACCTCGGCGCGGGGCGCTTGCAGACCTCGACCCTGCGACTCCGGGTGAACCAGAAGGACTGGCCAGCCGTTGGGACGGAGCTACGGCGCTGGGTATACGGGGGAGGCCGAGTCCTGCCAGGGCTGGTTGCTCGCCGGGAAGCGGAATGCTTGATCTTGAATGGGAGACCTGATCTATGAGTCCGAAACGTTCCCTGCACGCCCATAGCCGTGTAAACTGTCCCTTATATCCAAAATCGACGCTAAGCACAAGTACCAAGAACGTGGCCCTTGCCTACAACAAAGAAAATGCGCTGAACGCAATTTGCCCTTACTTTACGATGTTTCCGCTCGAGTATCCGAACAGGGTCCTAAAGAAGCATCTAAAGGAAAAGCCAGTTGTTCTCGATCCATTTTGCGGTCGGGGAACAACCTTATTCTCTGCCCGCCAATTTGGATTGTCTGCCTGGGGGATTGATTCGTCGCCCGTCGCCGTTGCCATTGCGAAAGCCAAGTTAGCGAGCTGTGACATTGAGGCACCTCTCGCGCTTGCTGCAAAGTTGATCTCAGAGGTTGTCCCAACCGAAATTCCAGATACGCCATTTTTTCGTTCGGCATATCACCAATCGACGCTCCGCGATATTTGCGCCTTGCGCGAAGGATTACTTGATCTCGATGACGAAACAGATGCGTCGTCCATTTTGCGCGCTGCGGCACTTGGGTGTCTGCACGGCCCACTGCCAAAACACCTCGAGAATGCTGGCTACTTTTCCAATCAAATGCCGAGGACTTACGCGTCGAAGCCTGACTACGCCGTGAGGTTTTGGAAAGAGCGTGGGCTTGAAGCGCCAAAGACCGCTGTGCTCCGGGTGCTGCGTAGGAAAATCGAACGTTTGGCGGGGCTTGAGCAAGCGTCGCCGTGTCCGACATCTCAGGTGTTACATGGCGATGCCCAGTCGGAAAGGTTGTTCAAATCGATCAGCGTTGCGCCATCGATTGTGATCACGTCCCCCCCTTATTACGGAATGCGGACGTATGTTCAGGATCAATGGCTAAGAAACTGGTTCCTGGGTGGGTCTGACTCCATTGACTATTCGGCTGGGCCGCAGCTCGATCATGGTGGACAGGCGGTCTTTGCCGCGTCACTCGGTAAGGTCTGGAAAAATATTGCCAACAGCGCAGCATCGTCCGAGTCGCTTCACATGTACGTCCGGTTTGGAATCATTCCATCCGCGCTGGTTGACGCAAAGAAACTGTTCAGAGCCTCCCTGGAGGCATCCGGAGTCGATTGGCGCTTGGTGTCTACCCGTTCCGCAAAATCAGCAGATGTCGGCAAGCGGCAAGCAGATCAGATGAAGGCCGAGTCTGCTGCCGCTATTGAGTTCGACTTCCACGTCGAACGAGCCTAAGTAACAAAGCGAAAATCATTGGTGCCAACGCACCTCAATGTCTCGCGTCGTGCCAGCAGGAAAGCTCGCTGAATGCATTTGGCGCTGATCACAAAAAGTTTCAAGATACGACTTAATTGCCTTGGCCGTCTTCACCGTCCTTTTCTCTGACGGTAGGTGGTATGCAAGTGATTTGGGGAGCACCACAATACATTTGGCTTCAGCTCGCGAAACTGAAACGTTTATACGTTCCAACTGAAGCAGGAAAAATTCCTCGCCCTCAATAATGTCGACATCGCCAACGCCAAATGACACGATGATCGTTTGACGCTGCCCGCCTTGAAATTTCTCAACGGTATCAATTGCGTTTGCCATCACGTCACGACCGACAGTCGGAAATAAACTCATTAGCTCATTGAGAATGAGAGCACGCTGAGCCTTATGTGGTGTAACGATGCCAACTACCCGATCAAACAACTCCTTCTCCGTCGGTGCTTGATGGGATTTTCCTGTCGCTAGTGGCTCAAGCTCCACCGACATACTGCGATACAGCCCCCAAACCAGAGCAGCAACCATTTTTGCTTCCTCCGGATTTGCTTGGGATGCAGTTTCATCCTCGTGAATTAGGGTGCAAACTGCTTTATCGGGATCAAGTAGTTGTTCCCATGCTGTCGAAGACGGTAACGTACTTGGTAATGACGTCAGTGCAACCGCGCGAGGAGTTACCTCCTTTAACCTAATATTTGGGCGAGCAGCTTTCAGCTGCGCTGGATAACCGAGTGTGAGAGCATAGTCAACTATGCATTGATTCGAGCGGTAGTTTTCTAGCAGTTCAAGCTGTGCGAGCTGAAACCTCTCCTTGAGATAGGAATGAATACTTCCGACGAGATACTCCGATCCAGTTGGTGGATCAAGGCTGGCTATTGGCGGCATCTGCAATGGGTCCCCGGCAACTACTAGCTGACTTTCTGCCTTTAGTGTCGAAATAGGTAGCAGAGCTAGAGTAACGGGAACCTGAGAGCTCTCATCGATCACGACCATATCGAAGACCGGCGCCAAAATATCGTGAGAGTTTGCGAGAGCCGCGACTTTTTTGGCTGCGTGCGCCGATGTAGCTACCAGGGTAATGACCCCGGATGTATTCAGACTTGTACTCAGATCACTATAACCAGCTGCTGAAGAATGCAGCGAGACATTTTGACCTTTGACGTGTGGCGGCAAAACTGGCGCGGGCGGTAGCTCCCGTGATTTTGAATAGGCGCGGAAGAAATCACATGTCGCGGAATGATCTCTTGCCAACAGTTCAAGCAATCGATTTGCCAGTACCTCGACGGCACGATAATTGGGGCCTGTGAGCAAAATTTTTGCCCCCTTGCCGAGAGAAATTGCCTCGCGAACAACAGCATGAAGTAGAGCTGCGAGGGTATCCGTCTTGCCGGTACCTGGCGGGCCCCATATGAGACTAAGGCACGATTTTGCAGCGCCTTCAACTGCGTTTACTTGGCTCGCATTCAAAGGCTTCAGCGCAACTTTGCATGCGTCCGCTGCAAGAGCCTTTGCCGCTACGCCCGAACGGTATGCAGCTTTAGAGAGAGCAGGTGCATCCCATAAAACGCGAGAGGCCGTGGTTGGCGCATCGGAGCCAGACTTGATCGTCTTGCCTAGTTTGCCCAGCGCACGAATCGCATTTGGATCTGGCTTGGCGTGGTTCGGATCACCGATTGCGTCGAGAACTTCCTTTATTTCCTCTGTTCCGTCCCAGGGGGCGCCTTTGACAAGATAGAGTTGTTCAGTGGCGATATTGATGATGCTCGGATTGATTGCTGCGTTAAATGCTGATGTAACCCCGTTATATGCCGGAGCGATTTCCACCTCAGCCTCGCCCGCAGCGCGATCAAATGCCAAAAGCGATGCCTTGATTATCTTATGCATTGCAGAGCGCAGCTCTTGTGGCTGCAGCAGCGGATCAATCGATAAGAGATTTAGAGAGTATCCGTTCTCAAGAGGGAACCCTGGGCGACTAACAACACCGATTGTGAGGAAGCGGTCAGGTGCATCGAATTTGGCTTCGAGAGAGTCACCACTGACCTTAAAGCGATAGCGGTTACCCCCTAGATTTGCCAGCATCTTCGTCAGAACAATGGCTTCGTATCTTGCCTCAAGTTCTTCATGTGACGCCCCCAACGCAGCGCCCGCTTCGGTAGATGCGGTGGCGTGTTCCAACAGGCTCCATTGCGCCCACAACTGAGAATCGAAAGCAAGTCCTTTCTTGGTTCCGATCCCCGACAAATCGAGCCGCCTGGACTTTCCTTTAAGTGCAGATCTGAAATCCTGATCCAACTTTGCAACAATCGAATTGAGACTATAGGCGAGTACTTTCAGGTGTCCGCAGTAACGATCAACAGCCTTTGATAGTGGTAGGGAGTGAGATTTTCCCCATTGAACTACACCGGAGGTATTTGCCCATATTTCAAATGTTCGTTCGCGCGGAATCCCGTTCGATAAGGGCTCCGAGTAGAAAGTATCCACGCCTGAAATTGGTGGCAATTTCGGATGGTGATATACAGCAATCGTTGCCAGCAATGTGTAGACATGGGCCACAGGAAGATTCATTGCCCGTTCAACAATGTCCTGCACAAAGACGATAGCCGGTGAAATAGCGCCGTCGTCTCTCTCGAGAAGGTCATCCGATGGGAATAACCAGGCAAGCGCCCGCTGCTTACTGTCAGGTAGCGAAAGGATTCGTGGCAAGTGGCGACCAAAAGCTTTGCAGAGCTCTTCGTACTGTCGGTGCTCCCAAAAATAGATCTGCGCGTAAGGCAGTTTTGGCTTTGCGCTCGTTGGGTCTAAATGTTTTGCTGCTTGAACTGCGCTATCCACCAAATCATCAATGAACTGTTTCAGAACGATCCACTCTGCATCATCGGTGTTTCGCTCAACCATGTAGGCGACATACTTAAGATGTTTTAATGACGCCGTATGCCCGTAAGGTGGTAACACGTCAGCGCGGAAACCAATGCCGGTTAGTCTCCCCGCAGAGGAATCAAAGGTTACAGCAGCACACGCTCGGAGTTCCACACCCTTGGCAAGCGAAGTGACCTTAGATGCCAATCCTGAGCTGTTCATGTTGGTAAGGAGCGCTCCCGCCTTTCCAGCAAGTCCATTCCTATGCTTTTTTAGAAACGAGTGCCGAGACAGAGTCGGATCGGTCGAGGGTAATGCTTGTAACGAGGCAACATTGTTTGTTCCATTTGCCTCAAGAACTTTACGAGCGCCGCGCGACAAATTTGCGATTTGACTGAGGTGCCCGCTAGCCTTTGTTGAAGGAACGCAATAGTGATTAGGGTTTGCGTCATAGAACGCCTGGTCTATTGGGGACAACCAGTCCCGATTTCCCAGCCAGTCACAAGCGTTGCAGCGACTGCCAACGTGGATATCAACGGTTTGCCAGCCAAGTGCATCTCCGCGCTTCACAACACGCGGGACATCCTGGGCAAAGAACTTCTTGACACTTGGAACAAATTGAAGGAAGTCGACTGCTTCGCGTTCGAGATCTTTTCGAAGAGCTGCGATGAGAGCTGGTTTTGGTGTGGTCGGCGCTGCTTTGAAAAGTCCTTCAAATTCAGCAAGGAATGGTGTCGTCCAGAGATATGTTCTTTCGGAAATGTAGTACTTCGCTGATAAACCATGATGGGAAAGCCAATTCGCGAGAACTACGGCATAAAGGCATACCTCTGCTGCGTAGCTGGCGTTGCCTTCCGTGACATTTTTCAAGTCGATGACTGAGAGCGACTGCCTGGTTTCTCCAGGGTCAATGCGTTTTCGGCCGCCATTTGACAGAACCTCCCAGTCATCTATTAGGGGTTCGTCAACCAGAATGACATCGGGGCGCATCCCAGCCAGTACAGGGATGTAACCCTGTTCCGCCGGAGAGACTCCCAAGTTGTTCAGGAGATCTACTCGGAAGGCTTCCGGCTCAATCGCGGGCTGAATACACAGTGTAGGCGTAACGACAGTCGGCAGCTCTACCAAAAGATCAATATCGTTGAAGCTGGGTGCGTAGCGCACGTGCCCGCTCAGTCGCGCCACAAGCATTTGAAATTGAGCATTCTCGAAGGCGTTGCCTGCGCCGGTTACGAGCTGCACGTTTGGTCTGGATTTCAGTGGTGCGGGCAACCCTGCCGCCGCCATATCCTGAGCATTCACGTTAAACAACGATAAGTACAGCTCCTTATCGCACTGCGTACGCAGGTACAGCGAAAGCTTGGACTTCGACAGTTTCTTTTTGGGCAATGAGGTCGCCATTTTTGTTCCCTGTATGTGGCCCGCTCTTTAGAGCAACACCCTGAAGTGCCTTTTATCGGCGTCGGACGATTTGAGAATGCGGTACTCCATCCCACTGGCCACCGCGATCTGCTGGGCGAAGTCCTTCTTGGCCTGCACCACGGCATCCTCGATCTGGTTGTCAGCCTTCACTTCGACGATCACGTACTTCAAGCTGCCATCCGGCTCTTCGCGCTGAAAGATGAAGTCAGGGTAGTAGCTGCGCACGGTGCGCGAGTCTGGGTCGATGTACTGGATGAAGAAGTCGGACTGGCCATGGGTCAGCATCCCGGTGAAGTAGATCTTCTTTACCCGCTGCTCACGCAGCAGATCCCAGAACAACCAGTTCTCCGAGCCGGAGTCAAAGCAGTAGGTGTCGAGGTGGAAGCTCTTGGCCCGCTGCTCGTCGTTGATCTGCGTGTCGCTCATCCTGACGATCTTGTCCTTCGTCGCCGACACCTCGTAGTAGCCGTTCGGGGGCAACTTGATCAGATCGACCTCGTGCTCCTCGGTTTGCTGCGACTCGTCGAGGTCGTAGAGCTGGCGGAACAGGCGCGGGATGATCTCGTCGTAGAGCAATTCGTTGAACTCGTTGGTGACGGCCACCAGTTCGTCGGTGCCTTCCTTCGTCGCGTCGAGCAGCTCCTCGATCTCCAGCGGGTTTCGGTTGAGATAGCGGGATACCTCCGCGACCAGTGACAGCCGTGAGAAGGCTCTCTTTTCCCGACGCGAGGTCAAATCGAAGGTACGACTACCGGATGCGCGCGCTGCGTCGACAGCGGTCAGCCCGTCTTGCTGCGTTTCGATCAACCGGTACTTTTCGACCAGCGTGTTCCAGACTTCCTTGTCGGCGCGGTCGATTCCCAGCGTCTGGCCAGGAACCAGTGCCTTCTCGCGCATCTGGTACTGCTTGCGCACGCGCACCAGCTTGATCTTGACCGGGGGCTCGACCACCCGGATCTCAACGCGCTCCTTGTCCTTGCCAGTCTTCTGCAGTTCGTCCGCGCTGATGCGGAAGTTCTGCTGCAGCTCGTCGTTCAGCGTGTTGAGGTTGT